>Ga0316622_100001842_pt1 | contig 14238 bp, 11 predicted proteins | sample OWC_Aug_OW2_C1_D_FD_207646 | JGI IMG/M metagenome (GOLD analysis project Ga0316622, IMG submission 207646) | Wetland soil microbial communities from Old Woman Creek delta, Ohio, United States - OWC_Aug_OW2_C1_D5_C | ecosystem: Environmental > Terrestrial > Soil > Wetlands | place: USA: Ohio... | reverse complement strand
CGTGTCCTTGTAGTGCCTGTCGATCAGCGTCTTGGCCAGCATGTGCGGCCCGGTGACGGTGAATTTGAAGGTGCGCGTGGCCAGTGCCTTGGCGCGCGCGCAGGCCAGCGGCAGGTCCAGGCTGCCGTGGCCGATGGGGCCGACCACCGTACCCGGCGGCCGGGTGCGGAATTTCATGCCGCTGCTGGAGCGGTAGGCGATGAGATCGTCGAACGAGAAGCGCTGCGTGATGCCGTCCATCGGCCGCACGAAATATTCGATCATGCCGTTGGTTTCGGGGTGGTTGATGTCGAAGCGGTAGAGCTCGCCGTCGCAGACGACGTCGACGCCGGCCTGCTCCTGCGTGCCGATGACCACGCGCGTGGCATCCATCAGCGCCTGCTCCGATGGGTTGGCGACGAGCCAGTCGGGAATGGGGTACGAGCCGACGACCGTGGTCCGGATCCGGGGCATGGGGAGACTCCGTCGTGTTAACCGAATGGTGATGACTCATGCTATGCGCAGGGTCCAGAGACGTCAAGATTCATGGGTCGGAGGCGGCCCCTGCTTGACGGCGATCTGGGGCGGACTTACAGTAATTCACCATATGGGGATTAACGAAGACGGCGGCCGCCGGCAAGCGCCGACAAGGAGTGCAGCCATGGCGCTGAGCGAATCGGACCGCGCGATCTACCGCCATTGGGGTCATCTCACGGTGCCGGGCCTGCTCGATGCAAGCCGCACCGAGGCGCTGGTCGCCGATATCGCGGCCTGGGGCGAGGAGTTCCTGGCCGACCTGCCGCCGCACCAGCGCCACTGGTACGTGGACGGAGGCGTCAAGGCACGCCAGGTGCTGCGCAAGCTAGACAACCCGCACCACCACCGTGATGCGGTGCGGGAGCTGGCGCGCACGCCAGCGCTGGTCGATATCGTCGAAGCGCTGATCGGGCCCGGCCTCTCGGTCTATTTCAGCCAGATCTTCTTCAAGCCCCCCGAGGGTGGCGGCCCGAAACCCGCGCACCAGGACAACTACTATTTCGGCCCCAATGACAACGACGGCGTGGTCACGGCCTGGATCGCGCTCGACGATGCGACGCTGGAGAACGGCTGCCTGTATTTCGGCGACGGCAGCCACCGCGGTCCGGTGTACCCGCACATGGCGCCGGCCGACGAACCCTACAACCTGCAGCTGCCGCCGGAGATCCTGGCGCGCCAGCCCATGAGCCCGGCGCCGGTGATGCGCGGCGGCGTGTCCTTCCACCACGGCAACACCTTCCATCAGTCGGCACCCAACCTGTCGCCACGCTGGCGCCGCGCCTGTGCGCTGCACTACGTCAACGCGCACACCTACTTCGAGCACCCGGCGCTGCCCTACGACGACACGCTGAAGCTGCGCATCAGCTGAAGTCCGAATTTCAATCGAGGCCATCCACATGAATACAAGACGCCTGGGCATCGTGATGCACGGCGTGACCGGGCGCATGGGCATGAACCAGCACCTGATCCGCTCCATCGTCGCCATCCGCCGCCAGGGCGGCGTGACGCTCGCCGACGGCAGCAAGGTCATGCCCGATCCGGTGCTCATCGGCCGCCATGCCGGGAAGATCGAAGCCCTGGCACGCGCCCACGGCATCGAACGCTGGGGCACCAACCTCGATGCCGCGCTGGCCAACCCGCAAGACACGGTGTTCTTCGACGCCGGCACAACGCAGATGCGCCCCACCCTGCTGGCGCAGGCGCTGCGCGCCGGCAAGCATGTCTACTGCGAGAAGCCCATCGCCACCAACCTGAACGAGGCGGTGGAGATCGCGCGCCTGGCGCAGGGCTCGGGGCTCAAGCATGGCGCGGTGCAGGACAAGCTCTTCCTGCCCGGGCTGCGCAAGCTGGCAATGCTCAAGCGCGCGGGCTTCTTCGGCCGACTGCTGAGCGTGCGCATCGAGTTCGGCTACTGGGTCTTCGAGGGCGACCTGCAGCCGATCCAGCGGCCGAGCTGGAACTACCGTGCCGAAGACGGTGGCGGCATCATCCTGGACATGGTTTGCCACTGGCGCTATGTGCTGGACAACCTGTTCGGCGAGGTGCAGTCGGTGTCCTGCATCGCCGCGACGCACATCCCCCGCCGCTGGGACGAAACCGGCCAGCCCTACGCGGCCACCGCCGACGATGCTGCCTACGCCACCTTCCAGCTCAAGGGCGACCAGGGCGAACCCGTCATCGCGCAGGTCAACAGTTCGTGGACGACGCGCGTGCGGCGCGACGACCTCGTCACCTTCCACGTCGACGGCACGCACGGCTCGGCGGTGGCCGGCCTGCAGGACTGCCGCGCGCAGAGCCGCGTCACGACGCCGCGCCCGGTGTGGAACCCCGACGTCAAGCAGAGCATGAATTTCTTCGACCAGTGGCAGGAGGTGCCCGACAGCGAGGTCTACGACAACGGCTTCAAGATCCAGTGGGAAGCCTTCATCCGCCACGTCGCGGAAGACGCGCCCTACCGGTGGACGCTGCCCGAAGGCGCCAAGGGCGTGCAACTCGTCGAGGCCGCGCTGCAGAGCTGGCGCGAACGGCGCTGGATCGACGTGCCGCCGCTGGCCCTGTGAGCGCGTCATGAAGATCACCCTGCCCGCACCCGACGGCACATTGCAGCCCTACACGCTGCGCGACCCGGGTTCGTTCGCCCCGGCCACGCCCGGCACGAAGCTCACGCGCATCGCCTATTCCGCCGCCCACGTGGTGGCCGACGCGCGCGCCGCCATCGACCCCTGGCTGGACTGCGCCATCGACTGGGACGCCACCATCGCCTGCCGGCGCCGGCTGTGGTCCATGGGCCTGGGGGTGGCCGAAGCGATGGACACCGCGCAGCGCGGCATGGGGCTGGACTGGCCGACTTCCCTGCAACTGATCCGCCGCTCGATCGACGCCGCACGCGACATGCCCGGTGCCTTTCTCGCCAGCGGCTGCGGCACCGACCACCTGGCACCCGAGGCAGCGCGTTCGGTCGACGACGTGATCCGCGCCTACGAAGAGCAGATGGCGGCCATCGAGGCGCTGGGCGGCCGGCTCATCGTGATGGCCAGCCGTGCGCTGGCACGCGTGGCCAAGGGTCCGGCCGACTACGAACGCGTCTACGACCGCGTGCTGAGCCAGGCCCGGGAGCCCGTCATCCTGCACTGGCTGGGCGATATGTTCGACCCGGCGCTGCAGGGCTACTGGGGCAGCCCGGAGATACCTGCGGCCATGGACACGGCGCTGGGCATCATCGCCGCGCACGCGTCCAAGGTCGACGGCATCAAGATCTCGCTCCTCGACAAGGACCAGGAAATCGCCATGCGCCGCCGCTTGCCCGCCGGCGTGCGCATGTACACCGGCGACGACTTCAACTATGCCGAGTTGATCGCCGGCGACGGCGTCGGCGAGCACGCCACGCAGCGGCACAGCGACGCGCTGCTGGGCATCTTCGACGCCATCGCGCCGGCGGCGAGTGCCGCGCTGGCAGCCCTGGCGAGCGGCGACGAATTGCGCTTCCACGCCATCCTGGAACCCACGGTGCCGCTGTCGCGCCATATCTTCCGTGCGCCGACGCGCTTCTACAAGACCGGCATCGTCTTCATGGCCTGGATCAACGGCCACCAGGACCATTTCGTGATGGTCGGCGGGCAGCAGAGCACACGCTCGCTGCCGCACTTCGCCGAGCTGTTCCGGCTCGCCGACGCTGCCGGGCTGATCGAGCAGCCCGATCTGGCCGTGGCCCGCATGCGCCACCTGCTGGCGCTGCATGGGGTGCCGGCTTGAGGGACTTCGGCGCCGACCACCGCTGGCTGTCGATCAACACGGCGACGGTGCGCAGGCAGCGCGGCCAGGACTGGCCGCTGCTGCAGATCCTGGATGCCTGCGCTGCGCGCGGCATCCGTGCCATCTCGCCATGGCGCGACCAAGTCGCCGCCGCCGGACTGGCGGCCACGGTGCACGCCGTGAAGGCACACGGCCTGGAACTCTCGGGCTACTGCCGCGGCGGCATGTTCACCTATGCCGCTGCCCCCGGCTGCCAGGCGGTGCGCGACGACAACCGGCGCGCCCTCGACGAAGCCTGTGAACTGGGGGCCGCCTGTCTGGTCCTGGTGGTCGGCGGACTGCCCGGGGCCCTGGCGGGAAAGCCCGCGCACAAGGACATCGCCGGCGCCCGCGCCCAGGTCGCCGAGGGCGTCGCCGCGCTGCTCGCCGATGCACGCGAGCGCGGCATGCCGCTGGCCATCGAACCGCTGCACCCGATGTACGCCGCCGACCGCGCCTGCATCAATACGCTGGAGCAGGCGCTGGACCTGTGCGACCTGCTCGACCCGGCGCGCAGCGGTGCGCTCGGTGTGGCCGTCGACGCCTACCACGTCTGGTGGGACCCGAAGCTTGCCGCAATGATCCAGCGCGCCGGTCGCCAGCGCCTGCTGGCCTTGCACGTCTGCGACTGGCTCGCGCCCACGCGCGACCTGCTCGAGGACCGGGGCATGATGGGCGACGGCGTGATCGACCTGCGCGCCTTGCGTGCGCTCGTCGAGGCGCAGGGTTACACCGGCTACAGCGAGGTCGAGATCTTTTCGGCCCGCAACTGGTGGCAGCGCGACGGCGGCGAGGTGCTCGACACCTGCATCGAACGCCACCGTTCCTGCGTCTGATCGCTTCAGGGCCGCGCTGCACGCGGCCCGCCCCCGATGGGGTCAGGCGGCCGCCGTCTTCGCAGGTGCCGGGCGCCAGCTGCGCTTGACGTTGAACGCGGTGGCGATCAGCACCAGTTGCGCCAGCGCCACGCCGAGCCAGACCTCGCGGTAGGCGCCGGCGTCCATCAGCGCGCCGAAGATCACCGGCGCGATCGTCATGCCGACGTCCAGACCCGAATAGACGACACCGTAGACGCGCCCGGTGGCACCCGGTGGCGTTGCCTGCTTGACGAGGAGGTCGCGCGACGGCCCGGCGATGCCCCCGCCGAAGCCCATCACGGCGAACAGTGCAGGCACCGCCAGCGCCGGCCAGTCACCGAGCGCGATGAGCAGGGCCACGGTGGCCGAGATGCCGAATCCGATCGACACGATGAGCGCGCTCTTGCGCGGATCGCGCACCAGGAAGCCGCCGAAAACCATGCCCGCCGCGGCACTCGCCATATAGATCGACAGGCACACCGCCACCTGCGCCGCCGGCACGTCGTGCAGCTTGCCGGCGGCAGCGGGCGCGAAAGTCTGCAGGCTGCCCAGCGCCAGCGCAAAGATCAGGAAGAAGGCGAAGCAGGACCACACCGCCGGCAGGCGCAGGAAGTCAAAGCTGCCGCCAGTTGCCGCCGCTGCGCCGTGACCGACGGCTGCCGGACGTGCCGATTCGACCACCAGCCAGGTGCGGAACAGCCACACGCCCAGCAGCACGGCAGCGATCACGCCGCTCACCGAGAACAGGGCCAGACGCCACGATCCGGTGCCATGGGCGATGCCGACGACGAAGACCGGCGCCAGTGCCCAGCCGAGGTTGCCCGAGATGCCGTGCGCCGCGTAGGCATGCCCCAGCCGCGGCGCGCTGACGCGGGCGTTGAGGATGGAGAAGTCGACCGGATGGAAGACGCAGTTGCCCAGCCCCGCCACCGCCATGAAGACCAGCATCACCGCATACGAAGGGCTGGCGCCGAGGCCGAGCGCGGCCAAACCGAGCAGCGCCAGGCCGCCGTAGAGCACGCGTGCGGCGCCGAAGCGGTCGACGACGAAACCGGCCAGCGCCTGGCCGAAGCAGGAGACGACGAAGAAGACCGACATCAGCAGGCCGAGCTGCGTATTGCTCAGGCCGAAGGAGGCGCCGATCCAGGGAAACAGCGGCGGCACGATGAGCTGGCAGAAGTGCGACAGGCCATGCGCGATGCTGACGACGCCGATCGTCGAGGCATCGTGGCGCAGCGGTGCGGGGGCGGCGAGGGTGGCCATGGGCTGCGGAGTCGTCGGGGATGACCCTGATGCTATGCGGCACCGTTGCGTCCTGGTTACGATAGAACGTCAATCACTGTCGAGAACCTGCCAATGCCCACCGGACTGCTTTCCGCAGCAGCCATCGCTGCACCCGCCCGCGGCACCAGCGTGCCGCCGGTGGACCCGCGGGCCTACGCACCCACCGCCCGGCGCCCGCTGCGCGCCAAGCTGCGCCGGCTGGTGGCGGCCACGCGCGTCGAGCCGCACCGCCACCCCTGGGCGCAATTGGCGATGTCCAGCACCGGCGTGATCCGCATGAGCGCCGCGCGCAGCACCTACATCGTGCCGCCGTCGCGGGCGCTGTGGATCCCGCCGGACGTCGAGCACGTCGTCACCGTACTCGAGGACGCCGATATCCGCACCCTGTACGTGCACCCCTCGGCGCTGTTCCTCGCCGACGGTGCCGCGCCGGTGCTGTCGCCCTGCACGGCCTGGCCCGACTGCCGCGTGCTCGAGGTCTCGCCGCTGCTGCGCGAACTGGTGCCGCATCTGGACACCGAGCCAGGCGCAACGGTGGCCAGCGAACGCGAACGCTGCATCGCCGCGCTGGTGCTCGATGAGCTGCGGCGCGCCGCGCCGGTGCGGCTGGGCGTCGACCTGCCAGCCGACAAGCGCCTGCGCCAGCTCTGCGAGGCCATGCTCGACCACCCGACGCGCTGGACCACGCTCGACGCCTGGGCCGGCCACATCGGTGCCAGCCCGCGCACCGTGGCGCGGCTGTTCCGCAGCGAGCTCGGCAGTTCCTTCGGCCAGTGGCGGCAGCAGGTGCTGCTGGCGCATGCGCTGGCCATGGCCGCGCGAAAGCGGCCGATGGCCAGCATCGCCGCCGAATTGGGTTATGCCAGCGCCAGCGCCTTCACGGCCATGGTGCGGCGCACCGTCGGCCAGCCGCCGAGCCGCTTCTTCGCCAATGCGCCCTGAAGCACGAGCGGCAGGCCGCTAACATCATTGCCCCGACGGAAAGGACCGCCATGACTGCCGTGCTCTACGACTACACCCGGCAAGACGCCCGCGGCGCCAGTTCCACCGCACAGGCCTGGGCCCAGGTGCCGCCGCCGCTGGGCACGGCCGAGCGCGCGCGCGCCCGCGAGCGTGCCGCGGCGCTACTCAAACAGCACGACGCCGTGCTGGTCGCGCACTACTACGTCGACGGCGAGCTGCAGGACCTGGCGCTGGCCACCGGCGGCTGCGTCGCCGATTCGCTGGAGATGGCCCGCTTCGGCCGCGACCACCCGGCACGCACGCTGGTCGTGGCGGGCGTGCGCTTCATGGGCGAGAGCGCCAAGATCCTGTCGCCCGACAAGCGCGTGCTGATGCCCGATCTGGAAGCCACCTGCTCGCTCGACCTGGGCTGCCCGCCGGACGAATTCGCGGCCTTCTGCGACGCCCACCCCGACCGCCAGGTCGTCGTCTATGCCAATACCAGCGCCGCCGTGAAGGCGCGCGCCGACTGGATGGTGACGAGCTCCTGTGCCCTGGCCATCGTGCAGCACCTGAAGGATCAGGGCCAGAAGGTGCTGTGGGCACCCGACCGCCACCTCGGCCGCTGGATCCAGGAGCAGACCGGTGCCGACATGCTGCTGTGGAACGGCGCCTGCATCGTGCACGACGAGTTCAAGGGCCTGGAACTCGAACTGCTGCGCCGCCAGCACCCCGGTGCGATGGTGCTGGTGCACCCCGAGTCGCCGCAGAGCGTGGTGGCGCAGGCCGACGTGGTGGGATCGACGACGCAGATCCTCAATGCGGTCGTCAAGGGCAGCGCAACGACCTACATCGTCGGCACCGACAAGGGCCTCATGCACCGCATGCGCCAGCTCGCGCCGGGCAAGACGCTGATCGAGGCCCCCACGGCCGGCGCCAGCGCCACCTGCAAGAGCTGCGCCCATTGCCCGTGGATGGCGATGAATGCGATGCAGGGTGTCGTCGCCTGCCTGGAGACCGGCAGCGGCGAAGTGCGGGTGCCCGAGCCGGTGCGCAGCCAGGCGCTGGGCTGCATCGAGCGCATGCTCGACTTCGTCAAGGCCAACCCGTCCAGCGTGCTGCAACCGAAGACCGGCTTCGTGCCCAACGTGGGCATCGCGTGATGGGGACGGCCGCCCACAACGAGACGCTGGACGAGGCGCGCGCGCGCAATATCCGCGATGCGCTGGCCGAGGACATCGGCGCCGGCGACTGGACCGGGCTCCTCGTACCCGCCGGCCAGACCCTGCGGGCGCGTGTCATCGCGCGCGAGCGCGCCGTGCTCTGCGGTCGCGACTGGTTCGACGGTGTGGTGCGGGCGCTGGACGCCGAGGCCACGGTCGACTGGAGCGTCGACGAAGGGACCTGGATGGCGCCGGACCAGACCGTGGTCACCGTGCGCGGCGACGCCCGGGCGCTGCTCGCCGCCGAGAGGCCGGCACTCAACTTCATCCAGCTGCTGTCGGCCACCGCCACCGTGACGCGCCAGCATGTCGACGCCGTCGCCGGCGCCTCGCCGCTGCCCGCGGGCTGTGCCATCCTCGACACGCGCAAGACGATACCGGGGCTGCGCCAGGCGCAGAAATACGCCGTGCGCGTGGGTGGCGGCCAGAACCAGCGGCTGGCGCTGTGGCACGGCATCCTGATCAAGGAGAACCACATCGCGGCTGCCGGCGGCGTGGCGCAGGTGCTGGGCAACGCCCGTGCGCTGAACGCCGGCGTGGATATCCAGATCGAGGTCGAGACGCTGGTGCAGTTGCAGGAGGCGCTCGCCGCCGGCGCCACCAGCGTGCTGCTCGACAATTTCGACCTGCCGCGCATGCGCGAGGCGGTGGCGCTGAACGCCGCCGCCGCACGACCGGCGCTGTTGGAAGTCTCGGGCAGCGTACAGATCGAGCAGCTGCGCGCCATCGCCGCCACCGGCGTGCACCGCATTTCGATCGGCAAGCTGACCAAGGATGTGCGCGCGGTGGACTTCTCGATGCGTGTGCTGGGTACGGTCTGAGGCGCAGAGGCTTCAGGTCGGGACGGGGCGGCCGATAAGCTGGTTACCCCTGGCCCGAGCTACCGTTCGTCCCTGCCGATGCCGCCACCGCCCACCACCGCCCCGCCCCTGTCCGAGCCGCAGGACGGGGTCGCCCGCGCCTGGGAGCTGTGCTACCTGGACCCGCTGGCGGCGCGCGACATCGGTCACCGCCTGGTCGCCGCCGGTGGTGCCACGGCGGCCACCGGCTGGCTGCACGTCGCGCTGGCCGAGGTGCGGGTGGGCGATGCCACGCTGGCGCTGTCGGCGCTGGCGCACGCGCGACTGAGCTTCGTCGCCCGCCAGGACGCGGCCGGCCTGGCGCTGTGTGACGAAGTGCACGCCATCCTGCTGCGCCGCAACGGCGACCCGGAAGCGTCGGCGCGCCTGCAGGCGGCGGCCGACGAGCGCGGGACACTGGCTCCCGAGCCCATGCCGCGCTTCATCGCCCTCAACTCGCGTGCCATCACCGCCAAGCAGCTCGGCCGCGTCGACGAGGCGCTTCAGCACTTCTACGCCGCCAGCGAGGCCGCCACGGCCACCGGCTGGGCGGGCCCGCGCATCACGGCACTGGGCAACCTGGGCGGCTATCACCAGGAGCTCTACAACCTGGAGGACGCCCGCCAGCTGTGCGAACAGGCACTGGCGCTGGCGCGCGACGCCGGGGCCAGGCCGATGGTGGCGACCTCGGCCGCCAACCTGATCGTCATCCACCACGCCGCCGGCGAGGCAACGAAGGCCCGCGAGATGGCCACCTTCCTGCTCGCCCACCCCGAAGAACTGATGCCGCACGCGCTGGACCATCACGCGCTGTTCCTGGCGCTGGGACACCTGAGCGTGGGCGAGATCGATGCCGCCGAACGCTACCTGGTGAGCAGCGCGGTGGGCAACCGCGCCGATGGCGACAGCTTGACGCTCTGGGCCTGGCTCCGGGCGCGCTGCCTGCTGGCCCGACACGATGCCGCCGGTGCGCGCAAGGTCGCCGAACAGGCACTGGAGGAGCGCCAGCGGCGCCACCTCCAGGACCGCGACTACGACCTGATGGAGCTCCACCGCGTCGGCGCCGATGCCTGCGAGGCGCTGGGCGACACGGTGGCGGCGCTGGCCCGCCTGCGCCAGGCGCACGCCTTGTACGAGCACCTGGTCGGCCGCAGCGCGCGCGCGCGGCTGCTGTCGCTGCAGGTCAGCCACCAGCTGGCGCAAGCGCAGCGCGAACGCGACCTGGCGCTGGATTCGCGCCGCTCGGTGGAAGACGACCGCCGCCGGCTGTCGGAGCTGAACACCGCGCTGCACGCGCAGATCGCGCAGACCGAGATGCTGCACGCCAAGCTGCGCGAACAGGCGCTGCGCGACCCGCTCACCGGCCTGCACAACCGGCGCTACCTGTTCGAGATGGGGCCCGGCCTGCTGGAGCTGTCGCGCCGCCAGGGCACGACGCTGTGCGTGGTGCTGATCGACCTCGACCACTTCAAGCTGCTCAACGACACCTACGGCCACCAGGCCGGCGACCTCGTGCTGCAGCGTTTCGCCACGCTGCTGACACAGATGCTGCGGCGCAGCGACGTGATCTGCCGCCATGGCGGCGAGGAGTTCGTCGCCGTCATGCCCGATATCAGCGCCGACGGGGCCGAGGCCATGCTCGGCCGACTGCTCGAGGCCTTCCAGACACAGCCGCCGGACAGCGGACGCCGGCGCCTGCCGCGCGGGTCGTTCTCGGCCGGCATCGCGCGCTTCCCGCGCCACGGCAACACGCTCGAGCAATTGCTGTCGCGCGCCGACCGCGCCCTCTACGCGGCCAAGAACCACGGCCGCGCGCGCATCGAACAGGCGCCGCGCACCGGCTTCGGCACCTTGATCTGATGGCGCTGCCGGCACCGGCCGGGGACGGCACGCGCAGACCGGCGACAGGCATCCGCTCAGCCGCGTTCGCTCCTCGCCGGCCGCGTCAGCACGGTCGGGAAGCTCACCGGCAGCGCGTGCGGGAAGTCGCGGCTGTAGTGCAGGCCGCGACTCTCGTGACGGCGCAGCGCCGAGCGCACGATGAGCTCGGCACACACCACCAGGTTGCGCAGTTCGAGCAGGTCGCGATTGACCCGGAAATTGGCGTAGTAGTCGTCGATCTCGCCGCGCAGCAGCTTGATGCGGTGCAAGGCGCGTTCCAGCCGCTTGGTCGTGCGCACGATGCCGACGTAGTTCCACATCAGCAGGCGCAATTCGTCCCAGTTGTGCGAGATGACGACCTGTTCGTCGGCGTCCTCGACCTGGCTCTCGTCCCAGGGCGGCAGCGGCGGCAGCGCCTGCGGCGGCTGGTTCAGGATGCGCTCGGCACAGCTGCGGCCCAGCACCACGCATTCCAGCAGCGAATTGCTGGCCAGGCGGTTGGCGCCGTGCAGGCCGGTGTAGGTGGTCTCGCCCACCGCATACAGACCCGGCAGGTCGGTGCGGCCTTCGAGGTCGGTGACGACACCGCCACAGGTGTAGTGGGCCGCCGGCACGACGGGGATCGGTTGGCGCGCGATATCGATGCCCAGTTGCAGGCAGCGAGCATGGATGGTCGGGAAGTGTTCCTTCAGGAAGGCCTCGCCGAGGTGCCTCGCGTCGAGCCAGACATGGTCCAGGCCGTGCTTCTTCATCTCGAAGTCGATCGCGCGCGCGACGATGTCGCGCGGTGCGAGCTCGGCACGTTCGTCGTGCTCGGGCATGAAGCGGCGGCCTCCGGGATCCCCCGGACCGGTGCTCGGCAGCGTCAGGTGCGCACCTTCGCCGCGCAGCGCCTCGGTGATCAGGAAACTGCGCTCCTGCGGGTGGTACAGGCAGGTCGGGTGGAACTGGATGAACTCCATGTTGCCGACGCGGCAGCCGGCGCGCCAGGCCATCGCGATGCCGTCGCCGGTGGCCGTGTCGGGGTTGCTGGTGTAGCGGTAGACCTTGCCGACGCCTCCGGTGGCCAGCACGACGGCCGTCGCGGGCAGGGTCTCGACGCGACCGTGGTCCATGTCCAGCGCATAGACGCCCCAGCAGCGCGGGGATTCGTCGGCGTGCGGCGTGCCCTTGAGGTGGCGCGAGGTCACCACGTCCACCGCCATCCAGCGTTCGCGCAGCGTGATGTTGGGGTGGGCGCGGGCACGCGCCAGCAGCGCATCCTGGATCGCGCGCCCCGTCGCATCCGCCGCATGCGCGATGCGGCGCACCGCGTGTCCGCCCTCGCGCGTCAGGTGCAGGCCGAGCGGGCCGGTCGGGTCTTCCGAGAACGGCACGCCGGCCTCGACCAGCCATTGCACGGCGCGGGCGCTGTTCTCGGCGACGTAGCGCGCCGTGTGTTCATCCACCAGCCCGGCACCGGCCTCCTGGGTGTCGTGCATGTGCGAGGCGATGCTGTCGTCGGCGCCGAGCACGCCGACGATGCCGCCCTGGGCCCACGCGGTGGCGCTTTCGTCGAGTTCGCGCTTGGCGAGCACGATCACCGGCAGGCGGTCGGCCAGCAGCAAGGCCGTGGCCAGGCCGCCGAGGCCGGCACCGACCACGACCACCGGCGCCGTGGCACCGGAATCCGTCTGAAGGAGTTTCATGGGGTGGTCCTGTGGGCGCAGCGGGCCGGGGTGGGGATTCTAGGAGCCGCCGCACGGGCCGGTCGCACGCCGTGCCGGCGACCTATGATTTGCCGATGAGCCGAGGCCGCAACGACAGGGGGACGGGGCCCGACAGCGGCCGCGTCGCTGCGCCTGCCGACCTGCTGTCGCCGGCGACCCAGATCGTCGGCGACCGCGAAGCGTATCTCGGCCAGGGCGGCAGCGACATCGGCCGGCGCATCTCCGACGATCAGGTCGAGCTCTTCGTGGCCGGCGACGCGGCGCAGTCGCTGCAGGTCGAGTTCGAGATGCACGCGCCGGAGTACATCGCGCTGCACGACGTGGGTGCCCGGGCGTCGTTGCGCCTGCTGGCCAGCCTCGCCGGCGCTGCCGGGGCGCGGGTGCAGCGCCTGACGATCCGCCACCAGGGCCATGGTGCGCCGCTGGCGGTGCTGCAGTTCATCGAGGTGCAACTGGCCGACGGCACGCCGGTGCGCATCTATTCCACTGATGTCAGCGTCGACGGCGGCGCGCGCGTGCCGCTGGCGCGTGTGCTGCTGGCCTACAGCCGCCTGGGCGTGCTGATGATGGGCAGCCTGCAGCAGCATCTGCTGCATGCCCAGCTGTCACCGCTGCACGAGGCGATGCGGCGCGGTCCCTGGCCCAACCGCGACCTGCTGATGGTGCCGCTGGGGCCGAGCATCCCGCTGGCGGTGCCGGCGACACAGTTGTCGGCCGACAGCCCGGTGGCGGTGCACGTGACTCCGCAGGCGTCCAAACCCAGACAGGCCTGGGCCTTCATCGGCGGCGCCTGGAACCGCCTGCACGGCGCCCCCGGAGGCGAACGCGCGCTGCCCACCGAACTGGCCCGCGCGGTGCCCAGACCGCGCAAGCCGGCGAGCGAGGAGACCACCGAGCCGATGGCGCTGCGACCGCTGCCGGACCTGATGCGGGACCTGAGCAGTGCCCACGGGCCGCTGTCCCCGCCGCTGCCGATGCCGGTGCCCGGCGCGACGCGCTGGCAGTCCTACGTCGACCGTTGCGCCGCCATCAAGGGTGCGGTGGCGAGTTGCGCCTTCGACCGCCACACGATGTCGCCGCTGGCGTACTCCGGCAGCGGCCCGGCGGCCGAACGGCTGGCGCAGCAGGGCGCAGCCTTGCTCGAGGGCATGAACGATGCCGCCCGCGCCCTGGGCATGGGGTCGTTGCTTCAGGAAGGCACCGTCAGCACCGCCACGCACCACCTCCTGCTGCGCCCGGTCCCCGGGCACCCCGGCATCGTGCTGCATCTGGTGCTGACGGCAGCCGACGCCCACCTGGTGCTGGCGCGCATGCAACTCGACCGCATCGAGCCGCCCAGGTAGGCGGCCCGCTCGTGCGCGCCGGCCGGCGCGGCGTCGGTCAGTGCACGACGCGGCCGAAGGCGAACTCGCCGTCCTCCACGTCGACCGGAATCACGTCGCGCGGCCCGAAGCGGCCCTGCAGGATGAGTTTGCTGACCGGGTTCTCGATCCGCTGCTGGATCGCCCGCTTCAGCGGCCGCGCACCGAATACCGGATCGAAGCCGATCTTGGCCAGTTCCGCCAGCGCCGCCGGCGAGACTTCGAGCTTCATCTCCAGTTTCTCCAGCCGCTGCTCGAGCAGCCTGAGCTGGATGCGCGCGATATTCTCGATGTGCCTGCGATCGAGGGCGTGGAAGACCACCGTCTCGTCGATG
>Ga0316622_100001840_pt1 | contig 14243 bp, 14 predicted proteins | sample OWC_Aug_OW2_C1_D_FD_207646 | JGI IMG/M metagenome (GOLD analysis project Ga0316622, IMG submission 207646) | Wetland soil microbial communities from Old Woman Creek delta, Ohio, United States - OWC_Aug_OW2_C1_D5_C | ecosystem: Environmental > Terrestrial > Soil > Wetlands | place: USA: Ohio... | reverse complement strand
CTGGACCAGCCCGACGCCTGCACGGGCGAGCCGCGTCGCCGCCGTGTGCCGCAGCGCGTGGATGTCGAGCTTGCCGCCGTGCGCGTCCACGCGCTGGATCCCGGCCGCAACGAGCAGCCGGTCGAAGATGCGCATCGCGTTGACCGTGTGCGCGGGCCAGGGTCTGCCCTCCGGCGAGAGGAACACGTGGTCGGCCTGCTCGGGTGGGCGGCCCAGTACGCGTTCGTGGACCTTCCTGAGAGCCAGCAGATCGACCACAAGAACTTGGCGCAGCGGCAGCACGCGCTCCTTGCCAGCCTTGGTCGTCTCGGCGCGCAACGTGATCAGGCGGCCTGCCAGGTCCACGTCGCCCCACGCCAGCGCCTGGAGTTCGCCGTACCGCGCGCCGGTTTCCAGCAACGCACGCCAGAAGGGCGTCTGCGGCACCCTGGGCGGCGGCTCGGCACCGAGGACCCGCAAGCCCCGGCCACGGACGCGAGCCTCACGGGATGCAGCCAGGCCCGCGTCGCAGCGCCGGTCGTCCTGTTCGGCGGCGGCAAGGAACGCCTGGGTCTCCACCTCGCTCATCGCCCGACGCTTGCAGCGGGTGTGGCGCGGGCCCTCGGGCAGGCGCTTCATGCGCTCGAGCGGGTTCCTGGCGATCAGGCCGGCGTCGGCGGCCCAGCGCAACATGCCGCGCAGAGTGGAGGCGTACAGGTTGGCGGTGCGGTGACTGGCCCCGGCCTCGACCAGCCGGTCTCTGAAGACCATGACCGCGTGCGGCGTCACGTCGCGCACTCGGACGGCGTCCAGGCCCTCCAGCAGCTTGCGCAGCCGCAGCTCGACGTTGACCAGATGCCTTGCACCAACGTGGTGGCGCAGGTCTGCCACGTACAGGTCGCGCACCTCGACGAGCGGCATGGACTGGCCCTCCTCCGAGCCCAACCCAGCCAGCTCCAGGTCGCGCTGGCGGATCACGTCGGCGCGCCGGCGCTCGGCCACGCGCCTGTCGGAGCCCAGCACGACGCGCTTCCTCCGACCACGGGCGTCGGTGAAGTCCAACGTCCAAGACGCACCACCCGCCGGGAGCGGACGCTTGCGCAGCGAGCCGGGGCCGAGGGCGCGCATCACGCTCATGACGCGCGCTCTTCCAGCCAACGCTCGACGTCGGCGCGCCGCCAGCGCAACGGGCCCTTGCCGCGCAGCGGCTTCGGCGCGCGCCCTTCGTGCCGCCAGCGGCGGAGCGTCCGAAGGTTGATCCCAAGCTGCGCCGAGAGCTCGCGGGCGTCGAGCAGGGCGGACGAGCTGCACGAGTTCACCGGAGGGTCCCCGCTGGCTCCACCGCCAGCGCGCCCCACACAGGCCATGCCGTCGCCGAGGTCAGCAAGGCCAGATCGCAGGTCTTGCGCGACGAGCTGGGCCGCCTGAGCCAGTGCTTCGAGGTGGCCCGCAAGGGCAGCACGATCGACCTGAGCGCTCACGCCGAACCTTCCCGCAGCCAGGGCGCAAGCTGCGCCAACAGCTGCTGCTCGATCGCCACGCGCGCGGCATCGTCCAGGGGGCGGACCACATGGTGGTCGCGCCCCACCCGGTCTCGGCGCGCAGGCCAGGCGAACACAGGACGGCCCTCCAGGCTGCGGCGCAGCGCCAGGCCGTCCACGAGCAGGCCGTCGGGCGTGGCGAAGCTGACCCAGCCCACAAGCCCCTCCCGGCGGCCCCCACCGGTCGTGGGCACCAGCCGCACGCGGCTGATAGACGCTGAGCTAGACACGGCTGCCCCCCGATCCCGCGCTCAGCCGCCATTCCAGCTCTCCGATGGGCAAGTCGGGCGGCAGGCAGCGCGCGCAGCTCCAGGGATCTTGCGAGCCCCTGCGCCGGACGAAGTGGAGCCCATCGCACTTGGGGCAGCAGAACGGCGGCTCGCCGCTGTGGTCGGGTTCCCCAGCCCGCCGGGCGTGCCAGCGCAGGTCCCCTATCAGCTCGCGCCGGCGCCTGCGCATCTCCCGCAGCAGCGCCGGTCGAACGGGTCTGGGGAGGTAGTACCAGACGTTCTCGCCGTCGAAGGCGAGGTGGATGCCGAGGACCTCGAGCGTCTCGCGAAAGAAGCTCCTGCTGAGCCAGATCCCCTCCGCGCCGGCAGCCCGCGGGACACCAAGGTCATCCCCTTGGGCCTTGCCGGGGTCGTCGGAGCGAGCGTCGGGGAGGTCAGCCACGGGATTCCTCCCAGCCGCGGCCGCGCTGCCACTCGCTGTCCTCTGGCGGGACACCGGGGGGATGGCAGGTGCCGCAGAACGACTCCACGCCCCCACGCAGCCGCCAGACGTGCTCGTTGCCGCAGTTCCAACACCGACTCCGGCCGTGGAGCCCTTCGCTCACCCAGGCCGGCTCCGTGTCGGGCACCAGCTCCGAGCCGGGGAAGGCGTCCAGCACGGCTTCCACGAAGGTGTCCGCGGCTCCGTCGGCCTCGTCTCCCTCCGCGGGCTCGAATCTGTGGGACTGGAAGCTGTGGGTTTCGTGGGTTTCGCTCGCAGCCTCCGAGCACGATGGCGGGGGGGCCACCGCTCCGTGGGTTACATGGGTTATGTGGGTTCCCTGAACCGGAGCCGAGCAAACTGTCAGCTCCAGCACCCCAGGGGAGGGGGCAGCGGCATGGGTTCCGTGGGTTTGGTGGGTTTGCACGCATGCCGACGTGGAGATCTGTCCCGAGTCGGGGGCAGCACCCACCGCCTCCGGGCTGACAGTTGCTCCGGCTCCGGTTCCACGGACCCACGTAACCCACGTAACCCACGCGTCCCGCCTACCCACGGCACACCCTCCACAGCACCACGCCGGAGCGCTCCCCGGCGCGCTCGACTTGCAGGCCGTCCTCGATCCTGCGCTCGTGGCGGCTGAGCCAGTTGCCCAGCCGGCGCCCATCGATGGCGGCCGCCTTTCCGGCGGCGACCTCCCAGAGGGCCTCGAAGAGCAGGCTTCCCTGCCCGTTGGTCCCAGCCCCGGCCTCCGCGATGGCCTCGTTGGCGGAGACCACCCGCTCGCCCAGCGCCTCCAACCACGCCTGGAGCACGGCCCGGAGCTGGCGCCGGACGGGGTCCACCTCCTCGATCCGCAACCGTGTCTCGCACGGGTCGGCCTCCCCCACCCAGACGAGCGCCGACCGCACCAGGTCGGACCATTCCTCGAAGCGGCCGAAGGGCCGCAGCCCCTGGTTGGGAGAGCCCGCGACTACATAGGCCCGCAGAATGGTCAGTGCGGCGGCGACGATCTCGCCCCTGTGCTCGGGGATGAACTTGCGCAGGTTCAACTCGAACTCACGCTCTTCTGGTCGCTCGCACTGGGGATCGAGCTGGCAAACGACTACCCGGGTGGTGATGTCGCCGCAGAAGACGATGTTGTTGCCGGTGGCCAGCCAGGTCATCGCCGTGGGCACACTCGCCGTCCGGCTCGCCCCCAGGACCCGGTCTCGCCACACGTCCTGGGTCAGCACGCTGCACAGGGCAGAGCCGCCGAGGGGGCGCTCGACGTTGTCGATGCAGGCGACGGCATCGCCCTCCATCAACAGCGCCAGCATCCGCTTGCGGTCCTCGGGCTCGTTGTGGCCCTGGCTCATGGCCGCGGCCACCCTCCCCGTGGCGATCATCGCCACGCAGTCGGCGAGGAGCGACTTGCCGCTGGCCATCTTGGGCGAAGAGAAGGCCGTCAGGGGCGCCGTGCGGATCGAGCGGCGCACCACAGCCGTCAAGATGGCCGCCAGAGCCACGGCTCTGTCGGCCGCGGTCACGAAGGGGAAACCCTCGATCAGGTAGAGCAGAGCATCCAGCGCGAGCTCGGCACCATCGAGTCCAGGTTCGCGCGGGATGGGAACGAACCCGGTGGCCCCAGGGTCGAAGAAGATCTTGGACTCGGCGTCGTAGCCGGGCGTGTCGAGAATGGTCCCGTCGTGTCGCAGCGTGGGCGCCTCGACAATCCCGTGCAGCAGCGGAGCTTGCCACCCTCCCGCGCGGGCGACCAAGGTCTTGGCCACCCGCTCGGGGCAGTCCACCGCGCGCAGATCCCCACTCCGGGCATCGTGCCTGAAGAAGGCAGCCGCTCGCGTGAGCCGGTCGACCAGGTAGGCTGGCTCGACGGGCTGCAGCAACAGGGCTCCGGAGCCCCGCCGGATCGCGTCACCGTTGCCCGTGGCCTCCGTGCGCACCATGCGCACGAGGAGACCACCGCGCTGGTAGATGGCATCTCCCTCGGATGCGAGCAGGGCCGCTTCGGCCTGGTCGACGATCTCCGGCAGCTTCCCCCCCTCGAGGATGATCACCGGACGGCCTACAGGATCCTGAGGAGCGGCTGATTGCTTTGTGGGCTCGGTATCACCAGCAGCGCGATGCCCGACCCGTTCACGGAGTTCCTGTAGGTCGTGCGGATCTGCGGCGCCCGAGTCGAGACCACTGCGGAGCGTGGCGGCGATCTCGCGCTGCTCTAGGCCCGCGAAAGCGGCGGCCTTGCCCAGTTCCTCTTCTACATGAGCGCGATCGAGGAGGCCGATCCCGACGAAGCGACCGAGTCCGAAAGCCTGACGGTTCAGCTCGTCGTTTCGGGTGCCCTCCGATGCCGCCGCGACGGTGTCCGCCGCCCTCTTGAGGGCGCCCTCGGCGTAGCGCCCAAGCCGGTCTTCGGCGTGGGCCATCGTCGTGGCCGGCCGGGGTCCGTCGTCCCCCACTCGTGGCGCTGGCCTCAGGCGCTCCAGGATCTTCGCCGGCAGGTCCGCCAGGGGCAGGTCCTCTGGCGAGCACCCAGCCACCCACTCGTACGGCTGACCGGTCTCGGGATGAACCGAGCCGGGCAGGGCCACGACACCGCCATCTCCCCGTACGTCGATGCCCTGCGCCAGGCGAGATGCCGAGTTGCCCAGGCCGCCGTTGGGACACCGGAAGTAGAGGTGTCGCCCGCCACCACCGGTCTTCACCGTCGGCGTCAGCGGCAGGCCGAGCGCGTTCGACGCCGAGCCGCAGTCCGAGTCGTCGTCCAGCACCACGACGCCGGAGGGGCGCCCCGTGCGCAGCCCGACGTTGCCAGACTGCGCCCAGGACAGGACGGCGTCCCGGTCCAGGGGCGCCTCCGTCGTCCAGCCGGAGCGAGTCGGGCGCTTGCCCTGAAGTGGGGTCAACGCCCAGCCCCGGCGCAAGGCGCGGTCGGCCTCGGCCAGGCGGGGATCGGTGACGGTCAGCCGGCGTGCCGTCTCGCAGCGCGGGGAGATCACGGCAGGGCCTTCCAGCTGTCGTGAGCCACCGGATCGAGGGCACAGTGCCGCGCCACCCGCTCGATGGCTGCCCGGGCGCCCCTCTCCCTCGGATCGAGTGCGGCGAGAACTGCCTGCCGCGATGCGAGCCAGCGCCCCCCGATCTTTCTGCCGGGCAAGATGCCCACGCGGAACGCCCGGCGAATCGTCGTCGGGGCAAGCCGCAGATGCCTGGCTAAGTCGTGAACTTGGCAGATGTCGGGAAGCGCGACCGCCTTCAGGACAAGGGCTGCCGCGAACGGGGAGAAGAACTGGGTTGTCATGTACCCCTCGCTGTCGAGGGGCTGGATTTCACCCAATTCCCGCCCGGCCGCCCTAAGTCGTTATGCTGCCAATACTTCAGACAGAATCTGCCGTGCCCACTTGCCCCTCCTCTCAATCTGCCGCGGCGTCACCTGATAGGTGTCCGCCACCGCCTCGCGGGTCCACCTGGGGTGGCCAACACAACCCCAGCCCCCCAACTCGTACACGATCGCGGCGACGAGGCCGCGCTCCTTGATGGTCAACAGCCGCTCAAGCAAGGCCCGCAGCCGCACGGTGAAGTCACCTGGTATAGCTGCCGCGATCAGCACGGACTCCACGAGCTCATCCAGTTGCGGGTGCGTCCGGTTGAGATCACGACTATCGCGAAGGTCCCGCAACTCAGCCATGGCTGTCAGCTCCTCGGGAGACGGTTGGCCACTGTCGGATTGACAGTCCCCTAGCTCCTGGTCGGGGGCAACCGGATCGTCCAGGCTCCTCTGCTGGCGAAGCCGGACTCCCTTTCCCAGAGCGGCATCCAGTGCCTTCCTTGCTGCTGTCTTGTCGAGAGTCAGGCGTCCTCGATCAAATGTCATGACCGATGTGGAGAGCTCGACCGCATCACCAATCAGCTTCAGCCATGGCGTAACCGTTTCGTCTGGAATCTCCTCTCGAAACTCGGCAGACCACTCGTTTCCGCCGACGTTGCCAACAACAGCGCCTTTCACTGCGCCCTTTATGGCTTCGTAGTCAGGCTTGAACGCCATCTCGAAGTGCTCCTGTGCCTGCGCCTTCAACATGCGTCCACGTGGCGATGTATCGGGGTCGGAGCAGAGGGGTCCACCAAGCGCAGGCCCGAGCACTGCATGCATCCAGTGAGAGTAGCGCATCGTTACATGCTCGTAGAGTGCGTTTCGGTCACGCAGGTGCAGGAAACCAGCGAGCTCTGCATACTCCGGATTGGCGACGACCGTCAGAGTTACTCCGAGCGCGTCCAGGCGATCGAAGTCGCAGGCACCTGGCGATGTCGAATCGGATGCGGGCAACTGCTGATACAGGTACTTTCTGGCGATATTCTCTCCAACCAGGAAGACCACATCTTCGGGCAAAAGGGGTGGCACGAGGTGAAGCCGTGCGCTCGCGACTGCACGGTGGGCGAGGCTGAATGCCTCGCGCGGAATCCTAATCCGCAACGTTTCGTGTCGGGTGTGCTGCACGTTGTGTTTGCCCATTGTTCGGCTGCCCACAGGCGCTCGCTGGGATCTAGAGTCGATCCGGTTCTGCATTGTCCTCTGCCCAGGATGACACGCTCCAGGACGACCTGCCTGCAACAGGACAGTGCTTGGGGGCTCTACTCTCCAAGAGCGCTCGCAACAGTCCCTGGTCCGTGTGCGCATAGGCCGTTGTGGAGCTGATGCTCCGGTGCCCCAGCGCCTGCTGCACCAGCAGCACGTCGCCCGTGCGCCGGTACAGCCGGCAGGCGAAGTCGTGCCGCAGCGCGTGGGGGTGCGCCCTGCCCCGGCACCCCGCGCGCTGCATCCACACCGCCAGCCGCCGCGCGGCGTGCCGCCGGGTGATCGGGCCCCCGTCGCGGCCGGGGAACAGCGGCCCTGGCCGACGCCCCTCCAGGTAGCCGGCCAGGTGCTCGCGGATCTGGGGCCCCAGCACGACGTGCTCCACGCGCTGCCCCTTGGCCCGCCTGACCGTCACCTCGGCCCGCTCCAGCTCCACGTCGCCTTCGGTCAGGGCCAGCGCCGCCGACAGCCGCATCCCCGTCGCCAGCAGCAGGTGGAACAGCAGGTAGTCCCGCCGCGCCCCCGCCCCCTGCGCCGCTTCCAGGGTAGAGAGCAGCCGCTCGCGGTCCTGGTCGCCGAGCCCCCGCGGGGGCGGCCCCGCGCAGTGCGCGCGCCGGATCAGCCGGGCGGGGTTCTGGCGCGACCACCCCGCCGCGTGCACGTAGCTGAAGAAGGCCCGCAGGCTCGATCGCAGCGCATTCATGCTGGTCGCCTTCTTCTCCCCGCCCAGACGCGCCCTGCGGGCCTCGGGCGCGGCCAGGAAGCGCGCCAGCGTGTCGTGGGACAGCTCGTCCACCCCGTCCCCCCGGCCCCCCTGCGCCAGCCAGCGGGCCAAGAGCCCGACGTGCCGGCGGTACTGCGCAATCGTGTGCGGCGAGCGGCCGTCGGCCGCCAGCTGCACCACGAAGCGCTCCAGCGCATCCTCCAGGCGCATGGCGATCTCAGATCTAGACCTTGGTTGTGGGGGCGGTGCGGCGTGTGCTGCGCCGCACCCCGGCGCGGCAGTCTACTCGATCTCAGTCACGGCCGGCAGCGGCGCTCGCTCGATCCAACCGCACTCGGCCGCCCACACCAGCGCCAGCCGCAGCACCCGCCGCGTCTTGTCCACGCTGGGCTTGGCCTTGGGCCTGCCGCTCTTGAGCAGCGTCACCCTGGGGCTCTCGAAGTAGGCCGCGACCCGCTCGGGCGTGAGCGCCGCGATCAGGGTCTCCGCGCCCAGCTCCCTGCAGGCGGTCCTGATCTCCATCCCGTAGCTGAACAGCGTCCCGTGGCTCTTGCCCACTGCCTCCAGGTGCTCGAGGTAGCGATCGGCCAGCTCTCCGAGCGTGAGCGCGGGCGCGGCCGCCGGCGCAGCCTGCCGCTTCTTGCCCCGGCTCCCGCCCGTGCGCGGCTGGGGCTCGGGCGCCGGCGTGGACCCCGGCGCGGACGCGGGCGAGCCCTGCGACTCCGGCGTGGGTTCCGGCTCGGACGGAGGAGCGGGCGCGGTGCCCTCCTCGCTCTGCGTCTGGACTTCGACCGGCTTCTGCTTGCGCCGCCTGGCGCTCTTCGTCTCAGGGGCCTGCTCCGCCCCGCTCTGGTGCGTCACGACCATGATGGTTCTCCAGTGGTTCCCCGGCCCATCCGGGGCTGGACGCATGCACGCTCTGCCTGGGCCATCGCAGCAAGGCCGTTCCCGCAGATCCTGCCGGCCAGATTCCCGGCCGCAGGCACATCACATGCTGCAAGCCGCGCCCACCCGCAGCCCTGGGCCGCTAACCGGCTGCCTCCTCCACCAGCGGCAGCCTTTGGGCCGTGCGCCGCTCACTCAGGCGTATGATCGCGGGGCGCAGCTCCCCGTCCCTGCACCGCATGACGAGCGTCTTGCCCTCGGCGTCGACCGGCAGCCCGCACACCGCGCAGGTCGCCACCCCTTCGCCCACGCCGACGACCACACCCGGGATGAGGTGCGGGGTCGGTCCCCCGCACGCGTCGCAGGACTCCGCCTCCTCGCCCAGGAAGAGCGCGCCGTACTCCTGGTCGAACGCTCCTTGGGAGAGCCGCTTGCGCTCCAGCTCGATGACCTCGCGGTCCAGGTAGGGGTTTTCCCAGGAAGGGCTCAGCCAGCTCTCGAAGTCGGCATCGCGCCCGCGCTGACCGCGGCGGAAGGCCTCCCAAAACCAGCCCGTGCCACGCGGCGTCGAGAGCAGGAGCGCCCAGCCATGCCGGTCCACCAGGCGCTGGGAAAGGTGATGTTCCCAGACCATTCGCCTCACGCGCGCGGCCTCGTCCAAGATCAGCCAGTCGAGCCCCTCGCCCAACAGGCTGACCGAGTTGTCGGCCGACTTGGCTTCGACTGTGGAAAGGCCACCGGCCAGGTTGCGCACGACCAGCCGGTACTCGCGCTCGTCGTCCTCAACGACCCGATGCTCGAGGTGCTCGCGCAGCGCCACACGCACGCGCTCGAAAATGGCCTTCGTCAGGGCGTAGGTCGGCGCCACGATCCAGCCCCGCGATGCTTCCCTGGGCTCGAGCAGCGCCGCTACCGCCTCAAAGGCCGCACAGGTCGACTTCCCCCACCGAACGCCGCAGGCCAGCACGCGGCGTGGAGCCAGCGAGCGGTGGACCAGCACCTGGCCGCGGTGCGGCTCATAGCCCAGGCGCAAGAAGAGCTCGCGCTTGAGCAGCCGTGGACCGCTACCAGTCCTGGCCATCGCCGGGCATGGGCTCGCCATTCTCGCCTCCCCCGCCGCCGGCCTGAACCGGTGCCACGGTGAGCAGCCGCTGCATCTCTTCGCGGGTGACCGCAGCCACGTCGATCACCGCCCGCTCCGAGGCCTCCCCCGCCACCAGCCGCTCCAGCTTGATCGCGATCTCGGCCGCCTTGACGGCCTCCATGCCAGAGGCCAGCGGGTACTCCTTGAGCGCCGCCAGGGCCCGCATGTTCATGGCCCGGATCGTGGCCAGGTGCCGCTCGTGCATCTCGCTGATCGCGTCCACCATGCGCTCGTCGCTCCTCTCGCGAGCGGCGTGCTCGATGCGGGCCAGGCGCTCCGCCCAGCCCTCCTTGGAGGCGCGCTTGGTGACCGCCCGCTTGCTGACGCCGAGCCGCTCGGCCAGGAGCGCGTAGGAGCGCTCCTCTCCGAGCGCGACGTAGCGCTCGAAACTGTCCTCGGGAAGCCGGCGCGCGCTCATCGTGCGGCCCCCTGGCGCGTCTGGTGGCAAGCTGCGGGTGAGGCTGGGGCCGGCTCCACGCCCCGCTCGCGCGCCAGTTCCTCGAAGGTCCTCCGCTCGTGCGCATCGAGCAGCGCCTGCTTGCCGCTCGCCTGCTGCCAGCGCACGAGCGCGACATCCACGAAGGCGGGCGAAAGCTCCAGGGCGAAGCAGCGCCGCCCCAGCCGCTCGGCCGCCACGATCTGCGTGCCCGAGCCCGAGAACGGCTCCAGGCACACCTCTCCCCGCCGCGTGTGCCAGCCGATGGGGCGCTCGAAGAGTTCGCGCGGCTTGGTCGTGGGGTGCAGTCCCTTGGGCTCGTCCACCTGATCGATGGGCCAGACCGTGGTCGCGTTGGGCGGCGGCCGGCGCGCCTTGCTCGGCATCTTGCCCTCTGGCCAGCCCACGAAGCAGGGCTCGTGCGCCCACATCAGCCACGAGCGCGTCAGCACCGGCCGCGCCTTGGTCCAGATCACCTGCTGGTGCACGAGCAGCCCGGCCGCCCTCCACGCTTGCTCGACCAGCGCCTGGCGGCGATGAGCGTGCCACTGGTAGACGGCCACGTCCTCGACGCAGTGCGAGAGCGCGGCCTCCAAGAAGCCCCGGAAGAAGGCCAGCCCCGAGGAGGGGTCCACGTAGTCGTCCCAGTGCTTGTCGCGCGTCTGGGGCCGGTTGGCCCAGGACTGGGGATGGTTGCCGCCCCGGTAGTCGACGAGGTAGGGCGGGTCGGTCGCGAGCAGGTGTGCCTTCTCCCCCGCCATCAACCGCGCCATGTCCTCGAGCTTGGTGCTGTCCCCACACAGGAGCCGGTGGTCGCCCAAGATCCACAGGTCGCCGAGGCGGCTGACGGGGCTTTCGGGCGGCTCGCCGGGACCGGGATCGTCCAGGCTGGCTGCACCGAGCTGCTCTTCCAGGCCCCGCAGCAGCGACTGGATCTCGACCTCCTCAAAGCCGACGCCCGCCAGCGCGTCCTCCGCCCCCAGCTGCTGCAAGAGCGCCGCCAGAGCGCCGTCGTCCCACGCGGCCAGCTCGGCCGTGCGGTTGAGCGCGATGCCCAAAGCCGTGGCGTCGATCTCCGCCAGATCGACCTCCACGATGTCGGCCTCGGTCCAGCCGAGCTTGCGCATGGCCGCGAGGCGCCCGTGGCCTGCGACCAGACGCCCGGAGCGCGAGTTGACGACCAGCGGCTCGGCCTGGCCGAAGCGCTGCAAGGACGCCCCGATGGCGTCGAGGTTGCGCTCGTTGTGGAGCCGAGCGTTGGCGGGATCAGCGCGCAGCGAGTCCAGCGCCACGCGGCGAACCGAAAGGCCCCGTGCGGGGACCTACGGGGAACGGTGCATGCTCTCCAAGGCCGTGCCTCTCGCGTCAGGGGACGCGGGCTCGCCTTGGAGGTAGCGCTCAGGACTAGCGCAAGCCCGTGAGCTGTTCTTGTAGCACTTCCAGCGCGGCGTGCAACAGCGGGGAACCGTCGGGGACCCTTGTGCTTGCGCACCGGCCTGGCGGAGCGGGAACTAGCGGGGAACGCTTGGGGAACCACAGGCGCAGTTCCCCGGCAGCGCACGGCCGATCGCCAACGTTCACCGGCTGGGAACCGCGAAAACGGCCTCGCAGGTGTCGCCAGGGCCGATTCCGAGGCTCCCGTTCCCAGCCAGACGACCTGATTTTGGGGAACCAACGGGGAACCTGCTGGGCACATTTTCAAAGCGTTGTTTCAGCAGTGCCCACAGCCCGCAGTCATAGCGGCATAACATGCGCGATTGGACCATCGCGGCGACCTGCAGGGCCGAGGTCGTCGACTGCATGCACGCTACTGCGCGCGCAGTGGCATCCCCATCTTGCTCGACAGTCCGCACTCAACACAGCACTCGCGCTCACGGCCGGCCAGCAGCCACCGCATCTCCTCGCGTCGATCGGCCTTGCGCATGCGCCCCCGCATCCATGCACGGGATCGGCTGCCAAGGTGGGCGTCAGACGACGCTTACGTCGACCACGGCATGTTGCTACTAGCCATCCGCATTGTCAGAGGCCTGATTGTTGGCAGTCATCGTCTTTGGCCGGTACCTTCCGAGAATGACAACTGCTACAGCTGTCAAGACCACCATGACCGCCACCTGAATAGCTAGGCGGCTCCGGTCGACTAGGAAGCCGCAGTCATAGTCACCAAAGACTGGCCGATAGACGTATCCCAGCTTGACTGCTGGAGGGGCTCCCGCGTGAGGCAACTCGGTATACAACGGAAACACCGCAGTGACCCACGGTGGGCAGAGCAACATGGTAGTCACGATGATGGTACCGAGCCACAGCGCTATCTTCTGCTTCGTGTTCATGCTCCACAAGAACCACGGATGGCAAGGCACATCCGCATTGCGCGCACCATTTGGCTTACACTCTTTCTTGTCAGAATGTGATTCCCAACTGCCATGCGCAGCCAGAGGATGGCGGCGCTTTCGGCTGATGTGTACATTCCTATTGTGGTCTCTTGTCATTCCTAAAGTCACAATCGCGGCCGACGTTAGCACAGCGAGTGCCGTGGCTATCAAGCAGAGTCTGACGCCATCGATTGTGAAGAAGGGCGGAGGTGGGGCGTAGATTGGTGCAAAGCACCGCTCGCCGACAAAAGTCGGGTGCACCGGGTCGTTCGTGTACCCACCAGGGTTCTTCCACGGCGGGACGAGAAGCAGCGTCGCTAGGGCCAACCCGCCGCTCCATAGCGCGCACTTCAAGCTAGAGGTCATGCGGAGCACGTCCTTTTCTTCGAAACTCGACGGACCAGAGCAGAGGGGATGTCGAGTGGGGTATCGGAGCTTGGAGGTGACGATGCCACAGCATTCCGCCCGGACCGCCTTCAGCCGTGTTGGGAGAACTCCGAAGCCATACGGCTGACCATTGCTCGCAGCAGGTGATGCGAACGCTGCTATCAATGGTTGCAGTCATACAACTCGGGGAAGTCATCACCATAGCCCGGTATCTGTTTGACAGTATTGCACGAGTGGTCTTTTAGATCTTTCAGAGATTGCCATGTGCCGTTCCCCGAGAGGTGTTGCGCCGCGCAGCCGATTGTAAAGGCCCATGAGAGGTACTCTGAGTGGTTATCTCCATATCGAGTCGCATGATATGGGCTGCAGTATTGATCTGCAGCGCACTTGTCGCACGCTTTGCCCTTCTCAATCCACCAATCTGAGGTTGCGTGTCCCCTCTCGTGACTTTCTGCACACTCAAAGTACGCATCAATCTCATTCATGCTGGCGTGGGGGTAGTTCCGATAGAGGTAATGATCGATCCTATCCTTGAAGATGCACCACACCAGCTCACCACCGTGACAGAACGTAATACCTTGAACATTGTCGCCGGGCGGGGGTTTCAAGGCCTTCTGCGCCTCTGCGCACTCATCTTCTGTTGCCTTACGGAAACCTGGTTGAGAGCTTCCCGGCGGGGAGAGCGCGCACCCCCCTGGGCCTGGTCCAGAGGCTGAAACGCCAAGACTATCGCCAAAGTCTCTAGACCCGACATAATGCGCTGAGCTGCTTGCTCGGCGACTGTACGCGTTCTCCGGTCCGAGGTATCCGTGGAGCTGTCGGCTCAACCACCTCCCTACCGCACAGGCGAGGGGTGCATTCCGCTTGCAGTCTAGGCCTTGCCCGGAGTACCAGGTCCCTGTGTCTCCTCTCTGGTTGGCCACCCCGCTATCCGACAGCACCCCCCTCCCCATCGTGATCCCGCTGTAGTCGTCCGAAATCGTGCTCGAATCCGTCGCGTCGACGTCCCCGTCGAGATCGATGTCCCCGCGCACGTCGTACGTCGTGCTCTCGCTCCAGGTGTCTACCTGCGTCACGTCGCTCGCGTCGCAGTCGCCATCGGAGTTGGCGTCCCCGCCCGGCAGCCCGAACGGCACGCCGTAGGCCGAGTACTTGACCCACTCCTTCATCTGCCCCGTGTCGGTCACCAGCGCCGAGACGTCCGCTCTCCAGTTCTGGCAGTAGTAGATGCGTTCTTCCATCGTCCCGTCGGCCGCGCTGGTCCAGCCGCTGTTCTGGTCCCGGTCGCGGTAGACCACCAGGTCGATGTACGACCCGGTCCCCTCGCCATCGAGCCCCGCCGCATGGTGCAAAAACTCTTCCTTGGGCGACGTGTCGTTCTCCCCGAAGGTCGCGACCCAGCGCCAGCGCTCGTCGAACGCGTGGTGGAACCACTTGTCGCTCGCATCCACGTCCTGGTCGGGATTCGTGTCCTCGTGGATCCAGCTAGCGAGCAAC
>Ga0316622_100001838_pt1 | contig 14248 bp, 7 predicted proteins | sample OWC_Aug_OW2_C1_D_FD_207646 | JGI IMG/M metagenome (GOLD analysis project Ga0316622, IMG submission 207646) | Wetland soil microbial communities from Old Woman Creek delta, Ohio, United States - OWC_Aug_OW2_C1_D5_C | ecosystem: Environmental > Terrestrial > Soil > Wetlands | place: USA: Ohio... | reverse complement strand
CGCCACCTTCGCCACGCTCTCCTACATCTTGTTCGTCCAGCCGGCTGTACTGTCCGACCCGGCCTGCGGCATGGATGCGGGTGGCGTGCTGTTCGCCACCTGCGTGGCCTCGGCGCTCGCCTGCTTCCTGATGGCCTGGTGGGCCAATCTGCCCATCGCCCTCGCGCCGGCGATGGGCCACAACTTCTTCTTCGTCTACTCGGTCTGCCTCCTGCGCGGCTTCCGCTGGCAGGAGGCGCTGGCCGCCAACCTGATTGCGGGCGGGCTGTTCCTGGTGCTCGCCGCGACGCCTATACGCGAGCGTGTGATGCACGGCCTGCCCGGTCACCTCAAGCACTCGATCGCGGCCGGCATCGGCCTGATGATCGCGCTGGTGGGGCTGGAGTGGGGCGGGCTGGTCGTGGCGAGCCCGGCGACCCTCGTCCAGCTGGGGGACCTATCCAGTCCGGTGGCGCTGCTCGCGCTGGTGGGACTGGCGCTCAACTCGGTGCTGCTCGCGCGGCGCGTCGTGGGCGCCTTCCTGTTTGGGATCCTGGGCACCGCTGCCTGCGGCCTGGCGGCGGGGAAGCTCTTCGACCTGGCAACCCCGCTGGTGCGATTCGAGGGGCTGGTCGGTCCACCGCCCTCGCCAGCGGCGACTGCATTCGCGCTCGACTTCGCCGGCCTGCTCGCGCGCCCGGTGGCGGAGGTGCTGGCCGTGATCGCTGTCTTCCTGCTGCTGGTGCTGTTCGACACGGTGGGGACGCTGATCGGCGTCTGCGACCGCGCCGGTCTGCTCGTCGATGGGCGCTTGCCCCAGGCGCGCGGCGCGTTCGCCGCGGATGCGGCCGGGACGGTGGTCGGTGCAGCGCTCGGTACGAGCACGATCACCAGCTACGTGGAGAGCGCCGCCGGTGTCTCGGCGGGCGGGCGCACGGGGCTCACAGCGATCGTCACCGGCGTGTGCCTGCTGCTCGCGCTGGTCTTCCGCCCGCTGTTCGAGGTCGTCGGAGCGGGTGTTCCCAGCGCGGGAGGGGCGCTGTGCTACCCGGTCATCGCCCCAGTCCTGGTGCTGATCGGGGCGCTGATGTTCGGCGCACTGCGGCGCATCGAGTGGGACGAGCCGACCGAGGCCATCCCCGCCTTCCTGACGGTGATCGTGATGCAGGTCTCGCTCTCGATCACCGAGGGCATCGCCTGGGGCTTCCTCTCGACCTCCCTGCTCGGGCTCCTGGCACCCCGCGCGCGCCGCGTGCCGGCCTGGATCCACTGCCTGGCTGCCGTGTTCGCCCTACGCTACATCCTGTCGATCTGATCCACCGGTCCAGGCATCCCACATGGCTCAGCGCTGTTTCTCCTTGCGTTCTCCGCGCTCTGTGGGGTTCGCCCTGCTCCTGCGAGCTCAGGAAGCCACCACACTGGAGCAGAAGGACACGAAGAAGGCAGCGGATGCACAGCCAGCAGGTCCCTGTCTTGCGGCTCCGCCGCGCTAGGAAGCAATGGAGCCTCCGGACGACGCCTCGTTCGCCGCGCTGCTCTCGGCCACGGCCCTGGTCCAGTTCCTGGCGCTCTGCTTCGTGCTGGCCTGGAACGCGCGGGCCCGCAGGCGCACCGGACGCCTGCTCTGCGTCGTCCGGCGCGGGTTGCGCACGCGTGTGGCCTTGCTCGCCGGCGTGGTGTTGCTCGCGGTCCTGTGCGCCGCGGGCACCGCGCAGTTGCCCCTCGCCCCCGCGCTCGAGGTGCTGGCGCTCACCCTGATGCTGCTCGCGCTCCAGCCCGGGCTGGCGGACTCACGCTGTGGCGAGCTGGGAGTCCAGATCGGCTGGCACGCCCGGCGCTACGAGGACCTGGAGGAGTGGCGCCTGACGGGCGACCACCTACGCTGGAAGCTGCGCGGGACCTGGGTCGCCTGCGACGTTCCTGCCGCCCTGCATCCCGACCTGCGCGCGCGCCTCGAGCGGCTCGCGCCGGGGCGCGAGAGCCGCTTCAGCCGTTGAGCGTGCGCGTGTCCCAGTCTTCGACCGGCGCCTCGGCGTAGCGCCATCTATGGGGCTGTCTGCGTGCACGGCGCAGCTGCGCGGCCCGCTCGCGCTCCGCCGCCGCAAGCAGCGCAGCGCCGTCCGCTGCCCGTCCCTGGGCGGACCGCTCCTCGAGGTAGAGGCGTACGAAGGTGCGCTGTTCCTGCAGGTCGAGCAGGCCGGCGCCCTCCAGCATCAGGCAGCCCAGGTCGTAGGCCGCGTCGCGCCAGGGATAGTGCGGCCCGCCACGCCAGGCATCCACGAAGAACAGCCGGCGCGGGTCGCCTTCCCCGACGTGCGGCGGGGCGGCCAGCACGTTGCGCAGGTACAGGTCGTGGTGCACGAAGCGCAGCGCGTGCATGCGTGCGACCTCGCGCGCCAGCTCGTCGAGCAGCTCGGCGCGCTCGCCCCGCTGGGCTGCGGCGAGGGCCTCGTCGAGCGGGCGCACGCCCTCCAGACGCGCCGTCAGCAGGAACTGGAAACGCAGGCGCAGGCCGCGGGCGATGAAGCCCGCCGCCAGAGGCTCCGGCACGCGGAACAGCCGCTCGCGCAGCCAGGCGAGATTCTCGAGCTCGCGCACGCGCGGCGGCGCCAGGCGCAGGAACGCGCGCCGCAGCCCATAGCGCAACGCGGCCTTGCCGCCCAGCGCGCCCGACTTGAGCCACGCTGCGCGCTGGCCGAGCTCGACCGGCGTCCCCAGGTGCGGCGGCCCGAGCATGGCCGTGATGGCGGGCTCGAGCGCCGCGCGCGCCAGCTCTTCGCTCGGCGCCACGACGACCAGCCGCCCGAGCACCGTGTCGAGCGCGAGCCGCACTGCGCGGGCCCTCACGGCGCTCGCTCCCGCCGCTCGGCCACCAGGAAGGTCTGCTGCGAGACGAAGCGCATCACGGCGCGGAACTCGACCACGGGCGCGCCGGCGGCGGCGAAGAGCGCGGCCAGCACGGCGCGCGACGCGGCCACCCGGCCGCGCGGGCCCTCGTCGGCCTTGAGCCCCAGGCGCACGCGCAGCGCGGGCCAGGAGGCCGAGTCCCAGAACGAAGCCAGCACCAGGCCGCGCGAGACGCGCACCAGCTCGCGCACAGCGCGCTCCAGCTCAGCGCGCTCGCGCAGGTGGTGCAGCAGGCGGCAACAGACCACCACGTCGAAGCTCGCGTCGGCGAACGGCAGTGCGAGCACCGAACCTTCGACCAGGCCTGCGGCCTGGCCGGCGGCGCGTGCGGTCTCGAGCATGGACCGGTTGGCGTCGAGGGAGACCAGCTCGCCCCGCTCGCGCAACACGGCAGCGAGGCGCGCCGCTCCGCAGGGAGCATCCAGGTAGAGCCCGCCGGGACGCGCGCCGTGGTCGCGCAGCAGCTCGGCGACCAACCGTGGATCGCGCGCCGCGGCGCGCGCGGTGCGGAAGCGCCGGCGCGAGTAGTGCGCCGCCGCTGCGGCGCCGGACCACTTGCTCTCGAGATCCCCTCGCACCGCGCTCACTCCAACAGGATCGTCGTCCCCGCCAGCACCGCAGCTTCCGGGACGGAGAGGTTGCCGCCCCGGCCCGCTGCCTCCCAGCGAGCGCGCAGGACCTGCCCGTCACCATTGGCGACGTTGCTGCTGTAGGGCACGCGCAGGCGCGCGACTCCTTCCTCGTCTGCTCCGGCCGAGGACCTCCACAGCAGCGTGTAGCCGGCGGGCGGGAAGTCGACCTCGATCGTGACCTCGAGCCGCTCGTCCGGCGCGCCGCGCCACTCGAGCACGGCGCCGGCCACGCGCTCCCAGACGAAGGCGGCCGGCTGGGCGCGCCCGGAGCTGCGGTCGCGGAAGGACGCGTCGCGGCGCGTCGAGGCGTGCACCAGCCGCAGGAAGTCGAGCGCGCCCTGGCTACCCGCGGGAGCGCGCCCGCCATCGACCAGCCGCGCCAGCATGGTGCGCTCCCACAGCGGCGTGAAGACCGAGGGGCCGGCGAGGTAGAGCGCCTCGGGCAGGCCGGCGATGCGGCACATCGACGCGCTGTAGAGCGGCATCGCCGCCGGCACCAGCACGTGGCCCACCCGGCGCGCGACGAGCAGCGCCTCGGCCGCGTGCGGGTCGTCCTGCAGGAAGAAGCGCGCCGGGTCGCGGTAGCTGTCGACGCCGACGTAGCTGCCGAAGTTGGTCGCCACGGTCGGCCGGTCAGCGGCCCACTCGATCACGTGGCCGCGATCCCAGTGGGCCAGCACGGCCGAGCCCGCACCCGGGTCTGTGCGCGTGCGCAGCCACTCGATCGCGGTGCGCTCTCCGAGCACGGCGTCTTCCGGTCCTCCCCAGGCGGGGTCCGGACCGCGCATCAGCAGCGGGAGCACGCGCCGCACGGTGGGAAACTGCGCCAGGAGCGCCAGCGCGCAGGCGAGCGGGAGCGCGGTCCTCGCCGGCCAGCGGGCGAGCCAGCGCGCGCCTTCCACGGAGAGCAGCACACCCATGGGCAGCAGCGCCGCGTCGCTGAAGCGTTTCTGGGCCAGCGCCTGGGCGAGCAGCACGGGTGCGGCTACGACCCACGGCACGAGCACGTCCAGCCGCGAGCGCGCGGCGCGCCAGGTCGCTGCGGCCCAGGCGAAGGGCAGGAGCAAAGCGCCGATCCCGAGGGCCACGAACAGCTCCTCCGCCGGCGCACGCGAGCCCACGAGCGGGCCCGACTCCCGCACCGTGTCCATGAAGGAGTCGGCGCGCGAGATCCAGGCCAGGCCCTCCGCCACGCCGCGGGCTGGCGCAGTGTCGGCCAGCCATGCGAGTGCGGCCACCAGCACGATCACGCCAGCAGCCGCGAAGGGGTAACTGCGCGCCGCCGGCCGTCCGGCGCTCAGGGCGCCCCGACCGAGCAGGACCGGGGGCAGGAACACGAGCGCGCCCGCGAGCAGCCAGGCGAAGTGGAACCAGGAGAGGTTGACCAGCACCCAGGGCAGCTCGTCCTTCCAGGGGCTGGCGAGGACGCCCGGAGCGAGCGTGGCGAGCGCCGCGACGTGATAGGAGAGACCCAGGACGCCGACGCCGGGCAGCTCTTCCTGCGAGCGCCGGACGAGGAGCCAGCCCAGGGCAAGCTCTGTGAGCGCCACGTACTCGAGCGCGGCCACCCAGGAGCCCAGCATCAGGCCGGCGAGCAAGCCGCACACAGCGCCCCAAGCGAGCGCCCTGCGCGTCGAGCGCAGCGCGCTGCCGAAGGCGATCGAGGCGCACAGCAGCGAGGCCGCGTACAGCATGCCGACCCAGGCGTGGTGGTCGCCGGTCCCGATGCGGCTGTAGTTGACAGCTCCCCAACTGCTCGCGGCGTAGATGCCGGCGAAGGCAGCGACGCCTGCGCGCTGCCACGGGCCGGCGCGGCCGCGCACGAGCCACCACGCTGCGCTCGAGACGAGGAGCGCGGTCAGGATCCCGAACGCGACTGGCAGGGTCGCGACCGCTCGCTCGAGCCACGGGCGGCGCAGTTCGATGTCCTGGGGTGCAAAGGGGCGCAAGGCGAGGTGGAGGGCCGTGTCGTAGTAGGGCGGCCAGGGGATCGCGGCCCCGTGGGGGAAGTCGAGGTAGGGGTCGCTGCCGGCGACCGGCAAGCCTTCCTGGAAGGCGCGCTCGACGCGCCGTGTGTGGTAGAGGCCGTCGGGATCGATCGAGTACCAGCTCTGGGCGGGCGACGGGCCGCGCGGGCGCGCCAGGCCCTGGATGGTGCGCGGCGCCAGCGCCAGCAGCGCCACTGCGGCGAGTGCCGTCAGGAGCGCGGCGAGATCCTTGCCAGGGGACATCACGCGCGAGGCTACTCGCTGGCGGGAGCGGCGTCACCGATCGGGGCTGGCGATCGTCGCGCCCGAGCGCCCGAGGGCGTGCGGGCGCAGGCGCGCTCCAGGTGTGCAGAGCCCGCTGCGGGCGTGCCAAACAGCGGCCGCTGACCGGGCCTGCCCACTGGCTGCGGCCTGTTCGAGCTGCGTATCATGCCCGACTTGCCGACCCCTCTCGAAGCGGAGCGAACATGAAGCCCAGCCTCCTTCCGACCACCCTGGCCGCCGTCCTCGTGCTGGCAGCCGGCTGCGGATCCTCACCGAAGAAGATGCAAGACACCTCCACTGACCGCCAGGGCGCAGCCGCAGCGGCGGCGACGGGCGCCGACATCCTGCCCTTCGAAGCCAGCGAGAAGACCCTCTCCAACGGCCTCAAGCTGATCGTCGTGCCGACCGGCCTGCCCAACCTCGTCTCGCTGCAGATCCCGGTCCAGACCGGCTCGCGCAACGAGGTCGAGCCGGGTAAGACCGGTTTCGCGCACTTCTTCGAGCACATGATGTTCCGCGGGACCGCCGCCTACCCGCCGGCGGCCTACGAGGCGATCCTGACCAGGGCCGGGGCACGCCAGAACGCCTACACGACCGACGACTACACCAACTACCACACGACCTTCGCCAAGGAGGATCTGGAGCAGATCCTCGAGATCGAGGCCGACCGTTTCCAGAATCTCGACTACCCCGAGGAGGCCTTCCGCACCGAGGCTCGGGCGGTGCTGGGCGAGTACAACAAGAACTTCGCCAACCCGATCCAGAAGCTGTTCGAGGTGCAGCGTGACACGGCCTACACCACGCACACCTACAAGCACACCACGATGGGCTTCATCCAGGACATCGAGGCCATGCCCGAACAGCTGGCCTACAGCCGCGAGTTCTTCCGGCGCTGGTACCGGCCCGAGTACACGACGGTCATCGTCGCCGGCGACGTCGAGCCGCAGCGCGTGATCGCGCTGGTCGAGAAGTACTGGGGCGGCTGGAAGCGCGGCGACTACACGGCCGCGATCCCGTCCGAGCCGGAGCCGAAAGGGCCACTCCACGCGCACGTCGACTGGTCGAGCGAGACGCTGCCCTGGGTCACGGCGGCCTTCCATGGCCCGGCCTTCTCGGAGACCGAGCCGGATGCCGCGGCGCTGGACCTGGCGCTCGAGCTGCATTTCGGCCAGACCTCGGAGCTGTACCAGAAGCTGGTCGTCGAGGAGCAGAAGCTCGACATGCTGGGGTACTCCCCCTCTTCCGACAAGGATCCCGGCCTGGCGACCGTCCTGGCGCGCCTGAAGGACGCTGGCGACGCGCTCTACATCCGCGACCAGATCCTGGCCACGGCCCAGCGGATGCGCTCGGAGCCGGTCCCGGCGCGGCGGCTGGAGGAGGCCAAGTCCAACATGCGCTACAGCCTGGCGCGCACCTTCGACAACACCGAGGCCATTGCCTCGACGCTGGCGCGCTTCGTGCACTTCTCGCGCTCCTACAACACGCTCAACAACGTCTTCCGCCTCTACGCCGCGCTGACTCCGCAGGACCTCCTGGAGGCCAGCCGGCGCTACGTGACCGACCAGCGTCTGGTCGTCACGACGCTGTCCCACGAGGCCCTTCCCTCCGGCATGGGCACGCTCCCCTCGCTGGCCTCCTTCGCCAGCGACGGGACCGTCTCGGGGCCCGTGGCCCAGGTGCCCTTCACTGTGCTGCGCTCGAAGAACCCGCAGCTCTCGATCCGGCTCCTGTTCAAGCTCGGTTCGGCGGCCGACCCGCAGGGCAAGCGGGGACTGGCTGCGCTGGCCGCGGACATGGTCACCGATGCCGGCAGCGCCTCGCTGCGCTACGAGGAGATCCAGAAGGCTCTGTTCCCGGTCGCTGGCGGCTTCGGGGCGCAGGTGGACAAGGAGATGACCGTCTTCGCCGGCGCCATCCACCTCGACAACCTCGAGACCTGGATGGAGGTGGCGCTCGAGCAACTCCTGCACCCCGGGCTGCGCCAGGAAGACTTCACGCGCGTCAAGCAGGCCCAGCTCAACAGCCTGGTGCAGGACCTGCGCGCCAACAACGACGAGGGCCTGGGCATGCAGGTGCTCCAGGCCGAGGTCTACCAGGGCACGGCCTACGAGCACCCGCCGCTGGGCAGCGTGGCCGGGATCGAGGCCATCACGCTCGACGACGTGCGCGACTTCATCGCGCGCAACTACACGCTCTCGCGCCTGGAGGTCGGGCTCGCCGGCGATGTCTCGCCCGAGCTGGAGGCGCGCCTGCGCCGCGCGCTGTCGGCCTTGCCGGCGGGCGACCAGCCGCTCCCGACCGGCGCGCCTGTCGGGCGCATGCCGCGCGGCCGCGCGGCCACGCTCGTGTCCAAGGACACGCGCGCCACGGCCATCTCGCTGGGCTTCCCGATCGAGGTCACGCGCGCGCATCCCGACTGGGTGGCGTTGCAGGTGGCGCGCACCTGGCTGGGCGAGCACCGCTCCTCGATGAGCCACCTCTACCAGCGCATCCGCGAGGTGCGCGGCATGAACTACGGCGACTACGCCTACATCGAGGCCTTCCCCGACGGCATGGGGCAGTTCTTCCCCCCCGCCAACCGCGCCCGCAAAGCGCAGCTGTTCGAGATCTGGATCCGTCCGGTCAAGCCCGAACAGGCGGTCTTCGCCACCAAGGTGGCGCTCCACGAACTGGACAAGCTCGTGCGCGACGGGCTCTCCCAGGCAGACTTCGAGGCGACGCGCGAGTACCTCTCGAAGAACGTCTACCTGATGACCTCGACCCAGTCGGCGCAGCTCGGCTACGCGCTCGACAGCCGCTGGCACGGCATCGAGGAATTCACCGCTTTCATGCGCGCGCGCCTCTCGAAGCTCACCCGCGACGAAGTCAACGCCGCCATCCGCCGCCATCTGCAGGCCGAGAACGTGCAGCTGGTGTACGTCACCAAGGATGTCGAGAGCCTGAAGCAGGCCCTGACCTCGCTCGAGCCCGCGACGATCGTCTACGACGCCCTCAAGCCCGAGGAGCTCCTGGCCGAGGACCGCATCATCGGCGCCCTGCCGCTCGGCCTCACGCCCGATTGCATCACGATCGTCCCGGTGGAGGAAGTCTTCGCGCGCTAGGTCCAGGGCGGTGTGCGCTGCACGCCGCACTGAATCCGGCTCCGCCGACCAGGCCAGGCCAGGTGATCAGTTCATGGCGGCTGGAGGCTGAACGAGTAGCCTGATCTACTGCCGCACCTGCCACGGAGGTTCCATGCGCTTCCCCGCTTCGACGCTCGCGCTGCTCGCATTCGCGACGCTCGCCCAAGCAAGGCCATCAGCCCGCGCTGAGTTGCTGCTGGCGGGGAAGGCGGCTGCTCCTGCGCTTGGCCGGCTGATGGGCGGCGCGGCGCCCGGGGCGCCGGAGCTGATGCTCGCGGATCTGCGCGTGGCGCGCGCAGATCCCAGACGGGTGGATCAGGAGCCCCAGGCTCCGCCGGCGCTCGACCCGCTGGCGCTGCTGGACGGGCTGGTCGAACGCACCAACACCCTGGACGCCTTCCGCGCCGCCTACCAGATGCGCAAGGGCGAGGAGGTGGAGATCCGCTTCGAGCTCGCCTACGGCGCTCCCGACCGGCTGCTGCTGACGGTCGAGCAGCGGGGCGAGAAGGGGCCGATGACGGCGCGCAGCTGGGTGCTGGGCTCCGCGCTCCACGTGCGGCTCAGCACAGAGGACGGCGCTCAGGTCGCCGGCGACCTCGACTTCGCGCACCTCCCCGACCCGGCGGGTGCGCTGCTGCGGGTGCTGGACGAGCGTTTCCCGCCGGAGTCCAGCGGGCTCGGCGCGGGCCCGCAGGTCTTGCTCACCTGGGGCGTGGATCCGGACAGCAACAAGGCCGAGTTCGAGCTGCGCGTCCTGTACCAGAGCCAGCAGCGCACCGCGCTGCTGGGCTGGCTCGAGCATCTGCAGCGCGTGGAAGGTGAGTGGTCGCTCGACGACCAGAGCCTCCAGTGGGCCCGCTCGGACGAGCGCATCGTGGCCCGCCTCTCCCGCGCCAGCGGCTTCCTCGAGCACCTGCGCCTGGTGGGCGCCGACGGGACGGTCGCCGAGTTGGAGCTGACCGAGCTCGATCTCGCGCCCGATCTCGAGCGCGAGCTGTTCCAGCCGCCGGTCAGGAGCGCGGAGGCCAAGGACATGTTCTCCGACCCGATCCGGGCCGCGTTCGGCGGGCTCTCCGGGGTCCGCAGCCTGGCCTACGCCCGGGTCGACGGTGCGCTCGCCAGCGGCCGCCGCAAGTGGGACCCGGGGCTGCGCGAGGACTGGGAGCAGGTCGTGGCAGCGCTCCACGACAGCACGCTGGCCCAGGTGCACGACGCCATGCGTGGCCCGATCGAGGAGCGCACGCTGGAGATGGCCTCGGCCGTCCGCGAACAGATCGCCCAGGCTCCCCGCGGGGACGAGGCCGTGCGGACGCAGATGCGCGAGCAGGTCCGCGTGTGGCGCGACGGCTTGGTGCGCTCGATCGACCAGGAGCAGGCCCGCTACCTTGGCGGCATCTCCGCCCCCGGCCGGCACGAGGGCGGGACGGAGAATCTGGCCGACCTCCACGCGCTCGAGCGCGAGCAGGTAGCAGGGATCTTCGCCTCCAGCGTGCGCGAGCCGCTGCTGGCCCTGTTCGACGAGCGCCTGCGCGAGGCGCTGGGGAGCTGAGCTCGACTCCCTACCTCACAGCGCGGCGCGGCGCAGGCGCAGGGCGTTGGTGATGACCGAGACCGAGCTGAAGGTCATCGCCGCCGCGGCGAGCATGGGGGAGAGCAGCAGGCCCAGCAGGGGGTAGAGCACGCCGGCCGCGATCGGCACGCCCAGGGCGTTGTAGCCGAAGGCGAAGCCCAGGTTCTGGCGGATGTTGCGCAGCGTGGCGTGGCTGAGCCGGCGTGCCCGGGCGATGCCGCGCAGGTCGCCCCTGACCAGGATCACGGGCGCGGACTGCTTGGCGATGTCGGTGCCGTTGCCCATGGCAATGCCGACGTCCGCGCGGGCGAGCGCCGGCGCGTCGTTGATGCCGTCGCCGGCCATCGCCACGACGCGACCCTCGCGCTGGTAGCGCTGGACGATCTCGTCCTTGCGCTCTGGCGTGACACCGGCCTCGAAACGCGGGAGTTCGAGCTCGCGCGCCACCGCAGCGGCGGTGGCCTCGGCGTCGCCGGTCAGCATGACGACCTCGACGCCCTCTGCGCGCAGGATGCGCAGGGCCTCCGGCGTGGTCGCCTTCAGCGGGTCGCGCACGGCGAGCAGACCCGCTGGCTTCCCGTCCAGGGCGACGGAGATCACCGTGCTGCCCCGCTCCTGGAGTGAGCGTGCTCGCTCGCGCAGCGGCTCGCGCTCGAGCCCCAGGCTCGCGAAGAGCCCCTCGCCTCCGACGGCGATGCGCGCCTGGCCGACCTGGCCGATCAAGCCCTGGCCGGAGAGCTCGTCCGACCAGGCTGGCTCGGCCAGCTCGAGGCCGCGCTCGCGGGCGCCCTCGACCACCGCGCGGGCCAGGGGGTGGGCGCTCGAGCGTTCCAGGCTCGCGGCCAGGCGCAGCAGCTCGCCCTGCTCGTGCCCGTCGAGCGCCACGACCTCGACCAGCCGCGGTCGCCCCGCGGTGAGCGTACCCGTCTTGTCGACCAGCAGCAGATCCACCTTCGCCAGCGTCTCGAGCGCTCCGGCGTCGCGGATCAAGACGCCCAGGCCGGCGCCGCGCGCGGTGGCGACCACGATCGACATCGGCGTCGCCAGGCCCAGCGCGCAGGGGCAGGCGATGATCAGCACCGAGACCGCCGCGACCAGCGCGCGAGCCAGCGGCTCCTCGGGAGCGAGCAGATACCAGGCGAAGAAGCTCGCGATCGCCACAGCTACCACGGCCGGCACGAACAAGGCCGCCACTTTGTCAGCCAGGCGCTGGATCGGCGCGCGGCTGCGCTGGGCCTCGGCCACCAGCGCCACGATGCGCGCCAGCACCGTGTCCTGGCCGACCTTCTCGGCCCGCATCGTGAAGCTCCTCTCCTGGTTGAGCGTGGCGCCGATCACGCGCTCGCCCGGCCCCTTGGAGACGGGCGTGGACTCGCCGGTCACCATGGACTCGTCGACCAGGCCCTCACCCTCGACCACGATCCCGTCGACCGGCACCTTGTCGCCGCGGCGCACGCGCAGGAGGTCGCCGACCGCCACCGCGGCGAGCGGCACCTCCTCGTCGCCGCCGGCCCCGACCTTGCGCGCGGTCGGCGGAGCGAGGTCCAGCAGCGCGCGCAGCGCGTTGCCCGTGCGGCTGCGCGCGGAGAGCTCGAGCACCTGGCCGAGCAGGACCAAGGCCACGATCACGGCCGCGGACTCGAAGTACAGGTGCCGCATGCCGTGGGGGTCCACGAACAGGGCACCCACCGGACCGGGCAAGAGCGCCGCCACGCTGGCCGCGAAGGCCGCGAGCACCCCGATCGAGATCAGCGTGAACATGTTGGGGCTGCGCGCCAGGATCGAGCGCCAGCCGCGCGCGAAGAGCGGCCAGCCGGCCCAGAAGACGGTGGGGGTGGCGAGCGCGAGCTGGATCCACGGCATCCAGGCCGCGGAGACGAGCCCCGCGAACGGCCGGCCGGGCAGCATGTCGCCCATGGCGAGCGCGAAGAGCGGTGCCGCGAGCACAGCGGCGAGCGCGCAGCGCCGCTTCATGGAGGCGAGCTCGCCGGCGAAGGGGTCCTCGAGCGTGGCCTCCAGCGGCTCCAGCGCCATGCCGCACCTGGGGCACGTGCCGGGCCCGACCTGGCGCACCTCGGGATCCATGGGGCAGGTGTAGATCGCCCCCATGTCCACCGGCGGAGCCGGGCGCTCTGCGATCGGCCCCAGGTACCGCTGCGGGTCCGCGTCGAAGCGCTGCTTGCAGATCGGGTTGCAGAAGACGTAGGTCTCGCCGCCGTGCTCGCTCCTGAGCCTGGCGTCGAGCGCCACGCTCATCCCGCACACGGGGTCGATGCCCGTGCCGGGCGCGGGAGCCGGGGTCGCCATGGCGAGAGGGTAGATCGGCCCACAAGGAGTTCCAGTCGCTGGCCCCTGCAGAGGTGACCACGGAGTGGCGTGGGGGTAGCCTGGGTGTCATGCGCTCGCTGTTGGGCGCGCTGCTCGTCCTCGCCGGCCTCGCGCTCGCCGCTTGGGCCCTCGCGGTGGTCTTCCCGGGCGATTCGATGAGCTCGAGCGCCGCGCCCGCGGCGCACGAGGGCGCGTCCGCGCCTGGCGCAGCCGTCGAGCTCGCGGCACCTGGAGTCGAGGCCTCGCAAGCCGGCCCGGCTCCGCTCGAGATCGCCCCGGGTGTGCGCCACGAGGTCGAGGTCGACGGGCTCGTGGGCTACGTCCTCGCGGTCGGCGACGATGCGCCGGTGGCGTACGCCTGGGCCGAGCTGTGCGGTGCGCCCCGCGCCGGTGAGCCGCCCGAAGACCCGCGCGTGCAGGCCGAGGGAGGCACCGACGCCAAAGGTCGATTCATCCTGCCCTGGCCCTCCGAGCCGAACTGCTGGGTGCGCGTGAAGCCGCCGTACGGATGGGTCCTGACCGAGCCCCAATGGGACTGGACACCCCAGGTGAGGGGCGCGCAGCCGCTCATCTTCCGCGTCCGGCCTCGGCGCAGCGCGCCGATCGAGATCGCGCTGCTCGACGAGCACACAGCGGAACCCCTCCCGCACTACGTGATCGGCCTCCGTCGACACCAGACAGGGGAACTACTTCGGGTCCAGTCCGGCGAACAAGGTGTTGCGGTCTCCGAGTTCGCACTGGACGAGGGCCGGTATCAGGTCGTCCTCATCGACGAGCCGAGCAGCCGGGACGGCGGAACGCTCGAGCGACCCCTCGACTTCAGTGCCGTGGCGCAAGGCGCCTCGGTGCAGCTCGAGCTCCCCGTCGGTCCGACCTACCTGCTGGACCTGCGCGGCCCGCCGGGCCTCGACCTGAGTGTCCTGCACGCCGTCCTCCACACACGCGAGGACGCCCTCTGGTCCAACGACCTCCTGGGCCCCGCGCCTGTGCGCTCTGAGCTCAGAGGTGGCCGCCCGTGGGTGCGCTTCCATGCCGGCCAGATCGAGACGCTGATCGAGATGCTGAGCGAGACCCCGGACGAGCTCGCCCTGGTGGTGCGCGATCCAGCACGCACCCTGTGCGGTGCGGCGAGCGTGCGTGCAGCGTGGGGGGTGTACCCCGAGCCAGTCAGAGTCGATCTCCGGCCGACCGGTGCGCTCTCGGTCGAGCTCCGCGACGAGCACGGCTCGTCCGTCGAAGGCGCGAGGCTCTCGCTCTCTACCGACCAGGTCACGACAGGCGCTCGTGCGCGATCGGATGGGAGTGGAACGGCCCTTTTCTCGGGCGTGCCCGCCGGCCCGTACTCCCTGCGAGTCGCGCACGAGCGCCATGAACCGTTCGTGACCGAGGTCCACGTGGATGCCGGCCGGACGGCGACCGCCAGAGTGATGCTCCACATCGCAGGGATCGCCGGCGCCA
>Ga0316622_100001837_pt1 | contig 14251 bp, 13 predicted proteins | sample OWC_Aug_OW2_C1_D_FD_207646 | JGI IMG/M metagenome (GOLD analysis project Ga0316622, IMG submission 207646) | Wetland soil microbial communities from Old Woman Creek delta, Ohio, United States - OWC_Aug_OW2_C1_D5_C | ecosystem: Environmental > Terrestrial > Soil > Wetlands | place: USA: Ohio... | reverse complement strand
CCACGCCTCCCCCGTCCGCGTTCGTCAGCCAGTGCTCGGCGAAGGCGTCGTGGTCGATCGCCGCGGACCAGCAGCCGACGGAGTACCAGACGCCGGCCCGCGGCGCATTGTCGAGTCCGTCGAGATGAGGGATCGTGAGGGCGTCCGGCCCCACACCGGCGGTTGCCATTGTCGCGTGGCCCTCGTGGATCACGATGCCGTAACCGTCAGCCAGCGCGGCGGTCGCCGTCGAGGCACTCAGATTGCCGCTGCTCTCATAGAGCTTGGTGATGGGGTCGAACCGCGGGGGCACGTGCTGGCTGTCGAGCATCTCGAGCGCGACGGCGCCGTCCGTGTACGGGTCGGGGGAGTCCCACATGACCTCGCCGAGGAACAGCATGTCGAGCTCGTAGTCCTCGGGAAGCCCCGCGAGCCCTCCCTCGTAGAGCAGGACCTTCTCGACGAACGCCGCGGCGTCCGCCGCGTTCTCGACCGGTGCACGGCCGACGTACACGTCGGAGTACATGTCGATCGCGTCCTGACCCTGCTCCCCCCACCGGGAGTCCCCGTCCGCGTTCCACGAGCCGTCGAGATCGGCGTAGTAGAGGTCGCACGGCAGCCCCTGGTTGTAGAAGAAGTCGAAGGCGTTCCGGGCGGGCACGAGCTCCGTGTCGCCGCCGAGGAGCACCCACGCCACGCCGTCGTCCGCGTGCCGCTGTGCGATGCAGTTCCTTATCTCGGCCGCGGCGTCCACGCCTGAGTACGCGGGGTCGGCGTAGATGCTCTCCAGCGTCACGATCTCGGCGCGGACGCCCTTCGCGGTCTTCCAGTCGGCAAGCGGCTGAAACGCGGGTCCCAGGCTTGCCGGGCAGACGATCAGATACTCGGTCCCGTTCACGCTTCCGCCACGGTCGGCACGCGCCGCGGGGTACGCGGACAGCGCCTCGGGGTTCGCCACCGTCGCCGCGACCGCGCTCGCCGTGGCGGGCCCCGCCGCTCCCGGGGACGCCGCGCGCGCAGGCGGGTCCAGCGAGTCGACCGCCCGCGCGGTGATCTCGATCCTGGTATGAAGGAGAAGCTCCCCTGTGGCCGGTACGTACTGGAGCGGCGTCACGATCGCCGTCGCAACGGAGTAGCCGCTCCAGGAACCGACCCCGGCCGGCCGAACGAGCCCACGCGGGAACGGCAGCACCGAACTGTATGTTTCGGCGTTTCGCTGGGGAATCTCTGCCGCCTCTTCGGAGGAGAACGTGGCCGGCCGGGGTGACGGAGCGATGGAGTACGTCCCGGGCAGGTAGACCGTGCCGCCGTACTCGACGTCGAACTCGGCCGCGGTCGTGCCCGGGGGGAGCAGGAGCTGCACGGTCACGGCGGGGAGCATGGGGTTCCCGGGCTCGGTGGTGAAGTCGGCGCCCTCAAGGGAGACGATGTCGAGACCATCGTGCTTCCCGAACGAGAGCTGCGCAGGATCGAACGACAGGGCCTTCGCCGCGGTGATCGCGGCCTGACTGAGAGCAGGGACACTCAGAATGAGGAGGATTGCCCCGATCCGTCTCCGAAGGCGCGCCGTCACTTCACCCTCCCTCGCCTCGAGCTTGCTCCCCGCCGAGCCCGCCCGATACCTTGCCGCCAAGCAAAAAGGGCCTACGACCTCTTGAGAAGGTCGCAGGCCCTTGATCCCCAGCTACTTCCTAGAATATCACAGGGTGTTCAGGCTGTCAACAATAATCTCTGTAGATGCCCCTCCTCTGCACCAGACCCCAAGCCGAGGGGGCTCCCGACCTGTCCGCACTGCTCAATCTCTGAACAGTGCCTTGATAGCGCCCCACGTCTGGGGCTCGACCCCCGGCGTGGTGTAGAACGGGTTGTACACGACGACGCCGAAGATCGAGGCGCTGTCGTTGATGTCCCAGATCTTGTCCTGGATCTCCGTCTCGACCGCCGTGCCCCACCAGTTGTGCGTCGCGTCGACGGACACCGTCGTGCCCATGGCGTAGTTGTCGAGGTACATGTTGAACACGCCCACGCCGGGATTGCTGATGTCGCAGTTGTCTATCACCGGGATCGCGTCCCGGCCGTTGCACGTGATCCCCGCGGTGGTGCAGTTCAGCACCGCGCAGCTCGAGATCAGCGACGTGGTCCGTGTGCAGTAGATCCCCTGCGCGCAGACGCGGAACGTGCAGTGCTCCACCGGCGAGTTCGACGCACTCAGGTAAAGCCCTCGGGCTGCGTACTCGAACGTGCAGTAGCGGAAGGACGATCCCGGCGAGGAGAACGCGTGGACGTAGTTCCAGCTGCCGGCGCCAGGAGAGGGGAGATTCGACGTGAACCTGATGCTGTCGCCGACCGAGCCCTGCGCGACGATGGAGCAACCGGATTCCGTGGCCAGGAAGTAGTTGCCGTCGAACGCGACGGTCACGCCCGGCTGTATCGTCAGCGTGTGGCCGAGCCTGACGTTCACGTTCTGCTTCACAATGTAGGGGCTCCCCGCCACCGTCCACACGGTGTCGGTGATGATGTTGCCGACGACGTCCGTCGCCCCCGCGACGCCCGCCCACACCACCACCGCAATCGCGATTGCCAGCACCCGACCCCTCATCTTTCCCCCTCCCCCCTCTCGGCCGGCACGAGGTGCTCGTAGCCGATCCTCTTCAGGGTCTCGACACCACCGTCCCTGCGCACGAGCGTACAGCCCGCGCTCGCCGGAACCACCTCACCGATGTGCGTGACCTCGGTGCCCGTGACCGCGGACACGTGCTCGAGCGTCCGCGCGACCTCCGTGGCGGGTATCGCGACCAGAAGCTCGAACTCCTCCCCGCTTCCAAGCGCCAGGTCGAGGGGATCCACCCCGAGCTTCTCCGCCACGTCCACGGCGGCCGGGGCAAGGGGAATCCGCTTCTCGAGCACCGTCACGCCCACCCGGCTCTCGTTCGCGATGTGCCACAACTCCGACGAGAGCCCGTCGCTCACGTCTATCATAGCGCGAGGAGTCGCGACGTCAATGAGCGCCTGCGCCTCGGCGATCCGCGCGACCGGCGAGACGTGCCGCAGCCGCGCCTCGCGCACCGCCCCCTCGCTCGGGAGCCCGGCGAGGAACGCCCTCAACCCGGCCTCCGAAGCGCCCAGATTCCCGGTGACGAGCAAGGCGTCCCCGACCATCGCTCCCGACCGCGTGACGACGCGCTCCCTCCCGACCGCGCCCAAAAGAGCGATGGAGACGACGAGACCTCTTGGCGACGACACGACGTCACCACCGACGATCTCCGCGCCGTACCGCCTGCAGGCGTCGAGCATGCCCGCGTAGAGCTCGTCCACCTCGCCCGCCGTGACGTCGGGCGGCACACAGACGGCGACGGTGGCCTTCGTGGGGAACCCGCCCATGGCCGCGACGTCGCTCACGTTCGCGACCATGCACTTGGCGCCGATCTCGCGGAACGACGCGAGGTCGCGCCTGAAGTGCACGCCCTCGACGAACGCGTCGCAGGTGAAGAGCTCGAGCTCCCCCGCCGGCTCGAGCACGGCCGCGTCGTCACCGATGCCGACGACCGTGCCTCGCCCCGGCGCGCCGACCATGCGACGGATCCGCTCGATGAGCGCGAGTTCCCCGGAGTCCGCGGTCCTCTCCATCGCGCAGCCCGTCTACCGGCCCTTCTCCATGCACATGAGCGCCGCCCTTGCCATCACCGCCGCGCCCATCCAGAGTCCGTTCTCGTCCAGGTCGAACTTCGGGTGGTGCCACGGGTGCGTGAAGCCCTTTGCCCTGTTCCGGGTCCCCAGCCGCATCATCATGCCGGGCACCTCGTTCAGGAAGTAGGCGAAGTCCTCACCGCCCATGGAAGGCTCTCCGATCTCGACGACGCTCCTCTTCCCCAGGACTTCGCGCGCGGCGCTCCGAACGATCTCCGTGATCGCTGGATCGGACGTGAGCACGGGGTAGCCGCGGTCGTACGCGTACTCGTAGCGCCCGCCCCCGGACTTCGTCACCTGCGCGATCGTCCGCTCGATGAGCTTCTCGACCTCCGTCCGGTCCTTCGCGTCGAGCGTGCGCGCGGTGCCCTCGACGTCCACGCGGTCGGCGATGATGTTGCGACGGTACCCGCCCTTGATCGTGCCCAGCGTGACGACGACGGGGTGCGTCGGGTTGATCCTCCTGCTCGGGATCGTCTGGAGCGCCTGGACGACCTGCGCGGACAGCACGATGGCGTCCACGCCGAGATGTGGCTTCGCGCCGTGCGACGCCTCGCCAAGGACCGCGAACTTGAAGTCGTCCGCCGCTGCCATCATCGGGCCGTCGCGGAAGCCGATTTTGCCCGCGTCGTACGTCGGGTCCACGTGAACGCCCAGCACGTAGTCGACCTTGGGCTTCTCGAGGACGCCGGCCTTGATCATCGGCTGCGCGCCGCCGGGCGGGGCTTCCTCGGAGGGTTGGAAGATGAACTTCGCGTTCCCGCGTATCTCGTTGCGCATGCCCGAGAGAAGCATCGCGGCGCCGAGGACGGTCGCGGTGTTGCCGTCGTGCCCGCACGCGTGCATGACGCCGTCGACGCGCGAGCGGTACGGCACGTCGTTCTGCTCCGTGACGGGGAGCGCGTCCATGTCGGCCCGCATCGCGACCGTCTTGCCGGGACCCGCTCCCTTGAGGAGACCGACGACGCCGGTCTTGGCGACGCCCGTCCTGACCTCGAGCCCGAGCCCATCGAGCGTCTCCGCGATGAACCGTGACGTCCGCTGCTCCTCGTAGCCCAGTTCCGGATACATGTGAATCTGCCGGCGGATCTGCGACAGCCTGCCCGCGAGCCGTTCGGCCTTCTCCAAGAACGCTCCGCCCATCGTCCCTCCCGTTGCCTGGTGCGCCACCGGCGCTACGCCGAGCGCCGCTTGTCTCTGCCCGCTTCGATGTCGACGAACGCGCGAGGCAGCGCCTCCAGCACGTCGCTCGCGATCATCCCGACGCGTCCCCTCGCCGCGGCGGCGAGGTCCCCCGCGTGCCCGTGCGCGAACGCGCCCAGCGCCGCCGCCGCGGTCGCAGGCACGCGCTGGCCCAGGAGCGCGGCGATGACGCCCGTCAGCACGTCACCCGTGCCGGCCGACGCGAGGCCGCTCCCGCCCGTCGGGTTCAGATACGCCTCGCCGTCCGGGTCGGCCACGACCGTGCCCGCCCCCTTGAGCACGACGGTCGCGCTCGAGCGCGCGGCGACGTCCCTCGCGACGTCCTCCCGCCGCGCCTGGACGTCCGCCACCGAGCGCCCCGTGAGCCGCGACATCTCGCCGGGGTGCGGGGTGAGGACCATCGGCGCGGCGCCGGCGCGGCTGCGCACGCGCTCGACCGTGAGCGCGTTCAGGCCGTCGGCATCGACCACGCACGGCACTGGGACGTTCGCCACGATCTGGTGGACGAGCGCCTGGGTGTCCGGATCGCGTGAGAGGCCCGGGCCGATCGCGAGGGCGTCCGCCGATTCGAGAAGCCCCGCGATCGCGGGGAGCGCCTCCTTGGACAGCGACCGCCCTCTCGTCTCCGGCAGCGGCCGCGTGATGACCTCCGTGAGCTTGGCCTCCATGACGTCGTTCAGGCTCTCGGGCACGCAGAGGATCACGAGCCCCGCCCCACTCCTGAGCGCGGCCAGCGAAGTGAGCGCCGCCGCCCCCGTGTAGCCGACGGAGCCCGCGATGACGACGACCCGGCCGAAGGTCCCCTTGTTCGCGTCGTCAGGTCGAGGCGGCAGGAGGGCGGCCGCCTCTCCCGCCGTGAGCACGTTGTCCTTCACCCCGATAGCCTCGACGGCCTTCTGGGGAACCCCGATGTCGACGACGTGGACCTCGCCGGCGAGCGTGCGGCCGGGATACAGGAAGAAGCCCCGCTTCGGGAACCCCATCGTGCAGGTCCACGTCGCGCGGACGCACTCGCCCTCAGCCGCGCCCGTGGTCGCGTTCAGGCCGGAGGGAACGTCCACCGAGAGCACCTGCCGCCCGCACGCGTTCATCTGTCCGATCAGCGTGCCGGAGAGGCCCATGGGCGTGCCCTTGAATCCGGTCCCGAAGACGGCGTCCACGACGAGGTCGCTCCGCGCCATGGACTCCGCCGCCTTCCCGACCGAGCGGCCGTCCGCGAGCTCCACGACGACGCCGGGGCCCAGCCGATCGAGATTGGCGCGCGCGTCCCCGGCGACGTCGTCGCGATGACCGGCAAGGTATACGTCGACCGTGGCGCCCTTCGCTCGAAGCTCCCGCGCGATGACGAAGCCGTCGCCGCCGTTGTTCCCCTTCCCGCACACGACGGTGACGGTCTTGCCGGCCACCGCGCCGAGCTTGCGCTCGGCGAGCTTCACGGCCCCGGCCCCGGCGTTCTCCATGAGCCTGAGGCCCGGGATCCCGAGGTCGTCGATGCAGTAGGAGTCGATCGCCCTCATGGTCTCGGACGTGACGAGTTTCATCGGCAGGTCTCCGGCGGCTGCGAGCGGTCCCTGTGGCGGGCCCGGGCTAGTCGTCGATCACGACGACGGCGTGCGCCGCGCGCACCGAGTGCGAGAGGCTGACGTGGGCCCGCCCCTTGCCAAGGAGGTCCGCGCACCTGCGGCGCGCGACGATCGTGGGCGCGCCGCTCGGCTCGTGCACGACCTCAACGTCCGTCCAGCGCATCCCGGGGGCGAGGCCGCTCCGGAGCGCCTTCAGGAAGGCCTCCTTGGCCGCGAAGACGGCGGCGTAGGATGCCATCCGGTCCTTGAAACGCTCACAGTAGCGGATCTCGCGTTCGGTGAACAGGCGCTCGAGGAAGCCCGGGCGTGACCGCGTCACGACTCGCTCGAAGTGGTCGATGTCCACGACGTCGGTGCCCACCGCGCGGACCATCGTGTCCCCCTACTTCGCAGCCATGAGCGATTCCACGATGGGGATGAGCTCGGAGATGTCGTCGATCTCGTAGTCGGCCCCGGAGACGATCGCCCCGGAGGTGTCGCCGTACCGCGCGTACACCGTCTTGATGCCGACCCGGGCGGCGCCGACCATGTCGCGCTCGGGCCAGTCGCCGACCATCACGACCTCGTCGGGCCGCATCCCCAGAAGCCCGATGGCCTTCATGAACGGCGTGGGGTCGGGCTTCCGAACGTGGGTGTCCTCGAACGTGATGACGTGATCGAAGAAGTGCTGAAGCTGGAGGTAACAGAGCCTCGACCAGGCCTGGTACCTCGGGGCGTCCGAGAGAACGACGAGCTTGAGGCCCCGGCGGACGAGCTCGATGAGCGTTCTCTTGACGTGAGGGTAGAGGACGAGCGTGTACTCGCGACCACGCCGGTACCCGAGGATGGCCGCCGTGTGGATCTTGGGATCGATCTCTCCGATCTCCTCCTTGAGGAACTTGTCGAAGACTCGCTGGTCCTCGATGCCCTCCCGGTCGTAGATCTCGAAGAGCTTCCTCTTCGCTTCGTCGCGCGTCATCCTGAGGCCGGCGTCGATCATGTCCTCGACGGCGGCCTCGATCGAGACATCCTTCATCCGCATGAAGTCGGTCAGCGTGTTGTCGAGATCGAGGATGACCGCGCGGAGCATTCTGACACCACCGTTATGAAGCGAGCACGGGTGGGACCGGGATTCTCAGCTCGGCAGAAAGCCCCCGCCCACGTCCTCTGGTCCGGTCGATCACTTGGCGGCTTCGTTCACCCTGGTGCCGCGGCTGATCTCACCGTTATCGATTCTCAGATGGAACCCGCAGCTGGGGTTGGAGCACACCCACGCCTTGTAGGTGATCGCCGCCCCGTCGCGTCCGTAGTCCGACAGGGGAATCAGGACACCCTTCTCACACATGCGGCAAGCGGGAAACGTGTTCGGCATCTCGACACCCCCCCTCCCCATATCGTCTGGCTCCACCCGTGCTCTCCTTCCTCACCCTCCCCAACACCACACTCGTCGGCCCCCTACCGCCGGCGCTCGCGCTTCGCGCGCCCCGCCTCGACGTCGGCGAGCCGCGTCGGCTCCGGGAGCCTGAACTTCACCGCCGCTGCGAGCACCCGGGCCGCCGCCGTCTCGATCGTGATGCGGTGCCCGGGTGACACGAAGAGCGGTCTCGTGCCGTCGCGCGTGCGGAGGACCACGCCCACCTTCCTCCGCTCGTAGCTCAGAGTCCGCATCGAGCCGCGCTTCTGCTTCGGGTCCTTGAAGTCGCCCACGAGGCGCGACTTCGCGCAGCCGATGGACGCCTTGTCCAGAAGCACGCCCAGATGCGAGGCGAGGCCAAGGCCGCGCGGGTGCGCGATCCCCTGGCCGTCGAACATGAGAAGGTCCGGCTTCCCGGACAGCTTCTCGTACGCCTCCATCACGATCGGCCCCTCTCTGAACGAGAGGAGTCCGGGCACGTACGGGAACGACGGCTGCTGGACGGCGAAGACCGTCTCGACCGGCGCTAGCGTGGCCGCGTCGACGACGACGATCGCGGCGTAGAGCAGGTCTTCTTCCCTCGAGAACGCGACGTCGATGCCCGCGATCGTGCGGGGCTCTCCCGCCTCGTCCTCAAGCCTGATCCTGCTCGCAAGGTCCCGCTGGATCCGGAGCGCTTCCTGGACCGAGACCATCCAGGGGTGCATCCCCGCCGGCATCATCCGCGTCTCCCGCACACCAGGAATACAGGGTATCGCACCGCTGGCTGGAAGTCAATCCGGAGCCACAACGGCCGGCGGCGGCCTCGGCCCCCGGACGCCACGCCGCGGCGACCGTTCATCTCCGCGCCATTCTACCCGACGCCTGCCGCGCCGCCAACAGTCTGGAAGTCCGGCGTGAACGGTGCTAGCATCAGGCCGTTGTCTTTCGCCGCAGGGTACGAGACAAGGAGGGCGCTGTGAGAAGGTGGATCTGGGTCGCGGTGGTGATCGTCGTGGCCGTTGGAGCGATCTGGGGCTGGCCCAGGCTGCGGGCCGCACAGGTCGAGCGCGCCGCGGCGGCCATCGAGGCGACCGATGACCCGGCAGAGAGGGTCGAGAAGGCCGTCGCCTTCCTTACCTCCAACACGTCGGCTCCCGTCGACGTGGTTCGCAGGGTGCTCGCGGCCGGCGTTCGCGGGGCCTCGGACCAGGGTGGGCCCGAGGCGGTGGTCGCCTTCTGCGACAGGCTCATGCCGCTTCAGTTCTGCAAGGCGGCCCGCGGCGCGCTTCTCACGTCGCTCGACGGCGCGCTCCTGGAGAGCAGCGACCCGAACGCGGTGGCCCGCGCCAACGACCTAGCCCGGGAGGTCGTCAAGACGGGCGGATACCCCGCGATGACGTACCTCTACATGGCCTGGCAGCACTCCGCGAGCGAGAGCGCGGACCCGCGCGCGACCGTCGACCTCGCACTGGCCGGCGCGGCGCTCGGGGACTCGGCGACCGCATCCGAGTGGCCCGGCGTCATGGACAGGGCATACGCGTCGCTCTTCGCGCAGGTCGCGCGGGAGCGCGGCCTCGATGAGGCGATCGCCGCCGCCGACTCGGTGGTGGGGAAGACCCAGGACCCGCTCGTCGCAGGCTCGGTCTACGCGAACGTCTACAGGCTTCTTGTCGAGGACGACCCCGCCGGCGCGGTGAGCGCCGCGAGGAGCCTGGCATCCCTGTCAGGCTTCAAGGGGTCCTCGGTCATGAACGACGTGGCCTACGACCTGGCCACGCGCGACCTCGCGCCCGACGTCGCGGTCGAGCTCGCGGAGGCCGCGCTCGTCCTCGCACCCTCGCGGTACGATTCCGTCCTGGTGCTGGACACCGCGGGCTGGGCGCGCTACCGCGCGGGCGACCACGCCGCCGCCGTAGCGCATCTCTCCAAGGCGTTCTCGATGCTCGACGAGACGCCGTCGTTCGGCAACGAGATCGTGGCGCACCTCGTGACCTCGTACAAGGCCGCGGGCAAGACGGACGAGGCCATCGACCTCCTCGCGCTCCTCGTGGCGCGCTCCGTCGATCCCGCCGATCCGGCCCGCGCCGAGCTCTCCGCGCTGCTCAGGAAGCGCGACGGCAGCGACGCCGCGATGAAGGACCTCGTCGCCGCGAAGGCGGACCTGGGGCTGTCGCCCGCCCCCGACTTCGCGCTCGCGGGTGGTGACGGCAAGACCGTGACCCTCGCCGGCCTGCGCGGGAACGTCGTGCTCGTCTGCTTCTGGTCGTATGGCTGAGGCCCCTGCCGCGCGGAGTTGCCGCGCCTGGTGGAGCTCAACGAGAGGTTCAGAGACCGCGGGGTGTCGTTCGTGTCCATCGACCGCGCGCCGCGATCGAAGGCCGGCGGCGAGTTCCTCGCGACCAACAAGGTCGTTCACACGGTGCTGAGCGACCCGACCGGGGCGACGTTCGACGCCTACCGCGTCTCGGCGATCCCGACGACGGTCATCATCGACCGGCAGGGCCGCGCAGTCTACCGTCACGTGGGCTACTCGCCCGGCGGCGAGGAGACCTTCGCCAAGGAAATCGAGGCCCTTCTTGCGCGCGCGGGAGGCGAGGCCTAGGGGCCGCGGCCTGCACCGCGCCCCACGCGGGGAACGCACACCGAAGTGGTTGAGGACGGAGCGCCTGTACGGTCGGCTGCCCGTGGCCGCCCAGAACGCCGTCGTCGCGTGGCACGGCGCGCGCACGCGGCGGGACCGTTTCGGCCCGGGGTACGAGCCTCTCAGCCGCCTGCTTGAGCAGTCGGAGCGCTGGACGCGCGACGAGCTGCGCGCGTACCAGGAGTCCCACCTCTCCGTCGTCGTCCGCCACGCGTACGACACGGTGCCGTACTACCGCGACCTCTTCGATCGCCTCGGACTCCGGCCGGCCGACATCCGCTCGAGCGGTGATCTCGCCAGGCTGCCTGTCCTGACGCGGGAGGACGTCCGCGCGAACGCGCCCCGGCTCGTCTCGCGCGCCGTCCCCGCGAAATCGCTTCACTCCGCCAACACGTCGGGCACGTCGGGCACCCCTGTCACCGTCCGCTGGGACCGCGCGGTCCGCCTCATGAACAACGCCTGCTACATGCGGCTCCGGCGGTGGGCCGGCGCGCCGCTCGGCACGAGGTACGGGACCATCACGGGGCGCCCGATCGTTCCCCTCGCGCAGGACCGGCCCCCGTTCTGGCGGCACAATCCACGCTGGAACCAGATCATGTTCTCCTCGCTCCACCTGTCCGAGAGGAACCTCGAGCACTACACGCGGGCCATCCGCGGCCACCGCATCGAGGCGCTCGAGGCCTACCCGACGTCCGCCTACATCATCGCGCGCCATCTCGAAGCCAGGGGCGAGGAGCTGCCTCTCAAGTGCCTCATCACGACCGGTGAACCGCTCCTTCCGGACGAGCGCGCGCTGATCGAGGAGCGCTTTCGCGTGAGGATCTTCGATGCCTACGGAGAGGCCGAGCGCGTCGTGTTCTCCGCCGAGTGTGAGGTACACGACGGCCACCACCTGTATGAGGAGTACGGGATCACGGAGATCGTCGACGAGAGGGGCGTGCCGCTCCCACCCGGGGAGCGCGGGCGCATCGCCGGGACGAGCCTTCACAACCTCGGGATGCCGCTCATCCGCTACACGTTCGGTGACGTCGGCGCGCTCGCGGACCGATCGTGCCCCTGCGGACGCGCGCTCATGCTCCTCGACGGGCTCACGAGCCGCGACGAGGACATCATCGTGGCGCCCGACGGCCGACTGATCCCGCCCGTCATGGTGAGCTGGGCGCCCCGACTGGTCGAGGGAGTCACCAACTGGCAGCTCGTGCAGGAGAAGCGCGACGAGATCGTCGCCAGGTTCGTCGTCGCGAGACCGCTCACTGACGCGGACCGCAGGCAGCTCACGACGTACTTCGGGAGGCGGTTCGGGCCTCTCATGCGTGTCGCGATCGAAGAGGTCAGCGAGATCCCCCTCTCCGGCCGTGGCAAGCACCGGAGGGTCGTCTCGAAGGTCCCGCTCCCGTGGGGCGAGCAGGCCCGAGGCCGCGGGTAGCGCCGCGGCCCCGAGCCGGAGGCCGGAGGACCGGAGGTTTTCGCTCGCTACCGCAGGACCACGGCCGTCGTCGTCTTGACCGTCGTCTCCCCGGTGCGCACACCCGACGCGGTCGCTCGGACGAAGTACACCCCGGACGGCAGTCGGTGGTCCGCCGGGAACTCGATCGTCGTCTCGCCGGCAGGAAGCACGCGCTCGACCGAGAGGCCGACCTCGCGGCCGGTCACGGAGTACGCGACCAGGCGAACCAGGCTCTCCTCAGGAAGCACGAGCCTGAGCGCCGCGCCGCCTCCGGCACGGCCGGCGGAGCTGAGCGAGACCCTGTCGTTCTGGCTCGAAGGGCCGTTCGGCGACGCCAGCAGAATCGGTATGATGATGATCGTGTCCGGCGGGGCGCTCACGAGGAACCGGCTCCCTTCGAAGGCGCGGTTCAGGTTCTTGATCGCCCGCATGACCTCTCTCGCCTCCGCTCCGTAGTCTTGGCCGCCGCCGAGCACGGCGTTCGCGAGATCGAGCACGCCGCCCACCGTGGGGGGCAGGCCGGTCCCCTGCTCGACCGCCGAGAGCACGGCGTCGGGGATGCTCACAGAGCGCGAGTTGCAGTCCGGACACATCTCGTCATCGGCCGTGCCGTAGAGCCCGTCGTCGCCGGGGAGCGCGGCGACCGTGCTCATCGCGGAATCAAGCGGGGCTGACGCGAGGCTGGGATCGAGCCGCATGTTGAGCGAAAGCGCGACGGCCTGTCCCAGGAGCGAGTTGCTCCACAACCTGTCAGCGCCGCCGCCCGCCCCACCTCGCAGGATGGGTACGCCGGAACCGATCACGAGGTCCCCGATGTCCGGGGGCAGCGGCCCGGGCTTCCCGTTCCCCGGAAGCTCGTCCACGATGGTCGGCTCCGAGCCCTCGGCGAGGATGATCGATCTGCCGGGCAGGCCCGCGACGAGCGGCTCGTACTCCGTGACGTAGCCGTTCACAAGGTCCGGGACGGGCACGCCGTTGAAGGACGCCCCGGGCGCGCCCCAGGTCTGGGCGTCGAGCGTGCAGTAGTGCTCCAGACCGAAGGCTGTAACAGGGACAAGGATGAGCGCAACAAGCAAGAAGGCAGCTGGCCGGAACATGTTGCACCTCCGCGGCCCCACCACGCCCCCGGCGTCCCCATGCAACACACCCGCATCCTCTAGGGCATACCCCATGCCAGCCGCCCGTGTTGCCGGCGGCACGACGGGCGTGGGACCCGCGCACGGCGCTGCCGTCGGCGGTCCTCGCGTGCCTCCCCGCGCCTACCTTGCGCTCTCCCTCGGCGTGTTCGTGTTCGGCCTCGGCGCCATCCTTGTGAAGAAGGCGAACGCCCCCGGTTGCGCGGTCGCGTTCTACAGGATGGCGATCGCCACCGTCCTCATGGCCCTCCCCTTCTGCGCCCACATCCGCGGGCGATCGCTTCCGCGCCGTGGGGTGGCCCTCGCAGCGCTCGGCGGCGTCCTGCTCGCGATCGACCTCTGGCTGTGGGCGACCGGCGTCGCGATGAGCGGCGCGACGATCCCGACCCTCATGGCGAACACGGCGCCGCTCTGGGTGGGACTTGCGTCGCTCCTCCTTCTCAAGAGGCGTCTCGGAAGGCTCTTCTGGCCGGGTCTCGCGCTGGCTCTCGCCGGCGCCGCGTTCGTCCTTCGCGCCGACCTCTCCCGCGGCGCGGCGGTTGCCACGGGCACCGCGCTCGGCCTCGTTGCCGCGCTCTTCTACGCCGGCTACCACATTGCCACCGAGCGCGGACGCGCCGTCATGTCGACGCTCTCGTACTTCTGGATCGCGTCAGCCTCCGGCGCCGCGTTTCTGCTCGTGGTCTGCCTCGGCACCCGCACCCCGCTTTCGGGCTACCCCGCGGAGACCTACGCCTACTTCCTCGCGCTCGCGCTCCTCGTCCAGATCCTCGGATGGCTCAGCGTGAGCTACGTGCTCGGCCACCTGCCCGCGGCCGTGGTCTCCCCCACGCTCCTCGGCCAGCCCGTCATCACCGCCCTCCTCGCGGTCCCCCTGCTCGGGGAGACCCTCTCCCCCCGTCACATCGCCGGCGGCATCGCCGTCCTTGCGGGCGTCCTCATCGTGCACCGCAGCCACGCCCCGCGCCCCGGTTTCTAGCTCCGGCCCCATCGCACAAGCCTCCGAGCATCTACTTGACAGACGCCTGTCCCCGTGACACATTAAGTAATTGCTGAATGACTCCATGGCCCTTCCCAGGAGCGGCACCTCATGCGGCAAGAGAGCTGGGAGCTCTTCAGGATCCTCGGTGTCGACACCCGTCTCCGCATCCTCGAGATCCTCGCGGAGAGGGGCCCGATCGGCACGGGCGCGATCGCGGG
>Ga0316622_100001836_pt1 | contig 14255 bp, 12 predicted proteins | sample OWC_Aug_OW2_C1_D_FD_207646 | JGI IMG/M metagenome (GOLD analysis project Ga0316622, IMG submission 207646) | Wetland soil microbial communities from Old Woman Creek delta, Ohio, United States - OWC_Aug_OW2_C1_D5_C | ecosystem: Environmental > Terrestrial > Soil > Wetlands | place: USA: Ohio... | reverse complement strand
GGCCGTAACCTGATGTTCAACACGTATGCCGAGGTCAACGCGATCTTCGAGCACGAGCTCAACGAGTACAAGAGCGTGCAGGTCACGCGCATCGTGCACGACTTCTACGATTCCGATCCGAAGCGCGGCTTCTACGGTGGCGGAGGTTTCGACTCGCGCATCGGGCCGAACCCGATCGTGTGGTCAATGTTCGCGCCGCCGCCCGAGCGCGCCTGGGGTGCGGAGTTCAAGGCGCTGCTCGAGGCCATGCCGCGTGCGATGATCGTCGCAACGCACGGCACTTCGCTACCGCTCGAAACCAACCGCGTGGACCTCGATCCGGACCTGAAGGACGCGTGGGGGCTGCCCGCGATGCGCGTCACCTACCAGGATCACCCCGACGACCTCGCCTTCAGTCGGTTCCTGCAGGATCGAGGCGTCGAGGTCATGCAGGCGGCCGGCGCGCAGCAGGTCTGGAAGGGACCGGTTGCGGAGGCACGCGGCAGTCCGCATTTGCTCGGTACCTGCCGCATGGGCAACGACCCGACGACCTCGGTCGTGGATCGTTATCACCGCACGCACGACATTCCGAACCTGTTCATCTGCGACGGATCGAGCTTCGTCACTTCCGGGCGCGGTCAGCCGACCATGACCATCCAGGCGCTGGCGTTTCGTGCCGGCGAGCACATCGCCGGGTTTGCGCGGCGCCACGAGATCTGAACGAGGCAAGGGCGATTCGGCGCTAGTCCGGCGGCATTGCGGCGGGCACGTAGCCGCGGGGGATGGAGCCCAGCAGCGCCCGTGTGTATTCATCACGCGGCGCCGTGTAGATGCTCTGCGAGTCGGCCATTTCGACGACCCGGCCCCTGTTCATGACCAGCACCTCGTCGGCGATGTACCGGACGACGGCGAGGTCGTGCGAGATGAACACATAGGCGAGGCCGAACTCATCCTGAAGATCCTTGAGCAGGTTCAGGACCTGCGCCTGCACCGAGACGTCGAGTGCCGAAACCGACTCGTCGCAGATCAGCACGTCGGGCTTCATCGTCAGGCAGCGGGCGATCGCGATCCGCTGCCGCTGGCCGCCGGAGAATTCGTGAGGATAGCGGTGCAGCGCGTCCGGCGGCAGATCCACCCGGCCCAGCAGTTCTTGCGCCCGGCCCAGCCGCTGCGCGTCGTCATCGCCGATCGAATGCACGCGCATGGGCTCGAGCAGGATCTGGCCGATCGTGAAGCGCGGGTTCAGCGACGCATACGGGTTCTGGAAGACGATCTGGATGCGGCGACGGTAGGGCTGCATCTGGCGGTCATCGAGTTCCAGCAGGTTGCGTCCCTCGAACAAGACGCGACCCGCGCTGGCCTCGTGCAGTCGCATGATCGTCATGCCGACGGTGGTCTTGCCAGACCCGGACTCACCGACCACACCCAGCGTGCGCCCCGCTTCGAGCCGGAAGGACACATCCTTCACGGCATCGATGTACTCGCTGCGAAAGGACCCGCCGTCGACCCGGAAGCGCTTGGCCAGCCCCTGCACTTCGAGGATCGGCGGCCCGCCCATGCTGCGGGGTGGCTCGTCATCGGGCATCTGGCCCCGGCCGGCCATGAAATCGTCGATGACCGGCAGTCGGCGTGGCCGCCGGTCCAGGCTGGGCCGGCAGGCCAGCAGCGCCTTCGTGTAGGGGTGCGCGGGTGACTCGAAGATGGCTCGCACCGGCGCGTGCTCCTGCACCTGCCCGTGCCGCATCACGACGACCTCGTCGGCGATCTCGCCGACCAGCGCCAGGTCGTGCGTGATGAACAGCAGCGACATGCCATGGCGCTCCTTGAGTCCCGCCAGCAACTCGAGGATCTGCTTCTGGATCGTGACGTCGAGCGCCGTGGTCGGCTCGTCGGCGATCAGCAGCTTCGGCTCGCAGGAAATCGCCATCGCGATCATGACCCGCTGCTGCTGGCCGCCCGACAACTGGTGCGGGAAGGACGCGATGCGCAGGTGCGGGTGCGGGACGCCGACCTCGTCCAGCAGTTCGATGGCCCGCGCCCGGGCCGCACGCCGTCCGAGCCCGAGGTGCACGCGCAGCGATTCACTGATCTGATCGCCCACGGCCAGCACCGGATTCAGCGAGGACATCGGCTCCTGGAAGATCACCGAGATGTCCTTGCCGCGGATGCCGCGCAACTCGACGGGATGGCAGTTCAGCAGGTCGATGCGGTCATAGAGGATCCGGCTCTCCGCAGCCACGACTGCATTCCCAGGCAGCAGGCCGAGGATCGACATCGCCGAGACCGTCTTGCCGCTGCCGGATTCGCCGACCAGCGCCAGAGTCGAGCGCCGGCCGATCGCGAAGCTGACGTCGCGGACGGCCGGCTGCACCGAGCCGCCCTCGACCCTGAAGCCGATACCGAGATTGCGCACGTCGACCAGCGTGTCGGGCTCCTGGACGCGGGCGACGGGGTTCACGTGCTCACCTCAGCTTCGGATCGAGCGCATCGCGCATGGCGTCGGTCAGCAGGCTCACGGCCGTGACCAGCATGGCCATCGCCGCTCCGGCCACCGTCAGCTGCCACCACTTCCCCATGACCAGTTCATCCTGCGATTCCGCGAGGATGGTGCCCCAGGAAACCACTTCGACGGGAACGCCAAGGCCGAGATACGACAGGATCACCTCGGTCTTGATGAACGCGACCACCAGCAGCGAGAACTGCACCAGTACGACGTGGCTGGTGTTCGGCAGGATGTGCGCGAACATGCGCTTCGCGTGCGACACGCCGATCGCCTTCGCGGCCAGCACGTACTCACGCTCGCGGTGCTTGAGGTACTCGGCACGCACGAGGCGGTAGATGCCGGTCCAGCCCGTGAGTCCCAGGATCACGATGATGGTCGTCACGCCCCGGCCGAGGACGGCGGCAAAGGCCAGGATCAGCAGGATGTAGGGGATCGAGGTGAAAACGTTGTAGACCCACTCCATCAGGTCGTTCAGGCGCCCGCCCCAATACCCGGCCAGCGCGCCCAGCAGCGTGCCGATCAGGGTCGCGATCAGGGCAGCCGCCAGGCCAACCATGATGGACACCTCCGAGCCCTTGATGGTCTTCTTAAGAACGTCGCGACCCCATTGGTCGCCGCCGAGGATCAGCGTCTCGCTGCGGGCCTGCAGGGTCACGCCCAGCTCACCTGCACGTTGACGCCACTCGTCATAGCGGGGCGCCAGCGGATCGATGTCCGACAGGTCGACCGCGGGCGCGCGTTGCTCGGCGGGTGCTGCGCCCTCGGTCGACGGCCGGTGCTGCAGTCGTGCCGCGAATGCCGGCCGTGCGTAGGAAACGCCGGCCTCGTCCTCCCAGTCGGCGGCGACCAGGCCCAGCATCGAACCGAGCATCAGGGCCACGTAAACGGCGACGATGCACAGGCACGCGACCGCGACCCGGTCTCGGCGCAGGCGACGCCATGCCAGCGCCCACAGGCCTGGCGATGTGACCTGGATTCCCGTGGAGCTCACTTGAAGCTCACCCGCGGATCCGCCACGCGGTACAGCACGTCGACCAGCAGGTTGACGAGCATCGTCAGCATCGCCAGGTAGACCGTGATCGCCTTGATGACGGGGAAGTCGCTGCGATTCACCGACTCGATCACTTCGCGGCCGAGGCCGGGAATCGAGAAGAAGATCTCGAGCAGGAACGAACCGACGAACAAGCCCGGCAATCCGATCCCCACGTAGGTGAGGATCGGGATCATCGCGTTGCGCAGCACGTGTCGCAGCATCACGCGATTTTCCGTCAGGCCCTTGGCGCGCGCCGTACGGACGTAGTCCTGGCCGATCTCGTCGAGGAAGAAGGACCGGTACAGCCTGAGCGACGGTGCCACGCTGACCAGCACGCCGAGCAGAACGGGCAGCGGCGCGTACCGGGTGAGGTTGGTCCACAGGTCGTCGCTCCAGCCCTGCACCGGGAACCAGGCGAGCTTGAAACCCAGCAGCCACTGGAAGACGATGATGTAGACGAGGAAGCTGATCGACATCGCGACCGTCGTCAGGAACATCACCGCGCGATCGGTCAGCGAGCCGCGCAGGTAGGCCACCAGCAGCGCCAGCGTCACGGCGAGCAGCGTCTCGAGCAGCAGGATCGGCACCATGACGGTCAGCGTCGGGCCGATCCGCGTCAGCAGCACTTCCGACACCAGCTGGTTGGTCGACCAGCTGCGGCCGAAATCGAACGTGAAGACCTGCTGGACGAAGATCCACAGCTGGATCCACCACGGCTGGTCCACGCCGAGCTGGCGCCGGATGTTCTCGATCTGCGCCGGATCGGGCACCTTGCCCGCCAGTACCAGGGCCGGATCGCCGCCGACCCAGTTGAAGAGGATGAAGACCAGCAGGATCACCCCGGCGAGCGTCGGGATGATCTGCCACAAGCGCCTGGCGAGATATGCGCCCATCGCGTGCCTCAGTCGGCCTGCGCGCGGCGGCGGGCCGCGGGATCGAGGTCGAGGTACAGCAAGCGGGTCTGGTACATCGGGTGCTTCATGTAACCGAGCACCCACGGGTAGCTCAGATAGGTCCAGTTGCGAAAGGCCAACATCCGCCAAGGTGCGTAGACGAGCATCAGTCGCGTCATCTCGCGATACAGCCGGTCGCGCTCCGGACTGTCGGGCAGCAGCAGGGCCTGCTCGTAGAGCCGGTCGTACTCGGGCAACCGGAACCGGGAATCGTTGAGGTCCGGCGCATTCGGGCCATACAGCAGCGCCAGGAAATTCTGGCCATCCGGCCAGTCCGCGGTCCAGGCCGCTGCGGACAGCATGTACTTGCCGGCCTTGCGGTCGCGCAGCTGGTCGGAAAACTGCACGCTGCGTGCTTCGAGACGGACACCGATCCGGCGCAGCGATCTCTCCCACAGCGCGGCGTACTGACGGCCGAGGCCGCCCACGGAGAACATGTAGTCGATCTTCAGCGGAGCGCCGCCCGGCTGGTCCCTCCAGCCGTCCCCGTCGGCATCGACCCATCCGTACAGGTCGAGCAGCGCGATTGCGCGCGCAGGATCGTAATCCTGCTGGTCACTGACCAGCGTCGGGTCGTAGCCAACGAGGCCGGGCGGAATCGGACCATAGGGCGGCAGCGCCTGGCCTTTTTCCAGCACCTCGATCGCCAGGCCGCGATCGAACGCCTGAATCAGGGCGCGTCGCAGCGCCACCCGCTCCGCGGCGTAGCCGCCGACGACCGGATCGTCCATGTTGAACTGCGCATACCAGACCGAGGCATCGACGACCTGCTGCAACCGCACGCCTGCCGCCTCGAGCGCCGGCGCCAGTCGGCCCTGCGGCACCGCTTCGGCAACGAACGACAGCGGCAATTCCTGGATCAGGTCGTGGGCGCCACTCATGAAGGCGAGGAAGCGTGGCTGTTCCTGGTCGATCGGATAGATTTCGACCCGATCGAGCTGCGGCAGCGTCTTGCCTTGCAGCTCTTCGACGACGCGGCGGTGCGCCGGGAGGCTCAGGTCGGCGAAGGTCGTGTCGACGACGCGGCCGCGATAATCCGGATTCTTCACCAGCACGATCTTCTGCCGCCGGGTCCACTCGGCGAGTCGGAATGCGCCCGTGCCGACCGGATGCGACATCGTGTCTTCCCCGTAGGCCGCGATGACCTCGCGTGCAACCGGCGAGGTTTGCGGCAGCGCGAAGCGGTACAGGAACGTGTAGTCGGGGTCCTTCAGACGCAGCCGCAGCGTATAGCGATCGACGACCTCGATCCCGGGGATGGATCGGTCATAGTCGAACTTGCCGGTCTTCAGCGCCTCGTCGTGCAGCTCGTCGAGTCCCGGCAGATTGTTCTGGAAAAGCCACGAGTACGGCGCGCGGTTGCGTGGGTCGCGCAGTCGCTTGATTGCGTAGGCGGCATCGGCCGCCGTGAGCTCGCGCCGCTTGCCGCCGAACGCCGGATCGTCTGCGAAATAGATGCCGGGTTTGAGGCGGAAGGTGTATGCGCGGCCGCCATCCTCGGGCGCGGGGACCGATTCCGCGACGCCCGGCACCAGGCGGACCGGTCGCGCGAAATAGTCGAACTCCAGCAACGACTCGAAAATCTCGCTGCAGACGGCGGAGGAGTAGACGTCGTCGACGCGCTGCGGATCGAAGCCGGTCTCGACGGAACGAAACGCGAAGCGCAGCACCTTCGGTTCCGCAGCCGCGGCTGGCGGGCCCGCGAGATGCGACAGGCAAGCCAGCAGGAGGATCCCCATGCGCACGACGATCCGCGACCGTCGCCCTGGCCCGCCGTACGTCATCCAGTCTCTCCATGTCAGTGGGCCGGGGGCCGCGGGTCCGCTTGCGGCTCAGCCATGCTAGCGCAGATCAACGATCACGAACCAGGATCCTGCGCCCAGTGCTGCGATTCGAATGCTTGCCAAGGCGGCAATCGCGCCATTAGGCTGGTCCGCCAGCGATCGGCTGCCGCTCTTGCCGAGTCACCTCAACATGGTTAACCGCTGCGAAGGCCTTGAATTGCTCCCGGCGCGGAGCTCGTCACGTGGGCTGTCGACGGACGAGGCCAGCGAGATCCTCAAGAGAAGCGATTTCTTCGCCGCCAGTGGGGGTCCGGCCATCAATCAACTGGCGAGCCTGGCCGAACTCGTCAACCTGCCGTCCGGCGACCGGCTGTTCGACAAGGGCGACATCGGGACGGCGATGTACTTCGTCGTGCACGGAGAGATGCGCTTGCACAACGGCGAAGTGGTGATTGGTCGCCTCGGCCCCGGAAGTGTGTTCGGCGAGGTCGCGGCACTGTCGCAAGAGCGGCGCAGCGCCTCCGTCACGGCAGTCAGCGACACCCTGCTGCTCAAGCTGGAGCAGGATGCCATCTACTCCACGATTGCCGCCCAACCCGCTGCAGCGAGGTCGCTGATCGAGGCGCTCTGCGCGCGTGAGCGCGAGATCATCGACGAGAAATTCGACCGCATCATCGAGGCCAGGGTGCTCGAACGTGAACTCGAGATCGGGCAAAGCATCCAGAAGAACTTCCTTCCTGAAACCATCCCCGTGATCGATGGCTGGACTCTCGATGGCCTGCTGCGGCCGGCCCGCAAGGTGGCGGGGGACTTCTTCGACTTCTTCTTCGTGCCGGACGTGGGGCGGGTCGGCATCGTGATCGGTGACGTCTGCGACAAAGGGGTCGGTGCCGCGCTGTTCATGTCGCTGTTCCGCAGCTTGATCCGCTCGGGCGCGCTGCATCGGTATGCCGCCGGTGGCACGGTCGGCGTGGAGGACCCGGCGACGTTGTTGCGGCGCACCATGCGCGCGACGAATCAATACGTCACCTCGACGCACCCGGGCAGCAGCATATTCGCCACGGTGTTCTTTGGCCTGCTGGATCCTCGAACCGGCGAACTCGTCTACATCAACGCGGGGCACGAAGCTCCAGTCATTGGCGGGCCGTCAGGGGTCCGCGCGCAGCTGAGCGCGACCGGACCGGTGATCGGCTTGATCGAGGATCTGGAGCATGCGGTTGCGGAGGCCACGCTCGCTCCTGGCGAACTGCTGTTTGGCTATACTGACGGCGCAACCGATGCTCGGAATGAAGACGGCCGGCAGTTTGGCGAGGAACGCCTGCTCGAGGAAGTGTGCCGTGGAGCGGCGGATGCTTCATCGCTGCTGCTGTGCCTGCTTGCAGCGCTGGACGCTTTCAGTGGCAGGGTAGAGCAGTACGACGACATCACGATGATCTGTTTGCATCGGCATCCGGATCGCGACCAGACCTGAAGCAAAGCAAGGGGAGAGAGTTCTCATGAGTAATCCGCTTCGCATCGCCGTCGCCGAGGAAAAGGGCAATGTTCCCGTCACGATCCTGCACATCAGCGGAGATCTCGATTCGAAGACCTACACGGACCTGGAATCGAAGGCAGGCGAGCTGATCGGCCAGGGAGCGAACAACGTGTTGCTCGATCTCGGTGGAATCACTTTCATGGGCAGTGCTGGGTTACGGGCGATACACGGCATTTTCAAGAAGCTCAGTGCTGGCGGCGCGGGCGGCAAGCTCAAGCTCGCCAATCCGTCGGATGCCGTCGCGCGCATCATGAAGACGCTCGGTTTCGACGTGATCTTCGAGATCCACGCCACGGTCGACGAGGCGCTCGGCAGCTTCTGACGGGCATTCACGCCGTGTCGCAGGGCGCGGAGTCCGCAAGACGCCTCGAGATACGGGCGCGCCTCGACGATCTCGGGCGCGTGCGTGATTTCATCAATGAGCATGTCTCCCCCGAGAGTCTGGGGGACGACGGCGCAGGTGAATTGCTGCTGGCAGTCGATGAGGCGGTGTCGAACGTCATCATGCACGGCGGCAGTCGCGCCGATGGGCGCATCGAGGTGCAGGTCGCGCGCAGCCCGGATGCGACCTGCGTGACGATCCGGGACGAGGCACGGCCGTTCGATCCGACCGCCACGGGCGAACCTGACCTGGGCGTTTCACCGCTGGAGCGTGAGGAGGCTGGCGGATTCGGCCTCGCGTTGATCAGGCGACTCGTGGATGAGCTGCGTTACCGCGTGACTGAGGACGGCGGCAACGAGTTGCTGCTGGTCAAGAAGCGCCGCTAGGCGGCCGCGCCGGCGCGGCCACCTGGACTTCAAAACGATCGCGGGCCGGCATCACCAACACCACGGTTGCCGAGTGATTCGGGAGATTCCGTGTAACGTTTCTCCGCTTCGAGCTCGATCAGCCAGGCGAGATCGAGGGCGTCCATCTGACCTGCTCCCTGATCTCAGTGCAAGGCCGGACCTCTGTGGGCTCCAGGGTGAACCGCGAGGGCTTCTGGCTTGTGGACTGGGTCCGGTTGCGGCGTTAAGTAGAACACGCTGCGCTGAGTCGCGACCCGCCAGTCGATCGGCATAAACGCGAATTGATTAGGGCGCGGTGCTGGAGCACGCTTCGTTACAGGTGTCTTGATGTCACGCGGGCGTCGTCGTTGCGCGTAGCTGCTCGACGCAGCAGACCTCCGGGCGCGCCTGAGACGGACTTCGCTCCGCCCCATCCCTGCACCCCCTGGTCGGCGACTTCGCCCGAACGGAAGGGAGTCAGTCATGGCAGGGCCGGACAAACCCAACATTCTCGTCATCTGGGGCGACGACATCGGGATGTGGAACCTCTCATGCTACAGCCACGGCATGATGGGGTATCGCACGCCCAACATTGATCGTCTCGCGGCCGAAGGCATGATGTTCACAGATGCCTACGGCGAGCAGAGCTGCACCGCCGGCCGCGCTGCGTTCATCACCGGACAGAGCGTCTTCCGCACGGGCCTGTCGAAAGTCGGCGCGCCCGGCATGGACGTTGGCCTGCAAGCGGAGGACCCGACGATTGCCGAGCTGCTGAAGGCGCAGGGCTATGCGACCGGCCAGTTCGGCAAGAACCACCTGGGCGACCTGAACAAGTACCTGCCGACGGTGCACGGGTTCGACGAGTTCCTCGGCAACCTCTACCACCTCAATGCCGAGGAGGAGCCCGAGCATCCCGACTATCCCGACCCGAAGGAATTCCCGAAATTCAAGGCAGCCAACGGGCCACGCGGCGTGCTGCACAGCTGGGCGACCGACGTGGACGACCCGACGGAGCAGCCGCGCTGGGGCAGGGTGGGACGGCAGAAGATCGAGGACACGGGTCCGCTGACCCGCAAGCGCATGGAAACCTGCGACGACGAGTTCGTCGCCGCGGCCGGTGACTTCATCAAGCGGCAGCAGACGGTCGGCAAGCCATTCTTCTGCTGGGTGAACACCACGCACATGCACTGGCGGACGCACACCAAGCCGGCGAGCCTCGGCCAGGCGGGCCGATGGCAGTCCCCGTATCACGACACGATGATCGATCACGACCGGCACGTGGGCCAGTTGCTCGACCTGCTCGACGAGCTCGGCATCGCCGACGACACCTTCGTCATGTACAGCACGGACAACGGGCCGCACATGAACAGCTGGCCCGATGGCGCGATGACGCCGTTCCGCAGCGAGAAGAACACCAACTGGGAGGGCGCATACCGCATTCCGCTGCTCGTGCGCTGGCCCGGCAAGGTGCCGGCGGGCTTCGTCACCAACGAGATCGTCCAGCACCACGACTGGCTGCCGACGTTCCTTGCGATCGCGGGGGAGCCCGACATCGTCGCGAAGCTGAAGCACGGCTACGACGCCGTCGGCAGGCGGTTCAAGGTGCACATCGACGGCTACGACCTGCTGCCGTTCCTCACCGAGAAGGGCATGCCGAGCCCGCGCAAGGGGCTCATCTACTTCAACGACGATGGCGACCTGGTGGCGGTGCGCTTCGACAACTGGAAGGTTGTATTCATGGAGCAGCGCTGCACGGGAACCATGGCGCTGTGGGCAGAACCCTTCGTGCCGCTGCGCATGCCGAAACTGTTCAACCTGCGCACGGACCCGCTGGAGCGGGCCGACATGACGTCGAACACCTACTACGAATGGTTCCTGGCCAGGATCTACATGCTGGCCGCTGCGGCCGGAATCGTCGAGGAGTTCCTGAAGACGTTCCGGGAGTATCCGCCACGGCAGCGGGCGGCGAGCTTCACCATCGACCAGGCGCTCGAGAAGATGAAGGCGGCGATGGGCGGCGGCGGCCACTGAGCGGAGAATCGCATGAGCGGGACCGTCACCACCCAAGCCGGCCTGCAGGCCGCCCCCGCCGACGTCTCGGTCGAACTCTCGGCGCGCCGCACCGGGATGTCGTTCCAGCGGACGCGCATGAGCGCCGATCGCACGCTGATGTCGGTCATCCGCACGTCGCTGTCGCTGATCAGCTTCGGGTTCACCATCTACCAGCTGTTCGAGAAGGCTTTCGAGGCCGGGATCCTGGAGAGCAGCCTGGCGGCGCGCAATTTCGGGCAGGCCCTGGTGCTGCTCGGCACGTTGATGCTCGGGCTCGGCATCGTCTACCACGTGCGGTTCATGGTCGAGCTGCGTCGCGAGCGCGCTGGGATGGCGGCCGATGGGCTGATCCACGGCGAGGGCGCATTCCCGGTTTCGCTGACCTTGATCACCGCCGTGACGTTGCTCGCGATCGGCCTGTTCGCGGTCGCGAGCACGGTCTTCAAACTGGGCCCCTTCGGGTAGCGCAATGGACAGTCCGCACGTCGGCCTCGACAAGTACCACGCGCCCCAGTGGCTCGGGGCACGTGCGTCCCGGCGCTTCCACGTGATGGCCAAACCCGCCGGCTCGGCGTGCAACCTCGACTGCACCTACTGCTTCTACCTGGGCAAGCAGAAGCTGGTGGGCGGTCCGGGTGGCGGCCACATGCACGACGACGTGCTCGAGCAGTTCGTGCGGGACTACATCCACAGCGTCACGGCCGACGAGGTGGTGTTCTCCTGGCAGGGCGGCGAGCCCACGCTGCTCGGGCTGGAATTCTTCCGCAAGGTCGTGGACCTGCAGGGGAAGCACGCCCGGACCGGCCAGCGCATCGAGAACGACCTGCAGACCAACGGCACGCTGCTCGACGAGGACTGGGCGCGGTTCCTCAAGCAGCACAACTTCCTGGTCGGCCTGAGCATCGACGGCCCGCGCGAGATCCACGACCACTATCGGGTCACCAAGCAGGCGGAACCAACCTTCGACAAGGTGTTCGCCGCCGCGCAGACGCTGCGCAGGCATGGCGTGCGCTTCAACACGCTCACCTGCGTCAGCCGTTTCAATGCGTCGCGGCCGCTCGATGTGTACCGCTTCCTGCGGCGCGAACTGGGCTCGACCTATCTGCAGTTCATCCCGATCGTCGAGCCGAAGGGATTCGAGACGACGGCGCCGCAGCACTGGGATACGTCACGTCTGCCGCTGCTCGGGGCGCCGGAAGCGCGGCCGGATCATCCGCAGTCGGTGGTCACGCCGTGGTCGGTTGCTTCGGAGGAGTACGGCTACTTCCTGACGAAGGTCTGGGACGAATGGCGCGCCCGCGACTTCGGCAAGGTGCTGGTCAATTTCTGCGAAACGCTGGTCGTGCAGCACATGGGGCTCCCGTCCCAGGTCTGCGTGCACAGCGAGATCTGTGGCAAGGGCGTCGCGCTCGAGCAGGACGGCAGCGTCTACGCCTGCGACCACTACGTTTACCCCGAGTACCGGCTGGGGAACGTGCAACAGGCCTCGCTGGGCGACATGGTGTTCTCACCGGCGCAGGTGAAGTTCGGCTACGCGAAGTCGGAGAGCTTGCCGACGTACTGCCGGCAATGCGCGTGGCTGAGCGACTGCTGGGGCGAGTGCCCCAAGAACCGATTGTTGCGGGCACCGGACGGCGAGCCGGGGCTCAATTACCTGTGTGCGGGACTGAAGCGGTTCTTCGCGCACGCTGTGCCCGAGGCGGAGAGGATCGCCGCCCGGCTGAACCAGGGACGGATCGCTCCCGCCCCGCAGAGGTAGACGGAACGCGCGAAGGATCGCGGCTGCCAAGGAAAGACGCATGTCGGAACTCGCGGAACTGCTGTCGCGCCTGTGGACGGACTTGGTCGCTCGACCCGAGGGCCCGCTTGAGTTCCGCCTCTTCCTGCAGCCGCTGGTCGCCGCGCTGCTCGCGGTGCGCGATGGCGTCGTCGACGCCCGCAGCGGGCGCTCGCCGTATTTCTGGACGCTGCTGCACGACCCCGGCCGCAGGCGCGAGCGGTTCCGGGAGGGGGTCAGGGCGACCCTGAGGGTCGTGCTGCTCGGCGTCGTGATCGACGTCGTCTACCAGTTCAAGGTGCACGGCACCGTATACCCCGGCGAGGCGCTCGGCATCGCGCTCCTGCTGGGGTTCGTTCCTTATCTGCTGATTCGTGGGCCGATCGACCGCATCGCGCGGCGACGGCGAGGAGGTAATCATGGCGAAGCCGACCAAACCCAACATCCTCGTCATCTGGGGTGACGACATCGGCATCTGGAACCTCTCCTGCTATCACCGCGGCATGATGGGCGGGCGGACCCCGAACATCGACCGCATCGCGGCCGAGGGCGCGATCTTCACCGACTGCTACGGGCAGCAGAGCTGCACGGCCGGCCGGGCGGCCTTCATCACGGGCCAGCACCCGTTCCGCACCGGGCTGCTCAAGGTCGGCCTGCCGGGCGCCGAACTCGGCCTGCGGCCGGAGGACCCGACTATCGCCGATCTCTTGAAGAACCATGGCTACATGACCGGCCAGTTTGGCAAGAACCACCTCGGCGACCGCAACGAGTACCTGCCGACGGTGCACGGGTTCGACGAGTTCTTCGGCAACCTCTACCACCTGAACGCCGAGGAGGAGCCGGAGGACCCGCAGTACCCGAAGGACCCGAGGTTCAAGCAGCGCTTCGGCCCGCGCGGTGCGCTGCGCTGCAAAGCCACGGATGTCGATGACCCGACCATCGACCCGCGCTTCGGCAAGGTCGGCAAGCAGACGATCGAGGACACCGGTCCGATCACGCGCAAGCGCATGGAGACGGTGGACGAGGAGTTCCTCGCCGGCACGGTCGATTTCATGGAGCGCGCCGTCAAGGCCGGCAAGCCGTTCTTCGTCTGGCACAATTCGACCCGGATGCACTGCTGGACGCGGCTGAGCCCGAAGTACGAGAACAGCACGGGCTACGGCCTGTATGCCGACGGCATGAAGCAGCTCGACGACATCGTCGGCGCGCTACTCGCGAAGCTCGACGAACTCGACGTCGCTGAAAACACCATCGTGGTGTTCTCGACCGACAATGGCGCCGAGAAGTTCACCTGGCCCGACGGCGGCGAGTCGCCGTTCCACGGCGAGAAGGGCGGCACCTGGGAAGGCGGCTTCCGCGTCCCGTCCGTCGTCCGCTGGCCGGGCGTCGTCAAGCCGGGCACGGTCATTAACGGCATCTTCTCGCTCGAGGATTGGGCGGTGACGCTGCTCGCGGCCGCCGGCGAGCCTGACGTCAAGGAGAAGCTCAAGCAGGGCCATGTCGCCAACGGCAGGACCTTCAAGGTGCATCTCGACGGCTACGACCAGCGCGAGCTGCTCGCGGGCAAGGAACCCGGCCAGCGTCAGGAGATCTTCTACTTCGACGACAGCGGCAACCTCAACGCCGTGCGCGTGCGCGACTGGAAGGCCATCTTCGCGGAGCCGGGCGACTGGCTGTACGGCGGCCCGCCGCTGCCGCTGGCGTTCCCGCGGATCGCCAACCTGCGCATGGACCCGTTCGAGGCGCACGTGAACTTCGCCGAGTCGCCGATGGCCATGCGCTGGGTGGCGGACAAGATGTGGGCCTTCGTGCCCATGCAGGCGCTGGTCGGATACTTCCTGCAGTCGTTCAAGGAGTTCCCGCAACGGCAGA
>Ga0316622_100001835_pt1 | contig 14257 bp, 13 predicted proteins | sample OWC_Aug_OW2_C1_D_FD_207646 | JGI IMG/M metagenome (GOLD analysis project Ga0316622, IMG submission 207646) | Wetland soil microbial communities from Old Woman Creek delta, Ohio, United States - OWC_Aug_OW2_C1_D5_C | ecosystem: Environmental > Terrestrial > Soil > Wetlands | place: USA: Ohio... | reverse complement strand
AGGTCCGGTTGCCGGCGTTCCGGACGTTGACCCGGCCGGACATCGTCCAAGCGCTGCCGTGCCGCCCGTTGCGGGTGGCGGCGACGCAGTCGAACAGGTCCACGCCGCGGGCGATTCCCTCGACCAAATCCTCCGGGAACCCGACGCCCATAAGATAACGCGGGACTTCGGCCGGGATGGCCGGGACGAGGTCCTCGAGGATCCGGTGCATGACCGGCTTGGGCTCGCCTACGGAAAGGCCGCCGATGGCGATCCCGGTCCAAGGTCCCCGGGCCAGCGTCCCGTCCAGCGAGCGGAGCCGGAGGTCCTCATGGGTCCCGCCCTGGACGATGGGCCACAAGGTCTGGTCGGACGGTCGGACGGTCAGACGGTCGGAAGGCTCCGGCCGGTTCCGTTGTTCCGACTTTCCGACCAGCGCCTGGTGGCGCTCACGGCACCGTCCCAGCCACCGCAGGGTCCGCTCCATCCCCTCTTCGGCGTGCTCGTGGGTCGAACCGCCGGGGACAACGTGGTCGAACGCCATCGCGATGTCGGCCCCGAGCGCCCACTGGACCTCCATCGACTTCTCGGGTGTCAGCTGGCGGACGCTGCCGTCGATGTGACTGACGAACTCGACACCCTCCTCGGTAACTTTGCGGAGGCCCTGCAGCGAGAACACCTGGAAGCCGCCGGAGTCGGTCAGCATCGGCCTCGGCCAGGTGGTGAAACGGTGGAGGCCTCCCATCGCCCGGACCACGTCCTCGCCCGGCCGGAGGTGCAGATGGTAGGTATTGCCCAGCACGATCTGCGCGCCGGCCCGCTCCACCTCACCGGGGTGGAGGCCCCGCACCGCGCCGTGGGTGCCCACCGGCATGAAGGCCGGCGTCCGGACCACGCCCGTCGGCAGGACCAGGGAGCCCGCCCGCGCTCTCCCTACCGTGGCCTCGATCGAGTACTCGAACATGTCCCGAAACTAACGGCGGCGGCCGCCCTCACGCTCTTCGCGGCCGGATCGCTGGCGGCGCAGTCCCTCGAAGTCCGAGTGCGGGATTCCGGCGGCGGCGCGCCCGTGGCGGGCGCGATCGTCCGCCTGGTCGACTCCGCCGGCCGGAGCCGCGTCCAGGGACTCGCCAGCGACGCCGGCCGGATCGTGCTCCAGGTCCCCGGCCCCGGGACCTGGCGCCTCCGGGTGGACGGGATCGGCTACCGCGGCCAGGAGTCCGCGCTTTCGCTCGGGGTGGGGGAGGGCGTCCGGCGGGAGATCGTGCTCGAAAGGCATCCGGTCGAGCTTCCCGAGCTGGAGGTCACGGTCTCGGCAGGCTGCGGCCTCGAGGCCGGCAAGACCGGCCCACCCGAGGTGCTGGCCATCTGGGGGGAGATCCAGAAGGCGCTCGTGGCCACCCGGATCACCCAGGAGGACGATCTGGTCACGGTGCGGAGCCGGACCTGGGAGCGTCGCCTCGATCGCAGCCGCGCCCTGATCAGGGAGGACCTGCTGACCGACCGCATCACCGGCAGCACGCCGTTCTACACCCTCTCCCCGGAGGTGCTGGCGCGGGACGGTTTCAAGACGCGGCGAGGCGCCGCGGAGTTCTTCGCCGGCCCGGATGCCGCGCTGTTGACCTCGGAGGCCTTCCTGGCCTTCCACTGCTTCCGGGCCGTGCCGGCTCCGCGCGACCGGCCCGGCCTGCTGGGACTCGGATTCCGCCCGGTAGAGTCCAGGGACGTCGTGGACATCGACGGGGTGCTCTGGATCGACCGGGCCTCCCGCGAGCTGAGGTTCCTCGAGTATCGGTACACCGGTCTGGCAGGCGCGGGCGCGCGCTTCCAGGCCGGCGGACGGGTGGCCTTCCGGCGCCTGCCCGGCGGGGCCTGGATCGTCGATGACTGGTGGATTCGCACCCCGACGGTTGCCATGGTGATCGATCGCCAGACCGGCATGCCGACCGGCCGCGACTCCCTGCTGGGGTACTTCGAAACGGCGGGGCGAGCCGAAGTGGTGCCGCGCGGGACCCCGCCCGGGGCTGGAGCGGGGCCGCGCGCGATCCTGGTCGGGACCCTGCACGACAGCCTGATGGGCGGGCCGCTGGCCGGTGCCCGGGTGATGGTGCCCGGTGCCGCGGACACGGCGATCTCCGACTCCGGGGGCCGCTTCCGCCTCGAGGTAGCGGGAGGCGGCGAACGGGTCGTCACCGTTACGCACCGGCGGCTGGGCCTCGTCGCTGATCGCAGTGTCCAGACGCTCCGCTTCGTCCCCGGGCAGGAGACCGTCCTTGCCCTGGCGGTGCCGCCCGTCGAGGACGTCGCCCGGGTCTTCTGCCCGCAGGGCCGGCGGGGCGAGGCGGGGCTGATCGGCCTGGCGCTGGCGGATGGGGAACCCGAGGCCGGCCTGCAGGTCAGGCTCGACTGGGTCGCCCCGGCGGGCGCCCGCGCCGTGCAGCAGCTTGGCCTCGAGACCCGGAGCGAGGCCCGAGGGATCTACGCCTTCTGTGACCTCCCGGCGGGACGAGCGCTCCAGGTCGAGCTGCGCCGGGGCAGTGCAGTCATCGGTCGCGACCGCGTGGACCTGCGGCCAGGCGAGTGGCGGTGGCTGGAGCTGGGTGGCAGGGCGGCAGGGCGGTAAGGCGGTAGGGCGGTAGGGCGGCAACGGGGCGGAGCGGGCATGGCAATCTCGAACTGCGGCGGGATCGCCACGGGTCCTTCGGACCCTCGCGATGACCTGCCGCCTTGCCGCCCTGCCGCCCTGCCGCCTAGACAACCACCATCGCATCCCCATAGCTGTAGAACCGGTACTTCTGCTCTACGGCGTGCCGGTAGGCCGCCCGGATCGTCTCCACTCCGGCGAACGCGCTCACCAGCATCAGGAGCGTCGAGCGGGGCAGGTGGAAATTCGTGATCAGGTGGTCCACCACCCTGAAGTGATAGCCCGGGGTGATAAAGAGACGGGTTTCGCCAGGTCCCGGCCGGACCCGGCCGAACTCGTCCGCGGCCGACTCCAGCGCCCGCACCACCGTGGTTCCCACCGCCCACACCCCCCGGCCCGCCGCCTGCGTCTCCGCGAGGGCATCGGCCAGCGCGACGGGCACCTCGAACCGCTCGGGGTGCATCTGGTGGCCGGACAGGTCGTCCGCCTCGACCGGCTTGAAGGTGCCGGGCCCCACCTCGAGGTCCAGGGTCGCCATCCTCACTCCCTTCTGCCGGAGTGCGGCCAGGAGCGCCGGGGTGAAGTGGAGTCCCGCCGTCGGCGCCGCCACGCTGCCCTCGCGGTCGGCATAGATCGTCTGGTAGCGGTCCTCGTCCAGCTGGTCCGGGTCGCGGGCGATGTAGGGCGGCAGTGGCAGCCGGCCGTAGCGGGCGATGGCGTCCTCGGCGGTGGTACCCACGAACCGGACCGTGCGGTTGCCGTCCTCGAGCACTGACACTGTTTCGATCCAGATGTCCGGCGCGATCTCGACCCGCTTCCCCGGCCGCAGGGCGCTTCCCGGCTTGCCGAGCGCGACCCAGCTGCCGTCGGCGGCCGGGTGGATCAGCAGCACCTCGGCGGGCGCGCCCGAGGGCCGCTTCGCCAGGAACCGGGCATGGCGGACCCGGGTGGTGTTGAGGACGAGGAGGTCGCCCGGCTGGATGAGGGAGACGATGTCCGGAAACTGAAGATCGGGGAACAGCTCGCGAAGAGAGGGAGAAAGAGAGACAGGGAGAGAGGGGGATCGCCCGGCACGGTCTTCTCCCTCTCTCCTCTCTCTGGCTCGCTTCCTCTCCCTCTCGACCACCAGCAAACGGCTCTCCCCCCGCCGCGCTGCCGGCCGCTGGGCGATCAGCTCCTCGGGCAGTGCGTAGTCGAAATCCGCCGTGCGGAGGGAGCGCTCAGGCGCCAAAGAGGCCGGTCTGGGTGCCGGGCGGGGTCATGCCGAGCCGCCGGTAGGCCATCGCCGTCGCGGCCCGCCCGCGTGGCGTCCGGTCGAGGAACCCCTGCTGCATCAGGAAGGGCTCGTAGACTTCCTCGAGGGTGCCGGGATCCTCGCTCACGGCCGCGGCCAGCGTGGACAGGCCCACGGGGCCACCGCCGAACTTCTCGATGATGGTGGCCAGGATCCGGACGTCCATGTCGTCGAGCCCGAACTCGTCGACGTTGAGCCGCGCCAGGGCGTCCGCGGCGACCTGCGCGGTGATCCGGCCGTCGGCCCGCACCTGGGCGTAGTCGCGCACCCGTCGCAGCAGCCGGTTCGCCACGCGCGGGGTGCCGCGACTGCGGCGCGCCACCTCCACCGCGCCTGCCGGCTCGATCGGCACCTTGAGGATCCCGGCCGAGCGGGTGACGATGGTGGCGAGTTCGTCGGCCGGATAGAAGTTGAGCCGCTCGATCAGCCCGAAGCGGGCCCGCATCGGCGGGGTCAGCTGGCCGTAGCGCGTCGTGGCCCCCACCAGGGTGAACCGCTCCAGGTTCATCGGGATGGTCTGCGCGTTCGGCCCCTCGCTGATCCGGACGTCCACCCTGAAGTCCTCCATCGCCGGATAGAGGAACTCCTCCAGCACCGGGCGGAGCCGGTGGATCTCGTCGATGAAGAGGATGTCGCCGGGAGCGAGCGACGTCAGCAGGCCAACCAGGTCACCGGGTTTCTCGAGGACCGGGCCCGAACTGGTGCGGCACTGCACGCCCATCTCCTTCGCCATCAGCATTGCCAGCGTGGTTTTGCCGAGGCCGGGCGGTCCGAAGAATAGGGTGTGGTCCAGCTGCTCGCCGCGGGCCTTCGCGGCGTCGATCGCGATCTGGAGGGACGCCTTGACCTGGCCCTGGCCGACGAATTCGTCGAGCCGCGAGGGGCGGAGCGCCGCCTCGGCGCCGCCCTCATCGGGCAGCGCGTCGGGCGTGGTGATCTCGACGCGCGCCATCGCGGACGGGCCTCAGCCCGCCTTCGCGTGCCAGCGGACCGGGCGGGCGGCGGGTGTCACGACGTGCCTGGTGCGGCAGCTCGCGCAGCGGTCCTTCAGCTCGCGGGCGCCGGCCCGCGCCAGCTTCCGGTTGGTGGTGGCGCACCGGGTGCACTGCCACTCCGCCGTTACCATCGGCGCCATCGTCGCCGTCGCCATTACCGTCGTCCTCCCTTGGTTCCTGCCAGGTGCTGGAGCGCCAGCCGGACCAGCAGCGCGGTTTCCAGGCCGGGGTGCTCCTCGAGCACCAGCCGGACCGCGTCCTCCGCCACCGCGGCCTGGTATCCGAGCCCCTCGAGGGCCCGGACCGCGTCGGCCCCGCCCCGCGGGCGGGCCGGGCCGGAATCTAGCACCACGTCGGGGAAGCGGTCGTGCAGCTCGAGCACCAGCCGCTCGGCCTTCTTCCGGCCGATCCCGCTGACGGTGCTCAGGGCCGCCAGGTCCTTCTCTTTGATGCTCCGCACCGTGCGGTCCGGCCCCAGCGCTGACAGCAGCGCCAGCGCCAGCTTGGGGCCGAACCCGCTTGCGCCCAGCAGTCGCTGGAACACGGTCCGCTCCAGCGGCTGGTCGAAGCCGAACAGCAGCCATCCGTCTTCGCGCACCACCAGCTCCGTGAAGAGCGTGGTCCCGCCACCGACCGAAGGAAGCCGCTCGAAGACGCCCAGCGGCACCTGGATGGCGTAGCCGACGCCGCCGTCGGTCTGGATCACGATCTGCTCGGGGGACTTCTCGCTGAGGGTGCCCGTGACGGTCGCGATCATCGCATCGTGCTCCGGGATAGCGCGGGCCGCCGGGACAGCAGCAGGTGGGTGAGGGCCACGGCGACACCGTCGGCGGCGTCGGCCGGTGACGGCGGTTGGCGCAGCTGCAGCAGGCGGGCAACCATGAACCCGACCTGCGGCTTGAGCGCGGCGCCCCGGCCCACCACCGCCTTCTTGATCATCGCCGGGGAGTACTCGAACACCGGAAGGTCGGCCAGCGCCGCGGCCAGGAGGATCACCCCCCGGGCATGGCCCAGCACCACCGTCGTCCTGGCGTTCGAGCCGTAGAAGACGCCCTCGACCGCCACCGCCTCCGGGCGGTGCCGGAGGATGATCTCGACGATCCCTTCGTGAATGGTCCGGAGCCGCTCGGCCAGCGGGGCCTTCGCGTTGGTGCGCAGCACCCCGCATTCGACCAGGCGGCCCAGCCCGGGCTGCCGGGGCTCGACGATCCCGAAGCCGGTGACCGCCGTCCCGGGGTCGACGCCGAGTACCCGCACCCGTCCGCGCGCCGCCTACGCGTCGGCCTCGGCCAGCGCGGAGGCGTCGATGTCGAGGTTGGAGAAGACCTTGGAGACGTCGTCCAGCTCCTCCAGCGCGTCGATCAGCCGGATCACCCGCTCGGCGTCGGGCCCGTCCACCTTGACCAGGTTCTTCGGGACCATGGCGATCTCGGCGGAGGTGATCGCGTAGCCGCGGACCTTGAGGGCCGCCTGCACCGCGTGGAGGCCGGCCGGGGAGGTGGTGACGATGAACTGGTCGCCGTCGCGCTCGAAGTCGTCGGCCCCGGACTCGAGGGCGGCTTCCATCGCCTGGTCCTCGTCGAGCCTCCCCGCGTCGATGGCCAGTTGGCCCTTTCGGTCGAACAGGTATGCCACCGAGTTGGTGGCCGCGAGCTTGCCGCCGTTCCGGTCGAGGGCGTGCCGGATCTCGGCGACGGTGCGGTTGGCGTTGTCGGTCGTGCCCTCGATATACAGCGCGGTCCCGCCGGGGCCGTAGCTCTCGTAGGTGACTTCTTCGTAGCTCGCACCCTCGAGCTCGCCGGTGCCCTTCTTGATGGCCCGTTCGATGTTCTCGTTGGGCATGTTGGCGTCACGCGCCGTGTCGATCGCCAGCCGGAGCCGCGGGTTGCCGTCCGGGTCGCCCCCGCCGGCCTTGGCAGAGACGGTGATCTCCCGGATCAGCTTGGTCCAGGCTGACGCCCGACGCGAGTCGGTGACCGCCTTCTTCCGCTTGATCTGCTTCCATTTGCTGTGGCCGGCCATGCGCTCGCTCCGTCGCGACGTGAGCAGTGAGGGGTGAGGAGTTAGGGGGTTGCCCTCCTCACGTCTTGCTCCTCACTCCTTACCAAGGTCATGCCAATTTAACCCCTCTAACCAGCCGCTGGACCGCGCCCATCGCCTCGGCGCCGAGGGTATCCCCGACCGGTGCGGCCAGCTGGGTGAGGGCCCCCAGGGCCGCCTCGGGGCGGGGGTCGCGCATCTGGGCCAGGCCGGCGGTGAGGGCCCGGCGGAACGATGGCGGGAGGGAAAGAGAACTGACCCGCTTCTCGAGGGCCGCGACCCGGCGGCGCTGGGCCCGCTCGGAAAGATCACTCGCCGTCATCATGTCCTCCGCCACCCGGGCGGTCAGCCAGAGGGCGAAGGCGGCGTCGCGCTTCGGCCCGCGGGCGGTGCCGGCCAGCAGGCGGAGCAGGGCCAGGCCGGGCTCCTCCGCCCTGGTCATCGCGGCAGCTTCCTGATCGCCTCGAGCACGTCTGCCGGCGTGATCGTGTCGAGACAGCGGTGATGGCCCAGCGGGCAGACGGGGCCTCCCATCTTGCTGCAGGGGCGGCAGGAGAGGTCGCGCTCCAGCACCGTCGCCCGCGCCTGGTAGGGCAAGAACCCGAAGGCGCCCACGGTGGGACCGAGAAGGGTCACCACTGGTGTGCCGACGGCCGTGGCGAGGTGCATGACCCCCGTATCCCCGGCTACCGCGGCCCGCGCCCGCCGGAGCAGCGCGCCGGTTCCCTGGAGGTCGAACTGGCCCGCGGCACTCGCCACCCCGTCACCGCCCGCCGCCGCGAGCCGACTGCCCAGCGCCCTTTCCTTCGGCCCACCCAGGATCACGATGTCCATCCCTGCGCCCGCTCCCAGGCCGATCAGGTCGTGCCAGTGCTGTTCCGGCCACTCCTTGGTGGCGTGGGCCGCTCCCGGGACGAAGGCGACCAGGGTGCGTCCCTGTCCCACCCGGTGCCGTTGCAGGAAGGCATCAGCCGCCCGGACTGCATCCTGGTGGAGGAAGACCTCGGCCGGCCCGCCGTCGGGCCGGACCCCCAGCGAACCGGCGGCGTCGAAGTAGCGCTCCGCCACATGACGGCGGTCGCGGTAGACATCGCGCTTGGTGCGGATCAGGAGCTCCCGCGCGACCCGCCGCTTCGGATAGCCCCCCCACCTTCCGCCTACCAGCAGCCTCAGGGCCCGCGATCGCAGGCTGCCGTGGAGATCGAGCCGATGGGTGAACCGGTGCCGCCGGAGTTCTGCAGCCAGGGGACGAAGTGATGCCCCCGGGGCCAGTCCGATCACTTCGGTGATCCGGGGATTCTGGCTGAAGAGCGGGACGAACTCTTGCTTCGTGACCAGGGTGACCCGGGCGCGCGGATGCGCTTCCCGGATGGCCCGGAACAGGGGAGTGGTGAGGATCAGGTCGCCGAGGGAGCTGAACCGGACGGCGAGGACATTCGGGTCGGTCGGGGCCACGCCGGAATCTAGACGACCAGGCGGCAGGGCGGCCGGTCGGCTGGGAGAATTGCCGCCATGCCGCCCTGCCGTCCTGCCGCCTATTTTCCTCCGTGCCCAACGACCGTCGCCTGCTGGCCGCCTTCCGCCCCTTCGCGGGGCTGTTCGCCCTGGCGCTCGCCAGCTCGGCGCTCGCGGCCCTGTTCGACGGCGGCACCGTCGTCCTGCTGATCCCGTTCCTCAAGATCCTCTTTGGCACCGCCGGCCCGTTGGCCAGCGGCAACACCACACTGGAGGAGTGGGTCTCCCGGGTTCTGTCGCCGCTGGTCCAGGGTCACGACGCCAGCCGGGCCGTGCTGGTGGTGATGATCCTGCTCCTTCTGGCGCTGGTACTCAAGAACATCTTCAGCTACGTCCACTCGCAGACCATCGTCCGGATTCAGGAAGGGGTGGTCCGCGACCTCCGCAAGCGGCTCTTCGACCACCTCCTCGTGGTGGACCTCGGCTTCTTCCAGCAGACCCGGTTCGGGCAGCTGGTCGCCGCCCTGATCGCCGATGCCGACCAGGCCCGGATGGCCGTCCCGGCGCTGCTGTCGCTCCTGATTCAGAACGCCGTCACCGTCCTCACGGCCTTCGTGATCCTGGGGACGATCTCCTGGCGGCTGACCCTGATCACCCTCGCGACCGCTCCCGTCCTCCTCATCGGCGTCCAGATCCTGGTGCGCCGGGTCCGTCGGCTGGCGGGGGCCCGCGCCGAAGAGCGGGGCCACATGACGGCCATCGTCTCCGAGCGGCTGGCCGCGATGAAGCTGATCCGGGTTTCGGGTACGGCGGCCAGCGAGTCGTCGGGGTTCAGCGAGGTGGTGGACCGCTACCGGAAGCGGGTCATCCGCACCCAGCGGTTCTCGTCACTCACCGGGCCGATCACGGAGGTCTTCGCTGGCGTGGTGCTGGTGCTGGTGATCTGGGGCGCGACCCGTCCCGCCGTGGTGGGCGCGCCTCTTGGTCCGGAGGCGACCATCGCCTTCCTCCTCGCCGCCCTCAAGGCGATGTCACCCCTCAAGGCGCTGACCTCGTTCCCGGCCCAATGGGCCACCGCCATGGCCGGGGCCGATCGGGTCTTCCGCTACCTCGACCTTCCCGCCGCCGAGCGGGAGGAGGCTGGGGCGGGGACCGCCACCTTCGAGCGCGAGGTCGTCTTCGACCGGGTCTCCTTCCGCTACGATGCCGCGGAACCGCTGGTCCTCGAGGACGTCTCCCTCCGGGCCCCGCGGGGGAGCGTGGTCGCCCTGGTCGGGCCTTCCGGCGCCGGCAAGACGACCCTCGTCGAGCTGCTGCCCCGCTTCTGGGACCCGACCTCGGGTGAGGTGCGGATCGACGACGTGCCCCTCACCCGGCTGTCCCGCGGTTCGCTCCGGAAGCTCATGGCGGTAGTCGGCCAGGACACGGTGCTCCTCAACGACACCGTGCTCGCCAACATCGCCTACGGGGTCCCCGGCGCCAGCCGGGCCCAGGTCGAGGCCGCCGCCGAAGCCGCCAACGCCACGGAGTTCATTGCCCAACTGCCCGAGGGCTACGAGACGGTCCTGGGAGAGCGGGGGACCCGGCTTTCGGGGGGACAGCGGCAGCGGATCGCCATCGCCCGGGCCCTGCTCCGCGATGCGCCCATCCTGATCCTCGACGAGGCGACCTCTGCCCTCGACACCGAATCGGAGCGGCTGGTGCAGCAGGCGATCGAGCGGCTGATGCGGGACCGGACGGTCTTCGTGATCGCCCACCGCCTCACCACGGTGCGCCACGCCCATCAGCTGCTGGTGCTCGACCGCGGTCGGGTGGTCGAGCGCGGTACCCATGACGAATTGCTCCAGGCCGGCGGACTCTACCGCCGGCTCCACGACCTCCAGTTCCTCGGCCCGCAGGAGACCGGAACCGCATGACCCGGCCATCCGTTGTTCTCGTCGCCCCGTTCGACGACGCCCAGCACGCCCACAACGCCCAGCGCGGCCGCGCCCTCGAGCGGCTCGGCTGCGACGTCACCGCCGTCAACCTGATGGAGCGGCGGGGGCCCCTCGGCCTCTTCCGCAACAAGGACATCCGGACCCGCCTCGAGGACGCGATCCGGACTGCCGCGCCCGACCTGGTGCTCGCGATCGGCGCCCCGGAACTCGACGCTGAGACCGTCGAGTCGCTGCAGGGCATCTCGAAGGCGAAGTGGGTGAACTGGTTCCCGCACGACCTCCGCGGATGCTTCGACGCCATCGCGGTCGCCGCCGCCTACGACCGGGTGTACGCCGCCGGGAGCGACGTCGCCGGCAAGCTGAAGGAGGCGATCAATCGCGAGGTGGACATCCTCCCGCTCGCTGCCGACCCGTCGCTGTACCGGCCGCTGCGGGCCCGGGACCAGCAGTACCGGGCCAATGTCGTCTTTGCCGGGACCGCGACCCCGCGGCGCGAGGCGTTGCTGGCCCAGCTGGTGGAGTTCGGCCTGGCGATCTGGGGCGCCGGCTGGCGGAAGACCTCGCTCCGCGACTACTGTCGCGGCGAGCAGGTCCGGACCGAGGAGTTCGTGCGCGCCTACGCCGGTGCGACGGTGGCGGTGAACATCCACCACCGGCTCGACGAGGACGAGGTCGAGGCCACCTGTAACCAGCGCCTCTTCGAGATTGCCTCCGTCGGGGTGCTGCAGGTGGTGGACTACCGGCTCGACCTCGACCGGTGGTTCCGCCCGGACGACGAGGTGCTGGTGTTCGACACGCCTGCCGACCTCAAGCGGACGGTCGAAAACGCGCTTCAGGACCTGGCCGCCGCCGAGCGGGTCGCCGGCGCGGGCCGCGAGCGGCTGCTGGCCGAGCATACCTACATGCACCGGATGGAGAGAATCCTGGTGGATCTTCAGGCGTGAGTCGTGAGTCGTGAGAGCACCGCGCTCGCTTCACGACTCTCGACTCACGACTCACGACTCGCGACTCGTAATGGCCTCGGTGGGACACAGGCGAACCACCGCATCCTCCACCGGTGACCAGCGGTACCGGGGGGTCCGGACCACCGCGCGGCCATCTTCGGCCATCGCGAAGGTTTCGGGGTAGCGGGCCGCGCAGAGGCGGCAGCCGACGCACCGGGCCCGGTCGATGGCGATCTCGACGTCGCGCCGGGGATGGATGCCCGGCTCCAGGGCGTCCAGCGCCGCCGGCAGGCGGTCGAGGGCGTCCAGCGTGGCCCGGTAGCCCTCGGCGATCAGGAAGCCCGACCGGTTGAAGGTGAACATCGAAGCCCGTTCGACGCGGGGCCGGACCAGGACCAGCGGCGGGCTTCGCCAGTCCTCCACCGCCCGCTCCGCCATCCGGCCCATGACGATCTCCAGTCCCCGGGTATACGTAGCGGCGAACCCCGTCCGCTCGACCCCTTCCCGCACCACGCTGCCGCTGGTGAGGTCCACCGCGACCACCGGAGCATCCAGCACCGCCACCGCCGCCTGGACCGGGAGGTTGTCCACCACCGCGCCGTCGGCGCAGACGTGCCCGTTCACCACCCGCGGCGGCAGGATGCCCGGCAGGGAGCAGGAGGCGAAGACCGCATCGGCGACCTGGGCGTCGTCGAGCCCGGGGAGACCCCAGAGCATCTGGCGCCCCGAGTTGAGATCCACGGTGCAGACCAGCAGCCGGCGGCGGAGGTCCCGGAACGTTCCCGGGCCCACCAGGCTGGCGATGATCCTTTCCAGGGGCTCGCGCCGATAGACCGCGGGCGACAGCATCCGCTTCAGGGCCATGTCGACGTGGGCGATCCGGAAGACGTCCGGTCGGGTGAGGGCCAGCGCGCGGTCCTCGAGCTCCCGGACGCTCCGCCCGCTGGCCCACGCCGCGGCGATCAGCGACCCCATGCTGACGCCGACGATCAGCGAGGGCTGAAGCCCGCGTTCCTCGAGTGCCCGGAGCGCCCCGATGTGGGCCAGGCCCTTGAGACCGCCGCCGGAGAGGACGAGAGAGAACACGAGACAGGCAGGAAGAGAGGAAGAGAGAGAGAGAGAGAGAGAGAGATGTAGCGGGGGTTGTTTGACCTCCCAAGTGTAATCGAGCAGGTTCAAGGTGGCCTCTCCCCTCGCTCCCCTCTCTCCCTCTCTCCCCTCTCTCTCCGTGGCCTACGACGTCGCTGCCCTGCGCCAGGCCGAGTTTCCCTGGGTCCCCGACCGGATCTACCTCGATCACGCCGCCATCGGCCCGCTGCCGGCCCGGACCCTTGCGGTCACCGACGCCTACAACCGCGACCGCTCGATGCCCTGGCGGCTCGGTCACGACACCCTCTTTGGGGTCCTTGATCGCTCCCGCACCCTCGCGGCCCGGCTGATCGGGGCCAGCCCCGACGAGGTCGCCCTCACCACCAACACCAGTTATGGGCTCAACCTTGCCGCGCGGATGCTGCCGCTCGAGGCAGGCGATACCGTGCTGATCAGCGACCGGGAGTTCCCGGCCAATGTCTATCCGTGGCTGATGCTCCAGGACAAGGGCGTGGTGCTCGAGCGGGTACCGGTTACCGTCGAAGGGTGGCCCGACGAGGAGCGGATTCTCGAGCGGCTCGACGACCCGCGGGTACGGGTCCTGGCCGCCTCGCTGGTCCAGTTCCACACCGGCTACCGGCTGGACCTTGACCGCCTCGGGACCCGCTGCCGCGCCACCGGGACGATCCTGGTAGTGGACGCGATCCAGGCGCTCGGCGCCCTCCCGTTCGACGTCCGCGAGACCCCGGTGGACATCCTCTCCTGCGGCGCCCAGAAATGGCTCCTGTCGCCTTGGGGCTCCGGGTTCACCTATGTGAACCGGGGCTGGCACGAGAAGCTCGCCTCGCCGTTCGCCGGGTGGATGGCCTTCGAAGGGACCGACGACTTCACCACCATCACCTCCTACAATGACCGGTGGCTCCCGGACGCGCGGCGCTTCGAGCTGATCTCGCTTCCCTTCCAGGACTTCGCCGGGATGAACGCTTCGCTCGACCTCCTGCTCGAACTGGACCCCGCCGAGATCGCCGCGCACCTCCGCCGCATCCACCAGCCGATCCTCGACTGGGCCGACCGGCGGGGCGTCCGGGTGACCTCGCCCAGGGACCACCGCGGCTCCGGGATGGTCTGCCTGGAGCTGCCGGATCTCCCCAGGGTCCACGCGCTGCTCAAGGAGTCCGGTGTCACGGCCTCCTATCGCGAAGGATCGCTCCGGCTCAGCCCGCATTGCTACAACACGGTGGAGGAGCTGGAGCGGGTGGCGGAGGTGCTTGAAGCGGCGGGATGAGGAGCGGCGGGAAAACCACGGCGGGAGGAACTGCAGCGGGATTGTCAGCCTGAGCGAAGCGAAGGCGCCGGAGGCGGGTCCGTCCCCCTCGCTCTGCTCGGTGTGACTGGGGGGCTGCTCCTCCCCCCGCAGTCTTCCCGCTGGTTTTCTTCCCGCCGCTTTTCGTCCCGCCTTAGATTGATGTCATGCCCGACCTTCTGTCCGAACTCCAGTCCCGCGGCCTCGTCCACGACCACACCCCTGGCCTCGCCGCCCGCCTCGCACGGGGGCCGGTCACCGGGTACGTCGGCTTCGATCCCACCGCGGACTCCCTTCACGTCGGTAACCTGGTGCCGGTCATGGCACTGGCCTGGCTGCAGCGCCTGGGGGGCCGACCGTTGATGGTGGTGGGCGGCGGGACCGGGATGGTGGGCGACCCGAGCGGCAAGCGGGGCGAGCGGCCGATGCTCTCGGTGGAGCAGGTCGACGCCAACGCCGCGGCGATCCGGACCCAATTGAGCCAGTTCGTCGACTTCGACGGGCCCCGGGGCGCCCGGATGTTCAACAACGCCGACTGGCTCCGGGACCTCCGGCTGCTGGAGTTCCTCCGGGACAC
>Ga0316622_100001832_pt1 | contig 14271 bp, 4 predicted proteins | sample OWC_Aug_OW2_C1_D_FD_207646 | JGI IMG/M metagenome (GOLD analysis project Ga0316622, IMG submission 207646) | Wetland soil microbial communities from Old Woman Creek delta, Ohio, United States - OWC_Aug_OW2_C1_D5_C | ecosystem: Environmental > Terrestrial > Soil > Wetlands | place: USA: Ohio... | reverse complement strand
GCGCCCCCGCCGCTTCTGCTGGACCGCGCGCTCGCGCTCGATCGCCGCGAGCCGCACCTTGAGCAGGCGGATGCGCTGGCGGACGCGGCGCCGGTCGACTTCGAGCTGGGTCTCGCCGGGGCCGCGCGTGCCGATGCCGCCGCCGAGGCGCGAGAGGTGCATCCACATTCCCGTCAGCCTCGGCAGCATGTACTCGAGCTGGGCGAGTTCGACCTGCAGCTGCGCCTCGTGGGTGCGCGCGCGGCGGGCGAAGATGGCGAGAATGAGCTCGGTCCGGTCGATCACCTTGAGCTCGAGCGCCTGCTGGAGATTGCGCGCCTGGATCGGCGAGAGGTCGTCGTCGAAGACGATCAGGTCGGCCCCCGCCTCGGCGGCGCGCTCGCGCAGTTCATCGAGCTTGCCCTGGCTGAGAAACGTCGACGGGCGGACCGACTCCCGGCGTTGCCGCAGCGTGCCCACGACCTCGCCCCCGGCCGTCTGGGTGAGGAGCTCGAGCTCCTTCAGCTCCTCTTCGGCCGACGGGCGTTTCCCCTGGACCTGGCCCAAGGCGGGCCGCTCGGTCTCCCCGCGCGGCTCGCCCGCCGCTCCGGCGCGCGGCGCGCGGGCGCCGGGCCGGCGGCCGTCCGGCGAGAGGCCGACCAGAAACGCGCGTTCGGTTTGCGTCGTGGCGATGATGACCCTCCTGTGAATCGCGGGCCGGCCTCCATCTTCTTGGGCCCGCGCTCGTGAAAGATGCGTGCGGCCGGCCGGCCGAAGGCGAGGGCCGGACGGCGGCGCGCAATCGCCGGGCCGGTGCCATGCTACCAGAAACCGGCGCCGGGCGCCTTCCCGCAGCGTCCGCCCGGGCTTGATCCCGTCCCCGGGCGGCGGCCCGGCCCCGGGCCGCCGCTCGAGGCCGGGCCTCGGGCACGGGCTTGCCCGCTCCTCCCCCCGGGATCCTCTCTTGAAGCCTATTGCGCGAGTGCGCTAGGGTCTTTCACTTCGCCACGGATCCCCGTCGGCTTTCGGGCGCGGAAGGAGGGGCCTTCGTCCTCATGACCTACACACAGCTTCGCGAGTTCATCCGCCGTCACGCGGTGGAGATGGTCGATCTCAAGTTCTCCGACCTTTTCGGGCGCTGGCAGCACCTCACTCTTCCGGTGAGCGCCTTCGCTCCCGCGGTGCTCAAGCGCGGCATCGCCTTCGACGGCTCGAGCGTCGCGGGCTTCCGGCGCAAGGAAGCGGGCGATCTCGTCCTCATCCCCGACACGGAAACCGCGCTCCTCGATCCCTTCTGGGAAGTGCCGACGCTCAGCCTCCTCTGCCAGGCCGCCCAGGCCGACACGCTCGAGGCCTTCAGCCGCGATCCCCGCGGCATCGCGCGCCGGGCGATCGCGCACATGGAGCAGCTCGGCGTCGCGACCGACAGCCTGTGGCAGGCCGAGCTTGAGTTCTACATCTTCAACGAGGTCTCCTACGGCAACGAGGTGAACGGCGCGTTCTACCGGATCCAGTCCGAAGAGGCCGACTGGAACTCGGCCGCCTCGTGCACGAAGCAGCTGGGTCACAACATCCCCCACCAGGGCGGTTATCATGCGATCCCGCCGCTCGACCGGCTCTATCACCTGCGCGCCCGCATGGTGCGCCTGATCGAGCAGGCGGGCATTCCCGTCCGCTATCACCACCACGAGGTCGGCGGGCCCGGCCAGTGCGAGATCGAGCTCACCCGGCTGCCGTTCCTGCGGTGCGCCGACGGCACGATGTGGGCCAAGTACTTCATCAAGAACGCGGCGGTCGGCGCCGGCCTGAGCGCGACCTTCATGCCGAAGCCGCTCTACGCCGAGGCGGGCTCGGGCCTGCACTTCCATCAGAACCTGGTGCGCGGCCGGAAGAATCTCTTCCACGATTCCCGCGGACCGGGCGGACTCAGCGACACGGCGCTCTTCTACATCGGCGGCCTCTTGAAGCACGGCCGCGCGCTGCTCGCCCTCACGAACCCGAGCACGAACTCCTACAAGCGTCTCGTCCCCGGCTTCGAGGCGCCGACGCTCCTCTTCTACGGCATGGCGAACCGCAGCGCGGCGATCCGCATCCCGAAATACGCCGTCGCGCCGGCCGACAAGCGCATTGAGTTCCGTCCTCCCGACGGCACCTGCAACGTCTACCTCGCGATGGCCGCCATGCTGATGGCCGGTCTCGACGGCATCCGCCGGCGCATCGATCCGCGCAAGGAAGGCATGGGACCGATCGACAAGGACATCCGCCGCCTGCGCCCGGAGGACCTGCGCGGAATCGTGGCGGTGCCCACCTCGCTGCGCGAGGCGCTTCTCGCCTTGCAGGAGGATCACGCCTTCCTGACGGAGTCGGGAGTCTTCCCCGAAGACCTGGTTCCGGTGTGGATCGAGCAGAAGATGGCGCGCGAGGCCGACGAGGTGCAGAACCGGCCGCATCCCTACGAGATGACGCTGTACTACGACTTCTGATCCCGCGGCGCGCGTGGCGCGCGGTCAGCGCACGACCAGGACCCGCCTCGTGCGCTCCTCGCCCGCGACCCGCAGCACGCAGAAGTAGACGCCGCTCTCGACCGTCCGCCCGCGCGCGTCGCGTCCCGTCCAGACGGCCTCGTGCCGGCCGGCCGGCAGCGTCGCGTCGATCAACGGCGCGACCAGGCGCCCGGCCACGTCGAGGATCGACACCTGGACGGCCCCGGGCCGGGGCAGATCGAAGCCGAGCGCCGTCCGCCCGCTCTCGCGCCCGAACGGATTCGGGCGCCCGGCGTGCAGCGCGACTCGCGCCGGCAGCAGGTGCACCGTCTCGGATGTCGCCGGGCCGGGATGCGAGTTCATCACGACGATGTCGTCGATGTACCAGCCCTCCATCTGCACCGCGTTGTCGCTGCCGAAGCGGAAGCGGACGCGCACCGAGCCGCTCACGCCCGCGAGATCAATCTCGTCCTGCCGCCAGGCGAAGCTGCCGCTGAAGACCGGCGTACCCGCGGGGAAGGGGCCGGGACCGAGACCGGTTCGGATGATATGGGTATAGCCGGCGACCGGGGTCACCCGCGTCCAGGCGCCGCCGTTCACCGACATCTCGATCAGCCCGCCGTCGTAGGCCTCCCCCGGAGAGGCGGGGATGCTCTCGGCCGCCATCCAGTGCCAGAAGGTGAGCGAGGCCTGGTCGCCGTCGAGCGTGAAGGCGGGGCTCTGGAGCGCCCCGTCCGAGAGGCCCAGATAGGTGCCGCCGACGCCCGTGGCGCCGAACTTCCAGGACCAGGTGCCCGCGGGCGTGTGATTGCGCACGGCCGACAGATGCCACGAATCGCGGAAGCCGCCCTGGACGATGTAATGCGTCCAACCGCTCGCCCCCTGCTCCATGCCCTCGATGTAGATCGGCGGCAGCACCCAGAAGGAGTAGGTGATCTCCGGCGCTCCCGCGGGATCGGTCGCCGCGTTGCCGCCGTTGTCGCGGGCGCGCAGGTAGTACTTGATCAGCGACCCGTACGGGGCCCCGGGAATCGCCGCCCGGTAGAGGTCGCCGGAGACCGGCGCCATGGGCACGGTGATCCAGCCCGCCCCGGCGATGTTGTAGGTGAGCGTCAGTTCCTCGATCGTCGAGTACTCGATGACCGTCGACTCGATCGGGTACGGGCCGGCCGGGTCGCAGGTCAGGCCGTAGTCGGTCGTGTTCAGCATCGCCGGGGCGTGGTCGTCGACGAGCGCGAAGTCGAGGACCGTCGTCTGGTCGCGCACGATGGCGACATCCGCCACCGTGTCGGGCGCGAAGCTCGGATGCGCGGCGACCACCGTATAGGTGCCGACCGGCGAGTTGACGAAATAGCTGCCCTCTTGGTCGGCGCTCGCGATCCCCCGCCCCAGCAAGGTGATCGTCGCTTCAGGCACGCCCGCGCCGCCGCCCTGGGTGGCGTTGCTGACGAACCCGCTCAACCGGCCGTAGGGCACCTGGGGCAGGGCGAGGAACTTGATCGCGCGCCCCGTCGCGATCGTCGCCGAGCCGCCGGTGTAGCTGTTGAAGAAACTGTAGAGCACTCCGTCGCTCTGGTCGCCGTTCTCGATTCCCGTCGTCCAGTAGTGGTGGGTGAAATCACCGATATTGAACAGGTCGTACTGGAAGACGATCATCCCGTCCCCGGTCTGCGTCGGGTAGTGCAGCGGGTCGTAGAGGATCACCTCGAAATTCTCGGTGGCCCCGGTCGCGTCGTTGCGCAGGCGGCTCCATTGCACGACGAACCGGTGGCCGGCCGTGTCCGCCCAGTAGTAGACGCGGTCGTCGCCCGACTGGTAGAGGCCGTCCCACTTCGGCGCAATGAGGTAGGGCGGCGCGCCGACGCCGGGGATCGTCCAGTTGTTGTAGTTGCTGAGCGGGGTCGAGCCCATGGCGATCCACCCGTTCGAGCAGATCGTGACGGAGTGGAAGGTGTGGCCGTAGAAGGTGAAGGCGAAGGGCAGCTGGAAGACCTCTGAATCGCCGGACTCGTCGCTGTTGTCGTACAATCCCGCCGACACGCCCTGCCCGCCGTAACGCGGATCGATCTCCAGCCAGGCGTACGCCGGCGCCTCGGAGTAGGCGGTGTCGGTGTTGTCGAAGGCGTAGTAGCCGTACCCATCCGGCCCGGTCGGGTCGACCGAGCTCCTCTGGCCGATCGTCACCGCGAGCGTGACCGTGTCGCAGGCGCCGCCCGCCGTCTCGAGGATCAGGCTGAGCGCGGCGACGTGCCCCTGGAAGCAGCTCGCGGAGGCGACCACGCCGAAGCGGTCGGCCGTGTTCTCGACGGTCGCCCCGACCGGCGCCGCCGGAAACACGCCCAGCGAGTCGGTGACGACGAGCCAGGTGCTGTGCGAGACCAGCCGCCCGCTCGCCCCCGCCGCTCCCGCGCCGCCGTGGTTCGCCACCCGTACGCTGATGCCCCCCGCTTCGCCGGGGTCGAGACGCGTCCCCACGTCGTAGAGGGTGACCGCGTCGTAGACGAATTCGGGCGCGACGACCTCGAGTTCGATCAGCGAGCGCCAGATGTCGGTCCCCGAAGCGACGTCGAGATCGCAGAGCAGGCGGTGTCCGTTCGGCGCCCCGCCTGCGATCACGAGATCGAAGTCATCGAGACACCAGGCGCTCGCCCCCGCCTGGAGATTGGGAACCGCCTCGACCGCATCGACGATCGTGACGTACGGATCGCTAGCGGTGAGGGTGGCCGCGATGTCGTCCACCTCCTGGCTGCCCGAGTTGCGGACCGCCACGCGCAGCTCGATCCGTTCTCCCGGGTTCGGCACTCCGTCGCCGTTGCCCGTGCTCGAGCCGGAGGCGTCGTCGTCGACCGCGTGCGCGGCGTAGCCGACGAAGCGGGTCTGTTGCGCGACCGCGATCGCTCCCGCATAGGGACGCAGGTCGTGCCCGGTCACGGTGATGGTCAGCGGGCCCGCGCTCGGCGCCCCGACCGGCAACTCGACGGTCCCGTCGGCTCCGGTGCGCCCGGCCACATGGACCTCGCCCTCCTTGTACAGACAGACGGTCGCGCCCTGGAGCGCGAACCCGCCCGACGATACACTCGCCGTCACCGCATTCGCGCCCAGCGCGAGGCTCGCCGGGTGGGAGACGGCGATCGTCTGCGGCACGCCGGTCCAGATCTCCCCGGCCGGATCGCCCATGAGGTTGATCCAGTGGCAGAAGTTCTGCGCGCCGTTCATGTCGCCGACCGAGTAGTTGAGGTAGAGCTCCAGCTTGCCGCGCGAGTTGGCCGCGCCGAAGGTGTAGAGGTCCTCGTTGTACACGCCGCCCCAGATTCCGTAGGTGGCGCAGTTGTTGTAGCGCGTGTGCGTACTCGACGTCGAGGCGCCGATCGCGCCCACTCCGCCGCGCGGCGCGCTCACGGTCCCCGAACGGATCCACGCCTCGCAGACCGTCTCGATGTCCTGCGAGAAGGAGTTCGTGCCGCAGGTGATCTGGCTCGAGAAGTTCATCTTGCGCCCGTTCATGATCGCCCGGGCGTCGCCCGCGTCGAAGTTGCTCATCCCGCCGAAGCCGCGGTACATGAAGGCGGTATCGCCCCGGTTGAGCGCGGCGATCATCTGGCTCTCGAACGGGCCGGTGAAGACCGTGTCCACCTGCGTGTACCCGTGGGCCCGCAGGCGGCTCTTCATCCATTGACCGATCTGCACGCAGGTGTAGCCCGAATAGGTCGGGTCGCCGACCACGCAGGCCCGCGTGTACCAGCTCGTGTCGTCCAGGTAGGGCGTGCTCTCGTAGCCGACGATCTTGTGCACGTAGACGTCGAGTTGGTCGACGTCGCGCACTGAGATGCGTCCGACGTGCGCGTCGGGCAGGAGGTCGCCGCCCTCGAGCTGCGCATAGGGCAGGTCCGTGTCGCCGCCGTTGTAGGACCAGGCGGGGATCCGGATCGCGGCGCTCGCGTCGCCGTCGCCGACGAGGGCGATGTATTCGGGCGGATTCTCCCAGGTGGCGTAGGCGTTGCGCAGCCAGGTCTGGATCGAGGTCGTGGTCGTCCCCGTTTCCGCGGTCGTCGCCACGTAGACTTCATGGCCCTTGCGCCGCCGCCAGTCGACCAGCTCCTGCAGCGTGCTCAGGACCGAGGCGCTGTTCGGGCAGACGATCACGTACGAGCCGAGGCCGTCCGCCCCGCCGTCGCGCGGCCCGGCGTAGTTGACGACCAGCTGCCGGTAGACGGCGTCGAAGCTCGCGGGGGTCTTCGCCTGGCGCGCCGCCTTCGGATTGGGCGCGGCGTCCTCGGTGTAGACGACGCGCAGCCGGATCCTCCGCGCCACCTCGACCTTCCCGGCAAGCGGGTCGAAGCGCACGGGGCGGAAGGTGACCGGTGCGACGCGCAGGTTGCGCATCACGGCCGGCTCCCCGATGACGACGCGCGCGCCGGCCGGGTAGCCGGCGCGCAGATACGCCGGACCCTCGGGGACGAAATCACCCGGCTCGTCGGGCTGCATGGGAGCGAGATGCAGGCCCTCGATCTCGGCCGTCTCGACGTCCAGCACTTCGACGCGCGCGCCGCCGCGGTCCGGCAGCCGGACGAGGCGCGAGAAGGTGGGCAGCGTCGGCGCGCCCGGCTCGCCCTCGAAGCCTCCCTGCTCGATCCCCAGGATGGTGCAGCTCCGCTCGCCGAGGGAGACATCCGCCTGCAGCAGGCCGGGAAGCTCGAACTCCATCTCGACGCCCGCGTCGTCCTCGCCCGCGACCCGCACGACCGGCCTGGGCGCATCCGCGGAGGCGTCCGCGCGCAACGGGATGAAGCGCACCTGTCCTTCGACCGCGCCCGCAACGAGGTCCGGCTCGCCGGCGAAGGCGGCAGAACCACCCGCGCAGGCGAGGACCAGGCCGAGAAACGCAACGACAGGGGGCCGGGCGAAGAAACTCGCGAAGGAAGGGATCGACCGCACGAAGGTGTCCTCCTCGACTGCGGGATCTGAAGTACAAAGGAAATCGACGTCGCCCGGCTGCCGCCGCCGGCATCCCCAGGGCCATAAAACACCGATGGTGCGATTATTTTACTGCTTACGGTCCACGCGGGGGAAGGACTTCCGCCTCTCCGGGCATCCGCTTCCGTGCGCCTCCGCCTCTTCGCACTCGCGCCTCTCCGTGGCTTCCGCCGCTCACGTCACGACCGTCGGCGCCGTCCGGCCCGTGAACGCTTCGATGCGCGCCGCCTCGCGGGCGAGCGCGATCAGGTCTTCGAGCGCGGCCTGCGGGTCGAGATCGAGGCGTCCCGGGCCGGGCTCGTAGCGCTCGAGATAGACCCGCAGCGTCGCCCCGCGCGTGCCCGTCCCCGAGAGGCGGTAGACGATCCGCGAGCCGTCCGTGAAGCGGATCTCGATTCCCTGGTGCTCCGCGACGCTTCCATCGACGGGATCGACGTAGCGGAAGTCTCCCCCCGACGCCACCTCGTAGGACCCGAGGCGCCTTCCGGCGAGCTGCGGAGCGGCCGCGCGGACGTGCTCCATCAACTCCGCCGCGCTCGCGGCGTCCACTTCCTCGTAGTCATGTCTCGAATAGTAGTTGCGCCCGAACTCACGCCAATGCGCGCGGACGATTTCGGCGACCGGCCGGCCGCTTGCGGCCAGGATGTCGAGCCAGAAGACGACCGCCCAGAGACCGTCCTTCTCGCGCACGTGGTCCGACCCGGTGCCGAAGCTCTCCTCGCCGCACAGCGTCACCCGGCCGGCGTCGAGGAGGTTGCCGAAGTACTTCCATCCAGTCGGCGTCGCGTAGCAGGCGATCCTCAGCCGTTCGGCCACGCGGTCGACCGCCATCGAGGTCGGCATCGAGCGCGCGACCCCCGCGAGCCCGCGCGCATAGCCGCGTGCGTGACGAGCCTGCGCGGCGAGGACCGCCAGGCTGTCGCTCGGCGTGACGAAGAAGCGCCGCCCGAGGATCATGTTGCGGTCGCCGTCCCCATCGCACGCCGCGCCGAAATCAGGCGCGGCGCTGCCGAAGAGCGTTTCGACCAGCTCGTGGGCGTGGGTCAGGTTGGGATCGGGATGCCCGCCGCCGAAGTCCTCGCGCGGCGTTCCGTGCCGCACGCTCCCCGCGGGCGCACCCAGGCGCTCCTCGAAGAGGACGCGCGCGCTCGGGCCGGTCACCGCGTGGAGCGCGTCGAAGACCATGCGGAATCCCCGGCGGAAGAGGCGGTCGCGAATGCGGTCGAAGTCGAACAGCGACTCGAGCAGTTCGCGGTGATCGCGCCCGGGGTCGATCACCTCGACCGTCATCGCCCCGAGCCGGCTCTCGCCCAGCCGCTCCAGTGGAACGTCGGAGGCTTCCAGAATGCGATAGCTCTCGATCGCACGCGAACGCTCGAAGATCGCGCCGGTCACCTCCTCGGGAGCCGGGCCGCCGCTGCCCGTGTTCACCTTGACGCCGAAGTCGCCTGCGGGCCCGCCGGGATTGTGGCTGGCGGAGAGGATGATCCCCCCCAGCGTGCCGTACTTGCGGATCACGCAGGAGGCGGCCGGCGTCGCGAGGAGCCCGTCGCGGCCGACCTTGACCCGGGCGAAGCCGTTCGCGGCCGCCATCCGCAGGATGATCTGCGCCGCCTCGCGCGCGAAATAGCGCCCATCGCCTCCCAAGACCAGAGTCGCCCCCTCGCGGCCGGGAAGACTGTCAAAGGCTGCCTGGATGAAGTTCTCAAGATAGTGCGGCTGCTTGAACACCGAAACCGGCTTGCGCAGGCCCGACGTTCCCGGTTTCTGGCCGCCATAGGGCTTGGTCTTTACCGTGCACACGTGCATGCGCCCGCTCCTCGGCTCGTACCGTTCGTCTTCTCGCGCCTTCCGCGCCCGGCGCGACCATGCCCTCTCGCGAGCGCGCCCTCAAGGCGCCTCTTCCCGCCCGGGTCCATGCTCGCCGGCGGGGCCGGCCGGCGGCCTGCGCTCCTCGCCGCCCGGCCCCACCCGGCTTGCCCCCCACTGCTTCCACAGCACCAGGGCACGGAACTCCTCGTGAAAACCGGCCGCTCGAAAGGCCGGCGCGTGAGGGCTGCGGGCCGCGTCGAGGCCGTTCACCCGCTCGACCACGACGCGCGGGAGAGGATCGACGGGGCGCTGCAACAGATGCTGGAAGAGCCTCAGGCATTCGCCGAGCCGCGCATGTCCGGGAGCGAGCCGGATCTCGACCATCCGTCCCGACCGGCGGGACACGAGGGCGAGCTGCCTGCCCACGAAGACGAGGTGCGTCGTCCGCACGCGGGGCGGGAACGACGCGGAGAGCGCGGGCAGGGTGAGGCCGCAGGGCGAGGCCGGATCGACGGCGTTCATCCAGTAGACCGCATCGTCAGGAAGCGCGGCGCTCAGCTCCCGGAGCGCCGCCCGCGAGCAGAACTGCACCCCGGGAACGCCGGCGAAGAAGCGCCCAGTCAGGATCTCGCCCGAAAGCTCCATGAGCCGCAGCGTGGGGAAGAGAGTCGCCCAGCGAAGCTCCGGCGCCTCATTCGCGAGGAGCTCGCGGAAGAGGACGCCGTAGCGCGAGAGCAGCAGGCGGACGCGGTCCTTGGTCAACTCCTCGCGCTCGAGCGCATCGAGCGCGCCCGGATCCGGGAACTCGAGCGCGCGCCAGGCGCCGGCGAAGGGAAGCGTGCGCCTCCAGCGGTCGAAGCCCCGTCGTCTCGACCGGCGCCGCGCCCCGGACCTCGCCTCGGACGAGGCCTCATCCGGCCGCGCCGACGCCGGGTCATCCGGCGCGACGTCCGCGCGGGTCGCGCGAAAGCGATGGACGATGCCGCTGCGCAACGCCTCGAAGGTGTCGTTCGTCGCCCGGCCCTTCCAGACGAGCGACCAGAGGGCGGAGGCGAGCTCATTCGCGCGCGCGCCCGTCGCCTCGAGCAAGTCCCCGAACGCCATCCGCGCATACGACCGGGCAAGAAGCTCCGCGACCGCGCGCGAGAGAGGGCTCCGTTTCCACCCGTCCTCCGCTCGCTCGTCCGCTCCGGAAGAGGAATCGCCCGTTTGCGGCTCATCGCTCTCCCCGGAGGGGCCGGCGAACAGATCGAGGTCCTCCTCGAGCCCAAAGGCGACGGTCTCGCGGCCGCGGCCGAACCAGAGGAGGCCCGTGCGGGCGATCAGCGAATCGAGCCACTGCGGCTGATAGGGCGCGAGCCGGGCAGGCAGGATCTCCCCCTCCCATGAGGATGCGCGCGCCGGATAGCCAAAGAGCGGTTCGAGGCGCGCGCGCAGCGCCTCCGGCGAATCGCCGGGGGCGGCCACGCCCTGGCGGTTCGCGAGGAAGAGGGGCAGCGCCTCGATCGGCAGGGGTTCGAGCGCGGGCCGCTCCGCGGCGCGACGCATGCGGAGCAGCCGCTCGAGATTCTCGCGGTCGCAGATCTCCTCGCCCGCTTCCGGCGACTCGCGGAAGACGTCGATCAGGACCGTCTCGTCCTCCGCGAGCGCGGCAATCGCTTCGTCGAGCGGCGCGCCGCCGAACCCGAGCGTCCGCGCGAGCATCTCCCGCCCGATGGGGCCCTGGAAGCGCAGCCATTCGGCGAGGAAGCTCGTGACGATTTCGCCGGGCGCAGCCGCCCCTCTTCTCGCGCGTGCCTCGTCTTCTGCGCCAGCCGCGTCTTCCCCGCGCGCCTCGTCTTCTGCACCCGCGACGTCTCCTTCGCCCGCCGCCGCCCTCTCGCCCCCCGCCTCTCCTGCGCCCACCGCCGCGATCACCCGTGCGATCCGCGCCTCGTTGCCGCGCGCAATCACTCCGGCGAAAGGGGCCTCCGCGCGTCTCCGCCAGCGATCGCGGAGCGGGGCGAGCATCTCCTCCACCGGCCCCTGGTCGCGTCCGATGGCTGCGAGCAGCTCATCCCACTCGGCCGCAGGGAGGAAGAGGCGCTCTTCGATCCACTCGAGCAGCTCCGCGGGCGATGCCGGCGTGTATCCCGGCGCCCGCCGCTGCGCCTTCGTCTCGAAGGCGGCGATCAGCTCATTCGAGAGCTTCGGGCGGAGACGCGGAGAGCGCAGCACCTCGCCGAGGAGGCGCTCGGTCAGGCTCGTCCGCTGCATCCCCCGCGAGGAATCGTCTTCGTAGAGCAGGGTGTTCGTGCGCCGCCAGAGGATGCTCTCGGTGAAGGGCGAGCCGCCCGCCGTGCGCGCCTCGCTGACTTCGATCGTCCCCGCGTGCAATTCGTCGAGCAGCCGGCCGAGCGCGTCCAGATCGAACTCGCGCGCGAGGCAGTCGCGCCAGGTCTCGAGGAGGATCGGGAAGTCCTCGAACCGGGCGACGGCCGCAAGGAGCTTCTTCGCCCGCAGGCGGCTCACCCAGAGCGGCGTGCGCCCGCCGAAGCCCCGCCGCGGGAGGAGCAGCGCGCGCTGCGCGTTCTCGCGAAAGCGCGCCCCGAAGAGCGCGCTCGCCTCGAGCCGCGCCCGCAACAACGCGGGCAGGCGCGCGGGCGAGACGAGACCGAGAAGCTCGTCGATGGGCACCGGCCGCACGGCGTCGATGAGGATCGTGTCGTTGTCCACGTACGTCTGGAGCGTCTCCCCGCGCGCCTCCTCCCAGGCAGCCGCGAGCGCGAGCGCGAAGGGCCGGTTGACCTCGCCGCCCCACTGGGTGTGGAGCACGATCGTCTCGTCCGCGGCGCCGCGCTGCGGGTCGTCGAGGCGCTCGACGAGCAGATGGTGCCGGTGGGGCAGCCGGGCCGACGTCGCCGCGCGCTGGCTGGCCAGGAAGGACGCGAGCCGGTCGGCCGCCCGCTCGTCCAGCCGGTAGTGCTCGATCAACCGGCGGCGGAACGACGCGGAGTCCAGCTCGCCGTCGGCCTCTTCCAGGAAGCGGCCGATGCGCTCGGAGAGATGAAACGAGCGAAGGAGCGGCTCCGCGCGCCAGAACGGGAGGATCCCGAGGCTGGTCGGCACCGGGACGACTTCCACTTCGTTCTCGGTCACGCGCTCGATGCGCCACGCCTGGTTGCCGAAGGGAAAGACGTCGCCGATCCTCCGCTCCCAGACGAACTCCTCGTCCAGTTCGCCGAGCCTCCCCTTCGCGCCGGCAAGGCGCAGCGCGAAGTAGCCCCGGTCGGGAATGACCCCGCCGGAGAGGTGGAGGAGCGTCGGGACGCCTTCGCACGCCCGCGCGGTGCCCGCCTCCGCGTCCACCCAGAGCCGCGGCCGCAGCTCGCGGACGCGCGTCTCGGCATAGCGCCCCGCCAGCATGCGGACGACGAGATCGAATTCCTCGCGGGAAAGATGGCGGTAGCTCCGGCAGGCGCGCAGCTCGTCGAAGATGTCGCCGAGCGGGCGTTCCTCGTGCGCGGTCATCGAGAGGATCGCCTGCGCGAGGACGTCCAGCGGCTTCTCGACGGGACGGATCTCCTCGATGTCGTCCGCGACCACGCCCGACGCCAGGGCGGCCGCGTGGACGAGGTCCCGCCCGTGCAACGGATAGAAGGTCCCGCGCGCGATCCCGCCCACCCGGTGGCCCGAGCGCCCGATGCGCTGCACGGCCGAGGCGATCGAGGAAGGCGTCTGCACGAGCACGACTTCGTCGACCGACCCGATGTCGATGCCCAGCTCGAGCGAGCTCGTCGCCACGATCGCCGCAAGCTCGCCCGCTTTGAAGCGCTCCTCAACGACCTCGCGCACCTCGCGCGAGAGCGAGCCGTGATGCGCGTAGGCGACGTCGTGCCCCGCCGCCTCGTTGACGAGGCGCGTCAGCTTCTCGGCCATGCGTCGGCTGTTGCAGAAGAAGAGCGTCGTCCGGTTGCGCGCGAGCAGGCTCAGGAAGTCGGCGGCGAGCGCGTGCCACATCGCCTCGTCGGTTTCCGCGATGCCGCCCGGGGCCGTCGCGCGAATCTCGTAGCGCTTCTCGATCGCCGAGCGCACGACGGCGACCGGCCGCGGCCGGCGCTCGCGCGGCGCTGCGCTCTCCGCTCGAACCGGCGCCGGGCCGGCCGCCTCGGCTCCGGCCGGCCGCCCGCTTACGGCTTCGCCTCCGGCCTCCACCGGCTCATCGCCGCCGACGAACTCCGCGATCGTCGCCAGCGGGCGCACGGTCGCCGAGAGGGCGATCCGCTGGAACTCGCCGTTGAGCGCGGTCAAGCGCTCGACGGCGGTCATGAGATAGGTCCCGCGCTTCGTCCCCGCGACCGCATGGATCTCGTCGAGGATCACCGTCCCGAAACCGGTGAGCGACCGTCGGCCGGCCGGCGAGGTGAGGAGGATGTTCAAGCTCTCGGGTGTGGTGATGAAGATCTCGGGCGGCTCGCGGAGCATGCGCCTGCGCTCGGAAGCCGGGGAGTCGCCACTGCGAACCGCGACGCGGATCTCCCCAAAGGGCTCCCCCGCCGCCGCGAAGATCTCGCCCAGCTCGTCCAAGGGCTCGGCGAGGTTGCGGCGGATGTCGTTGTTGAGCGCCTTGAGGGGCGAGATGTAGAGCACGCGGGCCGGTCCCTCGGGCGGGCGCCGGCCGGTTGCGCCGACGAGGAGCGTGTGGATCGCCCACAGAAACGCGCCCAGCGTCTTCCCGCTCCCGGTCGGCGCCGTGATGAGCACGTGCTCGCCGTGCGCGATCCTCCGCCAGGCCTCCTCCTGGACGTCGGTCGGCGCGCCGTAGCGCGCGAGGAACCATTCCCGGATGAGAGGATGGAAGAGAGCCAGGGCCTCGGGCACCGCCTTCATGCTTTTGATTGTGGTCTGAGGATTAGCATTCCGTCCACATAACTCTTTGACCCGCCTCTCACTGCGACCCCATTGCGGCTCGAATGCGCATCTCCCTCGAAGTCTGGCCCGATCCACGCTTGTCCCTCCTCTGTGCGAACCAGGCGTCGACATT
>Ga0316622_100001831_pt1 | contig 14271 bp, 13 predicted proteins | sample OWC_Aug_OW2_C1_D_FD_207646 | JGI IMG/M metagenome (GOLD analysis project Ga0316622, IMG submission 207646) | Wetland soil microbial communities from Old Woman Creek delta, Ohio, United States - OWC_Aug_OW2_C1_D5_C | ecosystem: Environmental > Terrestrial > Soil > Wetlands | place: USA: Ohio... | reverse complement strand
GCTGGATCGGCGGCTTCCTGCGCCTGCCGCCAGCGCGCGACACGGTGTACATACTGCTGGGCGACCACCAGCCTACCGGTAACGTCAGTGGCGAGGGCGCGTCCTGGGACGTCCCGGTGCACATCATCTCCTCCGATCCGCAGCTGCTCGCGCGCTTCACCGCGCAGGGCTTCGCCCCCGGGCTGGAGCCGCCGCGCGCACCGCTCGGCGGCATGCACGAGCTGACTGCGATGCTGCTGCAGTCTTTCGGACCGGTTGCCCCGCCCTGATCGGGGACGCGCCCGAATCGTGTAGTGGAAATCTCTCGCCGGCCGGGGACAGTTCCACGTTCTCGTCTCAGGTCGCGGCGGCCGTCTGGGCCTGCAGCCAATGCTCCAGTCGCGCTGCGCCGTCGGCCGGTACGTGCAGCGCGAGTTTGCTGCGACGGTAGAGGATGTCCTCGGCGGTCACGGCCCATTCCTCGCGGCGCAGGTAGTCGATTTCCCGGGCGTGGAGCCCGGGAAGCACTTCCTCACCGAGGTCGGCAGGCGAGGCGGCGCCGGCGAGGATGCGCTCAGCGCGGGTGCCGTAGGCGCGGGCGTAGCGGTGCAGCAGGCTGTGCGGCAGGCCACGGTAGCGGGCCGCCAGATCCTTGAGGAACGCGTCGAAATCGGCCCGCGGCATGTCGCCGCCGGGCAGCGGCTGTCCGGCGGTCCAGGGCCGGACGGCGCAGCCGAGGCCTGGGGCCAGCGCATCCACGACATCCTCGGCGAGCCGACGGTAGGTGGTGAGCTTGCCGCCGTAGATCGACAGCAACGGTGCGCCGCTGCGGTCGAGGTCGAGCACGTAGTCGCGCGTCACGCTGGTGGCGCGGTCCTTCGGGTCGGCGAGCAGCGGCCGCAGGCCCGCGAAGGTCCACGCCACGTCCTTGCGTGCGAGGTCGCTCGAGAAGTAGCGGTTGGCGAGGGCGAGCAGGTACTCGATCTCGGTCTCGGCGATCTCGGGGCTCGCGAGGTCGCCGGTGTAGTCCATCTCGGTCGTGCCGATCAGCGTGTAATTTTCCTCGTAGGGGATCGCGAACACGATGCGGCCGTCCGCGCCCTGGAAGATGTAGGCGAACTGGTGACCGAACAGCTTCGGCACGACGATGTGGCTGCCCTTGACCTGGCGCGGGTGGCGCACGGCCGGCAGGGGCGTGGCGTCGTCGAGGAAGCGGTCCACCCAGGGACCGGTGGCGTTCACCACTGCACGCGCCTCGACCTCGAACGTGCCGCCGTCAACGCGCTCGAGCGTCGCGGTCCAGCGCTCGCCGCTGCGCGCCAGCTTCGCGCAGCGAGTGCGGGTGAGCACGGTCGCGCCGTGTTCGTGCGCGTCCATGGCCGTGATCACCACGAGACGCGCGTCGTCCACCCACGCGTCGGAGTATATGAAGCCCTTCGTGAAGCGCGCCTCTAGCGGCGCGCCGGCAGGGTGCCGGCGCAGGTTCACGCCCGACGATCCCGGCAGGAAGCGGCGCCGGGCGAGGTGGTCGTACAGGAACAGGCCCGCGCGGATCATCCAGGCGGGGCGCAGGTGGGCGTCGTGGGGCAGCACGAAGCGCAGTGGCCAGCAGATGTGCGGCGCGGCGGCAAGCACGACCTCGCGCTCGCGCAGCGATTTGCGCACGAGCCCGAAATCGTAGAACTCGAGGTAGCGCAGGCCGCCATGGATCAGCTTGGTGCTCGCCGAGGAGGTGTGCGAGGCGAGGTCGTGTTGCTCGCAGAGCAGGGTGCGCAGGCCGCGCCCCGCGGCGTCGCGGGCTATGCCCGCGCCGTTGATGCCGCCGCCGACGACCAGCAGATCGTAGCTCGACGGCACCCCGCTCATGCGTAGAGGTGCCGCGCGACCGCCTCGGCGGTGACTGCGCTCACGCGCGCGTTGGATTCCTCGGTGACACCCGCGATGTGCGGCGTGAGGATCAGGTTTGGCACGTCCGCGAACTGCGCGCCCGTGGTCGGCTGGCTGTCGGAGAGGTCGGGGGTCTTGTGCGGCTCGATCATGTCGTTCTCTTAGGCCTGCCGGGTCTTCACTGACTTCTCGCGCACCTCCGGGCTCGCAGCGCGCGCGGCGGCGAGGTGCCCGGCGCCAGTGAGCTCGGACGTCTCGTCGAAGCAGCGTTAGAGCCTGAGCGGGATCAGCTTATCGTAGATGTTGCCGACGGTGGGGCAGGAGGCTGGCCCGGTCGCGGTTTCGTGCACGAACTCCTTGGCCTTGTGCGAGGCGGCCGGCCACTTCACGCTGCAGCCAGGCGACCTCCCCATGACGGGTACGCCCTGGCGTGGGGCCGGTCCTTAACATCTGCCACTGCCTGCAGGTGCAATCTTGTCCTTTGATCCCCAGGCCGCAACGGCCGCGTACATCGACTCTCTCGGCGCAGATGCGCTGGCAGGAGCGACGGCCTACACGACGGGTGGCCACTGGCTGCTGCTCTGGAACCTGCTGGTTTCGGCGCTCGTCGTGATGTCGAAGCAGGCCATCGCGGGTCACGAGATCGGGCATTACGTGCTCGGGCATGTCTGGCGCACGGTGATCCTGCTGTCGGTGCTGGTGTTCATGGTGTCGTTGTTCCTTCTTTTCGCGCAGCCGCTCCTGAACGGCAGGATCCGCACGGGCGGGAACGAGGCCGATCAGTATTCGCTCGAGACGGTGAACCTGCCGGACGCACTGGCGACTGCGCTGGTGAAGACCGCTGAATATGCGAATCCGAGGCGGGACAAGCTGGAGGAGTTGTTGTTCTACACGCACCCCTCGGTCGAGCGACGGGTGCGACGAGCCATGGACTGGAAGGCTTCCCGCCCGCAGTGACACTGGTCGTTCAGGTTTCGCGCTTGCGGCTGGGAGTCAATTGGATAATAATAAGAATCATTCGCATTTGAAGGAATGATTCGACATGACCTTCGACGCGTCACCCCCCGCAGGGTCCGCCTCCCTCGAAAACCTCAAAGGCTGCGAGGGTCTCAGCGTCTGCGACCTGACCGGGGCCGAGCGCTTCCTCGTGTGGGCCATCCGCTGGCAATCGTCGGTGCACGATGATCCTGAATTCGCGCTCGACTGCCTGCAGGAATCCTTTGAGCGCGCCGGGCTCAATGCCGTGTCATCGGTGTTTCGCAGCTATGTCGCTATCGTCCATGGCGCGCCACTGCCGTCGTCACCGGCATCGCGGATGGGCTGCTGGCGCATCAATGCGATGGAAGCGTCGACACTGCATGCCATCGCGTGCCTGCAGGCTGGCCTGTTCGGCGACGCGTGGCGGACCGTGTCGAGTCTCTGCACGCGCACTTGCGCGACGCGCGCGCTGCTTGCGCTCGGCGAGCTGGCGGAAGAGCTCACGCTGATCGGCGGTCACATCCGGCCCTGGCCAGGACTGAATGCTGCCAGCCGCCTCTAGGCGTCGCGCCGGGCCTGCAGGATTTCCAGCATGCGCACGCGCGCCGGACTCGAGTGAATGAGCAGTACCAACGCGTCGCCGGGCCGGGCCCATTCGAGCGCCATCAGCGCCGCATCGACTTCCGACGGGCAGATCGGTACGGCGGCCAGCGGCATCCCGGCGTGCAGCAGTGCGTTCTGGATGATCGCGGGCACCTCGCCCGGCTGCCTGCCGCGCAGGTGGCCTTCGTCCTCTTTCACCACGATCAGGTCGGGATCGAATTCAGTCGCAACGAGAGCGAGTTCCTCGATGTCGGCGTCGAGCCGGTTGCCTGCGTGGCCGAGCAGCATGCCGATGCGCCCGTCCGGTGCTTGCAGTCGCTGCGCCACGCGCATCACGCCGCGCAAGCCGTCCGGATTGTGGGCGTAATCGACGATGATCTTCACGCCGCCGATGTCGAAGCGCATGAGTCGCCCGGCATTGTCGGCGAGGTCGCGACCAAATGTTGCGAACACCTGCGCGATGATCGCCGGCGGCACACCGAGTTTCGTTGCGACGAGCGCTGCGCCCGCGAGATTCTCGACGTTGTAGGTTGCGGTTCCGTCGACCGTCAGCGGCATGTCGTTGACGGCGCCCAGGTCGAGTTCGTGCTTGCCTGATGACAGCCACAGGTGTCCAGCGCGCACGCCCGACGTGGCGCCCGGCAGGGCACGATGCTGCGCGAGTGCCGGATGATCGTAACTGCGCGCAAACCAGCCGAGCGTCGGCTGCCAGCCCAGTCGTTGCCGCAGCATGCCGCTTTTGGCACGGAGCAATGCGTCGTCCGCATTCAGGACCAGCAGCCCCTCGCGATCGAGCAGGTGGGCGATGCTGAGCTTAACGTCCGCGAGACCGTCGAGGTCGTCGATGCCGTACTCGCCGAAGTGATCGGGACTGATGTTGGTGACGATGGCCACGTCCGCATGGTCTGCAGCGAGTCCGCGGCGCAGGATTCCGCCGCGTGCCGTTTCGAGGACCGCGGCTTCGACGCTCGTGTTGCGCAGCACGAGACGGGTTCCTGCCGGGCCGGAGTAATCGCCCGACGCGACCGCCTTGCGGTCGATGAAGACCCCGTCCGTGCAATTGAAGCCGTCGCACCAGCCATTGGCACGCGCGCAGGCAGCGACGAGTCGCACGGTGGTGGTCTTGCCGTTCGATCCGGTGATGGCTGCAGTCGGGATGCCGTGCAGTGACGCCCACGGCACCGTGTCGGTGGCAGGGAGGGCATCGAGCGCCCAGCTCCGGCAGCCCGTGCCGGTACCCAGCGTCAGAGTCGCTTCGTCGAGCAAGTGACTGACGCGCCGCGCACTGGCGGCGTCGATCAGCGAGACGACGTCGGGTCGCCGTTCACTTGCCGCGCGCGCGGCAAGTCTGGACAGTGCGGCGTGTTCCTCCAGGACCGGTGGAATGACGTCGGCCGGATCGTTGGCGTCCTCGAGGTAGTCCGCGAGCAGGTCGGCGGTGACGTTGGCCCAGCGAACAGGATCACGTTCGAACACCGTCGCGCAGAGCGCCCACTCGTTGAGTTCGGTAGCGGTAAAGAGCTGGTCGATGGGCGCCTGCAGGGCCAGCGACGCACCCGTGGCATGCCGGCGTGCAACGATGGCTGGGGCGAGCGGTGAGCCCGGTGAGGTCCTGTCCCAGCCAAGGTGTCGACGCGCACGCTCGACGCGCGCGTGCCAGCCGGACAGCAGCGCGTCGTCGATCTCGACGCCGAACGTCTCCAGCACCGCGCCGGTGCCCGCGAAAAACAGGTTCCCGCCCATCAGCCGACGCGAATCGTCGAGGGGCAGTGCGTGCTCGGCGTTCAGTCTTCCGTCTCCGGCGCGATCCAGACGCCACGCTCGTCACGAATGACGCCGGGCATGAGCTGTTCGGTCAGTTCACCGGCTTCGTGCGTGCCGACGACGTCCGCGGGCTCCGCGGGAGCTGGCCGCGGCGCCGGCTTGCGCACAGCCTCGCTCGTCGTGCGGGTCAGGTCCTGGATGTCAGGCATCGGCGCCGGGCTGTCGACCGCCATGAAGCCGCCGATACCGGAGACTTCGCCTGCGCCCGGCGTGGCTTCGTCCGCCCTCGTCAGCGCTGAACCCGGGGCAGGCGACGTGGCGGAACGAAACTTGGTGATCTGCTTCCACGACCGGATCAGCGCGTCGGCGAAGATCAGCAGCAGGTCGCCGGGCTGGCCCATGGCGAGCGCGGCGTCGATCGCTTCCTGTTCGTCGGGAATGATCGAGATCGCCGAGGCCGGCACGCCACGGGATTGCAGCTGTGCTGACTGCAGCTTCGGCACTTCGTCGGGCGCGCGGTCGCGCAGGCTGTCGTCGCGCCGGCAGATATAGTGATCGAAGCGGCCAGCTACGGCATCGGCGATCGCGCGCAGATCTTCGTCGCGACGGTCGCCCGGGCCGGCAAGCACGACGATGCGACGCCCAGTGACGTCTAGCCGTTGTGCGAGGTCGGCCATCGCGGCGACCGCGTGTGCGTTGTGACCGTAATCGAACAGCACCTTGAACGGGTGTTCGTTGAACACGTTCATGCGGCCCGGCGCCTGGAAGAACGTCGAGTCGAACGTGCGCAGGCCGTGGCGGATGGCATCGAGCTTGATGCCGAGCGAATACGCCATCGCCGCGGCGAACATCGCGTTCTGCACGTTGTGCATCGCGCGGCCTTCGAGCGTCGCCGGAATCAGGTGCGTCCACACCAGCGGAATGTGGCTGCTGCGGTCGTACAGCGTGATCATCTGGCCGTTGACGCCGGCCTCGAGCGCGCAGGCGCGGCCCCCCGCACGGATGTGCTCGCGCACCAGGCCATGCTGCGGATTCATCGTGACGTAGCAGATGCTCTTGGCTTCGGTGTAACCCGACATCTTGAGCACGAGCGGATCGTCGGCGTTCAGCACCGCACAATCCTTCGCCACTTCGATCACTACGCGCTTCACCTCGGCCAGCTGGTCGAGAGTGTCGATGCCCTTGAGGCCGAGGTGATCCGACTGCACGTTGAGCACGGCGCCGACGTTCACTTCGGGTACGCCCATGCCCGCACGCAGCAGGCCGCCACGCGCGGTCTCGAGGATCGCGATGTCGATCTGCGGATCGGCGAGCACCATGCGCGCAGACACCGGCCCGGTCATGTCGCCCTGCACCGTGCGCTGGCCGTCGATGTAGACGCCGTCGGTCGTGGTGAGTCCCGGCGTGTAGCCGGCCATCTTGGTGATGTGCGCGAGCATGCGCGCCGTGGTCGTCTTGCCGTTGGTGCCGGTAAGTGCCGCGATCGGCACCCGAGTCGGCGAGCCCGTGGGGAAAAGCATGTCGATGACTGGGCCCGCGGCATCACGCGGCGTGCCTTCGCTCGGCGCCACGTGCATGCGGAAGCCCGGCGCTGCGTTCACTTCGCAGATGCCGCCACCGATCTTGCGATAGCTCTCGGAAATGTCCGTCGAAAGAAAGTCGACGCCGCCGACGTCGAGGCCCACGGCCTGCACGGCGCGCACCGCCATTTCGCGATTGTCCGGATGGATGACGTCGGTGACGTCCGTCGCCGTCCCGCCCGTCGACAGGTTCGCGGTGGAGCGCAGGTAGACGACCTGGCCCGGCACCGGAATCGACTCCGGCGTCATGCCGGCCTTCTCCAGCATCTTGAGCGCCTGCGCGTCGAGTTCGAGCCGCGTCAGCACCTTCTCGTGGCCGACGCCGCGGCGCGGATCCTGGTTCACGACATCGATCAGGTCGACGATGTTGCTGGCGCCGTCGCCGACGACGTGACCCGGCGTGCGGCGCGTGGCCGCGATGAGTTCGCCGTTCACGACCAGCAGGCGGTGGTCGTCGCCTTCGAGGTAGGTCTCGACGATCACGGATCGCGAATGTTCCTTCGCGATCCGAAACCCCTGCACGACTTCGTCTTCCGTCATGAGCTTGATCGAAATGCCGCGGCCGTGGTTGCCGTTGTACGGCTTGGTGACGACCGGGTAGCCGATGCGCCGCGCGGCGCGCGCTGCCTGGCCTTCGGTCTGCACCAGTTCCTGCTGCGGCACGGGCAGGCCCAGCGTCGCGAGAATCTTGTTGGTCTCTTCCTTGTCGCTCGCGAGCTCGACCGCGATGTGCGACGTGCGGCCGGTGACGGTTGCCTGGATGCGCTGCTGGTAGCGGCCGTGTCCGAGCTGCACCAGGGACTGGTCATTCAGGCGCAGCCAGGGGATACCGCGCGATTCGGCGGCCCGCACGAGCGACGCCGTCGACGGGCCGAGCGCACGCCGTTGCGCAAAGCGAATGAACTCGTCGCGTGCCTCGGGCCAGTTCCAGCCTTCGGGCACGCTGTCCGCGGGGCGGATCGCGTCGGGCAGCAGCGAGCACAGCAGCCGCAGCGCGAGTTCGCCGGCAGCGATGCCTTCGTCGCGTTGCGCATATTCGTAGACGATCGTGTAGACGCCCGGCGCGCTGGCGCTGCGCGTCTTGCCGAAGGTGACGTTCTCACCCGCGATGTTCTGCAGTTCGATCGCGACGTGTTCGAGCACGTGGCCGAGCCAGGTGCCTTCGTCCTCGCGCATGCGGCGGAAAAAGCCGCCCGGCTCGCGATAAGAGCAGCCGTGTTCGACGAGGCCGGGAAGCGCGGCCGCGAGTCCGTCGACGAAGACGTTGCCGAGTCGGCCCGTGGGCCAGTGCTCGAGTTCGCCCAGGTCGAGTTCGAGCCGGATGACGGGGAAATGTGCGTAAAGCGAAGGCCCGACGTAAACGGACCGGTCCAGGATGCGCATTCCCGGCTTCCTCCCTGTCGATGAAATCTTATTCTTTCGGAACGTTGAGCGACCCGGCCTGCGCCAGCCGCGTGTGCAGGTTGTAGGTCGCGCCGGCGACGAGCATGTGCAGCTTGAGGCCCAGCAGGCAGACCGGCTGGCCTTCGCTCACGGCGTCCATGGACGAGAACGAGACGTCGCTCGCGTCGACGATCATCACGCCGCCGCTGCCCTCAACCTCGACGGTCTCGTCGGGGCCAATGAAGGCCGCCGTGTCCTCATCGAGGCCGATACCGATCGCGAACGGGTTGTACGCCAGCGCCGTGAGCAGGCGGCCGAGCCGGTCGCGCTGGCGGAAGTGCTGGTCGATGATGAAGCGGTTGGTGAGGCCGAGGCCCGGCGCGAGGCGCACGCTGCCCGAGATCACGGACGAGCCCTCATCGCCGAACGCGATCATGTGCTCGCTCAGGATGCTGGCACCCGCGCTGGTGCCGCCGACAGTTACGCCGTTCGCATTGCGCACGCGAATGAGCTTCGCGACGGGCGTGCCGCCGAGCAGCGTCGAGATGCGCAGCTGGTTGCCGCCGGTGAAGAAGATTCCGGTGGCTGCTTCGAGTCGCTCGAGCCTGCCGGGTTCGTGGCAGTCGCGCCGGGTGTCGAAGTCCATCGACGTCACGCGAGCTGCGCCGATGTCGCGGAACAGCTTTTCGTAACGTGGTCCGGTCTCGTTGAGACGGCTGGCGGTGGGGATCACGACGATGTCGGCGTCGCGGCCTCCGGAGACACGCACGAACCGCTCCAGGATGTGTCGGTCGTTCTCTTTGTTCTCGGCGCCGCCGATCGGGATGATCCAGCCGCGGGTTCCGCCTTCAGGGACGATGCTCGGCAACGTGCTGCTCCTAGCGATTCTCGAACGTTCCCCGCCGGACGGCCTGGCCTTCCCGGACGTGGATTTCCCCGCGAATAATGACCGTATGCGCGCCGCCTGTCGCGTCCAATGCAACGAAATCGGCGTCGGCGCCCGCCTCGACCCGGCCCTTCCGGGCGAGGCGCAGCAGGCGGGCCGGATTGGCTGTGAAGGCGGGCAGGGCCGTCTCGAGCGGCATGCCGCCGTCCACCAGGGCCCGCAGCGTTTCGAGCAGGGCACCGGAGTGGCCGACATCCATGCTGCTGACACGACCCTCGGCGTCGAAGCAGGGCAGGCAGCCGCCGGCGTCGGAACTGATCGTCACCCGGTCCGCCGGAGCCCCGCTCGCCAGGTAGCGCTGCAGGCCCTCCGCCGCACTCCAGGCGTCCTCCCCATCCTCGACCGGGAAGGCGGTCAGGTCGATGAAGCAACCGTCCCTGGCCAGGGCGACGGCTTCGTCGAACAGTGCCTTGCGACGGTTGACGTGGGTCGGGTTGAACACGCGCGCCGGGATTTCGCTTTCGCTCAGCGCACGACGCACGAAACCCAGGCCACGAGGACCATCGCCCAGGTGAAGGTGCAACACGCCGGCTTTGCCGGTCATGAGGCCGGACACGTGGGCATCGGCGGCGAGACGGAGAATTTCATCGAAGGTCGGCTGGCTCGAGCGGTGGTCGCTGATCGCGAGCTCGCCGATCCCGAGCAACGGCTCGAGCAGCACCAGGTCTCCACGCACGCTGCCCGTCAGGGTCGCGAGGGGGACGTGATAGCCGCCGGCGTAGCCGAACGCGTTGAGGCCTTCCTCGCGCAGAGCATAAATCTGCGCCAGCAGGTCGCGCGGTCCGCGCGTGACGTCATCGGTACCGAGGAGTCCGACGACGGTCGTGACGCCGGCGAGCGTGTAGCGGGTCAGCGGCACAGCCGGAACCCGGGTCTTGAAGCCTGCTTCGCCGCCACCGCCCGTGACGTGCACGTGACCGTCGATGAGGCCGGGGATCAGTCGCAGTCCTGCAAGGTCGATTTCAGTCACGCCCGCGGCGAGCGCCGCCGGCAGCGCAGGGAGATACCTGCCGGGACCCATCCAGAGCACGGTGCCGCCGCCGATCAGGAGGGACTGCAGCGCCAGGGGGCGGGGTGAAAAGACGTCGGCGTTGCGGAGCAGCAGCACGCTGCGCAGGTTACCAGACGCCGCGGCGCAGCCAGTAACGGGAGTGTTCCGGCCGAGAGTGGAAGGGGCGCCTGTTGCCGGGCGCCCCCTGGCATCACTTCTTCTTCGCAGCGGCCTTCTTTCTGGCCGGAGCCTTCTTCTTGGCTGTTTTCTTCGGTGCCTCAGCCTTGGCGCTTTTGCGGATATCCGCGGAATGCGCGCGCTTATACGTCTGGATGTCCTTGAACGTGCCGTCGGCGGCGCGCACTGCGTAGAGCTTCGTGCCCTTCGAGCTGCGCAGCGTCGTGCGACGGATCGTCTTCTTCTTCGCGGCCTTCTTCTTTGCTGCCATGTCTGTTCCCAGGTCCTTTTCGATTGCTTGAAAGTTCGGTCAGTCGGATCAGTCGGTGCGCAACGTAACCTTGACGCTTGCGCAGGTCAACGAGCGGGCGATTCACCCGCGCTGCTAGACTGCCGCCAACCACAGCTCCGGGCCCGCAACATTGAACAAGCTGCCGGAACTCTTCGCCAACAACCGCCGCTGGGCCGCTGCGACGGAGCAGCGCCACCCGGGCTTCTTCGGTGAGCTTTCCGCGCAGCAGTCGCCGAGGTACCTCTGGATCGGCTGCTCCGACAGCCGTGTCCCCGCCAACGAGATCGTGGGTCTCGCGCCTGGCGAGCTCTTCGTGCACCGCAACGTCGCGAACCTGGTGTTCCACAACGATTTCAGCTGTCTCTCGGTGCTGCAGTATGCGATCGACGTGCTCGGCATCGAACACGTCATCGTCTGCGGGCATTATGGCTGCGGCGGCGTGACGGCCGCTTACGAGCAGCGGCCGCTGGGTCTCGTCGACAACTGGCTGCTGCCGATCCGCGATATCGCCCGTGCTTATGCGACGCAGCTGGCGGAACTGCCGACCGACCAGGATCGCGTCGACCGGCTGTGCGAACTGAACGTGCTGGCACAGGCGCGCCGCGTGTGCCGCACGACCATCGTGCAGCAGGCCTGGGAGAAGGGGCGGCCGCTCGCCGTGCACGCCTGGGTCTATCGGCTCAACGATGGATTGCTGCGCAACCTCGGCTTCTGCGCCACCGACCTCGTGACTGCCGACGCCGACTTTGAACGCACCGCGGGAACCGGTGCCGGCCGCTAGAACCCGCAGGCAACGAGCGCGTGACCATCAATCTCAACCTGCTCGCCACGCTGGCCCTGGCGACGGCTCTGTTCTTCGTCGGCCAGCTGATCGTGGCGCGTTCGGCCCTCTTGCAGCGTTACAGCATTCCGGTGCCGGTCGTCGGCGGGTTTCTGTTCGCGGTCACGCTCGCGCTCGCGGGGCTGGTGACGCCCGTGCAGTTCACCATGAACGAGTCGCTCAAGGACCCGCTGCTGCTCGCGTTCTTCGCCACGCTCGGCCTCGGCGCCGACGTGCGCTCGCTGGCCCGCGGTGGCCGCAAGCTCGCGCTCCTGCTGGTGCTGTTCGTGCTGCTGATGCTGATCCAGAATGCAGTCGGCATCACCATGGCTCGGCTGCTCGACCTGCATCCGCTGGTCGGCCTGCTCGCCGGTTCCATCTCGTTGACGGGCGGCCATGGCACTGCCGCCGCCTATGCCACCAGCTTCAGCGCGACGCGCAACCTGCAGGGCGCGATGGAACTCGGCATGGCCGCGGCGACGGCAGGGCTGATCCTCGGCAGCCTGTTGTCGGGTCCCGTGGCCGAACGGCTGATGAAGCGCGCCAGGGCGCGGGCTTCGAGCGCGTCCGGTCGGGCTGCAACGCCGGGGACCGCTCCCGAGAATCCGTTCCTCATGCCGATTACGACCGAGCAGCTGCTGTTCGTGCTGCTCGTCTGCCTTGCCTGCATCGGGGTCGCCCACCACGTGCACGGACTCATGCAAGGCACGGGCATCCTGCTGCCGGATTTCCTGTGGGCGCTGCTGGTCGGCATGGTCGTGCGCAACGTCGCGACGGTGCTGAAGATAGAGGGCATAAATGACCGTGCCGCGCAGGCGGTTGGCGGCGTGTCGCTCTCGCTCTTCCTGATCATGGCGCTGATGTCGATGCGTATCCTCGACCTGGCCACGCTCGCCGGCCCGATGCTGCTGATCATCGTCGTCAACGCGCTGTTGACTGCAGCCTTCGCTTACTTCATCACGGGGCGTGTGATGGGCAACGATTACGACGCGGCAGTTGTCGCTGGCGGGCACGTTGCGGCCGGCCTGGCGACTACGGCGGTCGCGATGTCGGTGATGCAGACGCTGACGCAGCGCCACGGTCCGGCACCCCTGGCGTTCCTGCTGATCCCGATCGTGGGCGCGTTCTTCGCCGACGTCGCCAACGCGCTCGTGCTGCAGGTGTATTTCGCACTGCCGGGCCTGGGGTTCTGACCGTGCGATCGTCCTGGCGCGCACTGTTCCTGCTCACTGCCACGCTCGCGCTCGCCGGCTGCGCACGCGGGCCGGACGAGGCCGGGGTGCGGAGCGACGTGCAGGCGCAGCTCGATACGCTGTTCGGCAGCCGGATTCTCGAGGTCAGGTCGTTGCGGCGGCAGGGCAGTGCGCCTCTCGTCGGCGCAAAGGATGGCGGATCGCAGGCGATCGTCTACTACAACGCGGTGCTCGCATTCGCGGCGCCGTACGATCCGTCCGACTGGAACGGCCTCAGCCCCGAACTCGTCGCCAACGCGCTTGGAGCCACGGATCAAGGCGTCATCGGGCTCGGCGCGGGACCCATGGCCGCGGGTGCGGAACTGCGCGCGTACGGGTCGATGATCTATCGCCGCGCGGACGACGCGTGGCAGGCGTCGTTGCTGCCTCCGGCGGCCGCGAAGCCGGCCGTCAACGCCAGCGGCCCCGTGAAATCGACGGACCTGATCAAGCGACTCGCGGGTATCGTCAACACGACGCCGGGACTGCACGACGCGGACGACGCCATCATCACCGAGGAACTCGACCAGGCGTTGCAGAACATCAAGCTCCGGCTCAATCGCGGTGAGCAGGGCTTCATCGTGGCCACCGGTCCCGCAGGTGGCGAATACGCGCGCTTCATCGAATCGCTGCGGCCCCGCGGCGCGCCGTGGTCCGTCTCGCACGCCAACACCCGCGGCAGCGTCGCCAATGCGCTCATGATCGATTCCGGCGAGGCCCGGTACGCGCTGGTGCAGAGCGATGTCGCCGCCGCCGCAGTCACCGGGCAGGCCGCGTTCGCCACTTATGGACCGCTGCGGCACCTGCGCGCCGTGGCAGCGCTCTTCCCGGAGCCCGTGCACGTAGTGGTCCGCAGTGACGATGCCGACTCGATCAGCTCCGTCAGCGAACTGCGAGGCAAGCGCATTGCCGTCGGCAGCCGTGGATCCGGCACGCGAGAGACCGCGCTGCAGGTGCTGCGAGCGCACGACCTCGACCACGGCGACTACGTGATCGTGGATGCCCGCAGCCCGGAGGAAGCGCTGCAGTTGCTGGCGGACGGACAGATCGACGCAGTCGTCGAGGTCGTGTCCGCGCCGTGGCGCCAGCTCGCAACGGCGGCGGCACAGGTGCCGATGACCTTGCTGGCACTCGATGCAGACGCAATGACGCGCGTGTCGGAGTCGGTGCCGGGCCTCGTGCCCCTCGCTATCCCCGATCGCACCTACGGCCTGCAGCAAGGAGCCGTCGACACGCTTGCCGCCACGGCCCTGCTCGTCGTGAGCGATGCCGTGCCGGACGCGTCGGTGCAGCAGGTGCTCGATTTCCTGTTCAAGAGCGGGCTCGCGGCCGACCGCGGCGTCAGTGCTTCGCGGCTGTCGCGCGAACGCGCGCTGGCCGGCGTGACGATCCCGTTGCACGACGGTGCGGCAGACTACTTCGCCGCTTCCAGGGTGCCGGCAGTCGAATCGCCTGCGGCAGTAACGCAGTGACCCCGCACGTCGCGCCTCCGGGCTGGGTGGCGGCGATGACTCCGGCGCGGCGGCTCAAGAACATCCTTGGCGGCTCGGCTGGCAACTTCGTCGAATGGTTCGACTGGTTCGCGTACTCGGCCTTCGCCATCTATTTCTCGCGGGCGTTCTTCCCGGCAGGCGACCAG
>Ga0316622_100001830_pt1 | contig 14278 bp, 15 predicted proteins | sample OWC_Aug_OW2_C1_D_FD_207646 | JGI IMG/M metagenome (GOLD analysis project Ga0316622, IMG submission 207646) | Wetland soil microbial communities from Old Woman Creek delta, Ohio, United States - OWC_Aug_OW2_C1_D5_C | ecosystem: Environmental > Terrestrial > Soil > Wetlands | place: USA: Ohio... | reverse complement strand
CGATCGGCCCGACGCCGGAGCGACCGGCCAGCAGGCCTGTCCAGAACGCGTCCACCCCGATCCCGATCGGGGTCAGGATGCCCACCCCGGTGACCGCCACACGTTGGTCCATCATCTTTTTCCCGTCGGGACACGCGGGTTGCTACAGTGGGAGCGAGTAACCACCATCCACCACAAGGACCTGCCCGCGGATCATGTCCGCGTCCGCGCTGCAGAGAAACAGGACGGCGGCGGCGATATCCTCGGGAGTGGCAACCCGACCTGCCGGCGTCCGCCGGGCGATGTCCGCGAGGGCGGCTTCTGCCTCCGGCATCTCGGTCCAGGATGTGGTCGAGACCGCCCCGCCGGATACCGCGTTGACGGCAACCCCCAGCGGGGCGTACTCCACCGCCAGATAGCGCGCGAGGGACTCCAGCGCCGCTTTGGCGGCGCCCATGCCTGCATAGTTGGGAATCGTCCGCTGCGACCCGATGCTGCTCACCGCGACGATGCGCCCGCGCCGCCCCCGCATCAGCGGCAGAGCCGCCTGCGCGCAGAGCAGGAACGCCCTGGGGTGGGTGTGCATCATCCAATCCCAGTGCTTCGCCGTGAGCGCACCGATCTCCCGGAAGACTCCGGAGGCGGCGCTGCTGACCAGGATGTCCAGCCCGCCGAAGATCGCTCCCACCTCGTCGAACAGCGCGCGGATCTGCGCCGGATCCTTCATGTCAGCCTGGACCAGATGGGCCCGCACCCCGCGCGACTGGATCTCGGCAGCCGTCGTCTCCGCGGCCTCGCGGTTGACGTAGTAGTTGACCACCACGTGCGCACCGGCCTCCGCCAACCGCAGCGCGATGGCGCGACCGATACCGCGCCCTGCACCTGTCACGACCGCGACCCGTGCCTCAACCACCGGCCGCCTCCATGGCCCCTCCTGCCGACGGCCCCCGGCTCTCGGTCGCCACGCGCCCTAGGTCCGTCGAGAGCACGTCGAAAAAGGCCCGCATACGCGCACAGGCGCGCGCCGTTGACGTATCCGCGGACGCCGGGATCAAGCGGTAGTGGAGCGCCGCCCGGGCCACTGTCCGTTCTTCCACCGAGGCCGACGCCCGCACCTCCGCCGCGTCGGCCTCCTGCCGGACCACGGCCACCCGGACCTCCAAGAGGTCGCCGGGCTTGACGAAGTGCTGCATCCTAGCGTTCACCACCTGCTCCAGGTGGGGGAGGCACCCGAAGTCCGCCGATTTCGCGAGGAGCAGTCGCGCCGCCTGGTCGCAGGTCTCCAGGATCAGGCACCCGGGCATGATCGGCTGCCCCTCGAAATGGTCGGCGAAGTAGTCCTCGCTGTTGCTCACGTTCTTCCGGACGACAGCCTCCCGCCCCTCCTCCAGCCGGAGGATGCGGTCCACGAGGAGAAAGCGCATGGCGTGCCTCCGTCGGGCCGGGGTTCAGGTGCGCAGCCGCTCGCCCAGCTTTCCGCAGATGAAATCCACCAGCGCACCGACGGTGAGCAGGTCCAGCGTCCGCTCCGTCAGCCGCCGCGCGCTGAGGTTGGTCTGCATGAGGTCCCGCATGTCCGCTTGGTCCGCCTCGCTCACGGCGAACCCCTGCGCGGAAAACTCCTTGACGAGGCGCTGCACCAGCTCGCGCCCCAGCTGCTCCGCGGCACCGGGACCGGCGTCACAACCCTTGGCGGTCTGCAGGTATGCCAGGATCTCGGAGAGGCCGCCGGATTCCTTCCCGCGCAGCTCGTCGGCCGTCACCGCGACCCCGTAGCGCGCGTGCACCATCTCGGTCAGCGCCGGAAGGATCAGCGACGACCACGCCATGATCCGCGTTCGCATCTCCGCCGTCTGCAGGTTGACGCCCAGGGTCTGCTGGATTCTGAAGCCGATGTCGAGGAAATCGATGGACTCCGCGCCCAGGTCGCGTACCAGGGCCGCCGAGGGTGTCGCCTCGGACCCATCGATTCCCAAGGAGTCCGCGAGGATGTCCCGCAGGGCGGCCTCGACTTCGGCCCTCGTCCATTCGCGGGTCTGCTCTGCCTTGGCGTCAGTCATGGACTCTCCCCTATCGCCCCCCCCGCTTGCTATCCTCAGCCGAACACCGACGGGCGCGTGTCCCGCAGGCGGCTCGAAACACAGCCCGGAGCCGCGGCGCCACGCCGGGTGTCATCGCGAGGCGTACCCGGCCGATGGGCCCGATTCGGCGGCTCGCTACACTAATCCCCCATCGACGGGGAACACCTGCCCGGTGATGTAGGCCGCCCGATCGGACGCCAGAAACGCCACCAGCGGCGCCACATCCTCGGGCCGACCGACGCGGCGGAGGGGAATCCGCTCGCGAACGGTCTCCTCGGCGAACGGCAGAACCGACCGGCTCATCTCCGTCTCGATCAAACCCGGAGCGACGGCATTCACGGTGACGCCCCGGGGGCCGAACTCGTTCGCCATCACCCTCGTGAGCGCGTTGACCGCCGCCTTCGAGGCGGCGTAATTCCCCTGGCCGCGATTTCCGTGCCAGGCCCCGACGGAGCTGATGTTGACGATCCGCCCCCATCGCCGTCGCAGCATGTGTCGTACCGCGGCCCGAGACGCCAGGAACACACCCGAGAGGTTGGTCTCGATGACCGCGTGCCAGTCGGACTCGGACATCTCGGGCAGCAGGGCATCGCGCACGATGCCGGCGTTGTTGACCAGGATATCCAAACGGCCCGCGCGCGAGGCCGCCTCGTCGATCGCCGCGGCGATGGCCTGCCCGTCGCGCACATCCGCCTGCCGGCAGGTCGCGGAGCCGCCCGCCGCCTCGATCTCCGCCGCGACGGCGCGCGCCCCTGTCTCGTCCTCACGGAAGGTCACCAGCACCGACGCACCCGCCGTCGCCAAGAGCTTCGCGATGGCCGCGCCGATCCCGCGCGATCCCCCTGTCACGACAGCCACTCGGCCGGCCAGATCGATCAGCACGGTCCCTCCAGCCTCCGGCGGCGCCGCCCCGTCACGCCGCACGTGTGAGGGCCAGCGACGCCGCTTCTCCGTACACGCCCACAGCGTTGACGAGGATGGTCCGCAACCCAGGGACGGGCCGCAGGCTCTGCGCATCCAGCGACAGCCCGCACGCGGGATCGGTCTCGTCGCAGTTGCGGCTGGGCGGAATCGCCCCGGCTTCCAGCGCCGTCACCGCGCCGATGACCTCGACCGGTCCCGCCGCCGAGAAGAGATTCCCGTGCGCCCCTTTGGTGGCGTACGCAGCCGGCAGCGCACCCGTCGCCGCGGCGAAGGCGCGGAACGCCGCCGCCTCGCCGAGGTCGCTCTGGACGCCTCCGTCGCCGTGGAGCGACACGGCGTCGGCGGTCTCGCGGCCGCTCCCCGCCAGCGCCGTTCGCATGGCCCGACCGAGGCCGTCGCGGATCCCCTCCGGCGACAAGTCGGCGCCGGCGGCACCGAAGCCCGCGCACTCCGCCCGCACGCGCGCCCCGCGACGAGCCGCATGGTCCTCCGCCTCCAGCACCAGCACCGCTGCCCCCTCCCCCGCAGCCGTGCCGCGCCGTCTCGCCCCGAAGGGGCGGCACGTCCGCTCTGGGACATCGGCGGGAGGCGACAGCAGTTCCGTGGAGCAAAGATCGGCGAAGACCAGATCCTCCAGGGGACACTCGGCCCCCCCGCAGAAGACAAGGTCCAGGTCGCCGTCGCGGATCGCGGCAGCGGCCTGGCCGACGGTGTGCAGTCCGCCGGTCCAACCGTCAGCCACGGTCCGGCAAGCGCCCCGCAAGCCGAAGTGAATTGCCAGGTGGCCGGCCGTCAGATTGGGAATGATCCGGAGCGACAGGTCCAGCGGGTTCACGTCGCTGAAGCAGCGCGCCAAGGCTTTCCCCAGGTCTGCCCGATTGCGCTCCTGCGCCTCGACGTCCGGGACCAGCTTGAGGATGCTCTGGATGGGATACGGGATGAACACGGTCGCCAGCATCACACCTGCCCGGGCCGGATCGGGCACCGGGGCGGCGAGACCGGCGTCCTCGGCGGCCAGCGCCGCAGCAACCATAGCCAGCGTCGTGGTGCGGTTGTAGAGCTTCACCTGCTTGCGAGGCAGGCGCGCGACGCAGGCGGCGAAACTCGGCGGCGGAATTTCGGCCGCCACGTCCACCGGAAAGCCAAGCCGGGTCAACCGATCGATCCGCGAGACGGCTGCCCGGCCCGAGGCCAGCGCCGACCAGTGATCGCGGGCACCGACCCCCAGCGGCGAGACCGCGCCCAGACCGGTGATGACCACGCGCCTACCCATGCGAGATCGCTCCCCTGTTGCCGAACTCGCCGCTCGATCCGCCCGGCCTCACGGACGGCTGTCCGTGTAGCCGAGCAGCTCCAGGATGCCCGCCAGGGCCGGTTCTCGCCTGGGGCCCAGCGTCAGGGAGAGCGGCAGGCAGACAAAGAACAGCGAGGCGTCGGCCACCGGTTCGGCGCCGACAGACGCCTGGCCGCGCACTTCCGCCAACGGAAACGCGTCGGCCGGACCGTCCAGCCGGTCCCACTCGCCCTGCAGGTCCGCGAGCCGAGCCCGAACGACCACACGGTCGCCCGCGCGGACCGAGCGCCGGAATACGGCGCGGTTCACCTTCAGCAAGAGCGCGTGGGCGCGATAGCGACTCATGATCGTCAGCAGAGACGATCCCGCCGTGGCCATGGTCTCCAGGATCAACGACGAGGGGACTTCGTCCTCCCGGCGGAACGTCCCGTCGAAATACTCCTCGGACCGCGGGAACGCCTTGGTGGTCGCGATCGTGCCGCTGCCGCGCGCGTCGATGTCGACGATCCGATCGATGAACAGGTATCGCATCCTGGACGCCCAAACCGACGAGGCGCTCCGCCCTTCCGTCCGTCAGATCAGAAATAGGACGGCCGCCAGCGCGTAGTCCCCCGCGTGGGTCAGAGACAGCGCGCAACGCCGGAAACCGCGGGCGGCTGCCAGCCGGGCGGCCTCTCCGCGGAGGACCACGCGCGGCGCCCCGCAGGCCTCGCGCACGACCTCCACATCCGTCCAGCGCACGGCCCCGGTCACGCCCGTCCGGAGTCCCTTGAAGACCGCCTCCTTGGCGGCGTACCGCGCGGCCAGGTGCTCGAACGGGCGGCGTCGCCTGAAACTGTACCGGAGCTCTTCTGGGGTAAAAACGTCCTCCAGGAGCGCCGTCCGTCCCTCGAACACCCGACGGATTTTGGAGACCGGCGCCAGATCGACGCCGATCTGCAGGTCGCTCGCGGTCTCGGATCGGGGGAGCCTGGAGGCGCGCCCGGACGGAGTCCAGGTGTGCGGAAGCGGGATGCGGACGGGAACGAGCGCCGCCACGCCGAGGGACGCGGGACGCCTCGGCCGACTAGCCCGGGACTTGGATGCGCCAGGTGGAGAAGCCATACTCCTTGTTGCTGGGATCGAAATCCAGGACCGAGAGGCCCGGATTCAGGCGGAGGTCGCTGTAGGTGTAATCTTCGACGAGCTGATCGCTCCAGTCGAAGACGACGACGCGGATGGGAATGCGGTGCTCGTCGTCGAAGGAGAGCTGGACGCGGTAGGCGTAGTAGCCGGCCTGCGGGTCCCGCGGCAGGATGCCTTCGACCTGCCGCACCCGGCGCCCCGCCACCTCCCCGACCCCCCGATCCACGACGCGCAACACACCGTTCCGCGATGCGCGGCGGGTGTTATCACCGACGATTTCCAGCAGTCGGCCGATCCCGACATCGGTCACCGGATGGCGGCTCTTCTCCATCACGCGCGCGTCGGTCGGTACCAGCGCCGCCGTGAAGAGCCGTTGAAAGCCGCGCGGCTCGTAGATGAGGAATCTTCCGTCATGCGCCCCGGATACGTAGAGCCCTTCGCGTCCCTGGCTGGGCCCCTCCATCCACCGCATGTACACCTTGAACGCGCGCTGGAACTTCAGCAGAATGCGCTCCTGGTCCTGGAGCACGTCCCTGACCCGCTCGCGGCTGACCATGACGGCGGTATAGTCATGGATCTGCGCGTACCGCTTGTCGGCGTGGTCAAGCAGGCGCAGGAGTTCTCCGACTGCCGGATCGGCGGCCCCGGCGGCCCCCGGCCCCGAGGGCAACAGCAACCCAAGCGCGAACAATCCTGCGATCCACAAACGACGCATAATTCCTCCCACGGCTCGCCTCGGGCGACCGCGCTCAAGGCAATCCTCGAACCGGGCCTGGCCGACGACCCGTTCAAGTTGTTGAATATACGGGACAGAACGCGGGAAGTCTAACGAAATTCGGTTGCGACCAGAAAATTAGCCCAAATCTTTGGTGCAGCGCCATCAACGGAAGAACAACGCCGGCGACGGGAGGAATGCTCTTGTCTCCCGATCTCCCGATCGTGCATCCCCTGGCCCGCATGGCCGTAGAACGGCGGCGTTCGGACTCAGCGCCTCTCATCCACCAATCGGCGGATCTTGCGGCCGGTCCGGAGCGTTCCCGGAGGCAGCAGGCCCACCACCAGATCGCACAGCCCTTGCTGGGTCTTCGCCCACAACGGCGGGTATCGTGCGGCCACGCGGGCCCGGATGGCGGCGTCGACCGCCTCGCGGGTGGACGGCCCCCCGCTCGACTCCAGGCGGCACTCGATGATCGGACGCAGCCCGGACTCCCGGATGGCAACCTGCCATTCGTTTCCGATCCCGTCGATGCCGCGGAGCAGACCTTCGAAGAACTCCGGATACACGTCCCCCCAGACGCAAGCGATCATCTCGTCGGTCCGCCCCCGGATGGCGGACAGCCGACGGAACGGAAGGCCGCACGCGCACGTCCCCGGCAGCAGACGGGCAATGTCGCCTGTCCGGTACCGGACGAGCGGCATGACCGAGCGCGTCAGCGTGGTGAACGCCACCTCGCCGAAACCGTCCGCGTCTGGATTCAGGATCTCAACCGCGTAATCGTACTCGTGCAGATGATACCCCGTCTTCGCGGGACATTCGGCGCCCAGGCTGGCGCCCAGCTCGGTGCTCGCATAGGTCATGTACAGCGGCGCCTGCCAGTAGTCCTCGATCGCACCCCGGAGGCGCTCGGTAATCCGCTCCGCACCGGATACGAAGGCCCTGATGGGCGCCCGGACCCCGCGGGCCATGGCCACCTCGGTGAAGCGGGCGATCCAGAACGGGTCGCCCATGATGATGGTAAAACGGTACTCCCCCAAGCGCGTCACGGCCTCGCCGGGCTCCACCAGGCCCGGAAACACGCCGAAGAGGCCGCTGTGCGCGCCGACGCGCTGCGTGTAGATCCCGCCGAGGCCCCACGCGTAGTCGAACGCCCCCAGGATCCGATCTGCGGGCGTGGCGCCGATCATGGCCAGCAAGATGCTCCCCTGCCGCGCGTAGTAGTCGAGTTCCGCGTGCGATAGGTACACGCGGGTCACGCGGCCGGTGGTGCCGGAGCTCTCGACGACCAGATCGGGCCGCGCGCAGAGGAGATCCTCCGGAACGGCCGCTCGAAGCTCCTCCGGAGTGGTCTCGCACGCCCGCAAGTCCGCCAGGCTCCGGACGCGGCCAGGATCGATGCCGGCGCGGGCGAACTTGTCGCGGTAGAATCGCGACCGCGCGCCGACCAGTCGAACCGTTCGGCGCAGGGCGGCCCGCCGAAGCAGGTCGATCCCGGACGCGGGCAGGTGACGCAGCATCCAGTGCAACCGGTCCGGCGCCGCCCGACCGGCCTGCAGCAAGAGGGCGTTGGCCGCCCGCGCCAGTGTGGTCATGGGGTGACGGAGCGCCTGTGGGCACGACGGCCGAGCACACGGAGGGACGGGGCGGCAGCGCAGGCAGGCACCGGCTCACCAGGAACTGAGGTAGCCCAGGTAGCCGGCGTGATTTCGTCGCATCTCGGCGAGACTGTCGCCGCCGACCTTCTCGCGAAGCGCGCGCGCGATCTCGAACGCGACCACGGCCTCGCCGACGACGGCCGCCGCCGGCACCGCCGTGATGTCCGTGCGCTCTACGCCCGCCCGGCTCGCCTCCTTGCTGACGACGTCCACGGAGAGGAGCGGCTGGTGTTGCGTCGAAATCGGCTTCATGGCGGCGCGAAGCACGATCGGCTGGCCCGTCGCGATACCGCCCTCCAGCCCGCCGGCAAAGTTGGTCTGCCGGAAGAACCCCTCGGGTCCCACGCCGCCTTGGCCGAACGGGCGATAATGGATCTCGTCCTGGACGTCGCATCCCCACGCCCTGGCCACCTCGAACGCCGGCCCGATCTCGACCCCCTTGATGGCCTGGATGCTCATCAGGGCCTGGGCCAGCCTCCCGTCCAGTCGGCGATCCCAGTGGACGTGCGTCCCCAGGCCGACGGGGACGTTCAGCGCGACCACCTCGAAGACGCCCCCGAGCGACGTTCCCTTCGCCTGCGCGTCGTCGATCTTGGCCATGATCTGCCGCGTCGCCGCCGGATCGGCGCAGCGCACGGGCGACCCCTCCGCCAAATCGGCGATCTCGGCCGCGGCGAGGCGGTCGGTGCGGGCGCGGATCCCTCCCATCTCGATCACGTGGCTGATGACGCGAATATCGAACTCCCGCAGCAGGCACTTGCACACGGCGCCCACCGTCACGCGAATTGCCGTCTCGCGGGCGGAGGCACGCTCCAGCACGTTCCGGAGGTCGTGATGGTCGTACTTCTGTCCCCCTGCCAAATCCGCGTGGCCGGGCCGCGGACGGGTCATCGGCGGGCGCTCGGGCGCCTCGCGGGCGGCCGCCGCGTCGGGCGCCATGGTCACCTGCCAGTTCGGCCAGTCGCGGTTCCGGATCATGAGGCTGATGGGGCCGCCCAGGGTCTTTCCGTGCCGGATGCCGCCGAGGATCTCGACGGCGTCCTTCTCGATTTTCATCCGCCCGCCCCGGCCGTAACCGCCCATGCGGCGAACGAGATCGACGTTGATGTCTGCCGCATCCACGGGAACGTTGGACGGCATTCCTTCGATGATGGCGGTCAAGGCGGGACCGTGCGACTCGCCCGCCGTCAAGTATCTCAGCATCTGGCTTCCACCTGCGACCTCCCCGCCTCCCCTGCGCCTGCCGCTCCGCCGGCGGGATCATACCCCGCCTGGATGCCCACCAAAAGGAAAAACGCACCCGGAGGGTGCGTTCTTCCGTTACTCGGCCGCCACCTGCGGCGCGCTAGCTCACCCGCGGCTCCTCCAGGATCGTCGGGGTCAGGAAGATCAGGAGTTCCGACTTCTGGTCCGGACCGATGGACGTGCTCTTGAAGAGGGAGCCTAACACCGGTACCTTGCTGATCCACGGAATTCGGTTCTCCGTCCAACTGTCGGTGGATTGGAGCAGACCGCCGAGCACAATCGTCGAACCATTGTTGATCAGAACATTGGTCGTCGCCTTGCTGGTGTTGATGGGAAACGCAAATCCGCCGGCGTAGTCGATTCGCGCGCCCTGCGCGGACTTCTCGGCTTCTACCTTCATCGAGATGCGCCCGTCGTTCGTGATATGGGGTGTCACCTTGAGGCGGATGAAGGCGTCCTGGAACGCAATGACGGTTCGACCGGACGAGTCGATCGTCGTATACGGCACCTGGGTACCCTGCTTGATCTCGGCCTCCTGGTTGTCCATGGTGGCCACTTTTGGCGATGATAGGACCCGAAGTTTCTGTTCTTGTTCCCCGGCAGAGATCCGCGCTCCCAGGGCCAGCCTATTGCTGAACAGGCTATTGGCGATGAGTCCGACGGCCGCCGTGGGATTCGTCGCGGGCATGGAGATTGCGAGCGGGATCGCCCCGGTCGCCGCTGGGACCACGAGGCTCGTTCCCACCGGCGAGGTGAAGAGACTGACCGGCTGCGGACTCTGGAGGTTCGCCATCTGCATGTTCGCGTTGAACCCCCACTCGATGCCCAGGCTCTGGCTGAAGCTCCGTTGTGCCTCGATGATGCGGGCCTCGATCAGGACCTGCGGAGTCTGCCGGTCGAGCTCGCGCAGGAGGACCTTCATCTTGGCGAGGCTGGCCTCCGTTTCCCGGATGATGAGCTTGTTCGTCCGGTCGTCCACCACGATACTCGCATCGGGGCGGCCGGGGGTCTTGAGCCGGTCGAGATTCTTCACGACCTCTGACGCCTTGGCGTAGTTGACCGCGATGATCGCGTCGGTCAGCGGTTCCAGCTGGACCTGCTCCTTCTTGGCCTCACGCTCGGCCTTGATCGCGTCCTCGCGCGCCTTCGCCTCCCGAGCCCGGGCCTCGTCGCGGGCGCGCTGTTCCGCCGCCAGCCTGGACTGGGGCGCCACGCGAATGATGTTCCCGTCGATCTCGTACCCCATCCCGTTGATCCGCAGGATGACGTCCAGGGCCTGCTGCCATTCCACGTTGACGAGGCGAACCGTCACCTTCCCGGTCACGTCACCCCCGGCTACGACGTTCATCCCGCTGACTTCGGCGATGATACGGAGCAGATTGTTGATGTCCGCATCCTTGAAGTCCATGGACAGCTTTCCTGTCCCAGGCGTGCCGGGCGTCGCGGCGGGAACCGCGGGACCGGCCTTGGGCGCCGGCGCAGGCGCGGGAGCCGCGGCGACCGCGGGGGACGCGGTCGGCGGGGAGGCCGGCGCCGCGGGCGCGGCACTTGCCGCTCGGGGCGAACTCAGGAACTCGACCACGATGCCGGTCGACGTCTGACGCACGTCATAGCGAGTGGGACCGCGCAGGTCTGCGGCCACGCGCACCACCGGTTCGGGGTCGGTCTGGCGCTGGGTAGCCTCCAGACGGCTGATCGGCGACGTCACCTGGCGCAGGTCGACGGTTCGAGCCGCGCTCGGCTCGATCGTCGCGCCGGCAACATCCACCGACAGGCTCAACGGGTCGGAACCTTCCGACACCGTGTACGTGACCGGTCCGCTCGTGCGGATCAGAATCTGTTGCCGGCCGCGCACGGTCTGGACGTCAACCCGGGTGACCTTCCCGGCGGCCTTGGCGACCGCCGCCGCGGGTGTCGCGGCCGGCACGCTGGCCGTGGCGTCGGCCGGCCCGCCGATGTTCACGCGGAGCTGGTTCTGCGCCGTCAGGACCCGATAGGGCAGCGCGGCGCGGAGATCCAAGACGATGCGCACGATCTGCACCGGCCGCTCGCGATACTGCGAGGACCGGACGGCCGTCACCTGGGGAGACCGCGCGGCGATCGGTTGCGGAATCGCATGCACCGCGTTCGGAATGTCCACCACCAGCCGCGGCGGATCGGGCAGCGTGAACGTCTCGTAGGTCGGAATCGGCCCGTCGCCGCTGACCAGGACCGTGACGCCGCCCTGACCGGCAGGCTCGAACTCCACCCCCGTGATCTCGACGGGGCGCACGGGGCCCGGAGCCGCGGGCGCAGGTGCCGCCACCGGCGCGGCCGGCGGCGGAGCCGGAGGTGCAGGCGGCGCTGCCACGGGCGCCGGTGCGGGAGGCGGCGGGGGTGCAGCCTCGACAGGAGCCGGCATGGGTGGCGGCGGAGCCTCCGCCGCCGGCGGAGCCGGAGGCGACGGCGGAACGGCCACGGGCGCCGGCGGGAGCGGTGGCGGCGTGGGTGCGACGACAGGAGCCGGCGGGGGTGCCACCGTGGGGGCTGGCGCCGCGGGTGCCGGGGCGGCGACCGCGGGCGTCGCCGGTGGTGGCTGCAGCTCTCCCATCTCCGTGGCGCAGGCCGTCAGCATCCAGGCTGCCGCCGCGAGGACGAGGCCGCGCCAGAGGGGACCAGCGGACCGCACGTCCATGCCCTATTCCTCCTTCCTGAGTCGAAGCTCGACCTGCCGCGCCTGCGACTGCGGCACGGGGCTCGTCCGGACCTCGAACATGACGGCGTCCGAGGTGATCTTGGCCACGCGGGCGTCCTCCCCCACCGTGTCGTTGAGCCGCACCACGTACCCGGCTCCGTTGGGCGCCTCCACCAGGGCGTAGTAGCCGCGACCGCCCCAGATGATACCTGCCAGTTTCAGCTCCTTGACGTCCAGCGCCGCAAGCCCCGTTTTGGGCCGGGCCTTCGCCGTCTCGACCCGGGGTCGGATCAGCGGATAGAAGGGATCGCGGCGATCCTTCCTCTCATACGCGTAGGGCGCCGCGGCCGGTGCGGGGGGCGGGGCGGGCGCCGCCGGCCTGGCGGCGGTCTGCGCCGGCCGGGGGGGAACCGGTGCGGGGGGGGCTCCGGTATCGGAGCATCCGCTCACGCTGACAAGCACAACCGCGGCGAGCGCACCGAGGCCGGTTTGTCTACTTCGCGGGCGCACTGGCAGACCCTCCCTTCTCGAGGAACGTGTAGGTCGTCGCCTTCAAATCCGCCACGATCGTGCGATCGGCCCGTGGGGCCCGCTGCGCCTGGGCTGCCAGCGGAGTCACCTTGATGTCCGAGACGTTGACGATCCGCTCGAGCTTGCTGACGCGGTCCAGGAAGCCCCCCAGCGCATGGTACTGCCCCTCCACGCGCATCTCGAAGGGCATCTCGGCATAGAAGCCCTTCTTGGCCAGCGCCCCCGGCCGGAAGAGAAGGAAGTCCAGTCCGTTCTGCTGCCCGAGCGTGTTCACCTGGGTCAGCAGCGTCGGAATCTCCTTCTCCTCGGGGAGGCGGACCAGGGCTTCGGCCAGCTGTTTCTCCAGAGCCTTGATCTCCGCCTCCAGCTTGGGCCGGTTCGCGGCGATGAGCTGCTTCTGCTGCAGATCGGCCTGCAGCTTCTGCAGGGTCTCTTCGTGCCGGCCCTTTTCCTCCCAAAGGGGATTCATTAGGAAGTAGTATCCCGTCAGCACGCCTGCCACGACGAGACCGACCAGCAGGTACCGCTGGGTCTTGGGAATGTTGGCGAAGTAGCTCTTCACATCGAGGGCCATGGGTCCCTCCGGGTTAGCCCTTGCCGTCCTTGACTTCCATCGTGATGCTGAAGCGCTCCACGGGGACCTGCTCCACGGTCGTCTTCTCGGACACCACCAGGTCCACATTCGAGATGAGCGGACCGGCCTTGCCCAGGTTCGTCATGAAGGTCGCAACGTTGAAGTTGGAGTAGGCGATGCCCGAGACGTCCAGCTTCTTCCCGGTCCGCGTGAACCCCGTGAGCCAGACCTCGCTCGGGAGCGCCTTGCTGACTTCGTCGAGCAGCCGCACCGGACCGCCCTGGGCGGCCATGAGCGCCTGGATGACCTTGAGCTTCTCTTCCAGACGCTTCTTTTCGGCCTGGAACTTGTCGACTTGCTTGGCCAGCTCCTCGAAGCGCCGCAGCTCGGCCTGGGTCCGCTGGATGTCGGCCTGGAGCCGGTTGACCTCGCCGTTCAACCAGTACCACCCGTACCCCATGGCAAGCAGGGCGACCACGCACCCCAGACCGGCCAGGAGCAGCTTGGTGTTGACCGGGGCGTGCCGTTTCCGCTCTTCGCGCGGGAGGAGATTGATCTTGATCATGTTACTTGTCTCCTGCCTGCCGCAAGGCCAGCCCCACGCTGACCGCGAGTTGGGGCGCGATCGTCTCGAGGTACGCCGGGTCGATCTTCTTCGGGTCCGCCTTCAGCGTCCGCAGCGGGTTGGCGACCTCGAACGGGATCTCGAGGTTCTCGGAGAAGTATTCGACGAGGCCAGGGAGTCGTGCGGAGCCACCGCTCAGCACCACCCGATGGATCGTATCGCTGTGGGACGAGGACCGGAAGAAGTCGAAGGAGCGGCGGATCTCCCCCGCCACCTCGGCATTGACCATGTCGATGGCCGGCTGGGCGTCGCGGAGGGTGCGGCCCTCGACCTCCGTGCCCAGCTTGAGCGTCTCCGCCTGATCGTAACTCAAGCCGAGCATCTTCTGGATAGACTCGGTGTACCGGTTGCCGCCCACGGGCGAATCTCGGGTGAATTCCGAGAAGCCGCCCTGCAGGATATTGATGTTCATGACGGCCGCGCCGAGGTTCACCAGGCCGATGACCTGCTCCCGGTCGGGCTCGTAGGCGAGCTCGAACGCGTTCTCCAGGGCGAAGGCATCGACGTCCACGACCACGGCGTTCAGGCCGGCCGTGGAGATGATGGAGAGGTAGTCGTTGACGATGTCCTTCTTCACCGCCACCAACAGGACATCCAGTTCGTTGGCGTTGGGGTCGGCATTCTCGAGAACCTGGAAGTCGAGGTTCACATCCTCGATGGCATAGGGAACGTACTGCTCGGCCTCGAACGGAATGGCCTCTTCCAGCTCCTCGGGCTTCATCCTGGCGACCCGGATCTTCTTGACGATCACGGAGTGGCCGGACACGGCCACGACCACATCCTTCGTCTTGATCTGGTTCTCGCTGAAGATCTGCTGGATCGCCGAGATGACCGTCCCGGAGTCCATGATGAC
>Ga0316622_100001829_pt1 | contig 14281 bp, 10 predicted proteins | sample OWC_Aug_OW2_C1_D_FD_207646 | JGI IMG/M metagenome (GOLD analysis project Ga0316622, IMG submission 207646) | Wetland soil microbial communities from Old Woman Creek delta, Ohio, United States - OWC_Aug_OW2_C1_D5_C | ecosystem: Environmental > Terrestrial > Soil > Wetlands | place: USA: Ohio... | reverse complement strand
GGACCAGGCGGTTGTCCGTCGTCCGTTCGGTCCGGTTCGAGGGCCTGCACGTCACGCGCGAAGGAACGGTGCGGAAGGAAGTCCAGACCAGGCCGGGGAAGTACCTGCAGTTCAGCCGGCTGATAGATGACCTGGTGAGGCTATTCCATACCGGGCTGTTTGAAGACGTCAACTACCGGCTGGAGCCGGCTGCGGGCGATTCCGTGGACGTTGTCATCGAGGTTGAGGAGCGGGCCTACGGCTTCTACTCGCTCGGCGTCAGGTACGACAACGACGACGACGTCGTGCTCGGCCTGGAGGCCGGGCAGGGGAACCTCGGCGGCTCGGGCGCGAGCCTGCGGGCGGCACTGGACCTTGGCAACCCGGACGAGGTTCGGCTCGGGCTCACCGGCACGAGCCTGTTCCGACTACCGTTCGGCTACCGCCTGGACGGGTTCCTGGGCTCGGTTGACCGGTCGTACTACAAGGCGGACACGTGGGATATCTATAGGGTCGATTACCACGGCGGCGTGGCCGAGGCTGGCTACATACTCGGTCGTGATGCCTTCTTCAATCTCGGGCTGAACGGCTACCGGGCAACGTACTCCCCGGCAGGCAGTCTGCTTGACTCGCTGCCCGCTGAGTGGGTTGTCGGCCCGAGCTTCCGGTTCGAGGTCAACACGTTCCGTGACGTTGACTTCCCGACGGCGGGCATGGCGACGAGGCTCGACGCACTCTCCTCGGTCTCGGCGCTGAAAGGGACTCACCAATTCCTGAGACTCGGGTACTCGAGCGAGTGGGTGGTGCCGGTTGCGTCGTGGATGCTTGTGAGGCCGGCGTTGGATGCGGGCGTGTCCCTTGGGGAACTGGCATGGGCCGAGCAGTTCCGTACGGGCGGCGCCGGGTTTGTCGGGTTCTCACCCGAGGAGTTTACCTCGGCACAGCGGGCGGTGGTTCGGCTCGGGGCGGATTTCCGTCTGTTCCGGCTGCTCGGACGAGAGGACTACCAGGTCTACCTGCAGGCGATGGGCAATGTCGGTACGTTCGATCCTTGGGATGAGCTGCTGCAGAGCCCAGGGCTGTCGTCGCGGTTGCACTGGGGCGTGGGATCAGGTCTGCGCACGAACACGCCGATCGGGCCGGTCAACCTTATACTGGGAATCGGTGACTTCGGCGGGAAGACGACCGCGCGGCCCTCCAAGGTCGCGGTCTTCTTCTCCGTGGGTCGCGAGTTCCGGTACACGAGGTAGGACGCTCCCGCCGGAGACCGGATCTGGCGTCAGGCGTACGGCATCAGGCGTCATGCACCGGGCCGCAGGCCCGGACACACAACCCGCAGATATGCTGGCTGACGTAGCGCTTGCTCTGGAACTCTTTGAGCAGGGCGAAGCAGTCGAGATGCTTGAACTCAGCCGCCGATTCCCCGATAGCGTGCGCTGGACAGGCGGAGACGCAGGCCCGGCATTCGGCACACCCGTTTTCAACCGGCCGGTCAGGAGCGAGGTCGAGGTCTGTGAGCACGGTCACCAGCCGCACCTGAGCCCCGAACCGCGGAGTGACGAGCAGGTTGTTTCGACCCAACCAGCCAAGACCCGCGCCAACGGCGACACGTTTGTGCGACAGGTGACCGCGCTGGTTCTGCCAGTCAACTAGCTGAGACGCGGCGACAGGCAGCGCCTGCGCCCCAAGGTCCTGAATCAACGTGGCGAGGTCGAAGGCCAGCCGGTCGAGCGCGAAGTTCACCTGCCGGTAGTGGTGCTCATACAACTGGTTTGGATGGTCCTCTAGCGTGCCGAGTACGGCAGGGGAGAGGTGCAATGCGACGCTGACGGCAAACGGAAGGTCGCGAATCGTCTGCGCGGGCAACAGGAAGTCGTCGGTGCGGATGTCGGAGAGACGACAGACGCCGAAGCCGACCGCGCCGCGATTCTGACAGAGTTCGGCGAGCGCTTCCCGGTTACTGCTGAAAGCCAAATGCCCTCCCCAAAGCTCGAAACTCGAAGTCCGAATCCCGATCGAAGCTCGAATGTTCGAATGAAAGCCGGACCATTCGGATTTCATCATTCCGCCATTGATTCGTCATTCGGGTTTCGTCATTCGTCATTTGTTCCTCAGATACGCCATCAGGGCAAAGACCGCGGCCGGCGTGATTCCGGGCATGCGCTGGGCCCTACCCACTGACGCGGGCCGATTGCGGGCCAGCCTTTCGCGGACTTCGTTTGAGAGTCCGGGCACGCGGTTGAAGTCGAGCCGCTCCGGAATCCGGATGGACTCGAGTTCCTCGAACTGCCCGAGTTGGCGCTTCATCCGTTCGACGTAGCCTTCGTACTTCACCTCAAGCTCGACCAGTTCCTGAAAAATGGGGACTGTACCGCGCCGAGTCGGACGTAGGCGCTCAGGGGGACTGTCCCCATTTTTCTCCGCGATCTCTACAAGGTCGTTCCACGTCACCTCCGGCCTGCGCAGCAGTTCGATGGCCGGAACCGACTCCGATATCGCTGTCGTGCCGAGCGCCTTGAGCCTCCGGTTGACCTTTGGCGTGGCCTTGATGCGCGCCGAGTTGAGCCACGCCGTCGCCTGTTCGCACTGCCTCTGCTTTTCCTGGATCCGGCTGAACTGCCGGCCGTCCAGCAGGCCGAGTTCGTGAGCTTTCGGTCCCAGACGCAGGTCAGCGTTGTCCTCTCGCAACAGCAGGCGGTACTCGACCCTGGCAGTGAACATCCGGTATGGTTCATCCGTGCCTTTCGTGACAAGGTCGTCAATCATCACCCCGATGTACGAGTCGGCGCGGGTCAGCACGAAGGGGGGCTTGTCCAGCACGCGCAGGGCAGCATTGGCTCCGGCAACCAGTCCTTGGGCTGCGGCTTCCTCGTAGCCGGTCGTGCCGTTTATCTGTCCAGCGAAGTAGAGGTTGCGTATGGGGCGGGTTTCGAGCGTGGGGAAGAGTTGCGTCGGGTCGGAGTAGTCGTGCTCGATGGCGTATCCCGGCCTGAGCATCCGGCAGCCCTCCAGCCCTTTGATCGAATGGAGCATCCGGAGCTGCAGGTGGACCGGCAGGCTGGTGGAGATGCCGTTCGGATAGCACTCGACCGTGTCCGTTCCTTCCGGTTCGACGAAGATGTGGTGGCGGTCGCGGTCTGAGAACTTCACGACCTTGTCCTCGACTGATGGGCAGTAGCGCACGCCTCGGCCCTTGATGACACCTGAGTAGAGCGGCGACTGCTTCAGGCCCGCGCGGACGATGCGGTGCGTGGTCGGGTTCGTATACGTGACGTAGCAGCTCGCCAGGTTCCGCGGCGGAAGGTCAGTCCAGTCCGAGAACGGGACCGGTGGCTCGTCGCCGTCCTGCCGGATCATCGCTTTCAGGTTCAGCGACCGCATATCCAGCCGCGCCGGCGTCCCGGTCTTGAACCGGCCGATGTTGAAGCCTAGCTCGCGCAGATTCGCGCCGAGTCGCTGCGCCGCCGCTTCGCCGAGCCGTCCGGCCGGGAAGCTCGTGAGGCCAATGTGCACAAGGCCGTTCAAAAACGTCCCAGGCGCGAGCACGACCGTTTTTGCCCTCAACTGCTCGCCCAGCTCAGTCTCGACCCCGATGCACGTCCTCCCACGCACCATCACCCTCGCCACCGTCCCCTGATACAGCGTGACTGCCCTTTTCCCTCCCTCTGGAAAAATGGGGACTGTACCGCGCCGCTCGTTCCTACGGTGCCCCGGGCACGTCGGACGCAGGCGCCCGGGGGGACTGTCCCCGTTTTTCCACTTCTGACTTCTAGCATCCAGCTTCTGCCTTCTGCCTTCGTCCGCGCCCTCTAGCAACTGCTTCATCAGCCTTCGGTACATCTGTCTGTCCACCTGTGCCCGCGAGGACCGGACCGCCCGCCCCTTGCTCGTATTCAGTTGTCGGAAGTGAATCCCTGCCTTGTCGGTCAGTTGTCCCATCGCGCCGCCCATTGCGTCCAGCTCGCGCACGAGTTGGCCCTTGCCGATGCCGCCAACCGCGGGATTGCACGACATCAGGCCGATGGTGTCGAGGTTCTGGGTTACGAGCAGGGTCGAACAACCCATCCGCGCGGCAGCCAGCGTCGCCTCGCAGCCAGCATGCCCGGCCCCGACCACAATCACATCATACGCTCGCTCGCGTTTCATGCTCCTGATTCTAGGTGTGGGTGCGCCTGAGTCAAACGACTGCTGGTAGCACGAGCTGGCCTGTTTCACACGCGTGTGGCTGCCAGCAACTTGACGGGCGGATGTTCAAGCCTATGATGGGTGGATGCCAAGAGCCCAGTTGCGAGCGTCTCGGGATGTTGCTCTTATTCTCGCTGTCCTGTTGCCCGCGGCACTTCGGGCAGGCGTTGACACGGCCTGGGTGCGGCGGTACGACGGGCCGGCGCATAACGACGATTGGCCCGCACGCATGGCGGTTGACTCAATGGGGAACGTCTACGTGACTGGAACGAGTATGTCCGACACCGGCGACAACACTCAGTACCTCGACTTCGTCACCATCAAATACCACGCGAACGGCGATACCGCGTGGGTGAGACGTCAGGACTTCGGCGGCAAGGACGTATCTCGCGGTCTTGGGGTCGATGTCCAAGGCAACGTCTATGTGGCCGGTACGAACAACGATGACAGGATAGTTACTGCCAAGTACAGCCCTTCGGGCACCCTGCTATGGTCCAGGCTGTTCGGCTCGCAGGGCGGTGCCCAGGACCTAGCGATTGACTCGCGAGGGAGTATCATAGTGTGCGGCAGTTCGTGTCGCTCGTCGGCCGATATGGTGACCATCAAGTACTGCCCCAACGGCGATACCGCGTGGGTCAGGTATTATGACTGGGCGGGCAGTGATGACCGGGCTTTGGCTGCTGCCATAGGGGAGTCAGACGACGTTATCGTGTCAGGCTATGGCGCGACAGCGACGACGCACATCGACTGCACTACGGTCAGGTACGACTCCACCGGCAGTCAACTCTGGGCCGCCGGTTACGATGGGCCGAAGCACGGGGCTGACTTCGCCAGCGACGTGGCGGTCGACGATAGTGGTAATGCTGTCATAACGGGCTGCGGGGACAACGGCTACGGAACTCCCTGGGACTACCTGACCATCAAGTACGACTCTGTGGGTGAGACGCTGTGGACGCGAAGGTACAACGGGACGGCAAATGGGGATGACGAGGCGAGCACCTTGGTAGTAGACAAGTCGGGATATGTCTATGTGACCGGCTTCGCCAGCTACGCCGATAACGGTCGGGACTTTCAAGTATCGGCATGATGGTTCCATAGCGTGGCTGGAGCGTTATGACGGGCCGACGCACCAAGGGGCCGCCGCGTACGCTCTTGCGGTCGACGAGAACAGCCACCTCTACGTCACCGGTGAAAGCTATGACCCTCAAACGAAGGCCGACTGCGCCACCGTATGCTATGATACCACTGGTGACACGATCTGGACACGGACATACAATGGCCCATCCAACTTGGGCGAGTATGCGACTGAGCTCGCCCTCGGGTCTGACGGGGCCGTGTGCGTAGCGGGAATAGGCTACACCGCTTATCCCACGAGTGACATTCTGACCATCAAGTACGTGCAGAACGGCGGCGTGGAAGAGGAACGCGCCACACGAGGCGCCTGTCGCCAATCGCTGGTGGCGGAGCCAAGCGTGTTCAGTTCCTGGGACATGTTGCGCGGCCCAACAGAGAACTCAGGGACGGCACGGCTGTTGGTGTTCGATGCGATGGGGCGGCAGGTGACGCAGGCGAAGCCGGGAGTCTACTTTGTGATAGAAGCCCAAGCGCAAGCTCAAGCCCAAGCGGCCCACAAGCCTCAAGCCATCCGCAAGGTCGTTCTGGTCGAATAGCCCGTTCGCCCCTCGGTCCTGTTGCCCTCGACTCAAACAGCCAGCTCAGCAAGCTAGGCGCGGAGAGAGTAAGCCAGCTCCGCCAGGCGACGGCGGAGAGTCTGCTCGATGTACGGCCGCTCGTGAACGTGGATCATCTCATCCACGCGTTGAGTACGGCCGTTGAGCCCGGTTCGGTTGTCTCCGCGACGTTCAGGAATGCGGTGAGAATGCTTCGGTAGTTGCCAGTCTTCTGCCAGTTCGCGCCTAGCCCGCGCCCCAAATCCGAACACATGTTCCAACCGACTCACATTCTCCGCATGAGTCCAATTAGACTCACGCGGGCTAGTGGCCGCGAAGAGGTATAAGACGCTGAGGCAGAAGCCATTAGGGGCACTGATCCAGTCGCTCTGGGGGTCGTTCCGGGGACGGTTGGGCGGTTCGGAAGGCGACAGCCATGGTCGTTTTCCGGACAATTTCCCGCGCGATTTGCCGGGAGAATCTGACGGTCACCTGGACCGCGGTCTGCGGTTTGATTCAGAAGGCGACGGGCAAGGTCACTCTCAAGGCAACCTGCAGCGTCACTCCTATAGAGGTCCGGACGAGGACTCGCAGCGTAACCCCGCACGCAACTCGCAGAGGGACTCCGCAGGTGATTCTCGGGGCGAAATGCCGGGAGGTTCCAGGAACCAACAGCCGAGGCGCGGTGCTTGCCAGAGAGAGCGGGCGGACTAGAATGAGCCTTGATACCATGCCTCACAAGGAGTCGTAACTATGCCTCTTCTTGACCTTCGGCCGCAAGCAGTCCGCAGGACACCTGAGCAGTTGGTCGAGCATCTGAAGTCATCCAACCTCGACCTTAAGTTCTCCGCCGGCATCTGGTTCTTCTCGCCCTGCGATAGCCGGTTCCATGCGAAGTACGGGCCGGACCTTACGATCGAGCAGCGGCTGGAGATTGCGCGCGGGCTGAAGGAGTATGGCCTTGCCGGGCTGGAGGCGCACTACCCGAACGAGATCAACGAGGAGAATGAGAAGCTATGGCGTGACTTCTGCGCGGATTCCGGCATCCGGCTGGTAACGGTCGTGCCGCTCCTTTTCCGCGACCAGAAGTTCGAGTTCGGCTCGCTTTCGAGCCCGCTGCCGGAAGCGCGCAAGGCGGCGGTCGGACTCACCGTGCGCGCGCTCGAGATGAATCTGCGCATGGAAACAGACTTCTGCGTGGTCTGGCCCGGGATTGACGGGTATGAGAACCCGTTCGGCATCGATTTCGCGGCGATGCGGGACCGGTTTGCGGATGGGTTGAGCGAGGCGATGGATTGCGTGCCTGGGGTGCGGGTGGCGTTCGAACCCAAGCCGTACGAGCCGCGCGGAAGAATCATCTTCGGCACGACGCCGGAGGGGATGCTGCTGTGCCACATGGTCGAGGAGAGGCTTCAGAATCCGGAGAACCGCAGGCTGCTGGTCGAGGGGCACGCGCTGGTCGGGATGAATCCTGAGGTCGGGCACGCGCTGATGGCATACGAAGACCTGCCGTACGCGTATAGCTGGCCGCTCTCCGAGGGCAGGCTCTGCCACATGCATCTGAACAGCCAGCCGCTCGGCAACTTCGACCAGGACCTGAACGTCGGCACGGTGTCACCGGAACAGATGGAAGCGCTGCTCTACGTGCTGAAGATGCACGGCTACCAAGGCTGGTTCGGCATCGACATCAACCCGGAACGGATGCCCGTCGACACGGCGCTGCACATCTCGATGGATGCGCTTCGTGCAGCCAACGACTGCATCAATGAGCTGGACCATGAGTCCATCGTGTACGCGGCCAACCATCCCGACAAAGCGCGCGGCTGGTTGGAGGCGTATCTTGTGAGAGCGCGCGCTCCTCGTCCGGACCGGTTGCCTCCGCTGCCGCCCGTCAGGTAGACAATGGCTCTGCTCTTGGGCTTGGACGTCGGCACCTCGGGGTGCAAGGCAGTCCTCATCACTCCGGACGGCAGCGTTGTGGCTGAAACCACATCTGAGTATCCAATGGCGGTGCCCAGACCCGGTTGGGCTGAACAAGATCCGGAAGGCTGGTGGCAGGCTACGATTGATAGTATCAAGCAGGTGCTCGTGCAAGTTGGCGGCGACAGCATCGCCGGCATCGGCCTAACCGGGCAGATGCATGGGCTCGTGCTGCTGGGTGAGGCGGGCAAGGTGCTGCGGCCGTGTATCATGTGGAACGACCAGCGGACTGCGGCCCAGTGCGCGGAGATTGAGCAGAAGGTGGGTCGGGCGAAGCTGATTGAGCTGGCAGGGAAGCCGGCTCTGACTGGGTTCACCGCGGGCAAGATACTATGGGTGCGCGAGCAGGAGCCTGAGGTGTATCGCCTCGCCCGGCATGTTCTGCTTCCCAAGGACTATGTTCGCAACCGCCTGACCGGCGAACTGGCGATGGACGTTGCCGATGGCTCGGGTACGCTGCTGATGGATGTGCGCAGGCGGGTTTGGTCGGACGAACTGCTCAGGCTACTCGACATCCCGCACGAGTGGCTGCCCCCATTGCACGAGTGCCATGAGGTCGTCGCGCAAGTCAGCTCCGAAGCCGCGTCCGCCACCGGGATTCGACCGGGAACGCCGGTCGTGGCCGGTGCGGGCGACCAGGCAGCGCAATCAATAGGAACTGGCATGGCGCGCGAAGGCGTTGTCTCCGTGACCATCGGCACGTCAGGGGTCGTGTTTGCGGCAACGAACCAGTACAGGTTTGACCCGACTGGTGAGCTTCATGCCTATTGCCACGCGGTTCCCGATACATGGCACTTGATGGGTGTGACGCTCTCTGCAGGCGGCAGCCTGCGCTGGTTCAGGGATGCTCTCTTCCAGGCTGAGAAGGCCGAGGCGGCGCGGACTGGACGTGACGCATACGACATCATCACCGAGTTGGCTGCCACAGTCCCGGCCGGGTCAGACGGACTGCTTTTCCTTCCATACCTCACCGGCGAGAGGACGCCTCACGCCGACCCTGACGCGCGTGGGGTTTTCTTCGGCCTATCGCTCAGACACACGAAGGCGCACATGGCTCGGGCTGTTCTCGAGGGCGTAGCGTTCTCGCTGCGTGAGTGCCTGGACCTGCTGTGCAACCTAGGCCAGAGCTGTGCGCGGGTACGCGTATCTGGAGGCGGTTCGCGCTCCGCGTTCTGGCGGCAGATGATGGCCGATGTGTTCGGCACTGAGATAGTCGAGGTGAACGTGACGCAGGGCGCCGCCTACGGCGCGGCTCTGCTGGCGGGTGTTGGCGCAGGTGTCTACGGCAGTGTGGTCGAAGCTTGCGAACGGACAATCCGCGAGACCGGAAGCACCAGTCCCGGGCCGGAAGCGCCCGCGTACGTCGATTCCTATGACCGCTACCGTGCGCTGTACCCGGCACTCGCGCCCGAGTTCAAGCGCGGAGCAAACCGAGAGGGGTGAGCCCTGCTATCTAGACAGTCGCTGCGGTCAGTCGCCCGCTTCCTTGCCTTCGACCTTGGCGCACAGAGCGGACGGGCATTGCTGGGTACGCTGGACCGGGGCGTTCTGCTTACTGAGGAGATGGCGCGGTTCCCGAATCGGACAGTCAGCGTGCACGGACATCAGTACTGGGACATCTGGTACCTGTACGACCAAATGAAACGCGCGCTGGTCACGTGCGCCGAGCAGGAACCCGGCCGCATCCTCAGCCTGGGTGTGGATACCTGGGGAGTTGACTTCGGGCTGATTGCCAGTGACGGGAGCGTCCTCGGACTGCCCTGCACTTATCGTGACCCACGGACGAAGGGCGTCATGTCTAAGTTCCTCAAGCGCGTACGCAGGGAACGTATCTATGAACTGACCGGTATCCAGTTCCTGCCCATCAATACGTTGTATCAGTTGTACGCGATGAAGCTTGAGAAGTCGCCGGTGCTGGAGGCTGCCGACAGCCTGCTGTTCATGCCCGACCTGTTCAGCTATCTTCTCAGCGGCGCGAAGGTCACTGAGTACACCGTGGCGACGACTTCGCAGCTCTACGATTCGGTGAAGCGTGAGTGGTGCGGGGAGCTGTTTGAGGCGCTGGGAGTGCCATCTTCGCTGATGCGGGACGTGGCCGGTCCGGGCAGCGAGGTTGGCAGGCTCGACCGCAAGGTCTGCGAGGAGACAGGGTTCCCCAACTGCCGCGTCATGGCGACCGCCAGCCACGACACCGCTGCGGCGGTCGCGGCGGTACCGGCTCAAGGCGATGACTGGATGTTCATCAGCTCAGGAACGTGGTCGCTGGTCGGCGTTGAGGTACCGAAGCCGAACCGGAGCGAAGCCGCAAGGCGCCTCAACTTCACCAACGAAGGCGGGGTCGGCGGCACGTACCGGCTGCTCAAGAACATCGCCGGGCTCTGGCTGCTTCAGCGACTTGCCCAGGACCCCCTTGGCATACCGGACCTGGATACCCTGATTGAGGCCGCCGGCGACTCGCCGCCATTCCGTTTCTTTGTCGACCCGGACGACTGGCGGTTCGCTCACGACTGGCGGATTTCCGATGCGGTACAGACCCACTGCCGGGAGACGAAGCAACGTTCTCCGCTCAGCCCCGGCGGCATCGCTCGCGGGCTGCTTGAGAGCCTGGCGTTCAAGTATCGTCAGGCGCTTGAGGAATTGACACAAGTCTACCCCAGACCCGTGAACCGCATTCACATCGTTGGTGGGAGCAGCCAGAACCGGCTGCTCTGTCAGATGACCGCTGACGCCACCGGGCTGCCGGTGTTCGCCGGTCCTACCGAAGCGACGGCCATAGGCAACATCATGGTGCAGGCGATGGGGCTGGGGTTCGTGAAGACACTAGAAGAGATACGTGACGTTGTCAGGCGGTCGTACGAGGTGAAGGAATACAAGCCGAGAGACACCGGGAAGTGGGACAAAGCTGCTGTTGAGTTCCGCAGGGTGATGCGATGGAGGCCACGTGACAACTGGGAGGATTGAGCAAGCCTATTCCGAGGCCCGCGAGCGATACGCCGAGCTCGGCGCTGACGCCGACAGGGCGCTAGGTGCGCTTGCGGGTGTGCCCTTGTCGGTCCACTGCTGGCAGGGCGATGACGTGACCGGCTTCGAGCCGAACCGGGCAACACTCGCTGGGTCTGGGCTGGCCGTGACCGGCTCCTATCCGGGACGTGCGCGCAATGGTACCGAGTTGCGGCAGGATTTGGACAAGGCGCTTTCCCTGATTCCGGGGCGACATCGGGTGAACCTGCATGCGATGTATGGCGAGTTTCCGAAAGATGTGGACCGCGACGCGATCAGGCCGGAGCACTACCGGGGCTGGATTGACTGGGCGCGCGAGCGCGGATTGGGACTCGACTTCAACGCCACCCTCTTCGCACACCCGAAGGCCCAGTCCGGTTTCACCCTGAGCAGCACCGACGAGGCAGTACGCCGGTTCTGGGTTGAGCATGTCCGTTGCAGCCGCGAGGTCAGCGCGTTCCTCGGCCGCGAGTTAGGGAGCACCTGCATCCACAACCTGTGGATTCCCGACGGAGCGAAAGACGCGGTTGTGGACCGATGGGAGCGAAGGAGTATGCTCCGGAAGTCGCTCGACGAGGTATTCGCGACCACGTATCCTGTGACCGAGATGAAGGACTCCCTTGAAAGCAAGCTCTGGGGCATCGGCAGCGAGGCGCTTGTGGTCGGGTCGCACGAGTTCTACATGGGTTACGCGCTGAGCCGCGGCATCATGCTCTGTCTCGATATGGGCCACTTCCACCCGACCGAGTCGGTCGCGGATAAGGTCTCGGCCATCCTGCAGTTCCCCGGCGAACTCCTGCTTCACCTGAGTCGCGGCGTCCGCTGGGACTCAGATCACGTCGTGGTGTTCGACGATGCTCTGTGGGAGTTGATGTCCGAGGTCGTGCGGGCCGGGGCGCTGGCCCGTGTCCACTTCGCACTCGACTACTTCGATGCGAGCATGAACCGGGTCGCGGCATGGGTCATCGGGGCGAGGGCCACGCTCAAGGCGCTGCTCGCAGCGCTGCTCGAACCCACCGCGCGGCTGCGCGAACTGGACCAGACTGGACGGCTTGTCCTGCTCGAACAGGCGAGGACGATGCCGCTCGGGATGGTTTGGGACTACTACTGCATGCGTGCCGGTGTTCCGCCAGAGCAGGATTGGATGCCTTACGTCGGGCGGTACGAGTCAGAGGTGCTGAGTGGCCGCCCGCAATAGGGCTCAAGCCCAAGCGCAGGCACAAGCCGAGGGCCATGAACCGACAGCGGTGAGCCGTAAGCTCTTCTATCCGGACTCCCGGCCGTGGACCCGCTGGTGGTGGTTCAACGTCGAACTGCGCGAAGAGGACATCAAGTCGCAACTCGTCTGGGTGAAGGACAACGGATTCGGAGGCGTCGAGCTGGCATTCATCTACCCGCTGCCGGGGCAGACGCGTGGGCCCGACTTCCTGAGTCCGGAGTGGTCGGCGAAGGTGGCATATGCCAAGCGTTGTTGCGAGACGCTGGGCCTCGGTTGCGACTTCACGTTCGGCACACTCTGGCCATTCGGCGGGACATTCGTGCCCGAGGAAGACGCCTTGCAGCGGTACGACGGGCCTTCTCCGCAGCGGCTCGGCCGTTCTTGGGAACTGCCGACCGAGGGCAGGATTCTGAACCATTTGGACCGGGAAGCGTTCTACCGCTATGCGGACAGGATGGGCGCTGGCCTATCGCAGGCGCTCACGCAGTCAAAGGACATCGCTGTCATTCCGAGCGGAGCGAAGCGGAGTCGAGGAATCTCGCCTGAGAGACCCCTCGATTCGTCTGACTCACTCGGGGTGACATCCGAGAGCGGGATGTCGGCTCTGTTCTGCGACTCGTTCGAGGTCGAGACCGAAGGGCTCTGGACAAACGGGTTCGATAAAGCGTTTGCGGGGCGGTTCGGCTATGACGTGCGGCCATTCATGCCGAAGCTAGACGAGCATCCCGACGTCCGCTACGACTATCGGAAGCTTGTTGCCGAGTACATCTTGCGGGAGTTCTACGAGCCCTTCACCGAGTGGGCCTCGGCGGCCCCTGTCGGACAGCCCAGCCATGGGCACAACTCGTTCACGCGGGTGCAGTGTCACGGCGCGCCCTGCGACTTGCTGGCCGCGTATGCGGCCGCGGACGTGCCCGAGTCGGAGGCGATTCTGTTTGACCCGGAGTTCAGTCGGATACCGGCATCGGCCGCCGCGCTGACAGGCAAGCCGGTCGTATCAGCCGAAGCGTTCACTTGCCTCTACGGCTGGGTTCCTTATCCTGGGCCGGGTCCGCGCCAAGGAGAGGAGCAGGTTGCCGACCTGAAGTTGCTGGCCGACGCGCTGTTCGCGAACGGCGTGAATCACGTCTTCTGGCACGGGATGTCATACCAGCCACAAACCACAAGCCACAAGGCGCAAGCAGGTCACGCGAACCGTTTCTACGCAAGCGTCCACGTTGGGCCGGACAGCGCCTTCGCGGCGGAGTTGCCGGCTCTCAATAGCTACATGGAGAGGGTCTGCGGGGCGATGAAGCTGGGGCGGCCCTACTTCGACGTGGCGGTCTATCTGCCACTGGAAGACCAGTGGATGAAAGGCGAGTTGCCGAAGGAGCAGCAGAAGCCGAGCGCGAAGTGCCATTGGGAGATGCACTATCTCAGGCCTCCCGCGGAGCTGCAGGGTCGCCAGCCGCTCTGGGTGTCGGCGCCGTTCCTGGAGCAGGCCAGGGTCGAGGATGGCGCGCTCTCGGTCGGAGAGGCACGCTTCAGCCTTCTCTACGTTGACTGCGAGTGGCTTGATAGCGAAGGACTCGCTCAAGTCTCGCGTCTGGCAAGATCAGGGCTGCCCGTCTGTCTCAAGCAGATCCCCAAACGGCCCGGCAGGGCTGTGAACAAGCGGGTGGCGAAGGACTATCAGTCAACCGTGGAGGCGCTGACCAGGGCCAACAACGTTAGCAGCGACCTCGGGAGTCTGACGCAGGAGCCACCGCTCGTGTCCGGCCGCGACGCACCAGACTTCTGGTGTAGGGTAGTTGACGATGAGTTGCTGTTCTTCTTCGGACATCCGGTCTCGCGCGGTTTGACCTACCCGATGAAGTACGGACAGGCGGCACAGGCCGGGCAGACCGGCAGAGACCTGAAGTTCAACCTCGGGGGCAGCACTCCGGCGTTTGAGTTGCCCCTCGAGTTCGGGCCCGGCGAATCGCTATTGCTGCGCGTCTCCCGAACCGGCCGGGTCGAGCGACTCGATACGGGCTTCGCCCCTCCGATCCCCGCATCGGACTGAGTCGTTCCGGGCCGCCGTACTCTCACACTGGCCCGGAAGCCGATTCCGGCGGTCTGCAGACGGCACACGTAACTCCTAGTTCTAGCCTGGGTACATGGTGACCCCCCTGAGAGAGGTAAGACGGTCGGCGGGAATTGCTCCGCGGAGGTGGAGAGAGATGAAACGGGATGTTCGCGAGATTTGTCGGTCGGCAGGCGCTCGGAT
>Ga0316622_100001828_pt1 | contig 14282 bp, 16 predicted proteins | sample OWC_Aug_OW2_C1_D_FD_207646 | JGI IMG/M metagenome (GOLD analysis project Ga0316622, IMG submission 207646) | Wetland soil microbial communities from Old Woman Creek delta, Ohio, United States - OWC_Aug_OW2_C1_D5_C | ecosystem: Environmental > Terrestrial > Soil > Wetlands | place: USA: Ohio... | reverse complement strand
CAGAAAAGACTTGACAGTGCCTTCTGATTGCTTTATATGTACTTACGATTGAGAAATGAGACTGCCATCGCCCATAGCCCGTGGACCTCTGTTGCGCCATTAAAATACTAGTGCGTTCTTCTCCTGATAATCTTCATCGTTGCAGATTCTTGAAACGTGTTTATGTGTAGGTGAAACAAATAAACATGGAAGTGGATGCTTCCTTATCATAGGGGCAAACATAGTCCTGATGATAATATTATCGCATGCGGTAATCTGCTTCTTTTCGGGAAGCAGTTGGCAGTACAAAAGACTATGATTGAGCGGGCATCATAGTGGTACCATGCAGATAAGGAAACGGTGTATCTGTCGAGATAAGGACTGAATGGAACCGGTCAAAGTCATCATACGGTATGCTGACGGGAAACTCATCAAGGGCTACACCAATGACTTCTCTCCCAATAAGCCTCAGTTCCATGTCCGTTCTGTTGATTCCGGCCCGACTGACAGGGGTGTCGACGTGTCGATCCGTGAGCTTAAGGCGGTTCTTTTTCGTGAAGGATTTCGCAGGAAACCCGGAATATCACGAGAAGAAGGAATTTTCAGGCAGTCAGCAGGCAGTCGGCAGAAGAATGGAAGTGATCTTCAAGGATGGCGAGATGATGGTTGGATCGACCATGGGCCATGATCCCAAGCGTGCCGGATTTTTCCTTACTCCGGCGGATCCGCAGGGCAATGCCCTGAGGGTGTTTGTCATCGCTGCCGCAGTGACCAGGACCAGATTCCTGCAGTGATCTGCCGTAGACTGTTTCAGTAACGGGTTGCTGCGCGCTACGTTATATTCTTCTTTCCCTCAGCAGGTTTCCGTGACACTCCATACTCCCTGTGGATGCCGACGCTTCATGTCCTCCCTCCAAAGATGGTCAGCTTCAGAAAGAGGATGCTGATCCGGTAGAAGTCCCTGATTGGCCTGAAATTCGTCTTGTAGTCACTGTGATAGATGGCAGAGACCGGCAGGGAATGTATCCTGAACCCTGCCTTGCCGGCCCTGATGAGCACTTCTGTTTCCGTCTCAAAGCCGGTGGTGGCGAGCGTTATTTTTTCGAGCACCTCTCTCCGGTAGAGGCGGAAGCCTGACTGCGTGTCATCTATCCTGCATCCGGCTGCCTTTGAGATACAGTAGATGCCTATCTGGTTCGGGATATAGCGGTACCGCGGAATTGCCGCTCTGTCCCATAGCCGCGCGCCGATAATGATATCACCTGAATCAGTTTCGAACGCGGAAACGAATTTTGCAATCTCATCCGTGGCATGCTGACCGTCTCCATCCAGGGTCAGCACGGCCGCATAGTCTCTGCTGAGCGCATGGCTGAAGCCTGTCCTGAGAGCCATGCCTTTCCCTTTGTTGGCATCATGGCGGATGACAACAGCGCCCGATCTTTCGGCATGCGAAGCAGTTGCATCGCGAGAGCCGTCATCCACAACGATGATATCAGGTATGTGCTCGCGGACGCCGCGGACTACATCGGCGATACGTTTCTCTTCGTTAAATGCAGGGATGAGACAGCAGAGCGGCCGCTTCATGGCGCATTACCCTTTTCACTGATCCCGAGAAGCGCGGGGATGAGGGTAAAGGACAGGATAACGCAGAGGGTCGTGCCGATCGCCGCCACCTGGCCCATCGTCGCCAGCCCCTTGTACGAGGAGAAGCCGATGGACCCTACGCCTGCCACGGTCGTTAGGCCCGCAACGAGTACAGCCTTGCCGATCTGGAGGAAGGTCCTGCCGATGTCGGGGTCAACCATATGCCGGTGAAGCAGGTGCACGGTATAGTCGGTGCCTATGCCGAAGAGGAGCACCAGCACGATGGCGTCCATAAAGTTCAGGCTGATGCCGGTCAGGCCCATAATGCCGAGCGTCATGACAATGCTGATCACAACAGGCGCCTGGCAGAGAAGAACATAGGAGATCTTCCTGAAATCAAGGTAAAGGATTATGTTTACCAGCAGAAGGCTGATGATGCCGATGGTGATCGTGTCTTTCTTCAGGATCGAGAAAAGTTCCTGCCTGATGAAGGAAGGCCCGGTGTACACATATCCCTCAAGCGCTGTCCGTGGAGCACTGCTTTTCAGATTTCCGGTTATGATGATCCTCCACTGGCCGTCCTCATTGATCAGCAAGCGATCGAGCATCTCACTGACAGGATCGACGTCCCTGAGAGAGACCATCTCTTTGTTGCCGAGCATCTTCGCGAGGCCGTCCATGAAGAGAGCAAAGCCTGCAATATCAAACTCCTTCTCGACCGCGATCCTTTTGAAATTCCGGACAACGCTTTCCGGATTAATGGCCGCAAGTGCCGCAAGGTTCCTTTTCTGCATAACCTGGGGGGGCAGGATATCTCCTGCTGCCGAAATGCTTTCAAAGTCTTTTGCAAGCGATTCTTTGATCTCAACGCTTCTTACCAGTGCTGATTCCCTGTCCATGAAGCCGTCGGTTATAAAGACTCCCTGTTCCCTGATATAGGTCTTTTTCAGGTCTTCAAACACCTTGCGCGGCCTGTTATCGTCTGTTCCAAGTTCTGTGATATCCCCCATAAACCTGACCCGGGGACTGAAGGTCCCGAGCAGCAGCGTTACCCCAAGCACGACAGCAATGACCCATCCGGCATTCCTGCAGGAGAAGACCGCAATATCCCGCAGCGCCTTTATCTCGATAAACCTTCCTGATGACGGTTTTATGGTGAGCGAAGTAATCGTGAAGAGGAAAAGCCAGCAGAGGAGCATGCCTGTGCCTGTCAGAATGCCGAGCTCGCGCAAGCCCCTGAACGATGAGAAGACCATGGGGAGGAAGGTGAGTGCCGTGGTGAGCATGCCGATCGTTATGCCCCGGTAGACCGCTTCGATAGTCCTGTCCATGCGCTCAACAGGGCTGGCAGTGTCATCCATGGTGACCAGATACCTGACGTAGAGCACGATGCCGAGGTCATCGCTGAGACCCGCGAGCATTCCGGCAAACGCGCCGGTCACTTCCGAGAAAGAACCGGAGAAGAAGAGGACGATGCCCATGGTCGTGATCATCGCGGTCACAACCGGGAACATCACATAGAGCAGGCCTTTCAGAGACCTGAAGAAGATGAGAAATATGATCATGACAGAGATAACGGATGAGAGCGTATTGCTGACGATTTCCCGCTTCATGGCAGAGGCCTCATGAAGGGTTATGGCATGGTTTCCGGTCAGTTCTGCCGAAAAGCCCTTGGCCCGGGATGCGGCAAGGACCGTTTCCACGTCGCTGACGAAATTCTGCGTGAAGGCAATGTCGCGGGGAGACCCCGTGGGCGTCAGGAACATGATCAGGTTTTTTTTGTCAGGCGTCAGGAAGTAGCCTGAGCCCATGTCAAAGGAGCCATCCGAGAATTTCAGGTGCGGCGCGATGAGTTCGAAGAAATTCAGCGGGTCCACTATGGCAAGACTCTCCTGGTTTCCGGGGAGCGCAAGCCTCTGACGGGTTTTTTCGAGTTCTCTCGCCATGCCTTCGGGAGAGAGTTTCCTGACGAACTCGTCCATCTCTTTCTCCGAAAGGAACAGGGGGGCCTTTCTGGCATAGACGTCCCTCAGGAATACCCTGGTCTCATCGGATATCTTCCATGAGACCTCACTCACCAGGCGCGACGATCTCATCTCATTGCCGATCTTCTCGATCTCCTGAATATGGTCCATGATATTGTCGGAATTGAATACGATATAGGCCTTTTCCATGCCGCCCATCTTCTCCATGAGGTTGAAATAGAGCGCGGTCTTTTCCGCATGGGTCGGTATCAGGCGCGTCACATCGGTATTGATCTTTGTGCTGACGATGATCGCAACCGAGGCGAGCACGGCAAGGGCAGACGCGAGTATGGTGAAGAGAGGATGCTTCTTCGCGAAGCTCCGGATGAGCGGTATCTCAGGCTGCATCGAGATAGGAGAGCATGCTGGCGATTCTTGTCTTCAGCTCTTCAGGTACCTCATAGAGCAATTTTCTCTCAAGAGTGAGAAGCACATGAGCAGTCTCACCCTCGGCGATCGTTTGATGGTCCTGTTCCCTGATGATCGTATAGGTGAAGACGAGCATGGCCTTGTCAGAGGGTTTCACCGAAGTCTGTATGATGAGCCTGTCGGCATAGCGGGCAGATGCCCGTATCCTGCACTTCATGTCCACCACCGGCGCGAAATAGCCGAGCTGCTTTATTGCCTCAGGAGAAAGGCCGAACCGGTTGCAGAGGTCGAGCCTGCCGTCCTCGAAATATGCGATGTAATGGCCGTGCCAGACCACATCAAAGGAATCGACCTCACGGAACCGCACGCTCAGTCGTGTCTCATGCGCTTTCATCAAAGTGCAGCAGTATGCCCCCTTCCGCAATAATATTCCCGGCAATGATCGCCCGAACAGCGAAGCTGTAAAGGCCGCCGATGTTCCGTTCCACTGAGCTTTCCACCTCAAGCGTCTCACCCGCACGTGCCGTTCCGTTGAAGATAAGTCCGGTGATGGCTGCGAACAGGGAACCCCCCTTCCTTCCGCTCGCTATGCCCGATATCTGCGCCATGGCCTCAATGATATATGCCTGGGGCATGGTGCCGTCAGGCAGGACGATGGGGTCGCTCATGGTCACCCGCCTCGTCCCTTTTGCGCGCCTGTTTTCCTCGATCACCTCTGCCGTGTCGAGCATGACAAAGGGATGGCGGTGCGGGAGATGTTCGTATGGCTTCATGATTTCCTTTTCTTATCCTTACAAAGGGGGAACATGCCCGACGATGGACATGGCAGGTGGTGCGAAAGACCGTTCGCAGCGATTCCGAAGAGCATCGTAAGCCGCTTATGAATTCCCGGGGGCACAAAGAATCATCCCTGCATCATCTGCTCCGGCAAGACAATGCCAAGGGAGATTGCATCGCATTGAACGGGCTTGAGATTTATCTGCCATGTCTTTATAACGCTCAATCATTTCTTGTTTCTCAGGACATAGTCCGCAAGGGCATTGACCGACGCGAATGCCTCTTTGCCGACATCCTCATCAGGTATCCGTATGCCATATGTCTTTTCCAGGCCCACGACGAGTTCGAGTGCGTCAATCGAGTCAAGGCCGAGGCCGCCGCCGAAGAGCGGGGCTGCAGTGTCGATGTCTGCCGGTGCGATGTCCTGGAGTTTCAGATTTTTTATGATCAGAGCCTTCAGTTCATCTACAAGGGTATCTTTTTCCACTAGGTGAGACCTCCGTCCACGGAGAGATATTCTCCGGTGATATATCCTGCCTCAGCAGAGGCGAGAAATGAAACTGCACGGGCAACTTCCTTGGGTGTGCCGAATCTCCCTGCGGGAATCATCGAGATGAATTCCTGCCGTATCCTTGCTTCCATGTCCCTGGTGAGTTCCGTTTCGATGACGCCCGGGGAGACAGCGTTCACCGTGATGCCGTAACGCGCTACCTCGCGCGCAAGGGATCGGGTAAAGCTGAGCACCCCGCCCTTTGAGGCCGCGTAATTCGTCTGCCCTGCTCTTCCCATAAGGGCGCTTGGAGATATGATGTTGATGATCCTGCCCCATCGGTTGCCGACCATGGGCCTGAGCACTGCCTTTGAGCAGTAAAAGACGCTGTTCAAATTCACTTCCATTACCCTGTGCCAGTTTTTTGCAGGCATGAGCATGAGGAGGCCGTCCCGGATGATGCCGGCATTGTTCACCAGGATATCGAGCCTGTCTTCTTTCTTCATAATGGTATCGACCATGGCATTCACCTGGTCCTGGTCAGAGACATCCGCCTGGATGGTCTCGCCATTGAACTCCTTCCCGGCAGCATCTGCCGCATCCCTGTCGGTCGAGAAGTTCATATAGACGCGCATGCCTTTTGCCGCAAGCAAGAGGGCTATCTCTTTGCCGATGCCTTTTGTGCCGCCGGTGACGAGCGCTACGGGGACTGACATGGCACCAGTTCTTCAGCCTTTAGGGATTCGGTGTCGCGATCGATCCAGCGGACAAGCTTTGAAAGCACATCCGACGGGCCGACCTCTACAAACCGGGTAATGCCTTGCTGCTTCATTGCTTTGACCGTATCTCTCCAGATCACGCTCCGTGTAAGCTGACCGGCGAGCACCCGGACAATGCCTGCTGCATCCAGCAGGGCGCCGTCAAGGTGGCTAAAAAGTGGGATCGCAGGATCACGAATGGTTATGGACGATATGAAAGGACGGACGATATCTTCGACCCCATCCATGAGCGGACTGTGGAGCGGAAAGCATATCGGGAGTTCCCTTGTTCCCAGAGCCCCGGCCCTCATCGCTGCGCTGCATGCTTTCCTTGTATGTTCTTCCCATCCGGATATGACGATCTGGGTCGCGGAGTTAACGTTTGATATATATACGCCGCCGGTCTCCCTGCAGATTTTTTCCACTTCATCGGTCGTAAGACCCATGATCGACACCATGAGGCCGGTCCTGCTGCCGGCCACCGTTTCTATCGCGTCCTGGACTTTCAGGATGATGCGCGCGCAGTCTTCGAGCGAAACTGACCCGGAAGCATAGAGGGCGGCATATAATCCGAGGCTGTGGCCGGCAAGGCACTGAAACCGCTCGCTTTCCCTGAGCAGGTGCCAGTAGCAGGCGCTAGTTCCGAATACGGCAAGCTGGGATATGCGGATATCGGCCAACTCTTGCGGATCTTCACTGAGCACTGCGGTCAGAACGTTACTTCCCGCAATAGCGCTCAGCGCCCCGAAGATGTCAGAAGTTATTCCCGCATCCCTGATGCACGACAGCATGCCCGGATACTCAGACCCCTGGCCGGGAAAGATTGCCGCAGATCCTGTTGTAAACGGTTTCTGGATCATATGGTGTCCTATTATGCCATGCAGGGGAGGCATAAGCCAATCCGTTGCTGGATAAGGGCCTTTTGGTGTTTCGTGTGGTAAAATAGTATATCAACTGGTTTGAAAGGAATGACCATGGCAAAGGTAAAGGAAGGCGATACGATCAGGATCCATTATGTCGGAAAGCTTGAGGATGGGACGGTGTTCGACTCCTCTGAAGGAGGAGCGTCCCTTGAAATAAAGCTGGGACAGGGCGAATTCATCAAAGGGCTTGAAGAAGGCGTTATCGGCATGGAACCGGGGGAGACGAAGATCATATGTATGACCGCTGACAGGGCCTACGGACCCCATATCAAGGAAAAGGTCTTTGAATTTCACAAGGACAGGGCGCCGCAGGACTTCAATCCCGAGATAGGACAGCAGTACCAGATGTACCGGGCAGACGGCATGCCGATTGTGGTCACGGTCCAGGAGAAGACCGAGACCGGGTATGTCATGGACTGCAACCACCCACTTGCCGGAAAGGATCTTGTCTTTGAAGTCACCCTCGATGAGATCGTGCAGGAACAGGCGTAAGGATGTTCTTGACAGCCCTCAGCGCGGTGATTAAAATGGTATCACGATGAAATATCAGGTTCTTCTTGTAGAGGATTCGAAGGCCATTCAGCAGATGTACCGGAACAAGCTGATCCTGGAGCAGTTCGCCGTGGTGACTGCCGACAACGGAATGGAGGCGATCAAGGCTTTCTCGGTGAGCAAGCCCGACATCATCCTCCTGGACCTCATGATGCCGATCATGGACGGTTACAAGGTCCTCCAGGTAGTAAAGACGGATCAGAAGTTCAAGGACGTTCCGGTCATCGTCTTTTCCGCAAAAGGCCAGCCTGACGAGATCGAGAAGGCGCTTAACCTTGGCGCGGCAGACTTTATCGTCAAGTCCATCACCAAACCGAATGAGGTCGTGGACAAGATACGGGCCGTCCTCGCGCGGAAGCCTGCGGAGCAGAAAGTCACGCAATACAGCGTCGAGATCAAGGAGGACGTGTACGATGCAAAGAGGCTCTCCGATGATTTCAAGCTGAACGGCTTCAAATGCCCGAAATGTCAGATCCCGATGCTGCTGGATCTTGTCCCGGATTTTTCCCACGATACCCCATGGTTCTCCGGCAAGTTCTACTGTCCCCGCTGCCAGGTTAACCAGTAGCCCGCACTTTTTTCAGTGCCGAAGAACATAGACCTGAAGTCCCTGCCAAAGGCTGGCGTATATCAGTTTACCGCTGAACACAGACTGCCCAAATACCGGGCAGGCCAGCTTCTTCACTGGATATATGAACGCTTTGTCCTCAGTCTGCAGGAGATCACCGAGTTTTCGAAGGCGCTGCGCAGCGAGCTGGCGCAGGTAGCCTATATCAGCAACCTTGGGCTCGCTGACCGGCAGAGGTCAAAGGACGGGACCGAGAAGTTTCTCTTTTCTCTCGAAGACGGCCATGCCATAGAGAGCGTTCTGATACCGGACAAGGACCGCCTCACGCTCTGCATCTCTTCGCAGGTTGGTTGTGCCATGGGCTGCGGCTTCTGCCTGACCGGCATCGCGGGACTCGTCAGGAATTTGAAGGCCCATGAGATCATTGACCAGATCATCTCGGTGAACAGGCTTATCGCTCCCCGCAGAATCACGAACATCGTGCTTATGGGCATGGGAGAGCCTCTCGCGAATTTCGACGAGGTGGTCGAAGCGCTCTGGAGGATCACCGGACTGATGGGCATCTCGAAACGGCGGATCACGCTTTCAACTTCAGGGATCGTTCCGAGGATGCTTGAGCTTACCGCAAAGGCGCCTGATGTCAATCTTGCCATATCCTTGAATGCGACGACCGAGGAGGTGCGGAGCAGGATCATGCCGATTAACAGGACGTATTCTATAAAAGAGCTGCTTGACGCATGCAGGAGATATCCGCTCAAGCCGAGAAGGAGGATCACCTTTGAGTATGTCCTCATCGGCGGGGTGAACGACACCCGGGCTGATGCAAAGAGGCTCGTGAACATGCTCAAGGGCATACCCTGCAAGGTGAACCTGATACCGTACAATCCCCATGACCAGAGCAATATGAAGCGGCCGTCTGAGGAGACAGTGCTTGAGTTCCAAAAGGTCGTTGCTGACGGCAATGTGACCGTGCTGATCCGGGAGAGCAAGGGGCAGGACATCCTGGCCGCCTGCGGACAACTGAGGGGGAAACAGAAGAGTTCGGAGAATAAGGAAGCATGTTAGAAAATGACGTTTTGCTCTGCATCTCACAGCAGTCTCTGACACTGACACTGCTCACGGACACTCGGCCGTTATGAATCCGCTCAAGGTGAAAACAGCGTCAAATCTTCTCGATTTTCTGCTGGGTCTTGGGTATACAAAGACCAAGGTCAAGCAGCTCCTGAAACACCGCGCCATAACGGTCAACGGCAGGATGGTCACGAGAACTGACCAGAAGCTTTCGGTGAATGACAGCATTTCGCTTGATGCAAAACCGAAGCCCGGCGCAGAGATCCTCGGGGTGTCAGGCATCGGGATCGTGCATGAGGACGACGCGGTCATTGTCATCAATAAACCATCGGGCCTGCTCACCATCGCGACAGAGAAGGAAAAGAAGGAGACTGCATACTATCTCCTGAACGCGTATTTCAAAGAGCGTGACCCTTCAAAACCTGACCGCATATTCATTGTGCACAGGCTCGACCGCGAGACGTCCGGGCTGATCGTCTTCGCAAAGGACGAGGCTGCAAAGCACAGGCTCCAGAAGGACTGGGATGATGCGGAGAAGAAGTATTACGCGGTCGTCGAGGGCGTTCCCAAGGATGCTGAGGGCAGGATCGAGAGCTATCTGAGCGAGACAGCTGCCTTCAAGGTGTATTCAGAGACTGCGGGTGAAGAATCGAAACACGCAGTCACCCGGTACAGGGTATTGAAGGCAGGGAAGGGACTTGCGCTCCTTGACGTGATACTCGAGACCGGGAAGAAACATCAGATCCGCGTGCATCTTTTTGATATCGGCTGCCCTGTCGTTGGCGACAAGAAATATGGCGCCAGGACAAATCCCATCCGCCGCATTGCGCTTCATGCCTACAGCCTTTCCTTTGCGCATCCCGTGTCCGGGAAACTGATGCATTTTTCAACCCCCCTGCCCAAGGCATTCTCTTCACTTGTCAGACCTGCGGTCTGAGCTCGATCGAGCCTTTACGGTTTAAAGGATTACGGTTCGACTTTCGGAGAGGTTGCCTGAAGACTGGGTATCGTTCTTTGTTTACGCTGCAGCTCCGTAAATATATATAGATATCTGTATCTGACACGGGAGCGTCAATTTTGGCATTGGTACGGCATTCCTTTCTCTTAAAAACTCCAAAATCACAGGTTGACAGCCCCCCCTTCATGGGGTAGCATTTTCTTAGGCAGCAGAGCGTCTATTTTGAAGCGCATCTTCGACAACCTTTTCCAGAACAGGAGGTACGCATGATATCTCTGAAGGTCAACGGAAGAAAACATGATATCGATCTTAGCCCGGATGTGCCGCTCGTCTGGGTCATCAGGGAGCACCTGAAGCTTACGGGCACGAAGTACGCGTGCGGCAAGGGCCTCTGCGGGTCCTGCACAGTCCATATTGAGGGAAAGGCTGTTCGTTCCTGTCAGACATCTGTCGGTGACGCGGCAGGGAAGGACATTACAACCATTGAAGGCATTCCTGAAGGCCACCCGCTCAAAAAGATGTGGGTGAAGGAACAGGTCGCACAGTGCGGCTATTGCCAACCCGGTCAGATCATGCAGGCCGCGGAGCTTCTTTCCGGGGACAAGAACCCATCCGACGAAGCAATAGTCAGGGCCATGGACGGCAACCTCTGCCGCTGCGGCACCTATCCGAGGATAAAGAGCGCCATCAGGCTCGCGGCTAAGGAGGGCGGGAAATGAGCTCTTCCATAACTCGCAGAACATTTCTCAAGGCCGCAGGGTTTACCATTGCTATAGCCATAACTCCCTCCGGGTATACGATCCTTTCTGCCAAAGAGTTGGAGGAGGCCAAAAACAAGGGGTTCAGCCCCAGTGTCTGGCTGCGGATCATGCCTGATAACACGGTGGTCATCACCGTGAACAAGTCGGAGATGGGGCAGGGAGTGTACACCTCGCTTCCGATGATCATTGCGGATGAGCTTGAGGCTGGCTGGAAGCAGGTGAAGTTCGAAGTAGCGCCTGCTGCTGACGGATACAAGGACCCGGTATGGGGGGCGCAGGCAACGGGCGGCAGCTCCAGCATAAGGCATATGTATGAGCCTTTGAGAAAGGCCGGTGCAGCTGCTCGGGAGATGCTGGTTACCGCAGCCGCAGGTGTATGGAATGTGCCGGCTGCAGATTGTGAGGCCAGTCAGGGTACGGTAAAGCATAGTGCGGGCAAGCGCACCATCACCTATGGGGAACTGGTGGAGCCGGCCTCCGCGCTTGATCTGCCGAAAAATCCTTCCCTGAAAAAGGAGAGCCAGTTCAGGCTGATCGGAACTGCGGTACCGCGACTCGATCTGCTCGAAAAGACAGATGGGACCGCGAAGTTCGGCATTGATGTCCTGGTGCCCGATCTGCTCTATGCAACGGTTGCAAGGCCGAACGCCTTCGGGGCAAAGGTTGAGGCTGTGCACGATGCGATGGCACAGAAGATCAAAGGTGTCCGGAAGATCGTTCAGATCGACGGGGGAGTCGCATTCTGCGCAGATACGATCGAGGCCGCCTGGCAGGCAAAGAAGTCCACGCATATTGTCTGGGGCAAGGGTACTGACCCTGACCTGAGCAATGAGAGCCTTGCGAAGAGCTTTGAGGAACATCTCTCGAAGGACGGCATAATCGCACGCAAGGAAGGAGATGTGCAGAATGCCCTTGCGTCCGCAGCCGTGAAGCTCGATTCCCGGTATTACCTCCCCTATCTTGCCCATGCGACCATGGAGCCGATGAACTGTACGGCACACGTGCAGACAGACAGGTGCGACATCTGGGTCCCGACGCAGAACCAGACCGGCACGCTCATGACCGCTAAAAAGATAACCGGGCTCAATCCTGAGCAGATCCATGTCCACACAGCATATCTCGGCGGGGGTTTCGGCAGAAGGTTCGAACAGGACTTTGTCGAGGAGGCAGTCCAGACAGCGAAGGCTGTCGGCAGACCGGTGAAGGTCATCTGGACCCGCGAAGAGGATTTTCAGTACGACTATTACAGGCCCGGCAACCTCTCCCGCATACAAGCTGCGCTCGACGACAAGGGCAACCCGACCGCATGGTCCCACAAGATCGTCTGCCCGTCCATCTTTGCCCGTGTCTTCCCCGATACCATGAAAAAAGGCATAGATAATGCTGCGGTGGAGGGGCTGAGCAATCTCGAATACGATGTGCCGAACGTCAGTGTTGAATATGTGAGGATCGATACGCCTGTGCCGGTCGGTTTCTGGCGTTCTGTCGGAAGCTCACACAATGCCTTCACGGTCGAGACCTTTATCGACGAACTGGCACATCAGGCAAAGAAGGACCCGCTCAGGTTCAGGCTGGACCTGCTGAAGAAGCATCCGCGTGCGCAGCGAGTGCTTGAGCTTGCTGCAGAAAAGGCGGGGTGGGGAAAGCCGCCGGAGAAGGGCATCGGAAGAGGCATAGCATATCATTTGTCATTTGACTCCTATGTTGCTCAGGTTGCCGAGGTGTCTGTGGACAGGACGAGCGGTGCGATAAAGGTGCATAGGATCGTCTGCGCGGTCGACTGCGGCCCGTTAATCAATACGGATACGATAAAGGCCCAGATGATGGGCGGCATTGTGATGGGGCTTTCCTCAGCCCTGAAGGAGAGCATTTCGTTCGGCAGGGGAAAGGTACTAACAGAGAATTTCGATCACTACGACCTGCTGCGCATGAGCGAAACGCCTGAGATCGAGGTTCATATCGTCAAGAGCGACGCCAAGTTCGGCGGCATCGGAGAGCCGGGCGTGCCGCCTGCTGCTCCTGCGGTTGCCAATGCTCTGTTTAACCTGACCGGCGTACGGCTCAGGAGTCTGCCGATGAAACCGGAGACAGTCCTGAAGGCGTTGAAGGCTTCTGTCTGATGATCGGATCCGGCGCAGCCGGGACAAACAAAGGCAGGAGAAGGAATATAGTATCCTTGCTCATTCTCGGTCGTATCGGTCTGCAGGCTTTTTCCTCTTTACCGCATAAACGCATATAGTCTGACTATCGGCAAAAGAAACCGCTGGAATGGCTGGAATGCTTAAATAAAGGACAGGATACTGAAAGAGACCCTGGGACCAGCGGAAGATGGCATGTGAAACTCGGCAAAACACTCTGCATCCAACCCGGTCAGCGGATAACTTTAGGGCAAGGCTCAGCGGTTGCGGAAAGGCACGCTCTCAAGGAGCCTTTTCCTGCCTTCCGGGGAAAGGCCGAGGCTGTCGATCTCCTTTTTAAGCTGTGCAAGACTGCCGTATCCGCCAAGATAGCCGTTCACCCTGCTGACTGCGGTGGAATTCATGAAATCCTTCACGTCCGGGTACAGGGCGTCATACTCTGCGGTGAGCACCGGGTCCTGCTGCAGCCTGAACTTCTGGTGGTAGTCCTCTGCTGGGTAGAATGTTGAGGCAGGTTCGATATCCGTATGTACTTGTCGTCCGAGCTGCGCAGCTACGTAATTCCTAGTCTTTTCCGCGGTTCTCTTCTGGTCCACATTATGGTAAAAGATGACATTCCGGTACTGTTTTGACCAGGAGTGACCCGTCGGGTCATGGCTGTCCCAGAAAATGTTCAGCAGCTGCTCATAGGTAATTCTTGCGAGATCATAATCGATCTGAATCGTTTCCGTATGGTCGCCGAGGCTTCGATATGTCGGGGAAGACTTGGTGCCGCCGCTGTAGCCCACGCGCGTACTGATTACGCCTTCAATGCTCCCGAACCGGGAGTCAGGCCCCCAGAATCAGCCAAGCCCAAAGGTGGCGGTTTCTCTGTTTGATGGTATCACCGTATCTATCAGAGGCAAGGTTGCTGCATGCGTAGTCGATGGCATGGTCTTTTTCTTCCTTTCTGAAAGTTCTGCGGTCGAAGATGGACACAAAACTGTTTTCTGCAGCGCCGGCTTACTGTTCCTTGCATATGCGTACAGGGTTATGGCAGCAAGACCCGCAAGGTTGAGGGCTGCCAGCAGAATTGCTCCCGTCACCCATCTCCAGACCGACGTTTTCATTTCTTTTATCAGGATAAGCCCTTTGTTTGAAGGAAATATGAAGGGGGATGACATCTTTCGATCTTTACCACAACATTTCCGATCAACTAAGATACATTTCCCTGACAAATAGGTAGTTTCTCCAATTACCATAGGGGTGGGTCCTTTGATATCCTACAATCAAGAAAAGAGAAAAAGGAAAAGGAGGGAAGGACAATGACACAGATCAGGCACATAGGCGG
>Ga0316622_100001826_pt1 | contig 14284 bp, 11 predicted proteins | sample OWC_Aug_OW2_C1_D_FD_207646 | JGI IMG/M metagenome (GOLD analysis project Ga0316622, IMG submission 207646) | Wetland soil microbial communities from Old Woman Creek delta, Ohio, United States - OWC_Aug_OW2_C1_D5_C | ecosystem: Environmental > Terrestrial > Soil > Wetlands | place: USA: Ohio... | reverse complement strand
GCGTGCCGCGGCGGATCGCGGCCAGGACCCCGGCGAGAATGCCGAGGGTGACCGCCAGCACCAGCGCGAGCCCGGCGAGCGACAGCGTGACGGGGAGACGCTCGACCAATGCGGCACCGACGCTGCGCCGGAGCAGGATCGATTGACCGAGATCGCCCGTCAGCACCCGGCCGTACCACTCCGCCATCTGGATCGGCAGCGGCTGGTCGAGGCCAAGCTCGTGCCGGAGACGGGCGACCTGCTCCGGCGACGCGCTCGAGTCAAGGAACGCCGCTGCGGGATCACCCGGCACGAGCCAGATCACTGCAAAGGACATCAGCGATACCAGCACCAGGACCGGAATCGACGCGGCCGTCCGGCGCAGCAGGTAATTCAGCATTGGCGTCTTTCCAACTGTCGACAGGCGGAACGCCGGTGCGGCGCCCCGCCGGCCGCGTTACTTGTCCAGCGTCACGCCCCACATCCGCGGGATGCGGTACGGCTCGAAATTCTTGAGCTTCGCCGTCGCGACCTGGAACAGGCCGTAGTTGCCGATTTTCACGGCGACGGCCTCGTCGTACATGCGCTGCTGGAATTGCGCGAACAGCGCCTTGCGCTTCGCGACGTCCATTTCCGCGTTCAGGGCGGCCAGCAGCCGGTCGATCTCCGGGTCGTCCTTCTGCTGCGACAGGCCGTTGACCCACGCCGCCATCACGGTGCCGGGGCCTTCGAACGGCTCGATTCCGAAGCCGTGGGCAAACAGGTTCCATCCCGCGGGCGACCAGCCGATCTTGACCGCGGTGGGCCAATCCGTGGTCTGCAACTCGACCTTGACGCCGATCTGCGCGAGCCGCTGCTGGACGACAGTGGCCGTGTCGATGTTCGGGCGCAGGTTGTCGACGAGGAAGATGAGCTTCTCGCCCTTGTACTTCGACTTTGCGAGCAGGTCCTTGGCGGCCTTCAGATCCGGCTTGTTGTAGCTCTTCAGGCCCGCGTCGACCCAGAACGCCGACTTGGGATACACCCAGCCGCCGTCAAGCTGGTAGATGTCCGGATAGGAGATCGCCATGATCTCCTCCATGTCCAGGGCCGCGGTGACGGCGCGCCGGAAGTTGACGTCGTCGGTCGGGGCCAGCGCGTGGTTGAACTTCATGATCTGGAACGAGAACGGCAGCAACGGATAGATCTTGTAGGCAGGATTCGTCTCGAGGCGCTTCTTGGTCGGGCCGTCCACGGTCTCGACCAGGTGCACCTCGCCCGCCTGCAGGGCCGCGACGCGCGCGCCCGCTTCGGGCATGAAACGGAAGGTGACGGTGTCGATGAACACTTCCTTCCGGCCGGCAAAGCCATCGCGCTTGGTGTAGGCCGGGTTCGGCGAGTAGTCCTTGTAGCGCTCCAGCTTGACGTGGCTGTCCGGCTTGTACTCGACGAACTTGAACGGTCCGGTGCCGATGTAGTTGATCTGGTTGGCGCCCTTGGCGGCTTCCTCGGCCGGGTAGATCGCGAGCGGCGCGCGCGGCGAGGACAGGTTGTCGAGTAACGTCGACTGGACGACCTTGAGCTTGATGACGACTTCGTGCGTTCCTTTCGGCTGGATGGTGTCGATGGCGCTGAGCAGGCTCGCCGACGCGCCGAGCTTGCGATAGCGCTCGAGTGACGCGACCACGTCGGCGGAGGTCATCTCCTTGCCGTTGTGGAACTTGACGCCCTTGCGCAGCGTGAAGGTGTAGGTCTTGCCGTCCGGCGTGATGGTGACGCCCTCGGCGAGGTCGGGCACCGGCTTTGCGTTCTCGTCGCGGGCGTAGAGCGTTTCATAGATGTGCAGCGTGATGTGGCGCGCCGACTGGATCGCGGTGATCTGCGCATCCAGCGTCGGCGGGGCCTGCGTGATGGCGACGACAACGTCGCCGCCGCGGGTCTGCGCCTCTACGCCGACCGGCGCCAGCGCCAGGGCCGTGGCGCCGAACGACAGCGCCAGAGTGAGATTCTTCCAGTTCATGCGAGTGCCTCCGGGGGGGGGGGAATGGGTGGCAGGTAGGCTATCCGCAAAGCCGCGGACTGGCGAATGCAAAGACCTGATCGGGCGATGCCCCTGCTGCATAGTCGGCGCGGGTCACCAGGGGTGTCAGAGGCGGATGCCGACGTTCTTGGTCTGGACGTATCCCAGCAGCGCCTCCTGGCCCTTTTCCCGGCCGTAGCCGGAGCGCTTGGTGCCGCCGAACGGCGTCTCGACGCCGCCGGCCCACCATTCGTTGACGTACACCTGGCCCGCGATCAGCCGGTCCGCGGTCCAGTGGGCGAGCTTGAGGTCGCGGGTGAACACCCCGGCGGCGAGGCCGTAATCGGTGCCGTTGGCGATCGCAATCGCCTCCTCCGGCGTGTCGAAGGGAATCACCACCAGGACCGGGCCGAAGAACTCCTCGCGGGCGATGCGCATTTCCGGCCGGACGGCGGTGAATATGGTCGGGCGCATGAAGTGGCCCTTGCAGTCCGGCACCCGGCTCCCGCCCGTCGCGACCTTCGCGCCCTCGTCCCGCCCGGCGCGGCAGAGCGCCTCGATCCGCGCGAGTTGTCCTTCCGAGATCAGCGGACCCATGTCGCAACCCTCCGCGCCGGGACCGACCGAACGGGCCTCGGCCTCGGCGACGAGCCGCGCGACGAGGTCGTCATGGATCGAGCGGTGAACGACGAGGCGACTCGCCGCCGAGCAGATCTGCCCGGCATGGAACCAGATGCCGCGCGCCACGCTTTTCGCCGTGCGGTCGAGGTCGGCATCGGCGTGGACGACGGCGGCCGACTTGCCGCCGAGCTCCATCACACAGGGAACGACCCGCTCGGCCGCTGCGCGCAGCACGCTTTTGCCCGTCTCGACCGAGCCGGTGAACACGATGTGGTCGATGTCGTGATGCGCGACGAGCGCGGCGCCGGCATCCTCGCCGTAGCCGCAGATGATGTTGACGGCGCCTTTCGGCACGCCGGCCTTTGCGCAGGCCTCGGCGAACTTGAACAGGCTCAACGGCGAGTCCTCGGGCGACTTGAGGACGACCGTGTTGCCGGTGACCAGCGCACAGCACACCGAGCGCGCGCCGACGGGAAGGGGCCCGTTGAACGGGACGATCTGCGCCGAGACGCCGAACGGTGCGTGCACCGTGTAGTCCAGCAGGCCGCCACCCAGCGGGATCTGGCGTCCCTCGAGCTTGTCCGCCATGCCGCCGTAGTAGGCGAGGTAGCGCGCGGTCAGTGCCACCTCGTTGCGGCCGTTCGCCAGCGTCTTGCCGTTGTCGGCGCACTCGAGGACGGCGATCTCTTCGGTCATCGCCGTCAGGTGGCGGGCCACGTCGAGCATCATCTGGCCGCGGTCCCCGGGGCGCATCTCCCACAGGACGCGGCTGTCGAATGCGCGCCGCGCCGCGGCGACCGCACCGTCCACGTCGGCCGGGACCGCGCGCGCCACTTCGGCGATCTGCTCACCGGTCGCCGGATTCTCGACGGCGATACGCTCGCCGGTGGCTCCGTCGACCCACTCGCCACCAATGAAGTTCTGCCAATATGCCTTGATGTTGCCGGTCATGTCCGGTCTCGCCTATGATGAGTTGTGCCAACGTTCGGCTCCTGGCCGATGGTGCGATGGTTACGCCGAAGCGGCCACGAAGGCGAATGCCGATTCCGGATGACGCGATACGTAAGCTGCATACTGGCAAGTTGGCCGCCGCCGCCTGCCCGGCCCTGACGGCCCGCCCGATCAGATCCCCCGATCCCCGACCCGGACAAGGACACGATCATGGAAATGAGATGGCTGGAGGACTTTCTCAGCCTGGTCGACACCCGCAATTTCTCGCGTTCGGCGGAGGCACGGTTCACGACCCAGCCCGCGTTCAGCCGGCGCATCAAGAGCCTCGAGGAGTGGGTGGGGACCACGCTCTTCGACCGCGGCACGCAGCCGGTCGGCCTGACCGTCGCGGGCACCAAGTTCCGCCCTGTCGCCGAAGAGGTGCTGCGCCGCCTGTACCAGAGTCGCGAAGACATTCGGCATATGGACAAGGCCGCGGCGAGCACCGTCACGTTCAGCGCAACGCACAGCCTGTCGCTCAGCTTCTTCCCGCGCTGGATCCGGTCGATCGAGGAGCGGGCGGGCATCCTGATCACGCGCCTCGATTCGAACCACGCCGAGGAATGCGTGCAGTCGCTGCTGAAAGGGCATTGCCACTTCATGCTCTGCCACACCCACCCGAGCGTCGACCTCAACCTGCCGGCGACCGATTTCGATTCCATTGTCGTCGGCACCGACCGCATGCTTCCCGTTTCCGCGCCCGACGCGCGCGGCCTGCCCCTGCATCCGCTGCCGGGACGCCGGGACCGGCCGGTTCATTTCCTCGCCTACGCCGAGACGTCGGCGATCGGTCGGGCCGTCCAGAAGATGCTCGAGCGTCGGTCGGATCCGGCGTACCTCGAATGCGTGTTCGTCTCGCACCTCGCCGCCGTGCTCGTGTCGGTCGCGCGCGAAGGACGAGGTCTCGCCTGGCTGCCCGAAAGTCAGGTGGCCGAGGACCTGCAGAGCGGTCGCCTGGTACCGGCCAGCGACGAGACCTGGGTGATCCCGATCGAGATCCGCCTCTTCCGCTCGCACGATCCGCTGCCGCCGAAGTCCGAGGAATTCTGGTCCCGGGTCCGAGAGGAGGCCGCCGGCGTCGGCACGCCCTAGGATCACCGCCAAGGCGAAAATTGCATCGGCCTAGGTGAAGGTTGCATTGGCATTTCGCTCCGGGCGGCTGTTAACCTGCCCGGAACGTCTCATGGGGATCCGATCGATGCAATCGCGTACGTCCAGACGCATCGCCGTTCTCGGCCTGATGCTCGAAAGCAACCGCTTCGCGCCGGTGACCGTCAAGGAGGACTATCTCGACCGCGTCTACCTCGTCGGCGACGAGATCCTGACCGCGCTGGGCAAGCCCGAGTCCGAGTTGCCGGCGGAGATCCTGGGCTTTCGCAGTGCGATGGACGCCGACGGCGCCTGGACTCCCATGCCAATCCTCGTCGGGCTGGTCGAGGCCGGCGGGCCGCTCGACCACTCGTTCTTCCGCTCGACGGTCGACGAGATGCGCACGCGCCTGCAGGCGGCGCTGCCCGTCGACGGCGTCTACATCGCCAACCACGGCGCGATGATCACCACCGAAAGCCGCGATCCTGACGGCGAGATATTCGCGATGGTGCGATCGGTCGTCGGGCCCGACGTGCCGGTCGTCGCGACGCTCGACCTGCACGGCAACGTGTCGCAGACGATGGTCGACCAGGCCGACGTAATCGTCGCCTACCGCACGAATCCGCACGTCGACATGCGCGCGCGCGGCGCCGAGGCGGCGCGCGCGATGGCCGAGATGTTCCGTGGCATGCGGCCCAGCAGGGCCTTCATCAGGCTTCCGGTGGCGCCGCCGACGGTGACCCTGCGCACCGATTCCGGCCCCTACGCGGACCTGATCGCGTACGGTCAGGCGCAGATCACGGACGACATCGTCAACGTGTCCATCCTCGGGGGGTTCGCCTATGCCGACACTCCGAAGAATGGCCTCGCCATCATCGTCACCAGCCGCAACGGGCCCGAAGCGGCATGGTCGCTGGCGCGCGACATCTCGCGCAGGGCGTGGAGCGACCATCACCGCTACCTGCCGAAGCTGACGTCGCTCGAGGATGCGGTCGCCCAGGCGGTGGCGACGGGGCTGGATCCGACGCGACGGCCCATCATCATCGCCGACGTGGCGGACAACCCCGGCGGCGGCGGCAGGGGAAACACCACGTGGCTGCTGGAAGCGCTGCACAAGGCGGGCGCGCGCGGCGTCCTGATCGGAATCTTCAACGATGCGGCACTGGCGCGCGAGGCCCATGCGCTCGGCGAGGGTGCGCGCTTCGACGCGGTATTCAATCGCGACGAGACGGATTCCTTTTCCCGCCGTTTCGCGGCCCCAGTGACGGTGCTGCGGCTCAAGGACGGCGATTGTGTGGGTCGCCGGGGTTTCTATGCCGGGCGGCGCATGAATCTCGGCCCGAGCGCGCTGCTCGATCTCGGCGGTATCGCGGTCGTGGTCATATCGATCCGCACCCAGTGCGCCGATCCCGTGTTCTTTGAAATGATGGGCGTCGACATCGCCACCGCGAGAACGGTCGTCGTGAAGTCGCGCGGCCATTTCCGCGCGGGCTTCGACGAGTTCTTCGCCTCCGACCAGATCGTCGAAGTCGACGCACCCGGGCTCACCTCGCCGATTCTGTCGCGGTTCGACTTCGAGCACCTGCGGCGGCCGATCTTTCCGATCGACGCGGTGGTCGACTGGAGCCCCCCATCGGAGCCCGCCGCCCAGGCCGCTCAGGAGGTCCAGCAATGACGCTCGCGGACCTCGATACACCGAGCCTGATCCTCGACCGCGCGATACTCGAACGCAATGCCGCGGCGATGACGCGGCGCGCCCGCGCGCTCGGCGTGCAGCTACGGCCGCACCTCAAGACCGCGAAGTCGGCCGAGGTGGCGCGGATCGCCCTGCGCGACAACTTCGGTGGAATCACGGTGTCGACGCTGAAGGAGGCCGAGTATTTCGCCGCCGCAGGCATCCGCGACATCGTCTACGCGGTCACCATCGTTCCGGCCAAGCTGCCGCGGATCGCTGCGCTGCTTCGCGCCGGAGTCGACCTTGCAGTCGTCGCGGACCGGGTCGACGTGGCGCGCGCGCTCGGCGAGAAGAGCGCGCAACTTGGTGTCGAGGTGCCCGTCATGATCGAGCTCGATGCCGGCGAGCACCGCTCGGGGGTCGCGCCCGACTCCGAGGCGCTGGTCGAACTCGGCACCGTGGTGCACCGCGCACCGGGGCTGACGCTGCGCGGTGTGCTGACCCATGCCGGGCATTCCTACGGTTGCCGCAGCGTCGACGCGGTCCAGACCGTCGCCGAACAGGAGCGCGGGGCGGCCGTCGGCGCGGCGCAGCGTCTGTGCGCCGCGGACCTGCCGTGCCCCGTCGTCAGCGTCGGCTCGACGCCGACCGCCGTGCATGCCCGCAATCTCGACGGCGTGACCGAGTTGCGCTGCGGCGTGTACATGTTCGGCGACGTCTTCCAGTCGGAGATTCAATCCTGCAGCCGGGGTGACCTCGCCGTTTCGGTCCTGGCGACGGTGATCGGCCACCGCGAGGACCTGGACTGCGCACTGATCGACGCCGGTGCGCTGGCGCTGTCGAAGGACCGCAGCACCGCGGCCGATGGGCTGGCCGAGGACATCGGATTCGGCCTGGTCACGGATGCGAGCGGCCGTGAGCGCATCGACGGCATGCGGGTGGACCGCGTCTATCAGGAGCACGGGGTCGTCGTCTGCAACGGTGCTTTCCCGTTCGATCGCCTGCCGGTCGGCGCCCGCGTCCGCGTGTTTCCGAACCACGTGTGCCTGACGGCTGCGATGTACGACGCCTACGACGTGGTCGACGGTGGCGACCAGGTGGTCGCCAAGTGGCCGCGCGTCAACGGGTGGTGACGCGGTCCGTCGTGCGTACGCCGCTAGAGCTCGACCTCGAGCCCCAAGCCGCGCTCGCGCGCTCGCGCGACTACGGCGCCCGCGGCCGCCAGATCCTGCAGCGCGATGCCGGTGCCATCGAACAGCGTGATCTCGTCGTCGTGGGAGCGGCCTCGCTGGCGCCCGCTCGCAAGGCCGCCCAGCGTTCGCGTCAGGTCGCTGCGGCCGACGAGGCCCAGTCGGAACGCGTGCTGGCACTCGCCGATCGTGATCGCCTGCTCCACGGCGTCGACGCAGACGCTGGACGCCGCAACGAGCTCGGGCGTGAGCTCCTGCTTGCCGGCGGTGTCGGCGCCCATGGCGTTGATGTGCGTGCCGGGGCGCACCCATTCCTTCTGCACGATCGCCGCGTTGGACGGCGTCACGGTGATCAGGATGTCGGCCCGCCGGACCGCCTCCTCGGCCGAAGCGGCAGCGGTGAAGCCGAGGCCCAGCGCCGCGACGTCGCGGCCCAGCATCTCGAGATTGGCGGCCAAAGGGTCCCAGGCGACCACCGTTTTCACATTCCTGACGGCCAGCGTGGCGTGCAGTTGGTAGCGGGACTGGACCCCGGCGCCGATGATGGACAGCGTCGACGCGCCCTCGCGGGCAAGGTGCCGCGTCGCAATCGCGCTGGCGGCACCCGTGCGAACTCCGGTGAGATAGTTGGCGCCGACGAGGGCCGCTGGCATGCCGGTCTCGGGGTCGAACAACAGGATCGTCGACTGGTGATTGGTGCGGCCGGCTGCCGCATTTTGCGGCCAGTAGCCGCCTGCCTTCAGCCCCAGCACCATCGCGCTGCGGTCGAAGCCCGACTTGATTCCGAATACCGCGGCCTTGTGGCCGATCGTTTCGCGCACGACCGGGTAGGGCTGCGCCGCATCGCGGTCATAGGCGGCGAACGTGCGCTCGACTGCGGCGAGCGCGTCGGTCACGGACAGAAGCTCGGGGACCAGATTTTCGGGGATCAGCAGCATCGGAGGCCTCGCGGTGTACGTTGCGAACGTGGAAGAGATGTAACCTGCAAACCGCGCCCGTGGCGAATGCCGAATGGTGATGGCCCGATGCGCCGCCGGCATGGGAGTGTGGGGCGCTTGCCGACTGCCCGTTCGCGCGGTCTCCAATCCGCTTTCCCGCAACCGTTTCCGCTGTCAACGAGGAGAATTTGAGCATGCACGCCCGGTTCCTTGCCGCCCTGCTTCTTTGTGCTGTCTCGGCCATGTTGCCCGTTGCCGCCTACGCGGCGTATCCCGAGAAGCCGATCCGGCTGATTCTGCCGACCGCTGCGGGCTCGTCGTCCGACACGCTGGTGCGCGTTCTCGCCGATGCCTTGTCCAAGGAGCTGGGGGTCCCCATCGTCGTCGACAACCGGCCCGGCGCGTCAAACGTCATCGGCACGATGGAGATCGTCAGGGCGGCTCCCGACGGCTACACGCTGGGTTACGGCAACATCGTGTCGCTGGCGATCAATCGCTCGCTGCTGACCAGTGTTCCCTACGACGTCGACAAGGACCTGACCCTGATCGCGAACTGCTGGCACGTTTCCAACGTGCTCGTCGTCAACAACGACGTGCCGGTCAGGAGCGTGAAGGAACTGGTCGACTATGCGAAGAAGAACCCGGACAAGCTCGCGATGGCGTCCGGCGGCAACGGCACGACCGGGCACCTGAGCGGTGAACTCTTCAAGGCGATGACCGGGATCTCGATGCTGCACGTGCCCTACCGCGGCGGCGCGCAGGCAGTGACCGACGTCATGGGCGGGCAGGCGCAGGTGATGTTCGACAACATCTCGCTGCTCGCGCCGTTCGTCAAATCGGGTCGCGTGCGCGCCCTCGCCGTGACCGGATCGCGCCGTTCGCCAGTCTTTCCGGATCTTCCGACGATCGCAGAAGCCGGCATCGCGGGCTACGAGACCGTGTCGTGGGGCGGCATCGTCGGCCCGGCGGGGCTGCCGAAGGCCATCGTCGACCGGCTGAACGCCGACATCCGGAAGGCGCTGGCAAGCCCGGCGCTGCGCGATCGGTTCAAGGCACTCGACACGGAACCGGCCGGGGGAACGCCGCAGGAGTTCGTCGATCTCGTGCGGCGTGAAACCCCCAAGTGGGCGGATGTCATCAAGCGCTCCGCCGCAAAGGTGGACTGATCCCCGCCAACGAGCGATGTCCTGACTCTGCGGGCTCCGGCCGATCGCAGATGGCTCAGTGCGGGCAACTTGAGCCGGTCGCCTCGATGTCTTGGTCCTCCCGACTCCGGTCGTCGCGCCTCGTTCCCCAAGGCGGCCGGTCGCGTCGAGACCGGTGCGCTCCAACATTTGCGACAGGTCGGCAAGCAGGGGGCGGGCCGTCGGCTTTCCGTGCGTGCGTCTGCATTCATTAACGCAGTTTTTCTTTGGCGGAGCGCCCTACCAACGTCCCGCGCAAAGGAAATGGGCGAGGGGCTTGCCCCTAACCCGTGGACATACCGGCACTTCGACCTGGGCTCGAACCTGGAACCTGCGGATTAGCACACCGTCGAGCGCGAGGCACAAGCTGGGTTCCTGGACCCGAGGCGCCATTATTATCAACGAGTTGCCCCATGGCGGCCCTCGCATCGCTTCCGTGCTGAACGCCACTGAGTCGGGCTCATTTGCGCAGTTCTCACGCCACGCTGTCTTAACCGCGCCTGCAACGGAGATTTGGTGACAACGTTGGCGGGGCTCGGCCGCAAGGCTTGAAGCGCACGGGTGCTTTGCGTTAGGCTGCGCGTCATGCCAACTCTCACTCATGACGAAATCACGCGGTTGTCTCCCGAGGAACGCCTGACGCTCATCGGCGAGCTTTGGGATAGCCTCGACCCCGCTGCCGTGCCCGTGCCCCCCTCGCAGCTCGCCGAGCTCAAGCGACGGCTCGATAGCTTCGAACTGGACCGTTCCGGCGGTATGACCTGGGAGCAACTTCGGGCGCAGCTTGCACGCCGCACGTCCTGATGCACGCGGTCGTTTTCCTGCCCGCAGCACAGTTCGAAGCAGGCGAAGCGCAAGACTGGTACGAAGCTGAGGCCGGCGGCTTGGGCGCTGTCTTTCGCGCTGAGCTCGACCATGCCGTTCAGCGGCTGGCCGCCAATCCGCTGCAATTTCCGATTGTCTTTGCCGACATCCGGCGCGCGCTGCTGCGCAGATTCCCTTATGCCCTGTTCTTTCGGATCGTTGATGACGCGGTGTTCGTCATGGCCTGCTTTCATTCAAGCCGCGAACCAAGGATCTGGCAACAGCGTATTTGACGCCGCAAATCTCCTGCCATCTTGGTGCCTCCTACGCCGTGCAAGGGCTCGACGAAGAACCGTTTCCGAATGTCTCGCCTTCTGCACCGCGTGAGCGACTCGTCGCAAAGCTCGCGAAAGTAGAGTCTGACCCCTCTTCCAGGTCGCCTCGCAGTTCAATCTGCTGGAGATGGTGTCGCCCCAGGTTCGGCCCGAGGACGGCGTCACCCGCTACCAGAGTGATCCCACGCAAGGCCCGGCCTGCGCAATCGCCGCGGGCGCCGCGACGATCTTCCCGACGACCATCAGCGCCCTGCCTTCCAGCACGGCCGCAGCGGACTGCGCCGACGCCAGGCGAATGCCGGGGAACGTGATCGCAACGGCGAGCGCCGCAACCGGGATCAGGGCTTTCCATTGCCGCATGGCAGATTCTCCGAGGTATGCGTTCGCCGGCGGCGAGCGACCATGCGGCCGCACGGCTCCGTTGCCGGAGCAATAAGCGTGCCCCTGGCGGTTGCCCCGGAGTCATGCCGTCCGCCCCCGTTCCGCCGCGGACGCAGTGCGCAGGAAGTGACCGTGCGCGTCAGGCGGTATTCGACGTCCGCCGGATCGCGAACGCGCGCACTACCAGCCAAGGTCAGAGGAGCACGCCTGCCTCGGCGCGGCCCGCCCCGGGCCGATGAGGGCGATCCGGAACGCGGCACGCGCGCGGTCGATCAGCGCGAGCCGATGGCCTAACGGCTACACCGGCCCCAGAAAGGCAAGAAGGAGTTACCGCCTATGCAGCTCATCGCTTGGCAATCGCCCGTACCCGAGCCTGGGATGTCCGGGGAAGCCACCGCCTCATACGCCGCCTTCCCGGGCGCGTGGATTCCCTCGGACTTTCACGCGAACGGCACGAGCTCCGCCTCCATTTCGCCGAACGCCTCGGGCCATTCGTCCTCCGTTTCGGCTTCGCGTCGTGGTCCCGTCTGCACGAGCTGCAGATTGCCGCCGAGCGCGAGCAGCGTCTTGATCGTGCTCTTGTCCACGGGCACGGGGATGACATTGGTGGCAAGCCCCAGGCTCTGCACCGACGGGCTCGTGAGCGTCAACACCGCGGGACCGTAGCCGGCACCGGGCACGACCAACACCGCCGGTCCCTGCAGCGCCGGGAACGGAAACGCGGGTGTGCGGACATTGCGCGCCTCGATGAGGCGGCACGCGCGGAGATCGGGTATGTTCGGCCTGCCGAGGTCGACGTCGAGGCGCAGCCGCAGCTGGGCGCAGAGCTTGACGATCAGCTGAGCAAACGCCGATACGTCGATGCGCAGCGTGAGCTTCAATGGCCCGAGCTGCAGGCGCGCACCGAGATGTGCCGATGCCCTCACGAGCACCTCCAGTGATGCGCGCAACTCCGCCTGCAAGTCGATGCGCGTGCGACCTTGCGGGAGCGCCACTTCGAGTCCCCATCCTGTGAACGTGTAGCTGCGGCTTTGCCGACTGCGGCGATCGTCAACCCGCACGGTGGCCTGCGCCCTGGTGACGATCGCAATTGGCAGCCGCAATCCCGGAACGATGGGCGCGAGCGGTATGACATCGGGCGGCAGCTTGGTCGCGATGCGGGGCGCGATTCTCGGGACCGATACGCAGATCGCCGTCGTGCCGGTCGGCGGCCGGGGCTGCTCCTTGCACTTCTCGCACTCTTTTAGCGGCGCGAACGCGCGTACCACGACGCCGCGGAATTGCGGATCCTCCCTCTCGTTCGGCCCGCGAATGCGCGCATGCTGCTCGCCCGTCCCGTATAGGCCGTACACGACGGGGTAGCTGATGCCCTGATCCTTGAATGCGCAACGGATCGCATTGAGTGCGTTGAACGCCCGGTTGCGCGACAGCGGATTGTTGTGCGAAGCCGGAGCGGTGCTCGACGCCTCGCCATAGGTGAAGACGCGGATAGGATCGCCACTGAAGCGATTGGCGCGGACACCCGCCAGGATGCGCTGGCTGAATTCCTTGATCCGTTGCTTGTGCGTGTCCTTGAGCTCGTGGCGGTCGACGTCAAACTTGCTCAGGTGGAACTCGTACACCTCGGCGTGCGGCACGAACGTGAGGCTCGACACCTCGCCGGCATTCCTGGGATTGATGTTCTTGGTGCCAAAGGGCCATGGCTTGCCGTCGAACGTCACGTTACCGCAGCTTTGCGGAAACTCGTTCGGCGCACGCAGGATCTCTGACTCCTGCTGGTACGCATAATCCTCGCCACCGAACGGCGACTCGGATTCCGCGGTGTACGCATACTGCTCGCTACCGAAGGGCGACTCGGATTCCGAACGGTACGCATACCCCTCCTGTCCGTACTCCTCGCCGTGTTCGAGCGTCGTCTCCGACTCGGCGGCGCCAAAGGGCGAGTCCCATTCGGTCTCGACGGATGGTTCGAGCGACTCGCCAAATGGGCTCTCACCGACGACCGATTCGTCGTTGAAGGTTTCAAGCGTGGTTTCGTTCCAGTTGCTCATGGCTGGCCTCCTGCCGTGGTGCGCGAGACGAGCCTGGGCGCGCTGCCCGGCTGCGCTCCCGGAATCCGCACGGGTTGCGCAGGCACCGTCGCGACGACGTTGCCCGTGGGACGGTCCTTGACGCGCTCGCCCGTTGCCGATTGCCACAGGTCGATGATGCGGTTTATCGTGGTGTAGACGGACGGGGCCGGCTGGTTCGAGTCGTAGAAGAGCGGGACGTTCCCATCGATGCTGAACACACCCGCCTCGATCAGCCGGAGGAAAAGCGACATGTGCCCCGCCAGCTCGAACATTTCCTGCGAACGGGGTGCGGGCTTCATGCCAACCTTCTGCGCGATGAGCGACAGCCGGTCGGACTTCGACTTGGCCGTGGCGTTCAGTGCTCGAACGATCGGTGTGTCGTCTGACAAGGTAAGGTCGAACCAGCTCAGCATGGCCACTGCGGCGAATTCCTCTCGCGCAAGTGCGCCTCCCCTTCTGCGCATGTTCAGCATGTCGCGGAGGCTTTCGCACAGCAACCGCAGATAGGCGTCGTCCGTCGCCTTTGCGCCGGAGAAGTTGCTTCGGTTCTCGATGCCCAGCCAGATCTGGCGCAACAATTCGGCCCACTGTGCGCGGAAAGACGTGTTGACGCCGTTGCTGGTGTGCTGCTTCCAGTCGCGTGCTCCATTGGACGACGGTCCCGGGATTGGATGCGAAAGATCGAGGCCGAACATCCGCCAATAGGCATTGCGGCGGATCACCCGCGATTCCGGCCGCAGCTGGCTGCCGACGCGACCACTTGAAAAGAGCGGCGGGTCGCGAAAGAACAGCTCCTCCGTACTCCGCAGCCATTGAAATGCGTCGACCCGCTCGATCTCGAGCGTCTCACCGTACGCCGCCCGCCGAAGGACCTCCGCAAAGATCTCCACGAGGCCCGTGTTCTCGAGGAGGTAGGCGTAGATGAGGTGATGCCAGATCGCCGGCTGCGTGCTCGAAGGACCCGGGCCCGCGCTGTACGCTGCCGGATCACCCGGAACGATGCCCGATGGCTCGATCATGCTCAATG
>Ga0316622_100001824_pt1 | contig 14292 bp, 11 predicted proteins | sample OWC_Aug_OW2_C1_D_FD_207646 | JGI IMG/M metagenome (GOLD analysis project Ga0316622, IMG submission 207646) | Wetland soil microbial communities from Old Woman Creek delta, Ohio, United States - OWC_Aug_OW2_C1_D5_C | ecosystem: Environmental > Terrestrial > Soil > Wetlands | place: USA: Ohio... | reverse complement strand
CGCAGGGATCCGGATCGACGCGGGGCTCGCCCACCACGTGGAGAACACCGGGCGCGGCCGGCTGCGCTACTACGTCTGTGCCTCGCCGGGGGCCGACCCGCTCGTCGACCGGGAGCCGGCGGAGCCGGCGGCGCGCCACCTCGACGCCTGAGCGGGCCAGCTACTGGGCGTCGGCGGCCAGGTCGGCCACGAACCGGCGCAGGACACGCGCCAGGCGCGGCCCGGCCGCCGCGCCGGCGGCGACGACCTCCTCGTGGCTGAGCGGCCGGCCGGTCAGACCGGCGCCCGCGTTGGACACCAGCGAGACGCCGCACACCTCGAGCCCGGCCCAGCTGGCCGCGATCGCCTCGATCACCGTCGACATCCCCACGGCGTCGGCTCCCAGCGTCCGAAGCATCCGCACCTCGGCCGGGGTCTCGTAGGCCGGGCCGAGCAGCCCGGCGTATACGCCTTGGGCCATCTCGACGCCCTCGACACCCGCGGCCCGACGGATCGCGTCACTGAGCCGGGGGCTCCAGACCCTGGTCTGATCGGGGAACCGCGGGCCGACGGCGTCCGCGTTCGGGCCCACCAGCGGGTTGTGGCCCGTGAGGTTCAGGTGATCGGTGATGATCATGAGGGTGCCCGGACGAAGGCTCGAGTTGACGCCGCCGGCGGCGTTGGTCAGGACCAGGATCCTCGCGCCCAGCCGGCCCATGAGCAGGGCGGGCTGGACGGCCAGGCCGGCGTCATGACCCTCGTACATGTGGATCCGGCCCTGGAGCAGGGCGACCGGCACATGGGCCAGCGTGCCCAGCAGGAGCCTCCTTGCATGCCCGGGAGCAGACGCGGGGGGCCAACCGGGCAGCTCCTCGAACGGGATCGCGACGGCATCCTCCACGTCGTCGGCCAGGCCGCCGAGACCCGATCCGAGCACGATCCCGACCCTGGGCACGAGCGCCGTCCGTGCCCGCACGGCGGCCTCGAGAGCATCCAGCCGCGCGGGCTGCTCGGCGGGCGCGATGGGACGGGGGGCCACGTTGTCGGGAGTCATGTCGCGCCACCTCCGAGGGCTGACCGCGCTCGCAACCGGGACGGGCGGGACGCATCCCGCGGGCCTCCGGGCTGATCGTCCAGGGGGTCAGACGGCCGAGGCCCGCGCACTTCGTCCCCCGGCGGGAGTACCGACACCGGGATGCCGGTCACATCCCGCCGGAGGATCCCACGGGCGGCCCGAGGGCCACCGCAGCGGGAAACGAAGCGCCCGAAGCGACCTGCCGAGCGGGGCTCATTGATGTGATCTCAGTGCCCCTCCGGAAGACCCTTGATGTGATCTCGGTTTCTCCCGGCTCTGCCGGCCCCTTCGGGCAAGACGAACCATACGGTCCGGCCCGTGGGCGGGTCAACGAAGTTATCCACGAATCTGCGGGATCGACGGGTCCGCCCATCCACGATATTCCGAACGCTGTGGACAACTGGTGGACAACTGGGGCCGCCGGGACCGGCAGCACCGCTCTCAGCGGTCGACCGTGGACGATCGATCCTCGGTCATCGATCCTCTCCCCGGCTACCCCCCGAGGGCGTGCATCTCCACCTTGGGAAGCGCGACGGTGGCCCCCGAGCGGAGCTCCGAATAGCGGTCGCCCCGCCGTCCCCAGACGGCCCCGATGGCATCGCGCAGCTCGTCGTCGGTCGCCCGCCCGCGGATCAGCCCCTTGAGATCGTGGCCGTCGATCGCGAAGAGGCACGTGTAGAGCATGCCCTCGGCGCTCAGGCGCGCCCGCGTGCAGTCGCCGCAGAACGGCTGGGTCACCGAGGCAATGACGCCGACCTCGCCGGCGCCGTCGCGATAGCGCCATCGGTTGGCAACTTCGCCCCGGTAGCCCGGCGCGACCGGCTCGAGGGGCATCTCGGCATCGATCATGGCCACGAGCTCGCCGGCCGGCACCACGTCGTCAAGCCGCCAGCCGTTCGTGTGCCCAACGTCCATGTACTCGATGAAGCGGAGCACGACGCCGGCCTCGCGCGCCCAGCGCGCCATCGGCAGCACGCTCGTCTCGTTCAGCCCGCGCCGCACGACCATGTTCACCTTGACCGGATCGAGCCCGGCATCGCGGGCAGCCACGATACCGTCGAGCACGCGGGTCACCGGGAAGTCCACGCCGTTCATGCGCCGGAAGGTCTCGTCGTCGAGCGAATCCAGGCTGACGGTGATCCTTCCGAGACCCGCCGCCCGCAACGGCTCGGCCAGGCTGCGCAGCGCAGAGCCGTTGGTGGTCAGGGTCAGGTCGACTCCCGAGCCATCCGGCCGGCGAATCGCCGCGAGCTGGCTGACGAGATCGGGCAGGTCGCGCCGGACGAGCGGCTCGCCGCCGGTGATCCGCAGCTTCTCCACGCCCAGTGAGACGAAGATCGCAGCAAGCCGGGCGATCTCCTCGTAGGTCAGGACCAGCGAGCGTGGCAGGAACGCGAAATCGCGCCCGTACACCTCGGCCGGCATGCAGTAGACGCACCGGAAGTTGCATCGGTCGGTCACCGATATCCGGAGGTCGCGGAGCGGCCGACGGTACCGGTCGAGCAGCGGGGGCTCCATGGCCGCTCATGGTACGCGGGACAGCCGGGCCAGGTGCCGGACGCTCCCGGGGCCCGGATGCCGCGGACGCCCGATCCTCCCGGTGGAGCATGCCCCGGACGCTCCGAGGTGCCGCACGCGCTGGGTGCCCCGCGGCGTCCGAGCGTCCCGCAGGGGCCCGCACCCAACCGATCCTGCCCGCTCGACGCCGGTACCACCAGTTCCGGTCTTCTGGTACCTCCTGCGGACTCCACCGGACACCACCCCCTCCCTACGATGCCGACATGGCCCACACCAGAGGCGTCCGCGCCTCAGCGGGCACGCGCACCGGGTCAGCCGAAGAGGAACCAGCCATGTCCCCGACCGAATCGCGCAGCGGGTTCCGCCTCCCGTGGAGCACCGAGGGCCGCGCACCGACCGAGCACGACGACGCTCCCGAGGCTCAGCCCACGACCGAGGCGAGCCCCGACGGCGGGCCAGCCCAAGCCGCCGTCGAGGCGGTTCAGGACGCGGCCACCGACGACGCGGCCACCCAGGCCGGAGCGGGCGACTTCGCCAATGCCGGTCGCCCAGAGGCCGACGGTGACACCCCCACCATGCCCGACGCCCAGCCAGACGCAACCCAGCCCGAATTGGAGGTCCAGCAGGTGTTCCCATCCGTCGACGCCCCGGCCGATCTCGCCCCAGACTCTGCCGCGACGGCCGTCCGCGGCGGGGAGCACCAGCGCACCCACCGCCCAGAGAAGTTCCTGGCCGATCTCACCCGCGCCATGCAGGCCGCGGCCGAGGCTGCACGCGACCAGAGCCTCGGGCAGTTCGAGGCCGACTCGAAGCACTTCGTGGACGAGATCCAGGCTCGGTCGGCCGAGGAGGCCAGCACGCTGCGCCAGGACTCGGAGAGCGACATCGCGAGCACCCGCGAGTGGTCCAAGGCCGAGATGGCCCGGATCCGCGAGGAGACCGAGGCCCGGATCGCGAAGCGACGCGCTCAGCTGGACCACGACCTGGAGACGCACGCTGAGCTCGTCCAGGGGCGCATCGGCCGGGTGAACCAGCGTCTCGAAGCGTACCGGGCGGAGATGGCCGACTTCTTCGAGCAGCTGCTGGCGGTGGACGACCCCACCCGCTTCGCCACCCTGGCAGAGCAGATGCCCGAGCCGCCGACGCTCGAGGAGGCCTGGCTGAACGCAGTTGAGACCGATCAGCTTGCCGCCGGAAGCGCGGAGGCCGTGGTGGCGGATCCGGACGCGCAGGCCCCGGTCGAGCCGGTCACCGAGCCGCCCGCCGAAGACCTCCGGCGGGCACTGGTGGAGCGTGCCTTCGATTTCGGAGCGGCCGAGGCCGAGGCCGCGGCGGCGGCGGCCGTAGCAAAGGACACCGACCAGGGCGACGGATCCGACGAGGCGATCCCCGACATCACGTTCAGCGTCAGCGACCGGCTGGCCGGGCTCGTCCCGTCGGACGGTGAGGACACCGCGCCGGCTGCCGAGGCGGAGGCAACCACGACGCAGGTCCTGGTGAGCGGCCTCGTCTCGGTCGCCAGCATCGCAGGCTTCAAGCGTCAGCTTGGGCGGGTCACCGGAGTCACCTCGGTGAGCGTGTCGTCGGGACCGGAGGGCGAGTTCGTCTTCGCGGTCTCCCACCAGCCGAACGTCGAGCTCGCGGGCGAGATCGCCGCGTTCTCCGGGTTCGAGGCACAGATCACCGACGCGAGCGACGGCGTGCTTCGCGTCGGCGCCCGCGACCCCGAGGCGTGAGCCAGCCGACGGGCGAGGCGCAGCCGACACTGGGGCTCGCACAGGAGACAGGAAGCATCCCGATGAACCGGCCGACGATCGCGGTTCATCTCCCAGCCGGGGAGTTTGCGAGGGTTGCGCCCGAGCTTGAGGCGGCGGGCTTCCGGCCTGCCCCGGTCGAGACCCCCATCGAGCTCGAGGCGCTCCTCCTCGAGCGCCGCGACGTGGCGATCGCGATCATCGACGGCGAGAGCGACTTCGATGCCTCGCTCGAGTTCTACGAGGTCCTTCACGCGAGTGAGCGGGCGATCCCTGCCCTCCTGATCGTGTCCGGCCGGCAGCTCGATCGGTTCGAGGGGGCCCCTGCTCGCGCCAGCGTCGACGATGAGCTGATCACCCGCCCGTACTCGGCGGAGTCGCTTCGCTGGCGGGTGGAGGCGATGTGCATCCGCTCACAGACGGTCGACGACGGCAGCGGCGCCGTGCTCCAGTCGGCTCCCATCACTGCCTGGGGCCCCCGGGCACAGGTCCTGGTGGTCTTCAACCCCAAGGGCGGGGTCGGCAAGACGACCGTTGCCACCAACCTGGCGGCGACCCTGCAGCTCAACCACGCGCAGCGCGTCCTCCTGGTCGATGCCGACACGGTGACCGGCCACGTCTCCTCGTCGCTTGGGCTCGAGCAGGTCCGCACCCTCGCCGATGCCTGGCGTGACGAGGCAGCGGGCGCCCCGGCGGAGACGCTGACCGAGGTCGCCGGCACACACGCCAGCGGCATGCGCGTCCTGGTCCTGACGGACAGCCCGCTCAACACGCAGGTGCTCGATCCCGAGCGAGTTGCTGCCGCGATCATGCAGTCGCGTACCGGCTACGACTTCATCATCGTCGACCTGCATCCGTCATACAGCGAGCTGAACCTGTCGATCTTCGGAACTGCCGACCGGATCATCGCGCCGGTGACACCGGACATCCCGGCGCTTCGCGCCGCGGTCCAGCTCAAGGAGGTGGCCACGGAGCTCGGCGTCGACGACCGGCTGGCCATGATCGTCAACCGCGCCAACAGCGGTGTGTCCGTGGCCGACATGGAGCGGACCGTCGGCCTGCCGGCCCTGGCCACCGTCAGGTCGGGCGGCCTGCTCTTCGTGCGGGCCTCCAACGAAGGCAAGACCGTCGTCGAGCTCTACCCGCGCGAGAAGGTGACCGCCGACTTCGGCGAGCTCGCCCTCAGGCTGGCGCCCGGCATCGAGGCACAGCAGAACCAGCGGGCGAGGAGCCTCAGGCTCTTCCGTCGCGAGGCCGCCCTCGGCTGAGTCGCTCTAGCGGGCGCGGTCCTGCCAGCTGGTGCCGCCCATCGGCTGGCCGGGCAGCGGCTGTGCCGGCTCGCCGGTGCGCTTGTCGACCTGCCGAACCCCACGCAGGTAGAACCGGTTCACGAGGATCGCGTCCTCCCCGATGTCAAGCTCGCGACCCCCGATGAGGACCGCCGCATCCGTGATCGCCACGAACATGTCCGAGGCACGCTCCATCAAGCGCTCGGGCTCGTTGCCCGGGTAGAGGTAGACCGTGCCCATGACCCGGAACGGTGGTGCCTCGACCGCGATGTCGAACGGGACCTTGCGCACCTTGTACGCGGCCCGCTGCTCGGCGCTCAGCTCGGGCATCGTCTCGGGTCCGGCGAGCACCAGGATGAGGTCGTACGGATCCACGCTCTTGAGGCCCGGCGCGGGCTCGGGCCCGGCCGACCCATCGATGGGCGCCCACGTGACGTTGGAGATCGCGAGGGACTCGCGCCGGTTCAGCGCATCGGAGAGACGGCCCTCGATCCACATCGTGCCGGCCAGCCGCCACTCCTCGCTGAACGCGTCGAAGGGGACCGGACGGCCGGCTCGCGCGGGCCCGGCGCCCGCCCCGCCACCGCGCGGGGTCGCGGCTCCAGCAGGCTCGGCCGGCTTCGGCCTGCGGCGCAGGAAATCGAACGGCACGACGTCGCCCCCTCGCCCGGCCCGGCGCTACTCTTCCTCGGCCGCGCCGGTCCGGTCGCGGATGAGGTCGACCACGGTCGCGTCGGCCAGCGTGGTCGTGTCGCCGAGGACACGGCCCTCGGCGATGTCGCGCAGCAGCCGGCGCATGATCTTGCCCGAGCGGGTCTTGGGCAAGTCCGGCACGAACATCAGGTACTTGGGGCGTGCGATCGGGCCAATCACGTACGCCACGTGCTCGCGCAGCTGGAGCGCGAGCGTGTCCGAAGGCTCCTGCCCGGATCTTAGGATCACGAACGCGAAGATCGCCTGCCCGGTGATCTCGTCGGCCTTGCCGACGACCGCCGCCTCCGCCACCGAGCGGTGGTCGACGAGCGCGGACTCCACCTCGGTCGTCGAGATGCGGTGGCCGGCCACGTTCATGACGTCGTCGACCCGGCCGAGCAGCCAGAAGTAGCCGTCCTCGTCGCGCTTGGCGCCGTCGCCCGCGAAGTACATGCCTGGGAAGCGACTCCAGTAGGTCTTGCGGTAGCGCTCGGGATCACCGTATATGCCGCGCAGCATGGCCGGCCACGGCCGCTTGAGGACAAGGTACCCGCCGCCGCCGAACGGCACGCTCCTGCCCTCGGCGTCGACGATGTCGGCCTCGATCCCGGGCAGGGGGAAGGTTGCCGAGCCGGGCTTGGTGGTGGTCACGCCGGGCAGCGGGCTGATGAGGATCTGCCCCGTCTCGGTCTGCCACCAGGTGTCCACGATCGGACATCGGCGGCCGCCGATGTGCTCGTGATACCACAGCCAGGCCTCGGGGTTGATCGGCTCGCCCACCGATCCGAGCAATCGCAGCGACGAGAGATCGCGGCGGGCCGGGTAGGCCTCGCCCTGCTTCATGAAGGCGCGGATCGCGGTGGGCGCCGTGTACAGGATCGTGACGCCGTAGTCCTCGACGATCTGCCACCAGCGGTCCCAGTCGGGCGTGTCCGGGGCTCCCTCGTACAGAACCCCGGTGGCGCCGTTGGCGAGCGGTCCGTAGACGATGTAGCTGTGGCCGGTCACCCAGCCGATGTCCGCCGCGCACCAGTACACGTCGTCGGGCTTGACGTCGAAGACCATCTCGTGGGTGAAGCTGGTGCCCACGAGGTAGCCCGCCGTGGTGTGCACGATGCCCTTGGGCTTGGCGGTGGTGCCGCTCGTGTAGAGCAGGTAGAGCATGTGCTCCGAGTCCACCGGGACCGCCGGACAGTGGTCCGGCTGGCGGTCGACGATGTCGTGCCACCAGAAATCGCGCCGGGGAACCATGTGGACGCCATCGCCGAACCGGTCGACGACGATGAGGTGCTCGATCGTCGGAGTGTCGACGACGGCCTCGTCAGCGTGGTGCTTGAGGCCGACCTTCTTGCCTCGCCGCCATCCGCCATCGGCGGTGATGAGCACCTTTGCGCCGGCGTCGTTGATGCGGCCGGCCAGCGCTTCCGCGGAGAAGCCTCCGAACACGACCGTGTGCGGGGCACCGATCCGGGCACAGGCGAGCATCGCGATCGGCAGCTCGGGGATCATCGGCATGTAGATCGCCACACGATCGCCCTTGCGCACCCCGAGCTCGAGCAGAGCGTTGGCGGCCTTGCAGACCTCGCGCTGCAGATCGGCATAGCTGAGCGTCCGCGTGTCGCCGGGCTCACCGATCCAGTGATAGGCGACCTTGTCGCCGGCGCCGCGCTCGACGTGGCGGTCGACGCAGTTGTAGGCGATGTTGAGCTCGCCGCCCACGAACCACTTCGCGAACGGAAGGTCCCACTCCAGGGTCGTCGAGAAGGGCGTGAACCAGGTGACCCGCTCGCGCGCCTGGCGCTCCCAGAAGGCCACGTAGTCGATGTCCGCCTCCGCGGTCAGGTCGGGACCGGCATTCGCCCGATCGCTGAAGGCGGGGCTCGGGGGGAACGTCCGGCGCTCCGCCAGGAGATTCTCGATCTCGGGGGACGAGGCCGCGCGGCTGGCCTCGGGATCGACGGTCACGGACGACCTCCGCTCACTTGCTCCGGCTGGTCTGGCCATTCTACGCGCCGGGTAACGGCCGCCGGCTGACTGTCGGCGCCGATCTACCCGGATGCCCGGATGCCCGGACGGCCGAAGCCTGCCTAGTCGGCGCCCCCATGTCGCCCAAACCCACTTCAGTCCCCCGAAGACCCGGCGTCGTCGCCGACCAGCCCGGCTGTGCCCGATGAACCCGGCCCGGCCGTGCCCGCCAGGACGAGCCGCTGCGAGAAGGGGATCTCGACCCCCTGCTCGGCAAAGGCAATCAGGATGCGCCGGCGCAGCTCACCGGTCGCGGCCCACTGCTCGCCTGCCCGAACCTGCCCCGTCACCTTGATCTGCACGCCGGCATCGCCGAGGGCGTTCACCCGCAGCGCGGCGGGGGCCTGGAGGATCCGGCCGGCCCAGGCGGGGTCGGCGGCCATCCCGGCTCCCACGCCGTTGAGCACGGCCATGGCCCGATCGACGTCCGTCCCGTAGGCAACCGGGACGTCCAGGTTGATTCCGGCGTGGACCCGAGTGAGGTTGGACGCAACGTCGATATCGCCGTTGGGGACGTGGTGGACCGCGCCGTCGAGATCGCGCAGCTGCGTCCGCCGGAGCGTCACCAGCTCGACAGTCCCGGAGACCCCGCCGATGCGCACGGTATCGCCCTCGCCGAACTGGTTCTCGATGATGATGAGCATCCCGTTGATGTAGTCGCGGATCACGTCCTGGCCGGCGAACGCGATCGCGGCAAAGACCAGGCCGAGGGCAGCGATGACCTCCGTCAGGTCGAGCAGAGCCAGGAGGATGAGCACGACGATGGCGACGACGACCCCGCGCAGGAGCGCGAACAGGAGGGTCTCGAGCGTTCGTGCCCGCTTGGCGACCTCGGCTTCGGCCAGGTCGGCGGGGAGCCCCTCCTGCGCGGCGTTGTGCATCAGGGTCCGGTGAAGGATCCGCGAGATCAACCCCCGCCCGACGCGCAGCACGATGAGCCCGCCGATCAGCAGAACGACGAGCAGGAGCAGGTTCGAGCTCAGCCAGGAGGCCAGCCCCTCGCTGTCGAAGCCGAGGTCAGGCATCTGGCCGGCGCGACAGCATCATGGGCATCGGCGGCAGGCCTCGCGGCCGGTCAGGCGGCGAGGCCACCGAGCCGGCTCGTGATCGCCGCCGCGGTGTCTCGCACCGCGTTCGCGATCTCCGGGACACGGCGAGCGGTGAGGCGGAAGGCCGGCCCCCACACCTCGACGGCCGCGATCGTGTGTCCGCGCGGATCGTGGACCGGTGCGGCGATGGCGTGGAGCCCGATCTCGAGCTCCCCGATCGCGGTCGCGTAGCCGCGCCGGCGGGCTCTCGCCAGGTCTTCGAGGAGCGGCTCGAGGTCCACGATCGTGCGCTCGGTGAACCGCTCGAGACCGCGCTTGACGATCTGGAGGATGTCGCGCTCCGGCAGGGCCGCCAGGAGCACCTTGCCCGAGGCGGTAGCGTGGAGCGGCATGGCCCGCCCGTTCCAGTCGCCGACGGCGACGAGGCTGGGGCCCGCCACCTGCGCGACGGCCACGGCGCCGTCGGGCTCGGCGACCGCGAGCCCGACGGATTCGCGTGTCGCGCGGGCGAGCCGCTCGAGGTCGGGCATCGCCAGCGCGCGCAGGTCGAGGGTGCGCTCGGCGCACTCGGCGAGGCGGATGACGACGACCCCGAGGCGGTACTTCCCGGATTCCTCGTCCTGCTCGACGAGACCGCGACGCCCGAGGGTCGCGAGCAGGCGCGATGCCGTCGACTTGTGCAGGCCCAGGCGGCGGGCGAGCTCCGTCACCCCGACCTCGCTCGACGCGTCGCCGAGCGCGAGCAGGAGCGCGGCTGCCCTGTCGACCGAGCGGACGGCGTTGCTGTCCACTGGCACAGTGAGCCTCCTATGCGTCCGGGCGTGCGTCGGGGGTGCCCCCGAGCTGCCCGTGCGCCGGCGTCGCGTCATGAGCTCGCCGGTCCAGGGCCGCACGAAGCGAGTCCGCGAAGATCGACACGACCCGGTCGACGGTGTCGCCCTCGGCGTGCGCCTCGCACATGAACCACGGCTCGCGACTGTCCGGCTCGGGCATCGCCCCGCGTGCGTGCATCCCAACCGCGACTGCGTCGTACAGCTCGTGATCGGTGGCCGCCCAGTCGCGGTACTCGCTCGGGACCTTGTCGGTGAACATGATCCCGAACATCGAGGGGTGCCCGGTGATGACGTAGGGCAGGCCGGTCGGATCGAGCACCTGCCGGATGCCGGCCTGGATCGCCTGGCCGGTGCGGTGGAGCGTCTCGAGCGCCGGCGTGTCCCGCAGGGTCTCGAGCGTCTTGACCGCCGCGGCCGCTGCAACGCGGTTGCCGGCGTACGTGCCACCGTGGCTGACCTTGGACGGCATCAGCTCCATGATCTCGCGCCGCCCGCCGAACGCGGCCGCCGGGTAGCCGTTGCCCATCGCCTTGGCGTAGGTGGCCAGATCGGGCGTGATGCCGAAGTGCTCGGCAGCGCCACCCTTCGCAAAGCGGAAGCCGGTCTTGACCTCGTCGAAGATGAGCAGGATGCCGAACTCCTCGGTCAGGGCGCGCATCGCCTTGTGGAAGCCCGGCTGCGGGAGGATCCCCTGGGCGTTGCCGAGCACCGGCTCGACGATGATCGCGGCGATGTCGTCGCCCTCGCGCTCGAAGAGCCGGCGCAAAGCCTCGAGGTTGTTGTAGCGCGCCGGGATGATCGTGTTGGCGACCGCCTCGGGGATGCCGCGGCCCCAGGCGAGGCGGGACGGGTTGTCCGGGTCGCCAAGCTGGGTGACGTCAACGGGAAGCACACTGATCAGGGCGTAGTCGTGAACCCCGTGGTACTGGCCCTCGAACTTCACGATCTTGTTGCGACCCGTGAACGCCCGCGCGACGCGCATGGCATGCATCGTGGCCTCGGTGCCGGACACCGTCATGCGGGCCATCTCGACCCAGCCGGTCAGCTCGGCGATGAGCTCGACGACACGGACCTCGTCCTCGCTCGTGAGCGAGAAGCTGACGCCGAGTCGCATGCGCTCGTTGACGTAGTCGTCGACGCGCGGGTCGGCGTGCCCGAGGATCACCGGGCCGTAGCCCATGCGCAGGTCGACGTACTCGTTGCCATCGATGTCCCACACGCGGCCACCCTTGCCGCGGTCGACGTAGATCGTGTTCTCGCCCCAGGCGCGGAAGTTGGAATCGGTGCCGCCGGGCAGACGCCGGATCGCCCGCTGGTACATCTCGAGCTGGCGGTCGCGCTTGAGCGCGGGCGCCGTTCGGGCGGCGGATTCGGTAGCCATGGTGCCTCCGTCAGGACGGTGCAGGTTGAGACCTCGGTCGGCGCGCGGGACGCAGCGCGATCCGGGTTCCCGGAACGGCGTTCGACGCAGTTGCAGACTGCGGAACGCGGGCGAGTGCATCCTGACACACGACACGGCGCGCAGTCAACGAGAAGGCGCCCGAGCGAGGATCATCGGCGGCACGTGTCAGTGCGGGTCGGGACGATGCCGTTCGCGTCCCGACCACCCGTCAAGCATGGCCGGGCTGACGCCGGGCATCCGATCCGGGACACTTGGTGCGATGTCGTTCGCTGACGCCGCAGGCCCGCCGTGATCCCTCCGTTCGCGTACCTGGCCGCGATCGGCCTGTCGGCCATCGGGATGGCCCTGGTCGACCGCCGGTATCACCTGGGCGTGCTCGGCCGCCCGCTGGTCGTCGCCATCGTCGTCGTCGAGATCGTCTACCTTGCGTTCGACCTGCTCGGCAGCGCCCGGGGCTGGTTCGAATCGAACCCCGACTACGTCGTGGCCATCGTCCCTCCCGGCATCCCGCCCGAGGAGCCGCTGCTGCTGGCGTTTCTGACCCTCTTCTCGGTGACCATCTTTCGGCTCGCCGGGCGCTGGACGCGGGAGGGTTGAGGGTGCCCGAGTACACGCTCGCGGCGGTCGTCTGGCTGATCGCAGCCGGCGTCGCCGCCGGGCTCGCCGGCACTCGACCGTGGGGGCTGCTCGGGGAGCGGCGGACCTGGGTCACCCTGGTCGTGTTCGGTGGCTTCACGATCGTCTTCGACATCGTGCTCACCGGCCTGCCCATCGTCACCTACGGCGACGAGCACCTGAGCGGCATCCGGCTGGGCCCGATGCCCATCGAGGACCTCCTGTACGGGCTGGCGCTCGTGCTCACCGCGCTGACCGCCTTCGTCGCCGCATCGCCGCGGCGCGACCCCACGCCGGGGGCGGGTGAGTGAGGGGGCGGGCCTTGAGCGACCTCGTGGTGGCGAGCCGGCCCCTGTCCTGGGTCAACACCGCCCTCCCCTTCGTCGCCGCCGCATACGACGTCGAGCGCGGGCTGACCCCGCTCATCGTGCTCGGGGCGCTGTACTTCCTGGTCCCGTTCAACCTGCTCATGTACGGCGTGAACGACGTGTACGACTACGCGTCCGACCTCGCGAATCCCCGGAAGGGCTCGCTCGAAGGCGGCCTCCTCCCGCCCGACCGGCGCCGCCTCATGTGGTCTGCGATCGCGATCACCAACGTGCCGCTTCTCGTCGTCCTGGCCATCCTTGCGCCGGCTGCCGGCACCGTCGCCGTCCTGTCGGCAGTGGTCGCGGCCGTGATCTACTCGGCGCCGCCGCTGCGGACAAAGGAGCGTCCCTTTGCCGACTCGGTCACCTCGGCGCTTCACTTCGTGCTGCCCGCCGCAGCCGGCTTCCTGGTCGCCGGGCTCCCGGCGGGTGAGCTCCCGTGGCTCATCCTCGGCGGCTTCCTGGCCTGGGGGATCGCCAGCCATGCGCTCGGCGCGATCCAGGACATCGCCTACGACCGGGCGGCCGGGATCGGCTCGATCGCTTCTGCGCTGGGCGCCCGGCCCACTGCCGCGGTAGCGATGGCGGGCTACGGGATCGCGGTCGTCGCAGCGCTCGCGCTGGGCGGGCTCGCCGTGGCCGCGGCCGCCGTGCTCGCCCTGTACCTGCTGCTGCCGCTGGGGATCCTCCTCTCGCCGACCGAAGCGCAGGCTCGCCGGTCCTGGCGCTCGTTTCTGTCGCTCAACCTGCTGGCCGGGTTCGTGATCACCCTCGTCCTGCTCCGGCACTGGGGCCTCAGCGCGACCACGGCGCAGGAGCTGCTGGCCGGCACGGCCGTCGCGGCCGCGGCGATCTCGCTGCTCCAGGTCCTGGCCAACGAGATCGTCCTGGGACGCGCAAGGACCCGCGGGCGCGGCACCGGGGAGGGCGGCTCCTCGCGACGCGACGCCGAACGGCGCCACACCGGGGCAGGTGAGGCCGGGGCACGGACGCCCTCACGGCTGACCGTGGTCGTCCCCTGCCGGGACGAGGCGGCCCGGTTGCCCGGCGTGATCGCGGCCCTGGCGGCCCAGGATCACCGCGCTCTCGAGATCATCGTCGTCGACGACGGCTCGACCGACGGATCCGCGGACGTGGCCCGGCGTGAGCTCGCCACGAATCGGCCGGCCGCCGGCCACGATCGCGTCATCGATGCCGGGCCCAAGCCGCCCGGCTGGTCCGGCAAGAGCTGGGCCTGTGCGGCAGGCTTCCGCGAGGCAGCCACGGACCGCGTGCTGTTCCTCGACGCCGACACCATCCCCGCGCCGCCGGCCTGCCGCATCCTGGCCGAGGTCTCGGAACGGACCGGGGCGGGGCTGGTGTCCGGCGTGTCCACCTTCGCCATGCCGACGGCTCGCGAACAGATCGGGCTGTCGGGCTTCGTGATGGCCATCTTTGGCTTCCTGCCGCTCTGGCTGCTCGACCTGGCGAGCGGGAGGCCGAGCAGCATCGCCTTTGGCTATGGGCCGCTGCTCCTGGTCGAGCGAGGGGCGTACGAGCGGTCAGGGGGGCACGGCGCCAGTCCCACCAGCCAGCGCGAGGACATCGACCTGGCCCGGACCTTCGCTCGGGCCGGCGAGTCTATCCGGCTCGTCCGCGCCGCCGACCTTGCCGTCACCCGCCACTATCCCGCCGGGTGGGGCGCGCTCCGCG
>Ga0316622_100001823_pt1 | contig 14294 bp, 8 predicted proteins | sample OWC_Aug_OW2_C1_D_FD_207646 | JGI IMG/M metagenome (GOLD analysis project Ga0316622, IMG submission 207646) | Wetland soil microbial communities from Old Woman Creek delta, Ohio, United States - OWC_Aug_OW2_C1_D5_C | ecosystem: Environmental > Terrestrial > Soil > Wetlands | place: USA: Ohio... | reverse complement strand
GACCAGCAGGCCGGACTTATTGCCGAGGCAGCGGCGATGGCCACTCAAAGCGGGATTGCGCTTTCACTCACGCCCCAGAGGCTTCAGGAGCGGATCATGCGGGCGAAGCAAAGCCTGTTTTCGCCCGATGACCTAGCGCAAACCCACCTAAACACTCCTGTGGATCAATGCCTTTCCGCTGTCTATCGCGCATACCAATTATTGCTCGAAAGCCAGAGACAGGTGGATTTCGAGGATCTTATTTTTAAAGTGGTGCATCGGCTGGAGTCGGACCCCGCATTTCTGCAAGGGTGCCGGGATCGATTTCGTCACGTATTTGTCGATGAATACCAGGATCTAAACCATGGCCAGTACCGTATCATACGGGCACTGGCGCCTCCGGACGCCAGCGGCGGAAGTCTTTGTGTCATCGGCGATCCCGATCAATCCATCTACGGCTTCCGTGGATCTGATGCCGCTTATTTCCATAAATTCATGAAAGAATATCCTGACGCCAGCGTCGTCACCCTCACATACAACTACCGCTCCACCAACACCATCCTTTCAGCATCTTTCCAAGTGATTAATACGGACGGGGTGGAGCGATCCAGAACGTATTCGATTATCGACGGGGTCAAGACGATCGCTATTCTGGAGCTTGCGAACGAACACGCCGAAGCCGAATCCATTGCCCACGTCATAGAGGGTTTGGTGGGGGGAACCGGTTTTCACGCGATTGACACCGGTCGGGTCAAGGAGGCTTATCCTTCACAGGGATTGAGCTATGCGGATTTCGCCGTCTTAACCCGCACCAGCGACCAGCTTCGAGTAATCGCCGAGGGGTTTGGAACCTGCGGAATCCCCTTCCAGATAGCCAGTCGCCAGCGCCTTTTCAAAGAGAAGGGCGTCGCAGAGGTGCTTGCGCTATTAAAGGTTCTATCCGGCGGAGGGACATACGCCGATTTTGAAAAAGTCTCGGCCATTATTGCCCCTAATTTAGGGCGAAGAGTGATTGCAACCTTCAAGGAGTGGTGCCTGAAAAATCGGCTGTGTCTAAAGGATGGATTGTCGAGCGCCGCACGCTTTCCCATCCCAGGCCTAAGCCGGAATCAACAGTTGGCACTCACCGAGTTCGCTGGCCGTCTCTCCACCATCGATCGGGAGACGTCATCGCTTACCGCGGAAGAAAGACTGCTTCACCTCACAAGCGATCCGGGCATTGCAGCTTTCTTTGCTGAGGAAAAATCAAGAGAGGCGTTGAACCGGCTTGTTTCCATGGCTGTAAATTTAGAAGCCAACACTGTAGGCCTTATCAATAGCTGCGCCCTTTATACGGATACCGATGTTTATCATCCCCGGGCGGAGAAGGCGGCATTGATGACCATGCACGCCGCCAAGGGGCTTGAGTTTCCGGTGGTTTTTATTGCCGGCTGTGAAGATGAGTTGATTCCGTACCGGCGGCCGGCGGAAAGCGGCAGCCCGGATATCAAGGAAGAGCGCCGCCTTTTTTATGTTGCCATGACACGAGCGAAGGATCGGCTTTATCTGACTTTGGCCAAACGCCGAAGCAGGTTTGGCAGAACCACAAACCGCGAAATTTCGCCGTTTGTGAAGGATATCGAGCAGCGCCTGCTCACCCGCGAAGCCCTGGGCGCCAATCACCGGAAAAGAAAACCGGATCAACTTAAGCTGTTCTAATTCTAAAGTTTTTCCGCTCTTGACCGATATATCCGCTATAATCACACAGCATCAAAAGTTCATGCTTGAATATTTAGCCATTTTTCGGGTAAAATAATATAATATCCTGGTTCTGAACTTCCGGCGCGTATGATCTTCGCATCCATGAGTCACAGGCAGCTTCGAATCATCGGCATCCTGAGTTTTCTCTGCGTTGCGATGCTGATCCCATCCACGGCACCGGCCGACATCTACCGCTATATCGATGAGAACGGGGTGATGCATTTCACCAACGCCCCCACCTCGGATAAATTCAAGCTCTTCATGCGCGAGCGCAAGATATTCATCTCCAAACTCGACTCCAATCAATTCGACCCGATCATCACCGACGCCTCCAAGAAATACGGGCTTGAAGCGCCTCTCATCAAAGCCGTCATCAAGGCCGAGTCCGATTTCGACCCCAACGCCATATCCCACAAAGGCGCCCGAGGGTTGATGCAGATCATGCCCATGAATTACCGCTTGCTGAACGTGGAAAACCCCTTCGACCCCCACCAGAGCATCGATGGCGGCGCACGCTATTTACGGGAAATGATGGACCGATACAACGGTAAGCTCGTCCTCTCACTGGCTGCCTATAACGCCGGCCCGGGCGCGGTGGACCGCCACGGCGGGGTCCCACCGTATCAGGAGACCGAAGAGTATATCGAGCGCGTGATGCGCTACTATCATCGGTACAAGAACTCATAACCATCCCGCCACTTGATCCCTTCAAACGCACTTCCCAAACTATAGACGCGATACCCGTTCGTGACGGATCAACCGGCAGTGCCGATGAATCCCTTACCCGTCTGTTTCACACGGAATAGAGCCTTATCCGCGAGGCCCAGCAGGCCGATGATGTTTTGGGCGTCTTCCGGATAGCTCGCCAGACCGAAACTCGCGCTCAGCCGAACAGCCAGACCGCTTTCGGTCAGATAGGTCGTGCGCCGCATTTTGGCACGGATGGCCTCCACTTTGGATTTTGCCCGATTTTTTTCGAATCCGGGCAGCACCACGACAAACTCGTCGCCGCCATAGGCTACACCGAAACAGGGCTTCTTGATGAGGGATCGTATGGTTCGAGCGACCTCCCGCAGGGCCTGACTTCCGTTTAAATGGCCGTGGGTATCGACCACGTGTTTGAAGTCGTCCATGTCCATAAAAATCAAGGAGATGGGGGCTTCCGAGAGGCGACTTTCGGTAATAATTTTATCCAGAGCCTGGTAAAGGTAGCGGGTATTGTAAAGCCCTGTCAGGTCGTCGAGCAGGGAGAGTTTCTGCATTTTTCGGTGGTCACGCCGAAGCTCCTCCTCCAGCCGCTTTTGCCGGGTATTATCCACCATGATGCCCTCGATGATCGGCTCGGCGGCTTCCTCCTGGTTCAAGCGGTAATTGGCCAATCCCCACACGGGCTTTCCGTCTTTGCGCCGGAGCTTCACCTCGTAATTGGCCAGAAAGCCCCTGCGTTTTAGGGCTTTGATCATTTGCTGACGCTCGGCAGGATCATAATACAGATCCGCTGCCCCCGCCTTGAGTCGCAGCATCTCTTCGGTGGAGGCGTAACCCAGGAAACGGGAGTAGGCCGGGTTGACGCGGATGAGTTCGCCGGAGAGCTTGCTTTGAAACATACCCTGGACCGCGTTGCGGTACATGTTGTGGTAGCGCTGCTCCGCTCGGCGGAGTTCCTCTTGCACGCCCTTTAGCTCGGTTAGGTCGGTCAGAAAGATCATGTAGCCTGCCGTTTCGCCGGATTCATCCCGCAGGGTGCTGCGGTTGAAGAGGGCCGGCAGGCATTGGCCGCTTTTTGTGATTAAATTGGCTTCAAAGCTCATGTGGTCGCGGCTGGCCGAATAGATCTGCACTCGGCCCTGTTCGTAAATCTCGTCGAGTCGTCTTCCGGTCAACTCCTGCGGTCCGTATCCCGTCATGAAGAGCAAGGCGGGGTTCACCTCCCGGATGCACAACTCACGATCCAGCATCATGAGCCCCTCGGAGGTGGAGTTCACAACCCGACGGAATTTTTCTTCGAAAAGACGATGTTCGGTGACATCCCTCAAAAAGCACAGAGTGGCCGGCCGTTCGCACCAGGTGCTAGCCTCGGCCTGCATCTCCACCCAGCGGGTATCACCGTTTTTGACACCAATTTTGAAGGTGCAGCTATGCTGATGGTTTTCTGCGTTCAGGCATTCCGCGGAGCGCCGCAGCACGAGATCCAGATCCTCCGGGAGAATGATCTGGTTCAGGTTGCTGGCGGTCAGCTCGGCCTGGGAATACCCCAGCAACGCTTCGGCTTTCGGGTTGGCAAACTGAAAGCAGTTGTCTTGGATGACCAGCACGGCGTCACTGACGCGCTCGATCATGCGGCGGAATCCCGAGATCAAATCTGCGGTCCGTGCATCCGCAGGTTTCAAAACCTCGGATTTTTCCGCGGCAGGGTTCGGGGATTCATTTGCGAACGGATCCGGATGGGTCGGCACGGTTTTACTCATCGGTTTCTTCTACAACTACCCTGTCTTTCTTCTTCAGCTGAACCCAGAGCCCCCATAGGATGGATATGGCCGACAGGATCATGAAGGCGAGAGAAATTGGACGCGTAAAGAAAATCAAGGGAGACCCTTGGGAAATCAGCAGCGCCTGCTGCAGGGAGGTCTCCAGCATCTGGGCCAGGACCGATGCCAACACCAATGGGGCGATGGGGAACCCTAGCTTGCGCATGAAGTACCCGATCAATCCGAAAACAAGCATCACCCAAACATCGAAAAGGATGAACCGGATGCTGTACGTTCCGAGAACGGAACAGAAAATAATGATCGGTGCCAGGACGGGGAATGGGACCACAGCGATCCGGGCCCACAGGCCGACCAGGGGCAGATTGAGCACCAAGAGCATGACGTTGCCGATGTACATGCTGGCGATGACCGCCCAGACAAATTGGGGATTGTTTTTAAAGAGCATCGGGCCCGGCTGCAGGCCGTACATCATCAATCCGCCCAGCAGGACCGCCATTGAGGGCGCCGTGGGCAGCCCGAAGGAGAAGAGCGGCACGAACCCGGCTGTTGACGTGGCGTTGTTCGCGCCCTCCGGCGCGGCCACTCCCTCGATCGCGCCCTTGCCAAACCGGTCCGGGTCCTTGGAGATTCGTTTCTCAAGGTCGTAAGCCACGAAGGTGGTCACCGACGGCGCGCAGCCGGGAAGCAGCCCGAGGAAAAACCCCACGCCCGTTGAGCGCAGCATGGCGCCGGTGCAGCGCTTGATATCGGCCCAGGTGGGCATGAGATTTTTTATCCCCGCCAGGCTGATGGCCCCGGCCTCAGCTTCGATGTTGAGCATGACCTCGCTAATCGCGAAGACCCCCACGATCACGCTGATGAAATTGATGCCGGCCATGAGGTCCAGGGAGCCGAAGGTCAGGCGGGCGGCCCCGGTCAAGGGGTTCTGGCCGATGAGGGCGGCCAGCAGCCCTAACGCCATGGAGATCACGCCTTTGAGAAGTGCCCGGCCGGAGAGGCTGATCACCAGCGACAGCCCCATCAGCATCAGAGCGAAATACTCAGGCGGGCCGAACGCCAAGGCGAAGCCCGCGCATATCGGAGCAAAAAAAGTCAGCCCGAAGAGGCTCAAGGTGCCGGCCAAAAAGGAAGAGATGGCGGCTATGGCCAGTGCCGGACCGGCATTCCCCTGCTTGGCCATTTCGTAGCCGTCCAGCGCCGTGGGAACGGAAGATGCCTCGCCGGGGATGTTCACAACGATGGCGGTGGTCGATCCTCCGTACATGGCGCCGTAATAGATGGCAGCCATCATGATGATGGCTGAAGTGGGAGGCAGGAACGTCGTTAACGGCAGCAGGATGGCGATGCCCGAGGAAGGCCCGATCCCGGGAAGCACGCCCACCAGGGTGCCGATGAGGCTTCCGACCAGGGCCCAGAACAAATTTTGCCACGTCAGGGCGATGGAAAAGCCTTGCAGTAGATAGTCCCAGGAAAATCCCATAACCGCTTCCTATTCGAAAAAAATCGTTCCTATCGGCAAGGAGAGCTCGAGCAGTTGGCCGAAAACATAATAGGAGAGGACTCCCGTTATAATACCGCAGATGAGACCCGTCCAAACCGCGGAGCGCTTCAGGTACCAGATGCTGAAGGCAATGTAGAGCCCCGAGCTCAGGGGGAACCCAATAGGCGTCATCACCAGAACGAAAACGACGGCGGCCAGAAGGATCACCGTTATGCGGATCATGGCCCCACGGTCCGGCCACTTGAGCGGAACATCCTTCCCCCCAAGCCGCCATGACTTAAGGGCCAAGAAGGCCCCGCCGGAAAGTATCGTTACCCCCACGATGTACGGGAGGGTGCGGGGCGGCAGCCGTTCCTCCATCCCACCCCTGATCTGAGAAGCGGCCAATAGAACGACGATGCCCAACAAAACCAGGAAACAGCCGCAAGCGAGATCCGCCGATCGCTGTGTTTTCAAGGTCACCTCTCCAACCAGGTTCGCTGGTAGGAACGGGGCCCCGGGCGCGACGCCCCCGAGGCCCTCATACAAGAGCCCGTGTCAGACCGCAACCTCACTTTTTCATACCCGCTGCCAGCTCCTTGTAGATGACGGTCATTTTCTCCAGGTAGGCCTTGCTTTCCGCATGTCCAACGGCCAAGGGGACAAAGCCCTGATTTTTCATTTCCGCCTTGATCTCGGGCATGTTGGCGACCTGAATGAGCGCGCTTTCCAGCTTCTTGATGATGGGCTCCGGCGTACCGGGCGGCACGGCGATACCGCGGTCCACGGCCTCGGCCATATCCACGCCCTGTTCCTTGAGGGTCGGGGCATCCGGGAAGCCGGGGAAACGCTCATCCATGGCAAAACCCAACACGCGCAATTTGTCCCTGTGGATGGTGAGGTCGTCGGAGGCCCCGAATATGGCCGTGACGTGCCCTCCGAGGAAGGCCGTCATCTGGGGGGCGGAACCGGTGAACGGGACGTATGTGAGCTTGGCACCGGTCAGCTTCTCAAGCCGCAGGGTGGCCATGTGGTAGCCCGAGAATGAGCCCGACCCCCCGACCGACACGGCACCGGGGTTTTTCTTGGCGTGGTCGATGAACTCTTGAAGGGTCTTGATGGGGCTGGTGTTGAGAACCGCCAGTCCCAGCGGCGTACGTTGGAAGATCATGACAGGCACGATCTGTTCCGTCTGATATCCCACGTCCTGCTGTAAGGGCTGCAGAATGATGTGCGGAATATTGAAGCCTGCAAACGTGTAGCCATCCGGCTTGGTGCGAATGAGTTCGCGCCACCCCAAAGCCCCGCCGCCGCCGACTTTGTAATCAATGATCACCTTCTGGCCCAGAATCTTGTCCAGGTGCGGCTGATATAGCCGCGCCCCCCGATCGGACTGCCCGCCGGGGTCAAAGCAGACCATGTAGGTGAGTTGGCGCATCGGAAAAGCTTTCTCCTGGGCGGATGCCAGCCCCTGCAAGATAAAAAAACCCAAAAACAAAGCCCCCAGCCAAACTGCAAGCGTTACTTTTCGCATACGATCCTCCGTTGGTTTAGGATTTTTCATGACCTTACAAATAAGGATGTTTAAAAAAAAAAGAGCCGTTCATGGTCCGACGTCTCAGCACGATAGTTAACGTCTGCAGCCATCAGAGTGTTTTTAAAACCAACGCCGTACGGGAGGGAAGATAAAGACTGAGGATATTCCGGTTATAGCCCTCTTCGAAAAACGTGAAATGTTCCTGCTTCCCTGCGAGCCGGCCGTGGCCGCCGTATTCCGGCGAATCGCTGTCCAGGATGACCCGGTATTTTCCGGGCGGGGCGTCGATAGGGTAGCCGAAGTGGGACGCCGTCGGATGGAAATTGAAGACGAACACCAGGCCCGCCCGTACGAAGGCGATGACCTTGTTCTCCCCGTGTTCGTGCAGCTGCCGCGGCTCACTGTCTTTGAACGTCTGGAACTTCTTTGTCAGCCGGATCATGTCGTGGTCGAAGCGGGCCAGGAATTGGTATTTCAGGTTCGGATCGTCCACAAGATGCCACTGCCGCCGGGCGTACTTGTAGGACCAGTTGTTGCCGGCGCGCGGGAAGTCGATCCACTCCGGGTGGCCGAACTCGTTGCCCATGAAATTGAGATAGCCGCTGCCGGCGGTGGCGAGCGTGATCAAGCGGATCATCTTGTGCAAGGCCATTCCCCGGTCGACGCGCAGGTGGTCGTCGCCGACCTGCATGTGCCAGTACATATCCTCGCCGATCAGACGGAAGATGATCGACTGGTCGCCCACCAGGGCCTGGTCGTGGGACTCGGAGTAGCTGATAGTCTTTTCATCGTGGCGGCGGTTGGTCAGCTCGTGCCACAAGTGACCCATGGGCCAGTGCTCGTCGGGGACCTCCTTGATGACTTTGATCCAGTAGTCCGGAATTCCCATGGCAAAGCGGTAGTCGAATCCGAAACCGCCTTCCTTTTCGGGCATCGCGAGCCCCGGCATGCCGCTGACGTCCTCCGCCACGGTGATGGCATCCGGCCGCAGGGAATGAATCATCCGATTGGCGAGCGATAGATAGGTCAGTGCGTCTTCGTCGACGTTGGGGTTGAAGTAGTCATCATAGGAGAGGAAGCTCTTTTCGAGCCCGTGGTCGAGGTAAAGCATGCTGGTCACCCCGTCGAAGCGGAAGCCGTCGACGCGGTATTCGTCCAGCCAGAAGCGGCAGTTGGACAGCAGGAAATGCAGAACCTGGATCTTGCCGTAATCGAAGCAGCGCGAGTCCCATGCCGCATGGCGCCCGCGCGGCAGATCGTGAAAGTACTGGTGCAGCGTCCCGTCGAAGCGGCTGAGCCCTTCGACTTCGTTGGAAACGGCATGGGAGTGCACGATGTCCATGATCACCGCGATCCCGGCGCCGTGGGCCGCGTCCACCAGTGCTTTCAGATCCTCCGGGGTCCCGAAGCGCGAGCTGGCAGCGAAGAAATTCGACACTTGGTAGCCGAAGGAACCGTAGAAGGGGTGCTCCTGCACCGCCATCAGCTGCAGGGTGTTATAGCCGGCGGCAGCGATCCGCGGCAGGATGTTCGCCGTGAACTCCTGCCAGGTTCCGATTTTCTCCTCGGCCTGGGCCATGCCGGGGTGTACTTCGTAAATGAGCGGTGCGACGGCCCTGCGGCGGAAGCGCTGGTGTCGCCACTGGAAGGGTGTTTGCGAGTGCCAGACCTGGGCGTTGAAGATGAGGGTGGCGGGGTCCTGAACCACGCGCCGGGCCCAGGCCGGGATGCGGTCACCTCCGCCGCCGCGCCAGTGGATCTTCAAGCGGAAGAGATCTCCGTGGCGCAGGGCCTTCCTGGGCAGCCGCAGCTCCCAAACGCCGTCGGCGCCCTTGCGCTTGAGCTCGTATGGTGCTTTTTCTTTCCATCCGGTCCCGTCTGAGATGAGGAAGATACGCGTAGCGTTCGGCGCCCATTCCCGCAGGACCCATTGGTTGCCCTTCAGGTGCAGGCCGAAATATTCGTGGCCGGAGGCGAAATCGGCAAGGGTCAGGCGGCCGCCCGTCAGGCGTTTTTCCGTCGTGTCGACGAGGGTGAGGCGGCGGCGGATGGCATCGGCATAGGGCTCAAGGAGAGGGTCGCGGCGAACCATACGCTTGACGACACGCTCGATGGGCAAGGTCGGGACGCTTGTTGAGCGGGGCATGGGCATTCAATTCTATTTTTTGCTATTCGACCACCAGCGGCCGCTGCAGCATCTTTTCATACAGGTCGATATACTGCCGCGCCGACTGCGCGTAAGTGAAGGTTTCGGCGCTTTCGGTCATGATGCGTTTGATCTGGCGGGCTCTCAACTGGGCCGGCAGTGCATAAAATTTCATAGCCTCTTCGATGGCCCAGAACAGGCCGTTGCTGTCGAAGGTTTTAAAAAGAAAGCCGTTGCCGGTGTTGGCGGTCGCGTCCAAGTGCCGGATGGTGTCGTGGATGCCGCCCGTGTCATGCGCCACGGGCAACGATCCGTAAATGGGAGCGATCATCTGGGGCAGGCCGCAGGGCTCAAAGCGCGAGGGCATCAGGATAAAATCCGAGGCGGCGTAGGCCAGGCGCTCCATCTGTTCGCTGAAATCGCAGATGGCGACGCGCTTGTGGAACTGGTGGTGGTTGACGATGTCCTGGAAAACGCGCTGATAGTCGCCGTTGGCCACGAAGACCACCTGAAGGTTCTGGTCCCACCAGGTGGAGATCAGCCGGTAGAAAATGTCCGCCAGCAGTTGGCAGCCTTTTTGCACCGGATCCAGGCGCGACGGCCAGAAAAATACCGGCGCATGGACATCCTCGAACAATCCCAGGTTACGCTGGAGGAAACGTTTGTTTTCGCGCTTGGCCTTGGCGTGGTTCTTGGGGCCGTAATTCTGTTTGAGATCCTTATCGGTCTGGGGGTTGAGGGCGGGGTCGGGCGCGTTGAGGATACCGAAGGCGCAGCCGGCGTAATATTTGTTGGCCATCTCGCGGCGGATCTGTCCTTCAACGAGCGGATGCAGCCCGTCCACGACTTCAAGCAGGAACGTGGGGCTCACCGTGTTGACGAAGTGCGCGGCAAAGATGCCGCTGGTCAGAAAGTCCACCGGGTTGGAATCCCGGGCGGCCTCGTAGGAAGGGGCGTAGTGCATGTAGTACAGGTGCTGCCAGAAGCTGGCGGCATCGATGCCGCGGTCCTCGATGAAGGCCAGGGTGGATTTCACCGTGTGGACGTTGTGAATGGTGAAGAGGCACGGGATCCTCAAGCGGCGGGCGACGGGCGGGATAAGCCCGGTCATCCAGTCGTTGCAGTGGATGAGGTCGGGCTGCACGCGCGGGATGATGTTGTTGGTGACCTCCCGCTGGAAGGCCAGCGCCAGCTTGATGTTCTCATCCCCGTATTTGGAATACACGCGGTTGATGTAGAAAAACGCCCGGTCTTCCGCCAGGTGCACGCGGTCGTCGGGCATCTTGCGCTGGATGCTGTTGATTTCCTCTTTCAGGAACGGCACCAGGCGGTCGCTGAAGATGGACCGGTAGTCCGGAAGCGCCACGTGCACGTCGGCGCCCTGGTCCAGAAGCGCGCTCACCAGGGCGGCCGAGACGTCGGCCAGCCCGCCGGCTTTGGCGGTGAAAAACGAGGCCAGACTGCCCATGCGGTCTGGTAGATACGTCACCTCGGGGGTCACCACCAGCACTCTAGGGTTACGGCGGGGGGTGTTCATGACCTTTTTCCCTTTCTATTCCGAATTCTATTCTGAGGCCCAGGTAATCAGGCCGGGGGCAAACTTCATCCAAGCGTCTCCTTTCGGCGTCGCCCGGACCGAAAAGCCAAAACGGCCGGCGGCATCGCAGGTCAGCGTGCAGCCGAAAACATATTGGCCTTGGCCGCGGTCCGTTATCACGCTCATGGGGATCACGCGGCTGTCCGTCAGTTCTGTAAAGCTTTTGTAGAGGCCGAAATACAGCTCGATGTCGACCTCATCGGGCCGGAGCTCGCCTAACGTGACCTCGGCAGTCACCTGAAAGCTGTCCCCCACCCGCTGCGCGCCGCGGGTCTCGCGCACGGGGGAGCCGACCTGAATTCCTTTCCAGAGGGAGTGCATCCGCGCGCTCTGATCGGCGAGCCGCTTGGCCGCTTCCGCCTTATCCGCCGTTAGCTGGTCATACCACCGAGCGGCCGGCGTGTAGAGCGTTTCGGCGTAATCATTGACCATGCGCAGGCTGCAGAATTTTTCCATGGCCATTTTTATGGAGGCCTTCATTTTTTCAAGCCAGCGCGTGGGCAGGTCGCCGTTTTTGCGGTCATAGAAACAGGGCACGATCTCGTTCTCCAGAATGTTGTAAAGCGCCTGGCTCTCCACCGCATCTTGGTAGGCGTGGTCCTCATACTCCTCGCCGTTGCCGATGCTCCACCCCAGGGTTTCGCGGTAGCCCTCGCACCACCAGCCGTCGAGGATGCTAAAGTTTAGGACCCCGTTGATGGCCGCCTTCATGCCGGAGGTGCCGCAGGCTTCAAAAGGCCGGCGGGGCGTGTTCAGCCAGACGTCCGACCCCTGCAGCAGGTGGCGCGCCAAGTGCATGTCGTAATCTTCCAGGAACACGAACCGATCCCGCACCGCTGGGCGGTTGGCAAACTGGAACAACTGCTTGATCAGATCCTTGCCCTCGTTGTCCCGCGGGTGGGCCTTGCCGGCGAAGATGAACTGCACCGGGCATTTTGCGTTGTTGATGATGGCCTCCAGGCGCTGAGAATCCTGAATTAGCAGGAATGCCCGCTTGTAGGTGGCGAATCGACGGGAGAAGGTGATGGTGAGAATGTCCGGGTCGAGGGCTTTTTCCACCGCTTCGAGCACCTTGCGCGGCGCGTTGCGTCGCTGATACTGCTGGACCAGCTTCTCCCGGCAGGTGCGAACCAGGCGCGAGCGGTTCAGTTCATGGGCCCGCCACAGCTCTTCGTTGTAAATCTCGTCGATGCGTTTGATGTTGTCGGGGCGCTGGGACCCCAGATACCAATCCGTCCCGAGGTAGCGGTCGAAGAGGTTTGCGAACTCATGGGACACGAAGGTGGCGATGTGCACGCCGTTGGTGATGTGGGTAATCGGGATTTCTTCCACCGGGCGCCCCGGCCAGAGGTGCGCCCACATGCGCCGGGCGACACTGCCGTGAAGCTGGCTGACCCCGTTACAGTTGGCCGCCAGGCGAACGCCGAGGATGAACATCGACAGCGGACCGTTGTCATTGGTTCCGTGGGCCTGGCCCAAAGACAGCAGCTCCTGCTCCGTGGTGGCCAGTCTATCGGCCAGAGGCTTGAGATACGGTCTGACCGCGTCCGCCGGGAACTCATCATGGCCGGCAGCGACCGGGGTGTGCGTGGTGAACACGGTGGTTCGCGGGGTGATTTCCAGGGCCGCCTTCAAGTCGATTTTTTGCTCCTCGACGATCTGGGCCAGCCGCTCCAGGCCCGCAAATGCGCAGTGACCTTCGTTCATATGGACGACTTTGGGTTTTATCCCCAACGCCTGGAGGGCGCGCATCCCGCCGATCCCCAGCAGCACCTCCTGGGCCAGGCGGATCTTGGACTCGGCGGCGTACAACCGCGCCGTGACCTCGCGATGCTCCGGCGGGTTTTCCAGGATGTTGGTGTCGAGCAGTAAAAGCGGCACGCGCCCGATGAGGACTTGCCAGACGATGGCGTGGAGGGGGCCGTCGGTGCCGCGGATGGTCACCCGGATCTCGTTGCCGGTCTTGTCCCGCATGCGCTGGATCGGCAGGCTGAAGAAATCGGTCTCCGGATAGGCTTCCTGCTGCAGGCCGTCATGGTTGAGGAATTGGCGGAAATACCCCTGCCGGTGCATGAGCCCGATCCCCACCAGCGGCAGGCCCATGTTGGAGGCGGCTTTCAAGTGATCTCCGGCCAAGATGCCGAGGCCGCCGGCGAAAAGCGGAAGGCTTTCGTGCACGCCGAACTCCATGGAGAAATAGGCAATGTGCTCGCCGGGCGCAAACGGTATGTCGAGTTTTATTTCCGGCTGATGGACTCTTTTTTCATAAAGCCCCCGCACCCGTTCGAGGTGGCCGATATAGCTGGCGTCTTTGGAGAGCTTCTCCAGGCGGGCTTGCGGCACGCGGGTGAGAAAGGGAATCGGGTTGCGGCCGCACTCAGCCCACAGCCGGGGGTCGATGCGCCGGAACAGCTCAACCGCGTCCCGGGTCCAGCACCACCACATGTTGCGCGACAAGCTTTCCAGAAAAGTCAGGTTGGTGGGAATATTCGGCTGTACCTGGTAGGATTTAAAGTTGCGCATAAAGTTAGATTCGGTTCCTTTAAGGTTTTTTATGATACTCGATACTCGATGCTGGATTCTCTATCAATCTGAAGGTGATCAGGATATAAGCTCATCCCAAAAAAATCAACACGTTCTGAGGGTGCGACCTATCGCGACAATTTCAACCACACCCGCACCCACTCGCTGGCGCCCCAAGCTTGGGCGTCGCAGCCACGGGAGCGGTGGGGGTAATCGCCGTCCACGATTTCCGGAAGGTGGCCCAGGCAACCGGACTCCAGCAGGCGGATGCTGCTGGTGAGCCAGGACAGCGCCGTGTTCCGGCCGGGTTCTCCATAGGCGATCGCCCAGGCTTCGCAGTACGCCGGGAACGGCCAGGTCCAGGCTGTGCCGTTGTGATAAGCCGGTTTGCGGTGGGTGTCCTCGTCTCCGGAGTAGGTTCCCCAATAGGGTCGGTGCGGGTCGTTGAGCAGCGAACCCTTGTGATGGATGGATAGAGGATGCTTCACGGGCCGGTCGGCCAGACTGCGGATGGCACCCGGAACCAGCAGCTCTTCGCAGGCTGCCAGAATGCGGCGCATGTGATCCGCAGAGTCGACCACCCCCAGGGTGACGGCCAGCAGCTGGTTCGATCGAACGGCATCGTCCGGCCGCGCGCTGCTGGCCGGCTGCCCGGGGTCAGCATGCAAACAGTCCGACAGGCATCCGAGCTCCGGTTGCCAGAAAAGCCGCAGGAGCGAGTTCTGCACTTGCTTCGCCAGCGCCTGCCACTTGCGGCTCTCCTTTTTATCGACCCGGGACAGGAAGACAAGGGCGGCGTGCCA
>Ga0316622_100001821_pt1 | contig 14297 bp, 14 predicted proteins | sample OWC_Aug_OW2_C1_D_FD_207646 | JGI IMG/M metagenome (GOLD analysis project Ga0316622, IMG submission 207646) | Wetland soil microbial communities from Old Woman Creek delta, Ohio, United States - OWC_Aug_OW2_C1_D5_C | ecosystem: Environmental > Terrestrial > Soil > Wetlands | place: USA: Ohio... | reverse complement strand
AGTTCTTTGCTTAGATGGTCCCCGGCTTCCGATTTCCGGCCAGGGCTGCAAGATCGGCCCTTTCGCCTTGTTCCGTTTTTTGATATAATGACAGCCTGGTACGCGAATCCCCTGGATCGGATCATGCAGGAGGCAGGCATGAAAAAGCTGATGGTCTTGGTTCTCACCGTTGTTCTCTTCGCCGGCTCCGTCTCCGCGGCCAGGGGAAAGGTCATCCTGAACCTCTACGGCTCCGTCATGGACATGGCCAAGAACAACTTCACCAATCAGGACAGCCTGAACAAGGTTTTTTTCGAAGCGAAGGCCGCGGTCGCGGTCTCGGGCAACCTGTATGTCTGGGCCAGCCACGGATATTTCCCCGTGCGCGACTCCTGGAAGGGCTGGGAGAAGAAAAGCTCGTTCAATCCCGACATCTTCATCGAGCGCAGCCTGTCCAAGAGGGTGGTCGCCGGCGGCGCCGGCTTCTACATGGGTTATTTCGAGCCGGGCCAGTTCGCTGTCCGGGCCGAGGCCGGGCTGTGCAGCATCGGCAATGACATCGACTCCTCGGTCAGCGCCATCGGCACGGAGCAGCACCTGCGCACGACCACGGACAGCCAGTGGGGGATCGGCGCCCGCCTCAACCTGTCGGTCACCTACGGTCTGTACCGCAACGTTTTCGCGGAGGTGTCCGCCGGCTACATGTACGCCTCCGACAAGATCGACGACGTGCGCAGCAACCTGGGCGGCTTCCACCTGGCGCTGGGCGTCGGCATCCAACTGTAGATCCTGGAGACCAGTATGAAAAGAACAAAGCTTGCGATCCTGGCCGCGGTCATGCTGCTGTCGGCCCTCCATTTCGACGCCTGCAAGAAGGCGGAGGTCGAAACGTCGACGCTGACGGTCATACTCTCCGAGGGAGTGTTCGGGAGCCCCGATGCCGGCACCCACACGGTGGAGGTGGGCGAGACCCTGAACTACAGCTACTCCCTGGACGAGGGCTACCAGAAGCTGACGGTCCTGCTGGACGGGGCGGAGGTCGCCGCCAGCGGCACGCTGAAGGTCACGGGCATCCATACCCTACAGGCCTACTCGGACAACAACCGCCAGTACACCCTGAACGTCACCCTGTCGAGTGGAGCGGCCGGGACGCCGGCGGCCGGGACCTATCACTATCTCCAGGGGACCAAGGTGGAATACAGCTACTCGCTGGTCGAAGGCTATTCCGGGCTGGCGGTGACGCTGGATGGGGCTACGGTGACCAACAGCGGCACCATCACCATGTCCCAGGACCATCTTCTGGCGACAAGCAGCAGAAAGAAAAACGATATCCAGGGCGCGTGGAGCCTGACCGAATCCTACAACGACGGGAGCTCCTTCGCCGTTACCGTCACCTTCAGCGGCGGCCTGACCAGCGGCACCGTGACCGACAGCGAGGGCGGCAGCGGCACCTACGACTACACCGACGACACCCTCGACTTCACCCTGGTATTCCCCGAGGTCACCTACAAGTACAGCGGCGGCGAATTCAGCGACGACGCCAACACGATCAGCGGGACCTGCAAGCGCTACCAGGACGAGGCCAACGCCGTGAGCGGCACCTGGACGGCGACGCGCGGCTCGTCGGCCGCCTCTGTCCCCGGGGGGAAGCGGGTTTCCGGGAAGGGGCATTTCCGCCGCCAATAGCGTTCTAGACAGGGAATCGGTTTCGCCGCCGTCGCTTCAGCCTTCGGAACCGTCCTGCGAGGCCATGCAACCTGAGATCTCAGCCTCTAGAGGCTTTTTTCGTCCTCGGGAATCACCAGGTAGGGCTTGAAGCTCATGGCGTGCGGCTCCTTCTCGGCGATGGCCAGGAACTTGCCCTCGTCGTCGAAGATGCGGAAAAAATCGGTGCTTGGCGCCGGGAAGATCTTCAGCACGTCCGAAGCCTTGAGCGCCATGCCGTTCGAGATGCAGCGCCGGCCGGCCGGGTTGACGATCATCTTCGGGTATTCCTCCAGCAGCCTTTCGATGGGGATGACCGCCTGCAGGGCCTTTCCCTCCATTTCCAGTTCCGCGAGCCGCTCCAGGGTCACCGCCTGCTCCAGGCTGAAGGAGCCGATCATCTCCCGCTTCAGCTCCAGGAGGAAGGCGCCGGGACCCGCCTTCTGGCCGAGGTCGTGGGCCAGGGAGCGGATGTAGGTGCCCGACGAGGTCAGCGCCCGGAACTCGAGTGTGTCGGCGTCGATTGCCCGCCCCGTCAGCTCGTGGATGCGCACCTCGACGGGGTCGATGCTCACCGGCTGCCGGCGGCGGGCGTAGGTGTAGAGGGGCTTGCCCTTGAACTTCTTGGCCGAGAACGCCGGCGGCGCCTGGAGCAGCGTGCCGCGGAACCCCGACAGCAGGGCCTCGATGTCGATGCGTCCCAGGTCGATGGGCCGCTTTTCGCCCAGGGGCTGCCCCTCCGAGTCGTAGGTGCTGGTGGCGTATCCGAAACGGATGCGCCCGGAATACAGCTTGTCCTGCTTGACGTAGAAGTCGAAGAAGCGGGTGGCCTGGCCCATGGCGATGAGCAGCAGGCCGGTGGCATTGGGATCGAGGGTGCCGAAATGGCCGGCCTTCTTCATCCGGAAGATGCGCCGGACGCGGGCGACCGCGTCGTGGGAGCTGATGCCCTTTTCCTTGTCGACGGCGATCAGGCCGTGGATCATCGCAGCTGCCCGGCGACCAGGCGCGCGATCTCCTTCTTGGCGCTGTCCAGGCTGCCGCGGTAGAAGAAGCCGGCCGCGTGGGGGTGGCCGCCGCCCTGGAAGGCCTGGGCGACCTGGCGGGCGGAGATGCCGCCCCGCGAGCGGATGGAGACGCGGAAGTAGTCGGCATCGATCTCCTTGAAGAACAGCAGCACCTGCACGCCGTCGATGGAGCGGGCGATGGCGATGATGTCCTCGGTCTCGATGTCCTTGAGGCTCAACCGGTCCAGGAAGTCGCGGCGGAAGTGGATCATGGCCAGGCGCCCGCCCAGGTCCATCTCCAGCGTCGACAGCACCCGCGTCAGCATGCGCACCTTCTCCTGCGAGTTGGAATTGAACAGCAGGTCGCTGACTTCGAAGGGGGAGAAACCGCCGCGCCGGGCCAGGTCGGCGGCGATGGCCAGCGAGGCCGGCGTGGTGTTGGAATACCTGAACGAGCCGGTGTCCGAGGCGATGGCGGCGTAGAGGTTGAAGGCGATCTCGCGGCTGAACTCCACGCCCAGCTCCAGCCCGAGCTCGTAGAGCAGCTCGCCAACCGCGGCGGCGCCGGGAACCACCCAGCTGATGCCGGGCTGGTCGTCTCCGACGGGGACATGGTGGTCGATATGGATGCAGGCGTAGTCCGCCAGCCGCTTCTGCCCCGTGCGCTCCTCGCTGTGGCCCTCGATGAGGACGACCAGGTCGAAGGGCTGCGGGTGGATCTGCCCGAAGCGGATGTGCTCGCAGCCGGGCAGCTTGCTGACCGGGTAGGGGGGGCGGTCGGCGTTGATGAAGGCGGGGTCCTTGCCCAGCTGGCGCAGCATCAGGAAGAGGGCCAGGCCGCTGCCGATGGAATCCGCGTCGGGGCGGACATGGGAGCTGACGGCGATGGTGCGGGAGGCGCGGATCCGCTCAGCGATCTGCTTCTTCATCCGATTTCACTGCGGGCCGGCAGGGCAAGTCGCCGCTGACCCCGTAGGGGGAATCCCCGCCGGGGACGCCCCCTTGGGGGGTCAGCCGGCGCTCGAGGTCGAGGGCCGTGTCCAGCTCGAAGTCGAGCTCGGGCATGGTCCGCAGGCGCATCTTCCGCCCCAGCTGCTTCTTGATGAAGCCGGCAGCGCCTGCCAGATGCTCCAGGGATTCGGCTTCCTGGCCGGGTGGGCAGGCGATGAACACCGCAGCCCGCTTCAGGTCGTGGGCGGGGCGAACGCGCACCACGCTGACCAGGCGCAGGCCGGGATCCAGGCTCTCGCGGCCGAGGATCTCGCCCAGGGCCTGCTGCAGCGTGCTGGCGAACTTTTCCAGGCGGTAGGACATGTCAGTAGAAAACAACTTTCAGGCGGCTGATCTGCACCGCGTAGTTCAGGCAGATGAAATCCTCGATCTGGCGGAAGAGACCGTCCAGCACGGACCGGTCCGATCCCAGGGTGACGACCGTCAGCTGGGCCTTCTGCCACAACTCCTGGTAGGCGCTCTCGGCGACGGCGATGTTGAACTTGTGCTTCAGGCGCTCCTTCAGGCTGGAGAGCAGCCGGCGCTTCTCCTTCAGGCTATGAAACTGCTCGGCGAACAGCTCGATCTCCAGCAGGCCGATCATCATGGGACGATGGAGGTCTCATACACTTCCAGGATGTCCCCGGGCTCGATGGTGTTGAAGTTGCGGATGCGGATGCCGCACTCGGTCCCGGCGCGCACCTCGGACACCTCGTCCTTGATGCGCTTCAGCGACTCGATCTCGCCCTCGAAGACCAGGTCGCCCCCGCGCATGACCTTGACCTTGGACTTGCGCGTGACCTTGCCGTCGCGGACGACGCAGCCGGCCACTATGCCGACCTTGGATATCTTGAACTTCTGCAGGATCTCCACCTCGCCGACGCGCGTCTCCTGGTACTGCGGCCCGATCTTGCCCTTGACGGCCTTCTCGATGTCCTCGACCAGGTGGTAGATGACGCTGTAGAGGCGGATCTCCACTTTCTCCATCTTGGCCATGGCCAGGATCTTCTGCGGCGCCTTGACATTGAACCCGAGGATGACGGCCCCGGCGGTGGTGGACAGCAGGATGTCGGCCTCGTTGATGTTTCCCAGCCCGGCGTGCAGGACCTCGATTTTCAGCTTTTCATTGCTGAGGCGGGCCAGGACCTGCTCCAGCACCTCGGCGCTGCCGAAGTTGTCGGCCTTGACGATCACCGGGAAGGACTTGACCTTGTCCTCCTCGACCATCTGGAACAGGTTCTGCAGGCTGACTTTCTTCTCGGCCAGGAAATCCTTGTTCTTGGCGGCCTTCTGGGATACCTGCCGCATCTCGATGATCTTCTTGGCCTTGTCCAGGTCGTCGACCACCTGAAAGACGTCGCCGGCCTGGGGGACGGCCTCGAAGCCCATGATCTCGATGGGGTCGGGGACCTGGGCGGCGTTCAGCATGCCGCCGCTGTCGTCGTAGATCGACTTGATCTTGCCCAGGGAGTTGCCGCAAATGAAACAGTCGCCTTTCTTCAGCCGGCCGTGCTGGATGAGCACGGTGCCGATCGGGCCCAGCTGGGGATCGAGCCGCGACTCGATGATCGTGCCCCGGGCTGGGATGCCCGTGTAGGCCTTCAGCTCCTGCATCTGGGCGACCAGCTGGATCATCTCCAGCAGCTGGTCCAGGTTCTGGTTCATCTTGGCCGAGATCTCGACCGAGACGGTCTTGCCGCCCCAGTCCTCGACCAGGATGCCGTGCTTGTTCAGGTCGGTCTTGACCCGGTCGCGGTCCGCGCCGGCGATGTCGATCTTGTTGATGGCCACGATGATCGGCACCTGGGCGGCCTGGGCGTGGTGGATGGCCTCGACCGTCTGCGGCTGCACGCCGTCGTTGGCGGCCACGACCAGGATGACCAGGTCAGTGACCTTGGCGCCGCGGGCGCGCAGGTTGGTGAAGGCCTCGTGGCCCGGCGTGTCGATGAAGACGATCGCCCCTCCGGGGGTGCTCAGCTTGTAGGCGCCGATCTTCTGGGTGATGCCGCCGGCCTCTTTCTCGGCCACGCGCGTCTTGCGCAGGGTGTCGAGCAGCGTCGTCTTGCCGTGGTCGACATGGCCCATGACGGTCACCACCGGCGGGCGCGGGGCGGGCTTGCCGCCGCTCCGGGCCACGTAGGCTTGGAAGACGTACTCCTCGAAGGGCAGGATCTCGAGGCCCACGCCCAGGTCGGCGCACAGCTTCTCGATGTCGGCGCCTTCCATGATCTGGTTGCCCTGGTAGCTCATCTTCAACTGGGCGATCTTCTCTTCCATGAGCTTCAGCTTGATGGTCAGCTTCTCGGCGAGCTCCTTGACGGTGCAGAAATCGGTGATCTGGATCTTGGCCGGCAGGTTGAGCGGCTCGGCCGGCTTGGGCGGAGGCGCCGGGCGCGGCTCGGGCCGGCGCGGTCCCTGATGGCCCATGGGCCTGCGCTGCTGCGGTGCGGGGCGGAAGATCCGCTGCTGCCCGGGCCGCGAGGCCGGCGTCCCCATGGGGGACTGCCCACCAGGGACGCCCCCTCTGGGGGGCTGCGGGGTTTGCGGCCGGGAATAGGGAGCAGCGGCGGGCCTGGGCGCCTGGGGCGCCGGGGGCTTCGGCGCGGGCGCTGCGGGCTTCGGCGCGGCCGGAGCTGCCGCGGGCGCGGGTTTGGGAGCCGCCGCAGCGGCGGGATGGGGAGGGGCCGCAGGCTTGGCCGCGGGGGGGGCGGGATGGGTGGCGGGCTTCGGCGCGGCCGGAGCTTCAGCAGGCGCGGGCTTGGCCTCGGGTGCCTTGGTCTTGGGCGCGGCCTTTTCCGGGGGGGCGGGCTTCTTCTCGGGCGCCTTGGGTGCGGCTTCCTTTTTTTCCGCCGCCGCCTTCCTTTCGGGGGCTTTCTTGGCGGCCTCCTTCTTTTCAGGTTCCTTTTTTTCCGCCGCCGCCTTCTTGGGGGCTGCCTTCTTCTCGGCAGCCGCTTTCTGTGGCTTGTTCATCTCAGCGTCAAGGGCGGCGATCTTCTTCGGGCTCGCGGACAGCTCGCGCATCTGCTCGAGCTGGTCGACGGTGATGACCGAGGAGTGCGACTTGACCGGCTGGCCGATCTTCTCCAGGAAGTACATGGCCAGCTTATTGGACAGTTTGAACTGCTTGGTGGCTTCGTGGAGCTTGATGGTGGCTGACATGTCCCCTCTCCTATTGTTTTGTTTGCTTGTCTTCGCCGGCCTCGTTCTTGCGGTTGGCGATCTGGATATCCCACTGGGTCAGCTTGGAAGCAAGCTTGATGTTGACCCCCTTCTTGCCGATGGCCGCCGACAGCGTCTCGTCCTTGACGGTCACCTCGGCCACGTGGTTCTCGGGGTCTACCAGGTGGACCTTGACCACCTCGGCAGGCGTCAGCGCCGAGGCGATGAATCGCTCCGGGGCGCTGCTCCAGGCGATGACGTCGATGCGCTCGCCGCGCAGCTCCTTGGTGATGGCCAGCACCCGGTTGCCGTTCATGCCCACGATGGCCCCGACCGGGTCGATGGCCTTGTCGGTGGAATAGACCGCCACCTTGGACTTGATCCCCGGCTCACGGGAGATGGCGAAGATCTTGACGATGCCCTCGGCCACCTCCGGCACTTCCTTCTTGATCAGCTCGGCGACGAAGTCGTTCATGTAGCGGGTGGCCAGGACCAGCGGCCCCTTGCCCTCGGAGAACACGCGCTTGATCAGGAACTTGATGATCTCGCCGCGGCGGAAGCTATCCTTGGGGGAAAGCTCCTTGGGGGGCAGGACGGCCTCGCCCCACTCCAGGCCCAGGATGATGTTATTGTTCTCGATGCGGCGGATCTCGCCCGACATCAGGGTGCCGGCCAGGGGAAAATACTTCTCGTAGATGTTCTCCTGCTCGGCCTTGAGGATCTTCTGCATGATGATCTGCTTGGCCGACTGGGCGGCGATGCGCCCCAGCGTCTCGCCGGGCAGGTGGATCTTGATGACGTCGCCCTCGCGCGCCTTGGAGTCGTACTTCAGCGCGTCCTTCCAGTGGATCTCGGCCAGCGGGTCGCTGACCTCCTTGACCACCAGCTTGCTGACATAGACCTCGATGATGCCCTTGTTCTCGTCGATCTCGATCTGGACGTCGGCGTCGGGGTCAAAGTACTTCTTGGAGACGGTGAGCAGCGCTTCCTTGATGGCAGAGAAAAAAATGTCCGGATTGATGCCGCGCTCGCGGCTGATCTGCTTGATGCTCTGCAACAAATCTTCTGCCATTGAATTTCCTCAATCTGCCCATTGGTAACGAATGATTATAATTGATTTCCCCCTGAAATGCAAATCGCCCCCCCTGGGGGGACCGGAGTGCCCTGTGCCGACGTCCCCGTGGGGGACCGGAGAGCCTTCAGGCCGATGTCTCCTCAGGGAGCCCGGGGAGGCGAAATTTGTTGTGGGTATTGACTTTGGCTTGTGTTTGCGGTACATTGACCCATGTCATTTCCTAGGAGGAGTCAAAAATGAACAAGAACGAAATCGCCCTGTTGATGGTTAAAGATTCCAGTATCATCAAGAGCAACGCGCTGAGGGTGATTGATACACTGGTAACGGTCATTGGCGATCAGTTGAAGAAAAGGCAGGGGAAAGTGACGCTGGTTGGATTCGGGACATTCAAGGCGATCGAGAAAAAGGCCAAAGTGGGCCGCAACCCAAAGACGGGCGCCAAGATCAATATTCCCAAAAAGAGGGTTCCCAAGTTCATTGCCGGCAAAGAGCTGAAAGCTCTCGTCAAGTAGCCAGGATATACAGGCGCGTAGCCCAGTTGGTTAGAGCGCTACCTTGACACGGTAGAGGTCGGCGGTTCGAGCCCGCCCGCGCCTATTGACGCAATGGAAAACGAAAAGGCGATCTTGCTCAAGATAAACGGCGAACTGAGGGAAATCAGTGCGCCGTCGGCCCCCGGCGACAAGGTGGAGGCGGTTTTTCCCGCGTCCAGCGACGCCCTGGAGGTCTATCGCCATTCCGGGGCCCATCTGCTGGCCCAGGCCGTTCTCGAGCTGTTTCCCGGCACGCAGTACGGGATCGGCCCGGCCGTGGAGAACGGTTTCTATTATGATTTCCTGACCGCGCGCCCGCTGGGCGAGGCCGACCTGGACGGAATCGCGAAGAGGATGGCCCACCTGGCCAAGCAGAACCTGCCGATCCGCAGGGAGCTCTGGACGAAATCCCAGGCCAAGGAATACTTCCTCAAGCACGGCCAGCGGCTCAAGGCCGAGCTTCTCGAGGACAAGGTCGTGGGCGACGAGGTCTCGGTGTACCGCCAGGGCGATTTCGTCGACCTGTGCCGCGGGCCGCACCTGCCGTCGACCGGGCTGCTCAGGCATTTCAAGCTGCTCAGCGTGGCCGCCGCCTACTGGAAGGGCGACGAGAAGAGCCACTCGCTGCAGCGGGTCTACGGCACGGTCTTCCCCGACGCCGAGGGGCTGGCCGAGCACCTGCGCCTGCTGAAGGAGGCCCGGGAGCGCGACCATCGGCTGCTGGGCCGGAGCCTCGACCTCTTCTCCCTGCAGGAGGAAGCCGGCCCGGGGCTGGTTTACTGGCATCCCAAGGGGGCGCGCATGCGCCACGCCATCGAGGCCTACTGGAAGCAGCGGCACTACGAGGGAGGCTACGAGCTCCTCTATACGCCCCACATCGGCCGCGAATGGCTCTGGCAGACATCGGGGCATCTGGACTTCTACAAGGACTCCATGTACGCCCCGATGGCCATCGACGAGATGAACTACTACCTGAAGCCCATGAACTGCCCCTTCCACATCATGGTCTACAAGTCGGCGCAGCGCTCCTACCGCGACCTGCCCCTGCGCTGGGCCGAGCTGGGGACGGTCTACCGCTACGAGCGCAGCGGCACGCTGCACGGGCTGCTGCGCGTGCGCGGCTTCACCCAGGACGACGCCCACATCATCTGCACTCCCGAGCAGATCGACGGGGAGATCCTGCGCGTGCTCGACTTCTCGCTCGACCTGCTGCGGTCGTTCGGCTTCCGCGAGTACAAGATCGAGCTGTCGGTGCGCGACCCGCAGATCACCGGCAAGTATGCCGGCAGCGACGCCATGTGGATCGAGGCCGAGGCCTCGCTGGTCAAGGCCCTGAAGGTGCGCGAGCTGGCCTACCAGCGCATGGAGGGCGAGGCCGTCTTCTACGGGCCCAAGATCGACATCAAGATCAAGGACGCCCTGGGCCGCTTCTGGCAGTGCACCACCATCCAGTTCGACTTCAACATGTCGGAGCGCTTTGGGATGAAGTACATCGGCCCCGACGGCGCCGCCCACCAGCCCTACATGGTGCACCGCGCCCTGCTCGGCTCCCTGGAGCGCTTCTTCGGCGTGCTGATCGAGCACTACCGCGGCTTTTTCCCGCTGTGGCTGGCGCCGGTGCAGGCGCTCATCGCCCCGCTCAACGACGACTGCCTGGCCTACGCGCGGCGCGTGCTGGAAAGCCTGCGCGGCGCCGGGCTGCGCGCCGAGCTCGATGCCCGCGCCGAGGGCGTCAACCGCAAGATCCGCGACGCCGAGAAGCAGAAGGTCCCGTACATCATCGTCCTCGGCCCCCAGGAGGAGAAGGAGGGGAACATCTCCTTCCGCATTCACCAGAAGGGCGACCAGGGCCGGGTCGGCCTTGACGAATTCCTGAAGAAAACTAAAATACTAGTAGAGGAAAAAAGCGCAAATTATGAGATTCAGTAAACCCATCCCCAACAAGAAGAAGAATCCCCACCGGATCAACGAGGAGATCCAGGCCCACGAGGTCCGCCTGATCGACGAGGAGAAGACCCAGGTGGGCATCGTCCCCATCGCCCAGGCCCTGGACATCGCCCGCGAGAAGGAGCTGGACCTGGTCGAGATCTCCCCGGAGGCCAAGCCGCCGGTCTGCCGCATACTGGACTACGGCAAGTTCCTCTACTCGCTGCAGAAGAAGGCCCACGAGGCCCAGCGCCACCAGCGGAAGATCCTGATCAAGGAGATCAAGTTCACGCCGGTCATCGGCGAGCACGACGTGGAGGTCAAGCTCAAGAAGATCAAGGAGTTCCTCGCCGAGGGCAACAAGGTCAAGGTGACGGTCTGGCTGAAGGGGCGCCAGAAACGCAAGCCGGAGATGCTCGAGACGATGGTCGCGCGCATCATGGAGATCCTGAAGGAGATCGCGGAGATCGAAGCCCCTCCCAAGCGGGAGGGTTTTTTCTGCCATATCATGATCGGAGCAAAAAAAGGAGGAAAGGATGCCAAAGTTAAAGACGCATAGAGGGGCCCGCAAGCGGCTGAAAGTGACCGCCAAGGGCAAGATCAAGCGCAGCAAGGCCTTCGGCTCGCACCTGCTGACCAAGAAAAGCTCGAAGCGCAAGCGCAACCTGAAGAAGGCGACGCTCGTGGTCAAGTCGGAATACAAGAAGATGAAGGAATTGCTGCCGTACGCGAAATAGGAGGACACGATGCCAAGAGTCACCCGGGGAAACAAAAAGCTTCTGCGCAGAAAAAAGATACTGGACCAGGCCAAGGGCTTCTGGGGCGCCAAGCGCAAGAACTACCGCTCGGCCAAGGAGTCGGTGGAGCGGGCGATGGTCTACGCCTACCGCGACCGGCGCAACCGCAAGCGCGACTTCCGCACGCTGTGGAACGTGCGCATCAACGCCGCCGTGCGCGAGCACGGCCTGAGCTACTCGCTCTTCATGAAGGGGCTGAAGAAGGCCGGGATCCTGCTCAACCGCAAGATGCTGGCCAACCTGGCCGCCTGCGAGCCCGAGACCTTCCGCGCCATCGTCGAGAAAGCCAAGTCCGCGGCATGATCGATGAACTCAAGAAAGAGATTGAAGGAGCCCGACGGTCTTTTGTCCATGAGCTAGAGCACATTCAATCTCCCGAGAAACTGGCCGCCGTGAAGGAGCGATTCCTCGGCCGCAAGAAGGGACAGGTGTCCCTGTTCCTGGCGCGGCTCAAGGAATGCCCCCCCGCCGACAAGCCCGCCGCGGGCCAGGCGATCAACGAGCTCAAGGCCTTCATCGAGGAGGCCCTCGCCGGGGCGGCCCGTGCCGCCGAAGCCCCCGCCGGGAGCGCCGCGGAGTGGCGCGACCACTCGCTGCCCGCCTCGGAGCTGCCCGTCGGCCGCGAGCACCTGATCGCCGACATCCAGCGACGCATCGAGGACATCTTCCTGCAGCTGGGCTACGAGATCGCCACCGGGCCCGAGGTCGAGCTGGAGGACTACAATTTCACCAAGCTGAACATCCCGGAGCACCACCCGGCCCGCGACGAGCAGGACACCTTCTTCCTGGAGGGCCACGACGACCTGGTGCTGCGCACGCACACCTCGCCGATGCAGGTGCGCTACATGCTGGCCCACCCGCCGCCGCTGAAGATCATCTCGCCGGGCAAGGCCTTCCGCAAGGACGACCCGGACGCCACCCACTCGCCCTGCTTCCACCAGGTGGAGGGGCTGCTGGTGGACCGCGGCGTCCACTTTTCCCACCTGAAGGGGACGCTGGAGGCCTTTTGCCGCTCGTTCTACGGCCCCGACATCGTCCTGCGCTTCCGCCCCGGCTACTTCCCCTTCACCGAGCCCTCGGCCGAGGTGGACATCAGCTGCTTCCTGTGCGCTGGAAAAAATTCGGACTGCCGCGTCTGCAAGGGCAGCGGCTGGCTGGAGATCCTGGGCAGCGGCATGGTGCACCCCCAGGTCCTGCGCAACTGCAACATCGACCCCGAGGAGTATTCGGGATTCGCCTTCGGCATGGGCATCGAGCGCGTGGCCATGGTCAAGTACGGCGTGCCCGACCTGCGCCTGCTCTACGAGAACGACCTGCGCCTGCTGGGGCAGTTCGGGTGAAGCCATGAAGATCAACGTCGAGTACCTGAAGCGCTTCGTCGCCGTCGACCTCCCTGACGGCGAGTTGAGGGAGCTGCTGGCCGGCATCGGCTTGGAGACGGAAGAGGTCCAGCAGGTCGGCGGCGAGACGGTCATGGACATCGAGACCACGCCCAACCGCCCCGACTGGCTCTCGCACTACGGCATCGCCCGCGAGATCGCGGCCAAGGACGCCCGCCTGCATTTCGCGCCCATGGACCTCTCCGGCTTAGAGTTGACGGCGTCGGTCCCCCAAGGGGATGCCGCTGCGAAGCAGACGGCGAGCTTCGCCATCCACATCGAAGACCCCGCCGACTGCCGGCGCTACAGCGGCTGCATCGTCCGCGACCTGAAGGTGAAGGAGTCACCACCCGAGGTGCAGAAGCTGCTGGTCAGCCTTGGCCTGCGGCCGATCAACGACATCGTCGACGCCTCGAACCTGGTGATGATGACCTGCGGCCAGCCGCTGCACATTTTCGACCTGGATAAGCTGCAGGGAGGGCAGATCCGGGTGCGCCGCGCCCGCCCGGGCGAGACGCTGCGCCTGCTCGACGAGCGCGACGTGGCCTTGGACGGCGGGCACCTGCTCATCGCCGACGCCTCGCGCCCGCTGGCGCTGGCCGGGATCATGGGCGGCCTCGACTCGAGCATCAGCGCCGCCACCCGCCACATCTTCATCGAGAGCGCCTGCTTCACCCCGGAGATCGTCCGCCTGGGGGCCCGCTCCCTAGGGGTGGCGACCGACGCCAGCTACCGCATGGAGAGGGGAATGGACGCCGAGACGACCCTGCCGGCGCTGCGGATGGCCCTGCTCCTCCTCTCGCGCTCGCAGGGCCGCGCGCTGACCCCGGCCTTTTTCCAGGACGCCTATCCCCGGCCGCAGGTCCGCCCCGCCATCCGGCTGGAGAAGGACTTTCCGTCGCGGCTGACCGGCATGGACATCCCCGCCGCCACCTCCGCCGCCATCCTCCTCCGGCTGGGCTTCACGCTGCGCGACCAGGGGGGCCACTGGCTGGTGCAGCCGCCGAGCCACCGGGTCGATGCGGAGTGCAGGGAGGACCTGGTCGAGGAGATCGCGCGCATCCACGGCTATGACCACCTGAACGGGGAGATGCCCCTGGCCGCCAACCCGGTCCTGCGCGTCGACCGCGAGCGCGTAACCGTCCAGCGCCTCAAATGCCAGCTGGCCGACGCCGGCTTCAACGAGGTGATCAACTACGTTTTCCAATCCCCGGAGGAGAACGCCATGGCCGAGCCGGGCGGGTCGCCCCTCTCCCTGAAAAATCCCCTGGGGCGGGATTTGTCGGTCATGAAGAACTCCCTGCTGGCCGGGCTGCTGAAGAACACGGCGGCCAACGCCAACCAGGGGATCGAGGGCGTGGCGCTGTTCGAGATCGGCAGGGTCTACGGGCAGGCTGGGCGGAAGATCCTGGAGAGCCGGAATCTCGCCGTGAGCGCCTGGGGGCTGCAGCAAAAGAAGGACTGGCGCCTTCCCGAGCAGCCGTATGATTTTCCCTGGTTCAAGTCGCAGCTGGTCCTGCTCGGGAAACGGCTGCGGCTGGGGCTGGAGTTCAAGCACGCGGAGCACCCGGCGTTCAGCGTCGGCTGCGGCTTCGCTGTCCTGGCCAATGGCCGCGCCTGCGGCATGGCCGGCGAGATCGCGCCCGGATTCCGCCTCAACTGCAGGCTGGAGAGGCCGGTCTACGCGGCCGAGATCGACCTGGACGCCCTGGTGGCGGAGACGGGCGAGCCCCGCTTCCGCCCCTGGA
>Ga0316622_100001820_pt1 | contig 14297 bp, 10 predicted proteins | sample OWC_Aug_OW2_C1_D_FD_207646 | JGI IMG/M metagenome (GOLD analysis project Ga0316622, IMG submission 207646) | Wetland soil microbial communities from Old Woman Creek delta, Ohio, United States - OWC_Aug_OW2_C1_D5_C | ecosystem: Environmental > Terrestrial > Soil > Wetlands | place: USA: Ohio... | reverse complement strand
CCATGGGCGCCGGCGAGTGCCACATCCTCAACCTGTGCGTTGCTGCGCCGCTGCAGCGTCGCGGTGCGGGCCGGGCGATGCTGTCGATGCTCCTCGACCGCGCCCGCCGGGCCGGCATGCTGCACGCCTTCCTCGAGGTCAGGCCGTCGAATGCCGGCGCGATCGCCCTGTACGAGTCGATGGGCTTCGAGCGCATCGGGCTGCGCCGTGGCTACTACCAGGCGCAGCGGGGGCGCGAGGATGCGGTCGTCTACCGCAAGGCGCTCGACCTGCTGCCGGCGGCCGACTGGCAATGAGGTAGAATCCGCCGCCCCGCCGGCAGCAGCCGGACGGAACCGCCCTGCAGGCAGCCCAAGGCACCCCATGGACCCGCTCGCGACCGAAACCGCCCGGCGACGCACGTTCGCCATCATCTCGCACCCGGATGCGGGCAAGACCACGCTGACCGAGAAGCTGCTGCTGTTCGGTGGCGCGATCCAGATGGCCGGCACCGTCAAGGGGCGCAAGGCGGCACGCCACGCCACCTCGGACTGGATGCGCCTCGAGCAGCAGCGCGGCATCTCGGTCACCTCCTCGGTGATGCAGTTCCCGTTCCGCGATCGCGTCGTCAACCTGCTCGACACGCCGGGTCACGAGGATTTCTCCGAGGACACCTACCGCACGCTGACTGCCGTGGACTCGGCGCTGATGGTGATCGACTGCGCCAAGGGCGTAGAGGAGCGGACCATCAAGCTGATGGAGGTCTGCCGCCTGCGCGACACGCCGATCATCACCTTCATCAACAAGCTCGACCGCGAGGGTCGCGAGCCGGTGGAACTGCTCGACGAGATCGAGCGGGTGCTGGGCATCGTCTGCGCTCCCGTGACCTGGCCCATCGGCATGGGGCGCGCCCTCAGGGGCATCTACCACCTCCTCCAGGACCGGATCTACGCCTACGACCCGGCGGAATCGGGCAGGGTCGGTCGCAACGTGGTGATCGACCGCCTGGAGTCCGAGGCCGCCGCGGAGTTCCTGGGCGACGACGCCGCCGCGTTCCGCGACGAGGTCGAGCTCGTGCGCGGTGCCACGCCCGCATTCGACCAGGAAGCGTACCTCGCGGCCAGGCAGACACCGGTGTTCTTCGGCTCGGCCATCAGCAACTTCGGCGTCGAGGAACTGCTCGGCTTCTTCGTGGAGAACGCGCCGGCACCGCGCCCGCGGCCGGCGACGACGCGGCAGGTGTCCGCCGGCGAGCCCGCGCTGTCCGGCTTCGTCTTCAAGATCCAGGCGAACATGGATCCTGCGCACCGCGACCGCATCGCCTTCATGCGGATCTGCTCGGGCCACTACGTGCGCGGCATGCGCCTGCGGCACGTGCGGCTCGGCAAGGACGTCCGTGTCGCCGATGCGCTGACTTTCATGGCGGCCGAGCGCGAGCGGGCGGACGAGGCCTGGGCCGGCGACATCATCGGCCTGCACAACCACGGCACGATCAACATCGGCGACACCTTCACTGAGGGCGAGTCGCTGATGTTCACCGGCATCCCGAATTTTGCGCCGGAGATCTTCCGCCGCGCAGTCCTCAAGGACCCGCTGCGGATGAAGGCCCTGCAGAAGGGTCTCGACCAGCTCTGCGAGGAGGGGGCCACGCAGCTGTTCCGGCCGTTGCGCAACAACGACCTGATCCTCGGCGCCGTCGGCCAGCTGCAGTTCGACGTCGTGGCATTTCGCCTCGCAGACGAGTATGGCGTGCAGTGCGCGTTCGAGCCGGTCAACGTCGCCACGGCGCGCTGGGTGTATTGCAGCGACCCGAAGGCCCTCGAGACTTTCCGCAGCAAGGCCCACGAGAACCTGGCTGTCGACCACGCGGGCCAGCTCGTCTACCTGGCCCCCACGAGGGTTAACCTCGGGCTCGCGATGGAACGTGCGCCGGGCATCAGCTTCCGCGAGACCCGGGAACACCTCGTGCACGCGGCGTGAGGGAGGGGTCAGACCCCTCGGCGGGGTCTGTGTGAGGGAGGGGTCAGCCCCCTCTGCGGGGTCTGACCCCTCCGGTATGATGCCGGCATGAAATCTGCGCTGATGCGCCGTCCGGTCGTTGCCTGGGCGTTCTACGACTGGGCCAACTCGGCCTTCGCCACCACGGTGATGGCGGGATTCTTCCCGGTCTTCTTCAAGCAGTACTGGAGCGTCGGCGTGGACGCCGCGGTCAGCACGTTCCGGCTGGGCCTGGCCAACGGCGTGGCGAGCTTCTTCATTGCGGTTCTCGCACCGCTGCTCGGCGCGGTGGCCGATCGCAGCGGTGCGCGGGTCCGGCTGCTCGCGCTGGCGACCGTGCTCGGCGCGGCGGCTACGGGCGGCCTCTACCTGGTGGAGGCCGGTCACTGGCAGCTGGCCGCGGTCCTCTATGGCGTTGCGTCGCTGGGCTTCTGGAGCGGCGTGACCTTCTGCGATGCGCTGCTGCTCGATGTGGCCGAGCGTGACGAGTACGACCTGGTATCGGCCTTCGGCTACGCGCTCGGCTACGTCGGTGGGGGCGTCCTCTTCGCCATCAACGTGGTGATGACGCTCGAGCCGGAGGCGTTCGGTCTGGCGAACTCCGCGGAGGCCGTCAGGCTGTCGTTCATGACGGTCGCGGCATGGTGGCTGGTCTTCTCGGTCCCGATCGTCGTCTTCGTCCGCGAGCAGCGGCCCGCACGAGTCGTCGGTGTGGCGGCGGCAGCCCGCGCAGGCTGGCGAGAGCTGGCACAGACGATCGCTCACGTGCGCGCCTACCGGCCCCTGGTGTGGTTCCTGCTCGCCTACTGGCTCTACATCGACGGGGTCAATACGGTCATCAAGATGGCCGTGGATTACGGCCTGTCGCTCGGCTTCCCCCGGGAGAGCCTGATTACTGCGCTCCTCCTGACCCAGTTCGTGGCATTCCCGGCGGCCCTCCTGTTCGGCTGGCTCGGCTCGCGCATCGGCGCGACGAACGGGATCTTCCTGGCGCTGGCGGTGTACGCAGGCGCGACGGTCGGCGCCTACCAGCTGAGCAGCACCTGGGAGTTCCATGCCCTGGCGGTGACCATCGGCCTCGTCCAGGGCGGCGTGCAGTCCCTGTCGAGGTCCTACTTCGGCGGGCTGGTGCCGCCCGGGAAGCAGGGTGAGTTCTTTGGCTTCTACAACATGATGGGCAAGTTCGCAGCCTTCCTTGGCCCGATGCTCGTCGGCGTGACGGCGCTCGCCACCGGCAGCACGCGCGCAGGCATCCTCTCGGTGCTGGCGTTGTTCGTCGGTGGAGCCGCACTGCTATGGTATGCCCGCCGGCTCGAGGCGCGTGCGAACCGGCGTCTTCAGGCAGCCCATCCGGCGGGATCGAGCCTGTAGTAGGAGCGCAGCTGCCCATAGAGGGGCGCGTGCCGCCGCGCCAGCTCCCGCGGTGCCTCGAAGAAGGCTTCGCTCGCCACGGCGAAGAACTCCGCTTCGTCCTCCGCCGCGTAGGCGTCGAGGAACGTCTCTTCGCCCCGGTCCACTGCCGCCCTCAGGGCATCGAACTCCGCCTGGAAGACGCTCGCCCAGCGCGCGTGTTCCTCGCGGTCGCCGAGCAGCGGCGTGCCGTCGGGCCCGCCTCCCTCGTGGTCCAGGTAGTGCGCGAACTCGTGGATCACGACGTTGTAGGCTTCGCTGTCGGGCGCGCGCGCCGCGACGTCCTCCCAGGAGAGGACGACGCGGCTCACGTCCCAGGCCTGGCCCGCGAGGATCCGCTCCTCCTCGGTGACGACGCCGTCCTCGTCGTGCCATTGCTCGTGCACTACGAACTGGGAGGGGTATACGAGGATCGTGCGCAGGTGGTCGTACACGTGCTCGTCCCGGCCGAGCACGAGCAGGCAGGCCTGCGCCGCGATCGACAGCTGCATCGGCCGGGTCATCTGCAGCCCCTGGCAGCCCACGAACTCCTTCTCGGAAAGGAATACGTTGACCAGTCCCTCGAGCCGACGCTGCAGGTCCGCCGGCATGAAGCGGTAGGACGGCACGCGCCGGCGCAGGTACATGCGGTCGGCCTCGCCGAGCGCCGCGACCCGGTGGCGGGCGCGGCGACGCGCGAGAATCTGCGGACCGGCGACGATCCAGGCGATCACTGCCGCGGCGGCGATGAGGACGAGTGCGAGGGCGCCGGTCACGGCCGGAAGTGTCCCACCAGGCCCCGCAGCCGGTCGAGGTCGCGCTCGCCTGGCGCGGGCGAATAGCGCACGCGCAGGTAGAGCTCGGTGATGGCCCTGGCCTCGCGCTCGAGGTCCGGCCGGAAGCGGCGCACGCGCTCGAGGAAGTCGCGCGGTGCCTCCCAGGGCTCGCGCACGAGCCCGCGGCGCGCGAGCCTGGCGACGAATCGTCGGTAACTCCGGGTGGCCGGGTCGATGGCGCGCGGCCGGAACTCCCAGGCCAGCCAGGCTGACAGGCCGGTGAAGGCGACGGCGAGGCCGACGCCTAGCAGGACCCCCAGCTGCCGCCAGTCCGGGCGTTCGAAGCCGATCTCCTCGAGCAGCCTCTCCTGCTCCTCGGCGGAGAAGCGGACGATCCAGTCGTTCCACAGTGCGTTGACGTTGTCCCACGCGAGCCGTGCCTGCCAGAGCACGTCCGACTGCCCCAGGAAGCGGCCCGGCACCGGGTCGCCCTCGGGGAGCGAGGCCTCCGGCCCGCGTTCGACACGTTGCGGCGCGACCGCCGCCGTGGGGTCGATGCGTATCCAGCCGCGCTCCGGGAACCAGACTTCCGACCAGGCATGGGCGTGTGACTGGCGCACGATCAGATAGCCACCGATGGGGTTCCATTCGCCACCCTGGTAGCCCGTCACGACCCTGGCCGGGATGCCGGCTGCCCGCATCAGCATGGTGAAGGACGAGGCGAAGTGGCCACAGAAGCCGCGACGCGTGTTGAACAGGAAGTCGTCCACTGAGTCCCGCTCGAGCCGCGGCGGCGTCAGCGTGTAATAGAACTCCTGCTCCCGGAACATGTCGAGCACGGCTGCCACGTAGGACTCGTCGTCGGCCGCCTCACCGCGCATGCGCAAGGCGAGGGCGCGCGCCTGCGGGTTCCGGTCCGGAGGCAACTGCAGGTGCCGGTTGCGCAGCGCTGCGCCGAGTTCCACGCCGGCGCGATAGCGGGGATACGACTTGGCCTGGTACTGGACGACCGCGTCCACGGGATGGCGCGTCGCGAGGCGGAAGTCCCAGCCCTGCTCGGCCATGCCTGCGGGCCAGCGGCCTGGCATCTCGAGCGCGAACAGGATCCGCTGCCCGGTTGGCTCGAGCGTCACGGTGTAGGACACGGCGGGACCGAGGTACTCGACCGGCCTGCGGAAATAGGCCTGCGCCTGCGCACGCGACCAGGTGAAGCCGTCGAACTCCACCAGCACGGGCCCACGCCAGTAGCGGTCCACCGGCCGCGGCAGGGCGCCGTCGAAGCGCACGCGGAACGCCACTGCGTCGCTCACGGACAGCTCCGACAGGTCGCCGGGCGACATCTCGTCTGACAGCCCGGTCACCGCCCGTTCCTGTGACGGTGCGCCCCAGAAGTGGCCGGTGACCCGCGGGAAGAAGACGAAGAGCACGGCTGCGACGGGCAGGGCCTTGAGGAGGATCCCGCCGGACGTGCGGAACGGGCGCAGCAGCCCGTCGTCGGCTCCGCGGCGCGAGACGTGCAGCAGCGACGCCGTGAGCAGCCACACCGCCGGCACGACCCACGCCAGCGCCGCAAGCCCCTGGCCATAGAGGAAGGTGGCCAGGCAGAGGAACCAGCCGATGAATACCAGCACGACGTGGTCGCGCGGCGTGCGCGTCTCGAGCAGCTTGAGGGAGGCCATCAGCGTGAGCAGGGCGGTACCGGCGTCGAGGCCGGTCAACGCGCGGTAGCTCACGGCCACCCCGGCTGCCGCGGCGAGCGCGACGGCGCTGCGCAGGAGCCGCCCGGGCAGCACCCAGCCCCGGCGCTCGGCAAGCAGCCGCCAGGCGGCGACCACCACCGCGAGCAGCGTGACCCAGGCCTGCAGGTGCGCAACGTGCGGGGCGACCGCGGCAGCGAGGCCGCCGACGGTCCAGCCGAGACGGCGCATGCCCTGGCTCGTCTCAGGCATCGGCGCCCCCGGGCTCGCCGAAATCGGCGAGCGCGCCGAGGCAACGGCGCCGATGGGCCTCGCCCGCCCCCGCGGGCACCAGCACGCCCGGCAGCCGGAGGCCGTAGGCCTCGTCCCGGCCATGCGCGTCGACGATCCACCGCGCCAGCACGCCGAGGCGCGACTCCAGGTCCTGCCCGGGCGCTGCATCGAGGTCGAACAGGGCCGCCGGTGCGGCATTGCCGGCGAACTCCTTTACCAGGAGGTCGCCGCCGCGCGCATGCGCCTTCCAGGCGATGCGCCGTGGCGGATCCCCGGGGCGGTAGTCCTTCAGGCCGGCGAAGTCCTCCTCGCCCTGCCGCGCGTCGCGACGGCCGTCGTGGCCCGGCGCGCGCGGGGCCGGGGGTGCCGTCGCGGCGGGTCGTGGATAGACCTGGCAGTCCGTGTCAGGGTGGAGCACGGCCCAGGCGCGGAACAGCCCGAAGGGGTAGCGGGTGGCGATCTCGCAGCGGTCGAGCCGGATACGTCCGCGGCGCCGCGTCGGCAGCGCCAGTCGCAGCCGGATGTCGCCCTCCGCCGGGACCGACGCGACGTCCACTGGCCCGCTGCCGCCTGCCGCCTCGATGTCGATGCGCGGTGCCATGCTCGGGTTCGAGAGGCCGACCCGAAAGGCGGCGTCCTGTCCTGCGAAGGGCGGGTCCGTGCCCGCGCTCACCACGGTGAGCCCGGCGAGGTTCCGGTGGCAGGCATGCATGGTCACGAGGCCCAGTGCCGCGAGCAGGAAGGTCAGGCCCAGGCCGAGGTTGTTCGCATAGTTGAGCGAGCCCAGCAGCATGCCGAGCAGCATCACCGCGAAGACGATGCCGAGGCGGGTGGGCAGGATGTAGATGCGGGCACCGTGCAGCGTCACAGCGCCCCGGTCGGGGCCCTGGCGCCGCCGTATCCAGCGGCGCGAGGCTTCACGGAACATCGAGCCAAGCCTCATGCGGCCTCACCGGGAACGCTGCCCGCGCGACGGTCAGGGAATCGGCACGGCCTCGAGCAGCGCGCGCGACAGCTCGTTGGGCCCGCGGACGTCGCTGGCCTCGCGTGGATGGAGCCGGTGGCCGACGACCGCCGGCAGGACGGTCTGCAGGTCCTCCGGGAGCACGCCGGGCTGTCCGTGCATGAAGGCCCAGGCCTGCGCTGCCCGCAGCAGGGAGATGGCGGCCCGGGTCGACAGGCCGGACTCGAACCGGCTGCCGTCGCGCGAGGCCCGCGCCAGCGCCTGAACGTAGTCGAGCAGTGCGTCCGAGGCGTGCAGGCCCGGGATCCGCTGCTGCAGCGCCATGATCGTCGCCGGGTCGAGCACCGCCGGCAGTTCCTCGAGCAGGTCGCGACGGTCGCGGCCGCGCAGCAGCGCCCGCTCGTGTACCGCCGCCGGATAGCCCAGCTCGATGCGCATCAGGAACCGGTCGAGCTGCGACTCGGGCAGGGGAAAGGTGCCCACCTGGTAGGAGGGGTTCTGGGTCGCGACGACGAAGAACGGGTCGGGGAGGGGATGCGAGACCCCGTCCACCGTCACCTGCTTCTCCTCCATGGCCTCCAGCAGCGCGCTCTGCGCCTTGGGCGTCGCGCGGTTGACCTCGTCCGCCAGCACCAGCTGCGCGAACACAGGACCGCGGTGGAACTGGAATGTGGCGCTGGCGCGGTCGTAGACGGAGACACCGATGACGTCTGCGGGCAGCAGGTCGCTGGTGAACTGGACCCGCTGGTAGGTAAGGCCCAGAACACGCGCCAGCGCGTGCGCCAGTGTCGTCTTGCCGACGCCGGGGATGTCCTCGATGAGCAGGTGACCGCGCGCCAGAAGGCAGGCGACAGCCAGGCGGATCTCGCGGTCCTTGCCGAGCACCACCTCGTTGAGGCGGGCCACCGCCTCGCCGAGCAGTGCCCGTTCGCGGTCGAGGTTGTCGCGCAAGGCGTTCACCGCAGGGAGGCTACCCGCTCGAACTGCGCGTCGAGTTGCGCCAGTTCACGCTTGAAGTCGGCGACCCGGGCGCGCTCCTGCTCGACGATTTCCGCCGGGGCATTGTCCACGAAGCGGCCGTTGGCGAGCTTGGCCTCCGCGCGGGACAGCTCCTGGGCCGCTCTGGCGCGGCGCTTCGACAGGCGTGCGAGCTCGGACTCGACGTCTATGAGCCCCTTCATCGGCACGAGGATCTTCATGTCGCCGAGCAGCGCCAGGGCCGACGGCGGCGGCTCCTCCGCGCCGAGCCACTCCACGGACTCGACGTTGGCAAGACGCGCAATGAAGCCGGCGCTGCCGTCGTAGCAGGCACGGTCCGCGGCGGTCGCGTCCTTGACGAGTACCCTGAAGGCGACGGAAGGGGCGATGTCCATCTCGCCGCGGATCTGCCGGATGCCGAGGATGAACGCCATCGTCCACCGCATGCGCCTCTCGACGTCCGCGTCCGCGTGACCCGCATGCGGCCCGGGAAACGGCTGCCGCATGATGGTGTCGCCGCTGCGTCCGGCCAGCGGCGCGACGCGCTGCCAGATCTCCTCGGTGATGAACGGCATGATCGGGTGCAGCAGCCTGAGCAGCGCCTCGAGCGTGCCGGCAAGCGTCTGCCGCGTGCCGCGGCGCTGGGCGGCCGTCGAGTGGCCGGACTGGAGCACCGGCTTCGACAGCTCGAGGTACCAGTCGCAGAACTCGTACCAGGTGAACTCGTAGGCGGCCTGGGCGGCGAGGTCGAAGCGGTAGTCACGGAACCCGTCCCGCACCGCGCGCACCGCCGCGTCCAGGCGCGACAGGATCCAGCGGTCCGCCAGCGACAGTTCGGCCGGGCCCTCGCCCTCGTCCGGTGCCGTGGCCATCAGCACGTAGCGCGAGGCGTTCCAGAGCTTGTTGCAGAAGTTGCGGTAGCCCTCGACGCGCCCGAGGTCAAAGCGCAGGTCGCGCGATTGCGTCGCGAGGGAGGCGAAGGTGAATCGCAGGGCGTCCGTGCCATAGGCCGCGATGCCTTGCGGGAACTGCCTGCGGGTCGCCTTCTCGATGGCCGGCGCAAGGTGCGGCTGCATCAGCCCCGCGGTGCGTTTCGCCACGAGCGACTCGAGGTCGATGCCGTCGACGATGTCGAGCGGGTCGAGCACGTTGCCTTTCGACTTCGACATCTTCTGGCCATCGTGGTCGCGGATCAGGCCGTGGACGTAGACCTCGCGGAAGGGCACGTCGCCCATGAACTTGAGGCCCATCATGATCATGCGGGCCACCCAGAAGAACAGGATGTCGAAGCCCGTGACGAGCACGGAGGTCGGGTAATACCTTGCCAGCTCGGGCGTCGGCGCCGGCCAGCCGAGCGTGGAGAACGGCCACAGGGCCGAGGAGAACCAGGTGTCGAGCACGTCCTCGTCCTGGGTGAGCGCGATGTCGGGCCCGAGCGCGTGCCGCGCACGGACGTCCGCCTCGTCGTGCCCGACGTAGACCTTGCCGCCGGCGTCGTACCAGGCGGGGATGCGGTGGCCCCACCAGAGCTGGCGGCTGATGCACCAGTCCTTGATGTTGCGCATCCACTCGAAGTAGGTGCGGTCCCAGTTGCCCGGGATGAGGCGGATGCGCCCGTCCTCGACCGCCGCGATCGCAGGCCCGGCGAGCGGGGCGATGCGGACGTACCACTGGTCGGTCAGCCAGGGCTCGAGCACGGCGCCGCTGCGGTCGCCGCGCGGCACCGTCAGCACGTGCGGCTCGACCCGCTCGACGAGGCCTGCCGCCTCGAGGTCGGCGACGACCCGCTTGCGGGCCTCGAAGCGATCGAGGCCGCGGTAGGCGGCCGGAACCTCCTGCGTCAGCCGGCCATCGGCCTCGAGGATGTTGACGAGCGGCAGCCCGTGGCGCTGGCCGATCTCGTAGTCGTTGAAGTCGTGCGCCGGCGTGATCTTGACGCAGCCCGAACCGAACTGCGGATCCACGTAGGCGTCCGCGATCACGGGAATCTCCCGGTCCACGAGGGGCAGGCGGATGCGCCGGCCGGCCAGGTGGCGATAGCGCTCGTCCTCGGGGTGGATCGCGACCGCCGTATCGCCAAGCATGGTTTCCGGGCGGGTCGTGGCCACCGTGAGATGGCCGGACCCGTCGGCGAGCGGGTAGCGGAGGTGCCAGAGCTGGCCGTTTTCCTCCTGCGACAGCACCTCGAGATCGGACAGCGCCGTCTTCAGCACGGGATCCCAGTTGACGAGGCGCTTGCCGCGGTAGATGAGGCCCTCCTCGTGGAGCCGCACGAAGGCCTCGCGGACGGCCGCGGACAGGCCCTCGTCCATCGTGAAGCGGTCCCGGCTCCAGTCCACGGAGGCGCCCATGCGCCGCAGCTGGCGGGAGATGGTGCCGCCGGACTGCTCCTTCCACTGCCACACCCGCTCTACGAAGCGGTCGCGTCCGAGGTCGTGGCGCGTCAGTCCCGCGGCATTCAGCTGCCGCTCCACCACCATCTGCGTGGCGATCCCGGCGTGGTCGGTGCCCGGCTGCCAGAGCGCGTCCTCACCGAGCATGCGGTGGTAACGGGTGAGCGCGTCCATGATCGTGTCCTGGAACGCGTGGCCCATGTGCAGGGTGCCGGTGACGTTCGGCGGCGGGATCACGATGCTGTAGGCGCGCCCGCGCCCGGTGATCGTGAAGCACCCGTCGCGCTCCCAGCGCTCGTAGATGCGCTGCTCGATGTCCTGCGGGGAGTAGGCCTTGTCCATGATCAATCCCGACCAGGTCTGAAGTGCTCGCGAAGGGCCGCGGCGACGATCTCCGGCAGCGCCGCACGCAGGCGGTCGAGGACCCGCTCGAACATCACGCCCTCCATCTCGCGCGCAGCGCCGTGGAGCAGTTCGTCGGTCAGGTTCAGCGCGCGGCCGACGATGTCGGCCTGCAGCGCCGCCAGCTCCTCCGCCGAGTCGATGCCGAACTCACCGGCCCCGGACGCGAGGCCAGCCGGGTGCAGGCCGGGCGAGCCATCCGACGGCCGCAGTTCGACGACATCGGTCAGGATCGGCAGATCCTCCTCGCCGCGCTTCTCCATCAGCCTGCTCCCTGGTTGTGGGTCTCGGGCTCGAGGCCGCGCTCGCGGTAGAAGCGGAAGCGCTCGCGCCCCGCGCGGCGCGCTTCTTCAGCCGCGCCGATCACCTCCGCCACGCGCGGGAACGACCCGTACCACTCGGGCACGTCCCTGCCGAGATTGACGAGCAAGTCGGCGGCGGGGGCCGGCTCGCCTTCGGCGACGATGACCACGGGAGCTTCGCAGCGCGCGTCGGTGCGCGCCCGTTCGTGCGGCACGAAGCTGCGGTCGCTGAAGCGCCAGAGCAGCTCGTCGAACCCGGCCGCCTCTTCCGGCGTGTCGAGCCGGACCACCACGCGGTGGTCGTGCAGCCACGCCTTTTCGACCAGCCGGCAGGCGTAGGCGCGGCGCTCGTCGTCGTCCGCGCCGGCCAGCACGTAGAAGGTGACGCGCGGTTCAGCCACCGTCGGCTTCAGGCCTGCCCGAGCAGCCAGTCAACCAGCAGCGGGACCGGCCGGCCGGTGCTGCCCTTCCTGGCGCCCGAGAGCCAGGCGGTCCCGGCGATGTCGAGGTGCGCCCACTTCAGCCCCTCGGCGAACTTGGCGAGGAAGCAGGCGGCGGTGACCGCGCCAGCCTCGCGGCCACCGATGTTGGCCAGGTCCGCGAAGTTGCTCTTCAGCTGTTCGGCGTACTCCTCGGCAATGGGCATGTGCCACGCGCGGTCGTCCGCGCGGCGCCCGGCGCCATCGAGGTCCTGGGCCAGGCTGTCGTCGTTGGAGAACAGGCCGGAGTAATGGGCGCCAAGGGCGATGACGCAGGCGCCGGTCAGCGTCGCGATGTCCACCACGGCGCGCGGCTGGTAGCGGCGCGCGTAGGTGAGCGCGTCGCAGAGGATCAGGCGGCCCTCGGCGTCGGTGTTCAGGACCTCGATGGTCTTCCCGGACATCGAGGTGACGATGTCGCCCGGCTTGGTGGCGCGCCCGCTCGGCATGTTCTCGCAGGCCGGGATCACGCCGACCACGTTGATGCGGGCGCCGACGGTCGCCACTGCCTCGATCGCGCCGAACACGCTGGCGGCCCCGCCCATGTCGAACTTCATCTCGTCCATGCCGGGACCCGGCTTCAGCGAGATGCCGCCCGAGTCGAAGGTGACGCCCTTGCCGACCAGCGCCACCGGGGCCTCCGAACCCTTCGCGCCTCGGTACTCCATCACGATCAGCCGGGGGGGCTGCTCCGAGCCGCGCGTGACCGACAGGAAGGAGCCCATCTTGAGCCGCTTCAGGTCCGACTCGCCCATGACCTTCACGCGGACGGCCTTGTGCCTGGCCGACAGCTGCCGCGCGCGCGCGCCGAGGTAGGTCGGCGTGCAGACGTTGGCCGGCAGGTTGGCCAGGTCGCGCGCGAGCGCCACGCCGGCGGCGATCGCGGCGCCGTGCTCGAGGCCGCGCCGTGCCGCGGCCAGCTCGCCCCGGTCCGCCACCGCGAGGCCGACCTTCGCCAGCTTCGGCGCGGGCGACTTCTTGCCGCTCTTCAGGTCAGGGATGCGGTACAACGCCGCCTCGACCGACTCGGCGGCGAAGCGCGCGGCGTAGTAGGTGTCCACTTCCGGCACCGGCTCCTGCGCGAGGTACAGCACGGCGTCGCGGGCGCCGCTCTTCGCGAGCCACTCGACAGCCGCGACCACCGCGCGCCTGAAGGCCTTGCGGCCAAACTCCTTGCGGCTGCCGAGCCCGACGAGCAGCGCCCGCTCGGCGGGCGCGCCGGGCAGTTCGGCGATCGGCAGCACCGTGCCCGCCTTGCCCTCGAAGTCGCCCCGCCTGATCACGCGGCGGATGACCCCGCCACTCTTCCCGTCGAGTGCACCGGCGGCCGTGGACAGCTCGCCCTTGTCGTAGACCCCGACGACGGCGCAGGCGGTGCGCTGGCCGGCGGCCGAGGAGCGGGTCGCGTGAAACTGCATGTTGGTCCAATCCCTGCGTGGGCGCGTGCCGTGCCTGCGGAATCGCATTGAGGCGGCGGCTGCGCTGGTTTAACGTAGGTTCCGGCGGAGCAGTCCCGAGGCCACCGCCGCGCGGAAACGAGGCGCTAGTTTAGACGAAAACGGCCACGGCTGACGGGCAACGTTGCAGGACCTGCCGAGCTTGTTACGAATCCTGGACCGCTATGTTCTGCGCGAAGTCGCCGTCACCTGGGTTGCGGTCACCGGGGTGCTGCTCGCGATCCTGGTGAGCAACCAGCTGGCCCGGATCCTGGCCCTCGCCGCGGCCAACGGCCTGCCGCGTGACATCGTGATGTCGCTGATCGGCCTCACCTCGCTGCAGAACCTGACGGTGCTGGTGCCGGTGGGCATGCTGCTGGCCGTGATGATGGCGCTCGGCCGCCTGTACCACGACAGCGAGATGGCCGCGGTCCGGGCCTGCGGGACCGGCCCCGAGCGCCTCTACATCCCGGTCATGCTGCTCGCCGTCGCGGTGGCGGCGGGGCTCGCGTGGCTCGCCTTCGACGTCGCGCCAACGGCCTTTGGACGCGCCCAGGACCTGCGGCGCGAGGCGCTGCGCAACGCGCAGTTCGGGCAGCTCGAGCCGGGCAGGTTCCGGACCTTCGCCGGTGGCAGCGCGGTGTTCTACGCCGAGCGCGCGGACGCCGCGGGCGTCCTCTACAACGTGTTCCTGCAGCGCCAGGCGGGCGACCGGGTCGAAGTGGCGACCGCGGAACGCGCGGTGCATCGCATCGAGGAAGGGGGGCGGCTGCACATCGTCGTGCTCTACGACGGCGTCCGCTACGAGGGCATCCCGGGAGACCCGGGTTTCCGCAAGCTCCGCTTCGCCGAGCATGGCATCCCGGTGCGAATACCGGATCCGGACGCCGGCAAGGTCCGCACCGAGTCCAAGACGATGCGGCAGCTGCTGGCGTCTGCGGACCCGGGGGACGTCTCCGAGCTGCAGTGGCGCGTCTCGCTGCCGGTGATGGTGCTCGTGCTGTCCCTGCTGGCAGTGCCGCTCGCGGCGTTGCGCCCCAGGGAGGGCCGTTACGCGCGGGTGGCCCTGGCGATCCTGGCCTATTTCGTCTACTCGAACCTGATCTCCGCCGCGCGGGTCTGGATCGAGAAGGAACAGCTCGACCCGCGCCTGGGCCTGTGGTGGGTGCACCTGCTGGTGGTCGCGGTCGCGCTCTACCTGCTGCACCGCCAGAGCCCGCTGCCCGGGCTG
>Ga0316622_100001819_pt1 | contig 14298 bp, 16 predicted proteins | sample OWC_Aug_OW2_C1_D_FD_207646 | JGI IMG/M metagenome (GOLD analysis project Ga0316622, IMG submission 207646) | Wetland soil microbial communities from Old Woman Creek delta, Ohio, United States - OWC_Aug_OW2_C1_D5_C | ecosystem: Environmental > Terrestrial > Soil > Wetlands | place: USA: Ohio... | reverse complement strand
GCTGATGGTGTCCTCGGAGGCCGTGAGCATGCCTTCCACGTGATGCTCCATGACGGCGAGGGTCCGCTCCCCCACCCTGCCCACGGCGATGCCGTCGGCGATCGTGGTGCCGGGCACGTGCTCGCAGACCGTCCCCGCGCGGTAGGATCGGCAGGCCGAGGTCGCCGCTTCGGCCTGCACGCCGATCACCGCCGTCCGCGGCGACAGCGACTTGACCGCCACGGCGATGCCGGCAACGAGGCCGCCGCCGCCAACAGGAACGAGCACCGCGTCGATGTCCTGCAGGTCCTCGAACACCTCGACACCGATGGTGCCCTGGCCGGCGATGACATCGTCATCGTCGTAGGGATGGACGAACACCGCGTCGCGACGCGACAGGGCATGGTCCAGCGCATCCTGGAACCGCTGGCCGAAGAGCACGACCTCGGCGCCGTATCCCTTCGTCGCCTCCTGCTTCACGATCGAGGCGGTCTCGGGCATGACGATCACCGCCTGCTTCCCGAGCTTCGCGGCGGCGTAGGCGACGGCCTGGGCGTGGTTGCCCATGGACGCTGCGATGACCTTCGGCGCGGCGATGCGCGACAGCTTCGTGAACGCGCCCCGGACCTTGAACGAGCCGGTCTTCTGGAGGTTCTCGAGCTTGAGGAAGACCTCGGCGCCCGTCATGAGGCTCAGGGAGTTCGAATGGATGAGCGGCGTGCGGTGGATGAAATCGGCGATCCTGGTGCGGGCGGTCTGTATGTCCTGCAGGGAGATCATAAGCGATCTGTCAGGTTGAGAGCCTCTCGATCCGGATCGCCCGGGCGCCTCTCGAGCGGCGGAGAATCGCGGCGTCGCCGGTGATCTTCCCGACGATGTTCACTTCACTTGCCGGCACAGGATCCGGACCGGTGCTCATCGGTGTGGGCCCAAAGAAGAGGGCAAGCGCCCTGCCGGGCGGCCAGTAGCCGATGTCGCCGACCTTCACCGCCGTCGTGGCGGTTGCATCGGCATCGCAGGCAAGAGGGATCTCAAAGTAGAGCTCATCGCCCCATTCGTTCGGATGCGCGGACAGCGGGAGCCTGCCGGCAACGGCCCGGGCGCAGGGCGTGTCGAAGAGCTCGGCCCGGAGGACGAGGTCCTGCACCGTGATAGTGATCGCTGTCGGCATGGCCGCAAATCACCGCCCGTAGAGGTGGATCGTATATTGGCGCCAGATCGTCAGCACGCTCAGGATCTCCAGATCGGCGTAATACAGCTCCTGCATCCCTTTCTCCCTGGCGATGTCGGCAATGGACGCATCGCCCCACATGATGCCCACATAGGGAAGCTGGAGGTGTTTGATGTCGCTGTCCGCTCCGGTCGCGCCCGAAGGAGTGGGATGGTAGTCCTGCGAGAGGGGCTCCTTCACGTGCTCGAACAGGATACCTGCAGTACAACCCGCCAGGACGAGCACCAGGGCCGCGACCGCCATCGCACTATTTCTCATGGCTTTTTCCCTCAGTCGCCGTACACGATCGTTGTTGTTTTCGTATAGAGCCCGAACAGGACGTTCAGGTACTCTCGGTCCATGTGGTTGATCGTGGCGATCCCGCCCTGTTTCGCCGCTGCGTTGGTGCTGGCGTCGCCCCAGGCAATGAGCCAGAGCACCGACTCCATGGAGGCTTTTCCCTGTTTCTGGCCAAGGTTGGTCTTGTCGAGGTTGGTGTCGTACGGCGCCAGTACGTTGGTGTACAGGCATCCTCCGAGCAGCAACAGGGTCGTCACGGCGACCGCTGCAAGCATGATGCGCTTCATGACATCCTCCTTCACGGCGAGAGGGGGACAGAACGACGGCGGACGGCTGATGCTGCCGAACCGGTAATGCTTAGTATAGCACAGGGGCTCCGGCCTCCGAGAGGCCCGAACAACACGTTGCGGGGCGGGGGGGACGCGTCATACACCCGCCTGTTCCACGCGCTCCAGCAGCCGGAGCTGGACCCGGGCCCGGTGCAGGTTGTGGCCGGGATAGCGGATCCGGAAGTAGGTGTCGCCGCGCAGGTGGTCGGCAAGGAACCGGATCCCGAGTTCGTAGGTGATGACCCGGACCGAGACCGGCAGCAGGTCGCTCTCCGATGCGGTCAGGAAGGTTGCGGCCTCGCCCAGGTACCCCCGCAGGATCGCCTCATAACAGGACCGTTCGAAGACGACAGCTTCCAGGTCCCCGGCATCCTCGCCTGCCGGATTCGCCGCCGAACGAACGCAGTCTCCGAAGTCGAACAGCACGATGCCGGGCTTCACCGTATCGAGGTCCAGCATGCAGAGGGCGGCACCGGTCTCCCGGTGCACGAGCACGTTGTTCACCTTGGGATCGTTGTGCACGATGCGGACCGGCGCTCGGCCGCTGTCCCCGGCACCGAGCAGCAGCGGAGCATATCCGCTCCGCGACTCGGCGAGAGCGATCTCGCTCCGCGCTTCCGCGGCCCTTCCTGCCGCGTCCTTCCGTACGGCCTCGCGGAGCTCCTGCAGGTACCGGGGCGTGTGATGAAAACCCGGCAGCGTGTCGTGGAGCTTCTCCGGCGGAAGATCGGCAAGGAGCATCTGGAACCGGCCGAGCGCCCGGCCGACCTCAAAGGCATGAGACGGTCCCTGCACGACGTCGAAGACCTCGCCGTTCTCGATGAAGCGGAACATCCGCCAGACGTCACCGCATCCGTCCACATGCCAGGCGGCGTGGTCCCGCGTCCGGACCAGCGTGGGCGCGACCCTAGACGGATCGGCAACACCCTCCCGCCGGAGCCGCTCCTGCAGGTGTCTGGCGACGAGCTCAACGTTCTCCATCACCAGGTCCGGCCGCGGGAACACGGACCGGTTGATCCGCTGCAGGATCGTGCGCCGCGTCCGCTCCGGTCCGGAGAATCCGCAGAGCCAGGTCTCGTTGATCAGGCCCGACCCGTAGCGCTCCACGGAGGCAATCGTCCCGGGAACGAGGAACTGCGCGATAATATCGTTCAGCATACTAATTGCTGTCCCCCCTGGGACTGCAGCCATTATACACGAATGCGGCATCAGGACGATAGGCCGCATGCAGTAAATACATGCAATAACACAGCTTACGCTGTCACGGCAGTGGGCACTGCGACGAAGCTATCCCATAAGATACAGCGGGTTTGCCGCACATTCCCGGCGGGGCCGGCGCTGCTGTTTTTCCTCCTTGTCATGCCTGCCCTTCTGCTATACAATGCATTTTAACCAATGATAGATCCTCCCCGGCGCATCATGCGCAGCGGGGTTCGATTCCAACATTCTGAAGTGAGGGCACAGCCATGCCATCGGAGATCATCGTAAACGCCGGGAGGGAGGAGACGCGGGTCGCGCTGATGGAGAACGGCCTGGTGACCGACATCTTCATCGACCGCAGGAAGGACCGCGGCGTCGCCGGCAACGTGTACAAGGGAAAGGTCATGAAGGTCCTGCCGGGGATGCAGGCCTCCTTCGTGGACATCGGGCTGGAGAAGTCCGCCTTCCTCTATGTGGGCGATGTGTTCGACAGCGCATCGGAATACGCCCCCATGATGGAGGACGAGGGCCTCGAGCTCGAGGTCGACACCAAGCGGAAGCGGTCCCATGCCACGCAGATCGAGGACCTCCTGCAGGAAGGCCAGGATGTCGTGGTCCAGGTCTCCAAGGAGCCCATCAGCACGAAGGGGGCACGCGTCACCACGTACATCAGCATCCCCGGCCGGTACCTCGTGCTGATGCCCGGCGTGAACCACATCGGGGTCTCCCGCCGCATCGAGAACGGGGACGAGCGCCGGCGGCTCCGGGAGATCGTCCAGGCGCTCCGCAAGCACGGCATGGGCTACATCATCCGGACGGCGAGCGAGGGCCGGAGCGAGGAAGAGCTCCGGTCCGACATCGAGTTCCTCGCCCGGCTGTGGGAGAACATCCAGCGGAAGCGCGAGCGCGTTGTCTCGCCGGCCCTGCTGCACAACGAGCTGGACCTGGCGTTCCGCGTGATCCGCGATGCCTTCACGACCGACGTTGACCGCATGGTCATCGATTCCGAGGACGAGTACCAGCGGGCCCGGGAATACGTCGAGTCCTACATTCCGTCGCTGGCGCGCCGCGTCCGCCACTATGACGGCGACGAGCCCATCTTCGAGCACTACGGCGTGGAGATCGAGATCTCCCGCGCCCTCGGCCGGAAGGTCTGGCTCAAGTCCGGCGGCTACATCATCATCGACCAGACCGAGGCCCTGTCGACCATTGACGTGAACACGGGGCGCTACGTGGGAAAGCGCTCCCTCGAGGACACCATCCTGAAGACGAACCTCGAGGCCGTGCGCGAGATCGCCTACCAGCTCCGGCTGCGGAACATCGGGGGCATCATCATCCTGGACTTCATCGACATGGAGCACGAGAACAACCGCCGCAAGGTCTACCAGGCCCTGCAGGAGGCCCTGTCCCATGACCGGGCCAAGACCACCATCTCCCACATCTCGCCGCTGGGACTGATCGAGATGACCCGGAAGCGCATCCGCGAGAGCCTGGGACGAACGCTCTGCGACATCTGCCCCTACTGCGACGGCCGGGGCTTCATCAAATCGAGCCGCACGGTCTGCTACGAGATCTTCCGGGCGATCCAGAAGTCCTTCGCTGGCGCCGAGGAGAAGAAGGCGCTTGTCACCGTCAACGCGGCGGTGGCGGACATGCTCTATGACGAGGAGCGGCAGGGCGTGGAGGAACTGGAGAAGGAGTACGGCAAGAAGATCGTGATCAAGGCGGACCCGAACATGCACCAGGAGCAGTTCGAGGTCATCATGGTGTGACGCAGGCAGCGACCGGCCGCGCGCAGCCGATGACGCGGCGGTGCTTGTTCTTCTTGGCCTCCAGGAGCGCCCGGTCGGCGGCGAGCACCACGTCGCTCGCCGTGGCCCCGTCCTGGGGATAGGACGCGATCCCGATCGTGACCCCGACGGCCGCCCGGTCCGGGGAAAGGGAGCGGGCCCCCGCCTCCATGGCGTTCTTGATCCGCCGAGCGAACAGATTGTAGGCCTTTTCGAGCCCCGTCTCGGGAAGGATGACCACCATCTCATCCCCGCCGTACCGGGCCGCCAGGTCCGAGGTCCGGAGCGACGCGCGGAGGGCCCCGCCCAGAGCTGCCAGCGCCTCGTCCCCTGCCTGATGGCCGTACCGGTCGTTGTAGATCTTGAAGTCGTTCACGTCGACCAGCGCCAGCGAGAACTCCCTTCCGTGCCGCTCGGCCCGCTGGAACTCCCGGTTCAGCAGCTCGTCGAAATACCGGCGGTTAAAGAGGCCCGTGAGGCCGTCCGTGACGGCCCGATGCGCCACTTCGCGGTGCTGCCAGGCGTGGCCGATGGCGATCGCGGCGAAGGACGCGAGGATCTCGAGCGCCTCCAGGTCCTGGACGGCGAGCATGCGCACGGTCCCGTCGTCGACGAAAAGGACGCCCCGGGCCTCCTTCTGTTGGACCAGGGGGACGCACACCAGCGCCTTGACCCGCGGCTCCACGGATCCGGGATCGGAGAAGAACGCCCGGTGGGGAGCGTCGGTGATGACCGTGAGGTTTCCGCTCCGGAGCACGCGGTCCATCACGCTGCCCGGCCGGACAAACCATTCCCGGTTGGCAATGAAGCTCGAGGGAAGGCCCTTGTGGGCGTGGATGCGGAGGGTGTTCGTGTCGGGATGGAAGAGGGCGATGCTGCCGGCGGTGGTCCCGCTCACTTCCATCGCCTTGCGCAGGATGACGGAAAGTGCCCGGTCGAGGTCAAGATGGGATACGACGGCCCGTGCGGTTCCCAGAATGTCGTTCAGGCGTTGGTGGACCTTGAGGACCCCCACGGTTGCTCCGCGTCCCTCCCTGGGCAGGCAGCATGATTGATCGTGTGCGTTTGAGGAACCTTATCACAGGACCAGCAGGTTGTCAATGAGCCGCGTGGAGCCGATGTTTGCGGCGACGAGCAGCACGACCCGATCCTGCATCGCTCCGAGCGGAGCCAGCGTCTCCGGGTCGGCGACCTCCGCGTAGTCGACCTGGACGCCCTGCTCGGCCAGCATGACGGCGCGCATCTTCCGGCGCACCTCCTCCGGATCGCGGATGCCGGACCGCACCAGTTCCTCCCCTGCCCGGAGCGCGCGGTACAGGCAGGCCGCCTTGCGGCGCTGCTCCCCGTCGAGATAGGAGTTCCGCGAGCTCATGGCAAGGCCGTCGATCTCCCGCATCGTGCGCAGGACGACGACCTCCACGTCGAGGTCGAGCCCCAGCACCATCTGCCGGACCACAGCGCACTGCTGATAGTCCTTCTGGCCGAAGTACGCCCGGTGGGGCTTGACGATATGGAACAGCTTCGCGACCACCGTGGCCACGCCGCGGAAATGCCCCGGCCGAACCTCGCCTTCCAGGACGTCGCAAAGGCCTTTCACGGTCACGAAGACCGACGGCTTCTCCGGATACATCTCTGAGGCAGTCGGCAGGAAAAGGACGTCGACGCCTGCTGACGCGCACTTCGTTGCGTCGCCCTCGGCGTCGCGCGGGTAGCGGTCCAGGTCCTCGTGCGGCCCGAACTGCGTGGGGTTCACGAAGATGCTGGCGACGACGACGTCGTTCTCCTCCCGCGCTTTTTTCATGAGCGAGAGGTGCCCCTCGTGCAGAAAGCCCATGGTCGGCACGAAGCCGATCCGCTTTCCCCCGCTGCGGAACGCATCGGCCTGCTTCTGCATGTCGGCAATAGTGGTGATGGTCTTCATCGCGGTATCCCGGGAGCAAAAAAAGGGCAGCCCGGTTGATGCCGGGCTGCCAGGGGAAATTGACGCTTACTTCAATATCTTCTCGATCCGCCACTCAGCCGTTCCGGGGACCATATCATAGCCCCCGACATAGATGTAGCTTGCGTCAACGGCGATGGTGAAGGCCTCATCATCCAGCCCCACCGCAGCGCTCGGATGGGACGTGTAGACACCGTTCGTGCCAAAGGAGGTCACCAACAAACCGGTCGCCAGGTCCCGCTTCTCGACCCGCCACTCCCATGTCGTGTCTGGCAGCTCATCAGAACCTGCGACATACATCGACGTGGCATCTATCGCGATAGCATCGGCATAATCTGCCCCCACCGGATTGGGATCGGAAACGATGACACCCGGAACAGTACCGGCAGCATTGAACGTGGTGTCGAGCGCTCCGGTCGTCTTATTTCGCTTTTCTATCTTCCATGCCACATTTCCCGAGATGTCAGTCACATAGCCAACAATATAGAGAGATGTTGCATCCACTGCTATGCCGGTAACCACTGCGTCCAACGCAGTGGATGTTGGATAGCTCAACACTCCATCGTTGAGAGGTCCAAAAGCAGTGACCGTAGCGCCCGTTAACAGCGATCGCTTTTCGACGCGCCATTGCCAGATGCTTCCGCTATTCGTCTCATAGCCTCCGACATACATAGAGGTGCTGTCGATGGCTATCGTTGTCGCCACATCGTCTTGTGCCCCGGGGTCCGAGGTGACTGTTCCAAATGACACGAGCGACCCCGTAGAAAGCGACCGCAACTCGATCCGCCATTCCGAAGAGCCACCGGCGCCGGCGCTATCATACCCCGCAACGTACATGTAGTTGCTGTCTATGGCGATAGCATAGGCATCGTCGAAACCGGGCGAAGGATTCGATCGCACAGTTGTTATAGTAGCTCCCGTACTCAGCAGCCGCTTCTCAATATGCCACTCCGAGTCAGTATCGGACGGTACGGAATCATAGCCTACAACATACATATACGTTGAATCGATCGCAGCGGCAAAGGCTACATCATCAGACACGGAGGTCGTTGCGGAAGAATTCAAGACGACCACACCGTTCGTACCGAAGGTCGTGTCCAGACTGCCGCTGTCGAGATGCCGTTTCTCCATACGCCATTCCCAATCTCCCAGCGTTGTATCGGCATCGACACCAACGGCATACACTGCTGAAGAACTCACGGCCACGCCGTAGATTGTTTCATTATATGCTGCGCTCGGATCGACCGTCTGCGCCCAGACCCTGTCCCCGCTCTTGGGTGGTGGCGGGGGCGGGGTGCTGTCCCCCCCTCCTCCGCCGCCGCCGCAGCCGGCGAGAGCAGCAAGCAGAACAGCGAGAAGCGATGCCGTGATTAAGGGGTAAGCACGTTTGTTCTGAAAACGTTTCATGTTCTTCCACTCCTTCGGGACTGTTTTCCTGCTGATGCAAGCGTCACTTTCCCGGGGATGACTTTCCCCCGGTGATGACGAACCGCTCCTTGATGATCCTCTTGAAGCGGGGGGTGTAAACGAGGTCGAACACGTCGCCCTTGTCCGGGAAGAGCGCGACCGAAGCCTTCCGTGCGTCGGCAATGAGGTCGAAGGCCTCGCGGAGCGTCAGGTCCGCCTGCATCAGGACCCCCTGCACCAGGTTCATGACGAACCGGAGCCTCCGGAGCCGCTTTTCTTCATCCTTGAGGCTTTCCGCTGAAGGCGTCATTTCCGCTCAAAGGTGCCGCTCTTGCCGCCGGTCTTCCTGAGCAGGCGGACATCGGTCACGGTCATGGCGCGGTCGACGGACTTGCACATGTCGTAGACCGTGAGGCCCGCTGCTGCGGCTGCCATGAGCGCCTCCATCTCCACGCCGGTCCTGCCGAAGATGCGCACGGTCGCCGTGATCGCGATGCTCGAGGTCTTCTGGTCGGGTGTAAGGTCGATCTCCACCGAGGAGAGGTCCAGCGGATGGCACATCGGGATGAGCTCCGGCGTCCGCTTCGCCGCCATGATGCCGGCCACGCGGGCGACGCCCAGGACGTCGCCCTTGGACACCTTGCGGTCCAGGATCAGCCGCAGTGTCCCGGGCCGCATCGTCACGCGCGCCGCAGCGACCGCTTCGCGGAGCGTCTCGCCCTTGGCCGAGACATCCACCATCCGGGCCGCGCCCTCATCGGTGAAGTGCGTCAGTCTCTTCCCGTCGTTCCTCTCACGTCTCACGCCTTTTGCCTGACGTTTCACGCCTATCCTCTCACGTTTCACGTCTCACGCCTCACGGGAGGTTTCATCCCCCGATCCCCGACATCGTCCGTTCGAAGCACCCGCCCGCGGATTCGGCGATATAGTGCCGCTCCGGCTTGATCTCCAGCGCGAGCCGGAGGAGCCGTTCGAGCTCCGCATCAGTGCATCCGCCCCGCAGCGGTGTTTTCACGTCGATCTCCGTATCGGACAGCAGGCAGGGCCGGATCTTCCCGTCGGCGGTCAGCCGGAGCCTGCGGCAGGATTCGCAGAAGTGCTTCGTGATGGGGCTGATGAAGCCGATGAGGCCGCGCGCCCCGGGAACGCGGTGGTTGCGGGAAGGCCCCGCGCCCGCGCCCGCGTCTGCGGGTTCCAGGGGTCCGAAGGACCGTTCGATCGCTGCGCGGATCTCGTCGGAGCGGACGCAGACATCGGTGCGCCACCGGTCGCGCGCCCCGATGGGCATGAACTCGATGAACCGCACCTGCAAAGGCCGGTCGAGCGTGAGGCGGACGAAGTCCAGGACCTCGTCGTCGTTCACGCCCTTCACCGGCACCATGTTGATCTTGATGGGGGAGAAGCCGAAGGCCTCGGCCTTCGCGATCCCCTGCCAGACGCGGGCCCAGGAATCGCTGCCGGTGATCTCGGCAAAGCGGGCGGGCCGGAGGGAGTCGAGGCTGATATTGAGCCGGTTGATCCCCGCGGCACGGAGCCCCTCCGCCATCTCCTCAAGCAGAACGCCGTTCGTGGTGACGCTGATGTCCGCGATGCCCCTGATGTTCCGGAGCGACCCGATGAAGCCCAGGATCCCCCGGCGCACCAGCGGTTCGCCTCCCGTGACCCGGACGTGCGCTATTCCCAGGGACGCGGCCACCTCCACCAGCCGGAGGATCTCCTCGTACCGGAGGACATCGCCGTGGGACAGGAGCTTCAGGGCGCTGCGGGGCCTGCAGTAGATGCAGGAAAGATTGCAGCGGTCCGTGACGGACACCCGCAGGTAATCAATGCGCCTGTTCTGCGTGTCGACGAGCGGCATCCGGAAACTTACCACAGGGCCGGAGGAACCGCAAGATGAAACTATCGCCTTGACCCGCTCTTCGTTTATGCTATAATTTTTTTGCATCCGTCGGACCGCATCGGTCCGGGAAGGGACGCCCGAGAGTGGGAATGCACAAGAACGAGAAGAAAACCTATGGGGTGCGCCGGGGCAAGGGACACCTGGCCGCAGAGGGTCCCCAGGCGCGGTTCATCCTGTTCCTCATCCTGGTGCTCGTCGCCTACACCCTCCTCCTCAAGGTCTTCCAGAAGATCGCCGCCATTGTGGACCTTCCCCTCTTCGTTCCCATCGCCCTCATTTCCCTGTTCGTCTTCGTCGGCATCGCCGGCACGCTTTACTCGCACCGCTTCGTAGGGCCCCTCGTGCGCATCCGCAAGACGCTCGAGCATGTTGCGAACGGCGACTGCTCCGTCTCCCTGCGGCTGCGGGATTCCGACGATCCCATGCTGAAGGACCTGGCCCGGACGATCGAGGGGCTGTGCGAACAGGGACGGAACACCCACTACCTCGTGCGTGATGCCGCGCAGAACCTCTTCCAGGACCTCGCGGCGCTCGAGGTGCTCATCCAGAGCGGCGCGCCGGCAGACGAGCTCCGGAAGCAGGTGAGCGGCGTGCAGAGGAAGAAGGACCTTCTGGAACAGGCGATCCGGACGATGGGGAAGTAGGGCGGGAGCAGCTATGGCGTCAGGCGGCGGGGCCGGAGTCGGCGGAAAAAGCATGAAGCAGGTGGCCGTCGACGTGGCCGACGGCTACATGACCATGAACCCGCTGGTCCTCAAGAAGTTCGACAAGGACATGATCAAGGACCTCTACGAGCATCTCAACAAGGCCATGAACGGCGCCCGCAACATTCCCGTCCAGACCAACGACGTTGCGGGCATCCGGATGAAGAACATGAAGCTTCAGCGGCTGCACAACGCCCTCATCATCGTCCGCAACAACGCCCGCGAGAAGCGCATCCCCCTGTAACAACTGCGGGGATCGACCCGTGAATGATCGACCCCCGCAAGCTCATTGCTCCTAGCTGATAGTTCCTGGCAGTTGCTATGAGCTATCAGCCAAGAGCTGTTTTTTACTATTCCACCGCTATCTGGAACTTCCTCTTGAAGTCCTCGGGCTTCATCTTGACCGACGCCGCCAGCTCCGCAAGCGAATCCCCTTCCAGGTCCTCCTTCTCCAGCCTGATCATGTACCGCCGCGCCATATGGTAGTCGTCCGACGAGGTGTCGACGGTCCGGATCTTCGTCTTGCCCGTTTTCGGGTCCATGAGGTCCGTGAACTTGATCGGAAGGCTCTTGCCGTCCTTCAGCATGATCATCGCGCCCGATCCCCCGCCGACCAGGAACTTGACGGCGCTGAAACCCAGGTAGCGGGTGTATTCGCGGTCCGAGGAGATCGGCCGATGGCACCGCAGCTCATACCCGATGTCCTTGGAAATGATGGTCGTCTTGATGCCCAGCGATTTCAGCTCCTCGGTGACGCACTGCTTCAGCATGTCGCCGAGCGGCACCTCGGCAAGCCGGATGTTCCCGTGTTCGTCCCGCGGCACGTCCTTCATGAACGTGAGCTCTTCCGGGTCGAACCGGATCGCCACGCCTTCGGCGATGACGGCAACGCCGTAGTTCCTGCCCGTGACCATGCGCTTGATGATGGCGCCGGTCAGGATCGCAACCACCTTGTTGAACGAGATCTTGTTTCCCAGTTCCTCCGGGATGAGCGTGAGCGTGGCGCCGGCCCCCATGCCCATGCCGAGGGCCAGGAACCCGGCCGAACGGCCCATCGCGACCACGAAGTACCACCGGAACGCCGTCTGGGCGTCCTCCATGAGGTTCTCCACCAGCTGGGTGCCCAGCTGCCGGGCCGACTCGAACCCGAAGGTCGGCACGCCGTGCGGCAGCGGAAGGTCGTTGTCGATGGTCTTGGGAACGTGGCAGACGGCGATCTTTCCGCCGGCGGCCTTCTCCACCTGCGTGGCCGTGTATGCCGTGTCGTCGCCGCCGATCGTCACCAGGTACCTGATGCCGAGCCCGTTCAAGGCCTTGATGACATTGGCCATCTTGGCGGGATCCTTCGTGGGGTTCTCCCGCGAGGTGCGGATGATGGAGCCGCCGCGCGTATGGATGCGCGAAATGTCGTCAGGGTGGAGCTTCTGGACCTGCGACGTGTCGCCCTTCGACAGCCATTTGAAGCCGTCATACATGCCGACCACCTCGAGCCCCTGCTTGCATGCCTCGAAGGTGACCGCGCTGATCACGCCGTTGATGCCCGGCGCGGGTCCTCCGCCCACCACGATCCCCAGCTTGTCCGCCATTCCCGCCTCCCCTGCGTCTTGAGTTTTGAACCTTGGATACCGGCATGCCAATGCGGACAGCCGGGTGTGACGCGCTGCAACGCCGAAAATTTAGCAAAAGGACCGGAGGATGTCAATATGAAAGGCTTTCTGCGGGAAGGGATGCTTCCTGCCGGCGGGGCTAGGTGAGCAGGTCGCCGTATTCCTGAGGCCGGCGCTGGCGCAGGAAGCCCCAGGTCTCGTTCGCGGCCTCCCGGTCGGCAAGGCTGATGTCCGCCAGGACCACGGCCTCCCTGCCGCCGGCCAGCCCGGAGACCAGCTCGCCCCACGGATCGGCGCAGAAGCTCCTGCCGTAGAACGAGATCCCGTCCTCGTGCCCCACACGGTTCACCCGGAACACGAAGAGGTTGTTGGCGAAGGCATTTGCCGATACGGCGCGCTCCCAGTGCCCGTGCCGCTCCTGCGAGGCGGCCGTGGGTGCGAAAACGATCTCCGCACCCTTGAGCGCGAGGATGCGCGTGCCCTCGGGGAACAGGTTGTCCCAGCAGATCTGGACGCCGATCCTGCCGCGCGAGGTCTCGAAGACCGGGAATTGCGTGTCCCCGGGCGTGAAGTAGAACTGCTCGCGGTAAAGGGGGATGGACGGAATATGGACCTTGCGGTACACGCCGAGGACCTTGCCGCGGTCGATGACCGCGGCGCTGTTGTAGTACTTCCCTCCGGCCGTCTCGAAGAAGGGGAGGATGATGACGGTCTGGCGCTTGAGCGAAGAACTGACAACCGGGCCGAAAACGCCGTGTGCGGCCTCGCGGGCGAGCGCGAAATGGACCGGGTTTTCCTCCCGCGGGAACCAGGCGGCGAGACAGAGCTCGGGGAAGCCGATGACCACGGCGCCCTTTTCCGCGGCCACTTCGGCCATCTCCGCGGCGCGGCCGATGTTCTTCTCCACATCAGGTCCTGCGCTCATCTGGACGCCGGCGATCCGCATGGGGCACATTATAGCGGCCGGGGTGGAAAATGTAAAAGGGAATTTGGCGTATTACGCGCTTCTCGTCCACCGCCGCACATACACAGAGGCCTCATACCCGGGCATCGGGTCATTGCCCGGAGACCCAACCTCCAGCTCGCGTGTGTCTCAATAGGAGACATACATCCCCGCTCCCGCCAGGAGCTCGACGATCCGCTCCTCATCAACCACCTCGGCAATATGATCGAACTGGGCATCGCCAATCCGGCGAAGCTGCAGCGCCTGCCTGCTCACATACACAGCCACGCCCCGGCCCCTCAAGAAATGGAGCATACTGCCGTAAATGTCGGGCAGCCCGTCCGGCGTCGTGCCGAGGAGCCCGGCAAGATGCTGCCGCTCCCGGGGAGCGATCTTCACCCGGTCAAGCGGCGTCGAATGGCCGCCGAACCACCTGCCCATCTTGAGCGACTGGACACCCTCGGCGTCAAAAAGCAGCACGACCTTGAAGCCCCTCTTGAGGGCCGCCGCGACCACCTGCGGGACCAGCACGGTCCGGTCGGTGCCGCCGTTCAGGAGCGTCTTCACGTGGATGAGCAGCGTCCGGTCAGACGTCGCCGCGGTTTCCGCAGCGGGGGCCGGCGATGCAACCAGCAGGATGAGCCATAGCAGGAAGAGTGCCCGGATCTTCATTTCGGCTCCACCGGATAGCCTGCGCCGACCCATTCCCACCAGCCCCCCTTGAGCGCATAGGCGTTCGCATACCCCAGCTCCTTCAGCCTGAGCGCCACACTGGCGCTCGTTCCCTCGTTCGCTCAGGAGCAGTAGACGATGAGCTTCGCGTCCTTCGGGTAGTTGACGGCCCAGGATGCGATGTCGCGCGTTTCCACCCGCACTGCGCCCTTGATCTTCTGGCTGCTGCTGCTCCAGCTCCCGCCGGTCCGCGCATCGAGGAAGACCGTGTTCGGCGCGCCGAGCAGCGCCTTCGCCTCCTCCTTCGTGATGCGCTCC
>Ga0316622_100001818_pt1 | contig 14298 bp, 12 predicted proteins | sample OWC_Aug_OW2_C1_D_FD_207646 | JGI IMG/M metagenome (GOLD analysis project Ga0316622, IMG submission 207646) | Wetland soil microbial communities from Old Woman Creek delta, Ohio, United States - OWC_Aug_OW2_C1_D5_C | ecosystem: Environmental > Terrestrial > Soil > Wetlands | place: USA: Ohio... | reverse complement strand
GCGGTCAGGGCGTCGCGCATCGACAGCACGTCCACCTGCGTCGCGGGATACATGACGTCGTCCGACTCCGCCGAGTGCGGCAGGCCGAGCGCGTGGCCGGTCTCGTGGATGGCGACGCCGAGCAACGCCGCATCGCCCAGCGGGGGGCCGCTGCTGGCCCGCACGGCGAGCGTGATGGCGGCGTGGCGCACGTGGCCGCGCTGGTCCCACGCGAGGTCGGTCTGGCCCACGCGGTCGAATTCGAACCGCTCCACCCATCGCACCGTGATGTCCGCGAGCGTGGTGTCGCTCACCAGCTCGAATCGCAGGCCGACGCCCAGTCCTTCCCACTGCCTCAACGCCTGCTTCACCAGTTCCGCCATGCGCGGCGCGTACTCCGCGGCGCCGCCCTCGATGAGCGCCACCCGGAGCGGCACGTGCTCCCGGTCGGGCCAGCGACGCACGATGGAGTCGGTGCTGAGCAGCATCGAGTCGAGGTAGGTGGCGCGGCCCTCGCCGGTCAGTTGCTGGCGGGCGGCCACCCGGGCCATCTGCTCGAGAGCGCGCATCTCGCGCGGCTCGGGCACCCGGCGGGCCAGGGGCGACCCGGCCGCGGGAGCCGGGTCGGCCGAGAGGGTGGCGACCTTCTGCCCCACCGCCTCGGCATCGTGGCGCGCGTGCACCACCCGTTCGCCCAGGAGAAGGACGGAAAGACCGAGGGTTAGGGCTGGTAGGAGGCGGTTGCGCAACATGATGGCGCCAATATGCTGGAAGCTTCGTGCCGTCCGCCACGGCCCGGTGGCGTCGCCCGGGTGGCTCGTCTAGGATTGAGCCACCCTCGGCGGCCCGCCGCGGCACCCGAGTCCTCGACCGGAGTCCCGTTCCGCACATGCTCTGGATTGCGCGCACGCTGGTGCGCCGGCGCTGGTGGGTCATCGCGCTCTGGGCGATCATCGGCGTCTTCGCGTTCCTGCGCGCGCCGAGCACGCCGGAGAAGCTGAACCCGCGCGGGGGCAACAACCGTCCCACGCAGGCGTCGACCGTGGACCGGCTGCTCAACGAGCGGTTCTCCGGCTCGCTGGGCGAGTACTACGTGGTGGCGCTCGAGGCGCCGATGGCGCAGGACGCGGGCCCCGGTGCGGCGGTGCTGGATTCGGTGATCGCGGCGCTCAGGGCCCAGCCGCACGTGCGCGGCGTCGTGGCGTATCCCACCACGAACGACACCACCTTCATCAGCCGCGACCGGCGCACCTCCCTCATCGTGGTGGCGCTCGCCCCCCTCGGCAGCGATTCGATCAGCAAGCTGGTGACCCCCACGCGTGCGCTGCTGCGAGGGACGCTGCAGCGCGCGGGAGCCGACAGCAGCTGGCACAGCTACGTCACCGGCCGCTCGCCACTCGACCTCGACACCCGGCAGCTCACCACCGAGGACAGCCGGCGCGGCGAGCTGCAGCTGCTGCCGTTCACGTTCGTCATCCTGGTGCTGGCCTTCGGCGCGCTGGTGGCCGCCCTGCTGCCGATCCTCATCGGCGTGATGGCGATCGCCGTGTCGCTCGCCATCGTGGGCGCACTCACGCCCTTCATGTCGATGTCGATCTTCGTGCTCACCATCGCGACGATGATCGGGCTCGGCGTGGGCATCGACTACTCCCTCCTCATGGTGACGCGCTTCCGCGAGGAGCTGGGCCGGGGCCTCAACCGGCGCGACGCCGCGATCAACACGATCCTCACGGCGGGCGGCGCCGTGGTGACGTCGGGCCTCACGGTGGTGGTGGGCTTCGCGGCCCTGCTGTGGACGCCGCTGGTCGAGACGCGGAGCGTGGGCGTCGGTGGCCTCATCGTGGTGGCCATCGCGGTGCTGCTCGCGGTGACGCTGCTGCCGGCCATCCTCGCGGTCCTCGGGAAGAACATCGACCGGCCGCGGGGGCTCGCCCGCAAGCTGGCGTGGTACCACTCGCCGCTCATCTGGGAGAAGTGGGCCCGGTCGCTCAGCCGCCATCCGTGGCGCGCGCTGACGCTGGGCGGCCTCGCCGTGGGCCTGCTCACGCTGCCGCTTTTCTGGATCCGCATCGGGCTGCCGTCGCGGCACTGGTGGCCGTCGGCCACCGAGTCCGGCCGGGCCATCGACGTGCTGTCCACCATGGGCGTCGCGGGCTACGTGCTGCCGGTGCGCATGGTGGTCGAGTTCCCCGAGGGGAAGACCGCCACCGACCTCGCCAGCCTGCGCGGCCTGCGCGACATGTCCGACTCGCTCCGCGCCGACCCGCGCGTGCGGGAGGTGCGGAGCCTCGTCGACGTGCGCCGCGGGGCGTCGCTGCTGGAGTTGTCGATGCTCTACAGCGACCTCGACTCCGCGCGCGCGCAGCTGCCGGAGTTCGTGGACGCCTTCCTCAGCACGGACGGCCGCCTGGCCCTGCTCGACGTCATCCCGGCCGATACCGTCTCGCTCACCACGGCGGTGGAACTGGTCCGGCGCACGCGCGAGCTGGCGCAGGCGCCGCCGAAGCAGCTGCGCGGCACGACGATCCGGGTGGGCGGCTTCCAGGCCTCGAGCCTCGACACGCAGGAGGACATGCTCCGGCGCTTCCCGCTGCTGGTGGCGATCATCATGGGTGCCACGGCGATCATGCTCGCCATCGCGTTCCGGTCGGTGCTGATCCCGCTCAAGGCGATCCTGCTCAACACCCTGTCGGTGTCCGCGACGTTCGGGCTGATCGTGCTGGTGTTCCAGAAGGGCGTGGGCGCGGGGCTGATCGGGCTCGACGGGCCCACCGACGCGATCGTGATCGTGGTGCCGGTGCTGGTGTTCGCCGTGGTGTTCGGCCTGAGCATGGACTACGAGGTGTTCCTGCTGAGCCGCATCAAGGAGGCGTTCGACCGCACGGGGCGCAACGACGAGGCCACGATGGAGGGGGTGAGCGCCACGGCGTCGGTGATCACCTCCGCGGCGCTGGTGATGATCCTCGTCTTCGGCGTCTTCGCCTTCGCGCGCGTGCTGGCGATGCAGTTCCTGGGCTTCGGCCTCGCCGTGGCGGTGTTCCTCGACGCCACCGTCATCCGCATGGTGCTGGTGCCGGCGGTGATGCAGCTGATGGGGCGCTGGAACTGGTGGCCCGGCGTGAACCCGCGCGAGCCGCACAAGCCGCGCTCGAGCGGGTCGGGGGAGCACAGGATCGAGTAGGGCGCGGGGCGCCAGACGTCATTGCGAGGAGGCCCCGCAGGGGCCGACGAAGCAATCCCGGTGCAAAGAGCGGAGCCCTCTCGACCGTCCAGAGGGCTCCGCTCTTTGCACCGGGATTGCCGCGTCGCTCGCTGCGCGCGCTCCGCGCAACGACGCAGGGGGAGCGTCGCCCGCCGTGGAGCTACTTCCCCCACACCCCCAGCGTCATCAACCGCCCGATCCCGCTCGCAAGCCCCACGATGGCCCAGCCCACCACCCCCAGCAGCAGCAGCACCGCCACGAGCGCGGTGTGGCCGAGCAGCGACTCGAGGGGCAGGTCGGGAGCCGGTGCGCGGGGAGTGGGCACGAGCGCCGGTGCCGGCGTGCCTTCACGGATGGCGCGGAACGCCGCCCGCCGCTCGGCCAGGTCATCGGCTACGGTGCCATGGGCCGGCGTGATGCCGGCGTCGTCGAGGGCGGGGTAGGCGAGGGCCGCATCGGGCAGCCGGTCGAGGGGCGTGCGGTCGTCGAGCGGACGGAAGCGCTGCCGCTCGGTCCACGCGGCGCGCAGCTCGGGATGGAGCTTCGCGGGCATCCAGGTCTGCAACTGCACGTCGAAGACGACGTCGTCGGGCCCCAGCCGGCCGGCCTCGAGCGCGTCGAGCAGGGCATCCACCGTCGGCAGCACCAGCCCGGTGCCGGGTTCGCGAGCGGTGCGGAAGCGCGCCTGGGTCATGTGCCGTCCTGCAACGTGAGGCGTGACGCGGCTTCACCGGCCGCATGCCAGACCTTCCGCAATTCTCAGCCCATCACCCGATCCGTCAAGCCCTCAGTGCTTGGCGTCGAGCCAGTTGGCCCCCTCGCCCACGTCGGCCACCAGCGGGACGCGGAGGGGATGGACGGTCTCCATCTGCTCCTTCACCAGGGCGCGCATGGTCGGCAGCTCGGCCGGCGGCACCTCGAACACGAGCTCGTCGTGCACCTGCAGCAGCATCCGGCTGGCGAGTCCGCGCTCGCGCAGGAGCGCGTGGATGCGGATCATGGCGAGCTTGATCAGGTCGGCCGCCGACCCCTGCAGGGGCGAGTTCTGCGCGTTGCGCTCGCCGTAGGCGCGGGTGTTGAAGTTGCGGTCCTTGAGCTCGGGGATGTAGCGCCGGCGGCCCAGGATCGTCTCGACGTAGCCCTCCCGCCTGGCGAACTCCACGGTGTCGTCCAGGTACGTCCGCACGCCCGCGAAGCGGGTGAAGTACTGCGCGATGAACTCCTTCGCCTCGTCCTGCGTGATGCCGAGGGAGCGGCCGAGGGCGAACGGGCCCTGCCCGTAGATGATGCCGAAGTTGATCGTCTTCGCCCGCGCGCGCTGTTCCGGCGTGACGTCGGCGAGCGGCACGCCGAACACCAGCGCCGCCGTCTGGCGGTGGATGTCGCCGCCCGCCTGGAACGCCGCGACGAAGGCCGGGTCGCCGGAGAGGTGCGCCATCAGCCGCAGCTCGATCTGGCTGTAGTCGGCCACGAGCAGCGTCCATCCCTCGGCGGGTACGAAGGCGCGGCGGATCGCGGCGCCGCGCGGCGTGCGCACGGGGATGTTCTGCAGGTTGGGGTCGGTGGACGAGAGCCGGCCCGTGGCGGCACCCGTCTGCACGAAGCTGGTGTGGATGCGGCCCGTGCCCGCGTTCACCTCCAGTGGGAGGGTGTCCGCGTAGGTGCTCTTGAGCTTCTGCAGCTCGCGATGGTCGAGGATGAGCTGCGGCAGCTCGTGCCCCATGCCCGCGAGCTCCTCGAGCACGGCGGCATCGGTGCTCGGGCCGGTCTTGGTGCGCCTGAGCACCGGCAGCTGGTGCTTCTCGAACAGCACGGCCGCGAGCTGCTTCGGCGAGTTGAGGTTCAGGTTCTCGCCGGCCACCTTCGCGATCTGGCCGGCCAGGGCCTCGAGGTCGCGGGCCAGCTCGCTGCCCAGCCGCCGGAGGAGGTCCACGTCCACCCGGATGCCGGTCCACTCGAGGTCCACGAGCACGGGGGTGAGCGGCAGCTCCACGTCCCGCAGCAGCTTGTCGATGGAAGGCGTGTTCGCCAGCTGCGGCGCGTAGATCTCGTGCAGCTCGAGCACCGTGGTGCAGTCGGCGCCGCAGTACGCTGCCGCGTCCGGCACGGGCACCTCGGCGAACGGGATCGAGGTGCGCCCGCGCTTCACCAGGTCGGTGTAGGAGCGCATGCCGCGGCCGAGCTCGTCGAGCGAGAGGGTATCGAGGGCGAACGAGCGCCGGCCCGACTGCAGCACGAAGGCCGCGAGCATCGAGTCGAACGCCACCCCCTGCAGCTCGACGCCGGCGCGACGCAGGACCTGCCAGTCGTACTTGATGTGGTGGCCGGCCTTCTTCACCTCGGGATCGGTGAGCAGCGCCACGAGCGGTGCGCACGCCGGATCGCCGAGCGGCGGCAGGTTGGGCACCGGGGCGGGTGCCGCGAGGTCGCCCTCGGGCGGGCGGTGGCCGAACGAGAGGTACCACACCTCCGTCGGCGACGCGGCCAGGCCGAGCCCGATGAGCTCCGCGTCGTGCGGCTGCAGCGACGTCGTCTCGGTGTCGAGCGCCACGAGCGGCGCGGCACGCAACCGCGCCACGATGGCGGGCAGCTGCGCGGGGTCGTTCACCACGGTCACCGATGCCGCCGTGGCGACGGGCACCATGGGCGCCTCGGGTGACGCGGCCGCGGGTGCCGCGGGCACCTCCTCGACGGTGCCGAGCTTCCGCGCGAGCGAGTAGAACTCGAGCTCCGTGAGCAGCTTCACCAGCGCCGCACGGTCGGGCTCGCCCGGCACGAGGTCCTCGAGCCTGACGGCGACGGGCACGTCGGTGTGGATCGTGACCAGCTCCTTCGAGAGCCGCGCCGCGTCCATCGACGCCAGCAGCGCCTCGCGGGTGCGCTTCTGCTCGATCCTCCCCGCATTGGCGAGGATCGTCTCGAGGTCGCCGTACTCGGCGAGCAGCTTCTGCGCGCCCTTCTCGCCGATCCCCTTCACGCCGGGCACGTTGTCGGAGCTGTCGCCCACGAGGGCGAGGTAGTCGCGCACCTGCGCGGGCGGGACGCCGAGGCGCTCGCTGCCGTTGGCCTCCGTCACCCACGACTCCTCCACGGCGCCGGGGCCCCCACGGCCGGGGTTGAGCAGCGTCACGTGGGGGCCGACGAGCTGGTGGAAGTCCTTGTCGCCCGAGACGATCACCGCGTCGAGGCCCGCGGCCGAGGCGCGGGCGGCCAGGGTGCCGATGACGTCGTCGGCCTCGTAGCCCTCGACCGCCACGAGCTTCACGCCCATGGCGTGCAGCAGCGCCTCGATGCGCTCGCACGAGCGGTCGAAGTCGGCCTGCAGGTCGTCGTCGAGCTTCTGGCGGGTGGACTTGTACTCGGCGTACTTCGCGGTGCGGAAGGAGTCGCCGGCGTCGTTCACCCACGCCACGTACGCCGGCTTGTACTTCTCGCGCAGCCGCAGGAGGAAGTTGGCCACGCCCCACACGGCGGAGGTGTTCTCGCCCGCCGCCGTGCGCAGCGGCCGCGAGATCATCGCGAAGAACGCGCGGTAGATGAGCGCGTAGCCGTCGATGAGGAAGAGCCGCGGGGCGTCGCTCACGCGCGGAGCCGGGCGGCCACGCGCTCGAACTCCGCGCGCGAGTCGGGCGTCAGCCGGAAGCGGCCGAACCCGCTGTCGTCGCGGAAGAACAGCACCAGGCGCAGCCCGATGTACGACCAGCGGATCACCCGGCCCTGCGCCATCGCCGCCGCGTCGTAGATCTCCTCCGGCTCGCCCAGGCGGATGAACACCTCGCCGCGCTCGGTCCTCCAGCCGGGCACGCCCTCGTCACGGTAGCGCTGGTTCGCGAGCGCCACGCGCGAGAAGTAGTTGTTGAGCAGCTCGTTCTCGGGGGTGGACGGATTGGGGTCGGTCTCCCGCCAGAACCGGCCCCACGCCTCGGCGCGGTCACTGGGCGGCGCGCGCTTGATGCGCGAGAGCGCGTCGTCGTGGCCGCGCAGCCACCGCAGCATGTCGAGCATCTCGTCGAGGTTGGTGACGAGCCAGGCGGTGCTGAACGAGACCACCGCCGAGGTGGACTTCCGCTCCGGACCGGTGCCCACCTGCAGCTGCATCTCGCCGAGGGCCATGCTGTCGGGACGGAGCCGGAGCACCTGGCTCTCCACCGCCAGCCCTCCCTTGAAGCGAAGGGAATCCTCGTAGATCACGCTGTCCCGGAACCGCGACATCACGGCGAACGGCACGGCGGTCGGGCCGGGGAAGCCGTAGGCCTCGATGTAGGCCAGCAGCGTGTCGCCACCGTACGCCACCGCGCCCCGGTTGTTGAGCACCACCTGGAGCGGCTCCGCGGTGCGCTCGCGCCCGCGCACCTGGTAGGCGAGCACCGGCGCCGAGACCGATCCCGGGCCGAAGGGCGTGACCGTCAGCGGCACCTCGGCCCGGGTCGTGTTGCCGTTGCCGGCGTCGCGCAGCACCGCCGCGAGCTTCCACTCGCCGGGCAGGAGCTTGAAGTACTTCTGGAACAGGATGCTCTCGTCGGCGCGCTGGGTCTCCTCGAAGCTGGGCACGCGCACCGTCTCGTCCTGCCCACCCACCACCGCGCGGCCCGAGGCCGGCGTGAAGGTCAGGTCCACGCGGTAGCGCGCCGTGTAGGCGTCGCCCTCCTTCTGGAAGGAGAGGGCCCGGTTCTCCAGCGAGAGTCCCACCACCGCGAGCACCGTGTCCGCATCGCCCTTCACCAGCGCCACCGAGCCGATGAACGGCAGCGGGTCGCCGGCCGTCAGGCGCCCGATGCGTGCGTAGAAGTCCTGCGCGCTCAGCATCTGGGTGAAGCCGGCCGTCGGCGCCGGGGCCTCCTCGGACCCCACCTTCTGCCATTGCCCGCACCCGGCGGCGGCCAACAGGCCCAGCGCCGCCAGCGTTCGTCCCTTCACCCCGTGACTCCTCCCGGCCGTGGCCGGTGCTGTCGCGTGTCGGACACGCGCCCGTGTGTACCGCGCAGGAAACTTGCTGCCCTGCTCGCCGAGCGCTAGCTTCGCTCCCCATGCCTCCCCAAGACCCTCTCGTCGGTCGCACCATCGCCGGATACCGCCTCGAGCGCCTCATCGGCGAGGGCGGCACCGCCACCGTCTACCGCGCCGAACACCCCGAGAAGGGGCCGGTGGCGTTCAAGGTGCTGCGCAGCCGCCTGGCGCAGGACGCCACCGCGGTGAAGCGCTTCCTGCGCGAGGCCGAGCTCGGCCAGCGCGTCGCGCATCCCTACATCGTCCGCACGTTCGACTTCGGGCAGGAGGAGGGGCTCTACTACCTCGCGCTGGAGTGGGTCGACGGCGAGCCCCTCGCGGACTTCGCCAGCCGCTCGGGCCAGCTGGCCCCGCCGCTGGTGGCGACGATCATCGAGCAGGTGGGGGCGGCGCTGACCGCGACGCACAGCCGCAACATCATCCATCGCGACCTGAAGCCGGCGAACATCATGTTCGACCCCGCGGCGCAGCAGGCGAAGCTGCTCGACTTCGGGATCGCGCGGGACGCCGAGACGAGCGCCGACGAGCGGCTCACCCGGGCGGGCTTCTTCGTGGGCACCCTGCAGTACGTCGCCCCCGAGACGCTCAGCGGCGCGCTGGTGGACGAGCAGGCCGACGTCTACAGCCTCGCCACCATCGCCTACTACCTGCTCACGGGCACGCACCCCTTCCCGGGCAAGAACCCGCGGGAGCTGTTCCAGCAGCTGCTGACGCAGAACCCGGTGCCGCTCAACCAGGCCGAGAAGGGGCTCAAGTTCACGCCGGCCATCGAGGCGGCGGTGATGCGCGGCCTCGAGCGCGACCTCGCCAAGCGCACCAAGACGGTGGACGAGTTCAGCCAGGAATTCTGCACGGCGGTGCGCGAGAACGACGGCCAGAAGGGCGGCGGGTTCCTCAAGCGACTCTTCGGCAAGTGACCGACGTCGCCGCCCTCGAGCGCCTCCTCCTCGAGCGCTCGGTGCGCCGGGGCGACTTCGTGCTGGCCAGCGGGGCCCGCTCCTCCTACTACATCGACTGCCGCCTGACCACCATGTCCGCCGCGGGCATGGTGCTCATCGGCCACCTGGGCCTCGAGGCCATCCGGGCCGCCGGCTGGCCGGCCGACGCCATTGGCGGCCTGACCATGGGCGCCGACCCGGTGGCCTACGCCATCGCGGCCGCGAGCGCCCACGCCGGGACGCCCATCGACGCGTTCAGCGTGCGCAAGGAGGCCAAGGGGCACGGCACCGGGCAGCAGATCGAGGGCAACTTCCGCGCGGGGGCCAGGGTGGTGGTGGTGGAGGACGTGATCACCTCGGGCGGGTCCGCCGAGAAGGCGATCGCCGCCGTGACGGCGGCCGGCGGCCAGGTGGTCGGCGTACTCGCGGTGGTGGATCGGGAGCAGGGCGGACGGCAGCGGCTGGAAGGAGCGGGACATAAGGTAGTTTCACTTACTACTTCCAGTCGACTCGGGCTCCTCAGTTCGTAGGCCATCAGCGTCAGGAGCCGTGCCGTGAAGATCAGCCATCTCTGCTCTCTTCTTATCCTTGCAGCAGCGTGCGAACGCGGGCCCAGGGCTGGGACCGTGCCCGATTCCTCCACCGTCAGCCCGGCTGCCGGCCGAGACCTGCTCGAAGCCGACATCGAGGGCGCCGAGTACAGCATCCCGTTCGTGGACCTCGCCGTGGGGCCCATCCGCTTCACCGATCGGAAGTGGCAGGACAGCGCGCAGCAGGCCACGGTCAGCCTGGTCGAGACCCTCGGCGGCGACCTGAATGGCGACGGGAGGGGCGATGGCCTGGCCATCCTGGCAGCCAACTTCGGCGGCACCGGCACCTTCGTGTCCGCCGTTCCGGTGCTCAATCAAGACGGCAAGGCCGTGGCCGGTCGGGGCGCTGCGCTGGGCGACCGCACGCGGGTGCTGGCCCTGTCGCTCAACGCCGACACCGTGAACATCACGATGCTCGCCGTGGGCCCCTCCGACCCCTTCTGCTGCCCCACCGACACGGTGACCCAGCGCTACCACCTCGTCGGCGACAGCCTGGCCCTGCTTCCCTGATCCGACCCAGGCCCGCCCGGGACAGCGACGCCGCCGAGACGGCGTTTCGGCTGAAGCGACTCGCCTGGTCGCTGCCGGCCGGCGTGATCGGGGGCTTCCTGTTCGGCTGGAAGGGCGGCTCCCTGTCGGCGGCGCTGCTCGGAGCCGTGCTGGCGATCGTGGCGACGCATGTCATTGCAGGCGCATTCCTGCGGCTGGGGGTCGGCAGCGCCCGGGCCGTGCTCCTGCCCTCGGGCCGCTCCACGCCTGCGCGCCACGGCTTCTCGGCGGCCGATGCCGCGATCATGCGCCGACGCTACGCCGAGGCCGCCGTCCTGCTCGAAGCGGCCTCGATGGAGGACCCCGACGATCCCGAGGCCTACCTCCGACTCGCGCGACTGCATCGCGACCACCTGCACGACCCGCGGCGAGCTCACGAGTGGTTCCAGCACGCTCGCGCCACGCGCCGACTGACGCCCGGCGAACGCCGCCGGGTGAACGATGAAACCGAGGCCCTGCGCCCGCTCTTCGAACCCGACCCTTCCACCCCCGGATGACGGAGTGAGCGCCACCCCGTTCCACTTCGCCTTCTACGTGAAGGACCTCGCCTCCACCCGCCATTTCTACTGCGTGACGCTGGGCTGCGCCGAGGGCCGCAGCACCGAGAACTGGGTGGACTTCGACTTCTTCGGCCACCAGTTGTCCGCGCACGTGAACGCCACGCCGCCACAGCCGATGTGGACCGGGCAGGTGGACGGCGTCACGGTGCCGATGCCGCACTTCGGCGCCATCATTCCGTGGGACGACTTCCACGCGCTCGCAGAGCGCGTCGAGGCGGCGGGCATCCCGTTCATCATCACGCCGCGCATCCGCTACCAGGGCAAGCCCGGCGAGCAGGCCACGATGTTCTTCCAGGACCCGAGCGGCAACGCGCTCGAGATGAAGGCGTTCCGCAATCCCGAGGACGTGTTCGCGAAGTGAGCCGCGCCGACGTCGTGGTGATCGGCGCCCGTGCTCCTCTGACTTCCCCGTACGCCCCGGAGACCCGATGCGCACCATCCGCACCGACGACGCCCCGAGTCCGGCCGGCCACTATGCGCAGGGCATCGCGCACGGCGGCGTGGTGTACGTCGCCGGGCAGCTGCCGAAGGATCCCACCTGGCCCGACGCGCCGCACGGCACCGTCGAGGAGCAGGTGGAGCGCACGCTGCGCAACATCGAGGCGGTGCTCCGTGCCGGAGGCAGCGGCCTCGAGCAGCTCCTGTCGGTGACGATCTACGTGACCGACATCGCCCTCTGGCCTCGCGTGAACGCGGCCTACGCGAAGGTGCTGGGCGACCACCGCCCGGCGCGCACGGTGGTGCCGGTGCCGGCGCTCGCCGCCGGCTATCTCGTCGAGATCCAGGCCGTCGGGGCGATCGGGGAGACGGCGCTCGAGCGCGGGCCGCGATGAGCCGGCTGCTGCTGCTCTCCAACTCGGTGAACCCGGGCGGCCGCTATCTGGGCCATGCCCGAGGGGCGATCAAGCGCTTCCTGGGCACCGCGGGACGCGACGCGCTGCTGGTGCCGTATGCCGGCGTGCGCATCCCGTGGGACGCCTATCACCGCCGAGTGGCCGACGCGCTGGCACCGGCCGGCATCCGCGTGCGCTCCATCCACCACGCCGACGATCCGCGCCGCGCCGTCGCCGGGTGCGCGGCGGTGATCGTCGGCGGCGGCAACACCTGGCAGCTGCTGGACCTGCTGCAGCGACACGACCTCGTGCGCGCCATCCGCGCGCGCGTCGAGGCAGGGGCCCCCTACGTGGGCTGGAGCGCCGGCTCCAACGTGGCGTGCCCCACCATCCGCACCACCAACGACATGCCCATCGTGGCGCCGCGCTCGCTCGACGCCCTGGGCCTGGTCCCCTTCCAGATCAATCCCCACTACACCGAGGCGCGCCTGCGCCGGCACGGCGGCGAGACGCGCGTGGATCGCCTGCGCGAGTTCTGCGCGGCCAACCCCGCGATGCCCGTGGTGGCGCTGCGCGAAGGCAGCTGGCTCGAGGTGGAGGACGGCGTGGCCGTGCTCCGCGGCCCGAAGCGCGCCCTCGTCTATCTCGGCGAATCGCGTCGCTCGGTGGCGCCCGGCGCCGTGGTCGGCTGACCGGAACGTTCCAACGGGTGAAACCCCGCCCATACGGCGGCGTAGGGTCTGATCATCAGGTCGATGAAGCGCCGCAGGGCGAGCGGGAAGGGAAACCGCTTGCGGAACTCGGACGAGGTGATGCCGAGCAGCGACCGGATGTGCCGCCCGAAGGACTGGGGCGACGAGTAGTCGAGCCGGTGGGCCACGTCGGCGATGGAGAGGCCACCGTCCTCGAGCATCTGCGCCGCGTGCAGCAGCCGCATGGCGGCGAGGTAGCTCTTCGGGCTCGGGAGCCCGGCGCGCGCGAAGCGGGACATCAGGGTGCTGGGACGGATGCCGAGCCGAGCCGAGAGCTGGCGCACGGTGGCGGTGTCGGGGGCGAGCCGGACGAGCACCTCGACGAAGAGGCGGGCATCGGGCGGCAGGTCCTCGAGGGCGGCGAGCAGCGGACCCTGGATGCGGGCGGCCGAACGACTGACGGGCTCGCTCACCAGCTGGCGCAGGCGTGTCCATCCGGCCGGGCCGGTGACGTCCACCACCTGTCGGACGCCGCTCGCCCCCAGCCGCAGGAGCATCTCCGTGGCCCGAGCGTCGTGGTGGGACACGAAGGCCACGGCGGGCACGCTGGGGAACCGGCGGACGAACTGGGCGATTTCCTCGACCTGCTCCGGTCGGCACTGGTGCACCGACACCACCAGGGCGTCGACGGGGCGTTCGCGCACCACCCGGATGGCGTCGAAGACGTTGTCCCGGTGGACGATGGCGAAGCAGCCGGTACCGGCCGCCTCGACCCGGGAGCGCTCGGCGGGCAGGAGGACGGCCGCCAGGGTGGGGGACCCGGGCGCGGGCCGGGCAGGGGCAGCGGACATCGGGACTCCAGGGTTGGGATGCCCGAAGATGACGACGGCCGATCAACTCAACTTCAACGTTGATTGGCGCATACGCCTCAAGCCCTGCTCGGCGTGCAACCCCGGCGGTCCCGGGGGCATCCAAGATCTGGTGAGCTGAAGGCCCGGCGGCCGCGCCGGGCGGCGGCGGCGTTTCCCATGGAGCGACGGATGCAGCAGACGGTCGGACCCGACCTGCGCGAACGGCTCCAGCGCGTGCTCGGCGACCAGTACCGCCTGGGGCGGGAACTGGGGCGCGGCGGCATGGGGGTGGTCTACGACGCCACCGACCCTGCCCTGGAGCGCCGCGTGGCCATCAAGGCCGTGCACCCCGAGCTCTCCCATCACGATGCCATCGTGCGGCGCTTCCTCTCCGAAGCGCGCATGATCGCGAAGCTCCGCCATCCGAGCATCGTCACGGTGCACGCCGCCGGCGGCGGCGACGGCCTGCTCTACTACGTCATGGACCAGGTGCCGGGCGAGTCGCTCCGGGAACGGCTCCGGCGCCAGCCCCGCCTGCCGATCGACGAGGCCCGGCGCCTCGTCTCCCAGCTTGCCTCGGCGCTCGATACCGCCGGGCGCGCCGGCCTGGTGCACCGGGACGTGAAGCCGGAGAACATCCTGCTCGACGCCGCCAGCGGTCGCGCCCTGCTGGCCGACTTCGGCATCGCGCGCGCCATGGAGCAGACGCCGACCACGGACGCGCCCACGACGGGGGAGGGTGTCGCCGTCGGTACCCCCACCTACATGAGCCCGGAGCAGGCCGCGGGTGAGGGCGTCGACGCGCGCAGCGACCTGTACTCGCTGGGCGTCGTGGCCTTCGAGATGCTCACCGGACAGCCGCCCTTCACGGGCGGCACCAGGGTCGTGGTCTCGAAACACCTCTCCGAGCGGCCGACCCCGATCACGAAGCTGCGCCCCGACTGCCCGCCCGCGCTGGCCGACGCCGTCCTGCGGGCGCTGGAGAAGAATCCCGACGCGCGGTGGCAGACGGGCGAGGCGTTCCGCGCGGCCCTCGAGAGCGGGGCCCCATCGCCGCGCCGGCGGCGCGGATGGCTGCTCGCCGGCGCCGCCGCGGC
>Ga0316622_100001816_pt1 | contig 14301 bp, 11 predicted proteins | sample OWC_Aug_OW2_C1_D_FD_207646 | JGI IMG/M metagenome (GOLD analysis project Ga0316622, IMG submission 207646) | Wetland soil microbial communities from Old Woman Creek delta, Ohio, United States - OWC_Aug_OW2_C1_D5_C | ecosystem: Environmental > Terrestrial > Soil > Wetlands | place: USA: Ohio... | reverse complement strand
ACGATCGCCGAGTCGGTGGCGAAGGCTCAGGGCCTGGAGCTCGGCCGCACGAGTCACCGGCTGCGCAACCCCGCAAACGCCCCGCGCGCCTGGGCCCGGCCCGCCGTCGACGCGGCCGCCGGCTCAAAGGCCGCCTCAGAAGGGCTGAGGGTATTCGACCTGGGCGATCGCGTGGGCGTGCTGAGGCCGATCGGCACGGCCGAGGCGTGCACGAAGTGCCACGGGTCGCCCGACGAGGTGCGGAAGAACCTCGGGGCGGCGCTCGCCGGCGCGTATCCCCAGGATCGCGCCACCGGATTCGCGCCCGGCGATCTCCGCGGCTGGATGTGGGCTGAGGTCCCGAAAGGCGCAAGGTAGGGGAGGGTGGATGAGTACGTCGCGGCGCGACTTCCTTCGGCTGACGGCGTGCGGGATGACGGGAAGCGCCGTGTTGAGGCTCCCGCGCCTCGACCGGCTGGCCGTGGAGGCCGCCGCACCGGACACGAATCGATTCGATCTCGTGGTGGCGGGCGGAGGGCTCGGCGGCGTGGCCGCCGCGCTCGCGGCCGCGCGGGCGGGCCTGCGCGTGGCGCTGACCGAGGAGACCGACTGGATCGGAGGCCAGCTCACCCAGCAAGCGGTGCCGCCCGACGAGCATCAGTGGATCGAGACGCATGGCGCCCCCCGCTCGTACCGCGACCTGCGCGCCGGCGTTCGCGATTACTACCGCCGGTACTACCCGCTCACCGATGAGGCGCGGGCGCGCGTGGAGCTGAACCCCGGCGACGGCGCGGTGTCGCGCCTGTGTCACGAGCCCCGGGTCGCGCTGGCCGTGCTCGAGGGGCTGCTGGCGCCGCACATCGCGACCGGGCGCCTCACGCTGCTGCTCGAGCACGCCGCCACCGCCGCCGACGTCGAAGGCAGCCGCGTCCGTTCGCTCTCCGTGCGCAATCTGCGGACCGGGGCCGTGCGGGTGCTGGAGGCTCCCTGCTTCGTCGATGCGACCGAACTGGGCGACCTCCTGCCTCTCACCGGCACGGAGTTCGTCACGGGCTGCGAGGGCCGGGGCGCGACCGGTGAGCCGCACATGCCCGAGAAGGCTGACCCGGCGAACCAGCAGGCGTTCACGGCGGTTTTCGTGATGGACTTCGTCCCCGGCGCGGACTTCACCATCGATCGGCCGCGGGACTATGCCTTCTGGCGCGACTACGTCCCGCGGCTGACGCCCCCGTGGCCGGGCCGGCTGCTCGCGCTCGCGAGCAGCCATCCCATCACCCTCGCGCCGCGGCAATACGCCTTGGATCCGGTCGGCGACCAGAAGAGCGAGCTGTTCAACCTGTGGCGGTACCGGCGCATCGCGAACCGCGCGAACTTCCTGCCCGGCACGTACGCGGGCGACCTCTCGACGGTGAACTGGCCCCAGAACGACTACATGGCCGGCAACCTCGTCGGGGCCTCCGACGCCGAGCGGCGGCGCCACCTCGACGCGGCGAAGCAGTTGAGCCTGTCGCTGCTCTACTGGCTGCAGACCGAGGCCCCACGCCCTGACGGCAAGGCCGGCTGGCGTGAACTCCGGCTCCGCGGCGACATCGTCGGCACCGGCGACGGGCTCGCGAAGTACCCGTACGTCCGCGAGGCGCGGCGCATCAGAGCGGTCACGACGGTGCTCGAGCAGCACTGCGGCACCGAGGCGCGCGCGGCCGAAACGGGACGGCCGGCGGCCAAGGTCGCGGCGTTCGAGTATCCGGATTCGGTCGGCATCGGCAGCTACCGCATCGACCTGCACCCGACGTCGGCCGGCGACAACTACATCGACTTCGCGTCGCTGTCGTTCCAGATTCCGCTGGGTGCCCTGCTGCCTGTGCGCACGGAGAACGTTATCGCCGCGTGCAAGAACATCGGCACGACGCACGTCACCAACGGCTGCTACCGGCTGCACCCGGTCGAGTGGAACATCGGCGAGGCCGCGGGCGCGCTGGCGGCATTCGCGCATGCGCAGCGCGTCCGGGTGCACGCCGTCAGAGGCACGCCGGCGCTGCTGGCCGGGTTCCAAAGGCGCCTCGTCGATCAGGGTGTCGAATTGCGCTGGACGCCCGAGGGATGATCCCCCGGGCTCCACTCGTTGGCAGGGGATCGGATCTCAGATCGTCTTGGCCAGCGTGGTCCAGGACGGCGTATCCGCAGTGGCCCAGGTACCACACGTGGGCGCTCCTATCGGCCTGCTGGCCGCCGAAATAGCGCTTGCCGTCGGCGGCCATGAACGGCTGGACCACGATGTCGAGGCGGTTGACCGGCTCGCCGAGGTTTCTCGGTTCGCCCCACTTCCCCGCCGTCTTCTCGACCACCCAGATGTCCGGCAGTTTCTCGCCCTCGCCCTTCCCCGACAGGGGCCGGTTGGACACGAAATACAACCTCTTGCCGTCTGGAGACAGGCAGGGTTCGTTGTTGACGTGATTCTCCGAGAACGGGAGAGCCTTGGGGGTGGACCAGGCGCCGCCCTTCTCGACGATGCTGAGAATGCGCATCCGGCCGCCGGTGTCCCTCTCCCAGTAGATGACCTCGGAGCCGTCCCCGGCGATGAACAGCCGGCCCTGGTCGCCCTCCTTGGAAACAAGGCCCGGGGCGAACACCTCCGGCGTCATCCCCGGCGGCTTCTGGCCAACGTAGGGGCCGACGAAGGTGGCTTTGTCCTCCTGCCGCGATAGCGCGTTTGTCGCAGCGAGGAGGATGAGGACCAGGACCAAGGCGCTGATGGGGAGCTTCTTCTTCAATTCGGGACTCCCGACCATCGAGGCGTCCGAGCCATGTACTGCCGGTACGCCTTGCCGAATTTTCCGAGGCAGAAGAACTGGGTCAACCAACTCATGATCCTCGCCCCGCGGCCTTGTCTGAGATCGGCCGGATGGCCCGTCCGGGCGACGAAATGGCCGGGGAGTGCGACGACCGCCAGCCATTGCAGGGGGAAGATGATCATGAAGAGCCAGCCGTTGCAGAGGCCCGGCTCAAAGGCCGGTGTCAGCGACAGATGAGTCTCGAATCCGCTCATATGGCCTCCGATCTCATCGCCTGCGACCGAGACCGGCAGGGCTTCCTCGGCCAGCCGGGCACCACGCCCGGCGAACGCCCCTGCAGCGAGCAGACCGCGCTGGCCATTGACACGGCCGTCCGCGCGATTGTGGATGCAGCGTTCGCGACGGCCGTCGGGGTCCTCCAGACCACCCGCGATTTCCTGGAGCGCAGCGCCAGGCTGCTGCTCGACAAGGAAACGCTCGACGAGCACGAACTCGCGGCGCTCGGACGGCCGGCATCGCCCGTTGCCGTGGCGTCGGCATGACCCTTCGGGCGGCGACAAGGGTTCGCTGGCGCTACTCGGCCCTGAGCACCACCAGCGGATCGACCCGCGAGGCCCGGTATGCCGGGATCCAAGCGGCCGCGACGGCGACAACGGTCAACCCTGCCGCTACCGCGCCGAACGTGAGCGGATCGGCGGGTGTCACGCCAAACAGCAGCCCCTCCATGATTCGGGTGCCGCCGAGCGCCAGGGTGAGCCCGAGGAACGTGCCGGCCACGGCCAGCGCCAGTCCCTGGCGCAGGACCATGATCCGGACGCGTCGTGCATCCGCGCCAAGGGCCATCCGTATGCCGAATTCGCGCGTCCGCTGGCTCACCGCATACGAGATGACGCCGTAGACGCCGACGAGCCCGAGGACGAGCGCGATGCCGGCCGCGATGCTCAACAGCACCAGGGCGAAGGTGGTGCGGGAAACCGACCGGGCGACATAGTCATCCAGCGTCCCTACGTTCGACAGCGGCAGGTTCGGGTTGACCGACCAGATGGCACGCCGGACGTCGTCCAACAGGCCAGGCGTCCCGACCCGGCTGCTGCGGATGGCGTAGGACACGGACCGCCACACGAGCAGGTCGTCGGCCCCCTCTCCCTCCCAGAATGCCGCGGTGACCTGGGGCCAGTACACCATCGCTGGCGGATCGGCGTTCACGCCGTCGTCTCGCACGTCCTCGACGACGCCGACGATTTCAGCCCATCGGAGCGGGTTCGGACGGACCGAGAGGCGTTTGCCAATGGCTTCGTCGACCGAGTCCCAGTAAGCCAGAGCGATGCTCCGGGACACCAGGACGACCGGCGCCCGATCGTGAGCGTCCTGCCAGGTCAGCGGGCGGCCCTTCAGCACCGGGATGCCCAGCGTGTCGAAGTAGCCCTCGCCGACCCACTTGTGCCGCCGCGTGATCGGCGGCGCGGTCCCGGCGTCCGTGATGCCTTCGACGTAGAGGGGATTGATATTGCCGCCCGCATGGGCGGGAAGGGCGGTCGCCATCGCGACACCGTCCACGCCCGCGATCTGGGCCAGTTGCCGGGCGATGGCCTCCTGCTGCAGCGCCGCGCCCGCATCTTGCGGCACGGCGCGGTTGTTGATCCGGACGCTGAGGGCGAGGAGATGGGCGGGATCCCGGAACCCCGGGTCGGTCTTCCAGAGCGCGTTCGCGCTCCGCAGGACGAGACCGGACCCCACGAGCAGCACGAACACGAGGGCGATCTGGCTGACGGCCAGGAGATTCTGGATCCGATGGCGCCCGCCTCCGCCCGCGCCCGAGTGGCCGCCTGCCTTCAGCATCTCCGACACGCCTCGCGGATCCTGCTTCAGCATCGGCAGGAGGCCGAAGACGAGACCGGCGCCTACGGCCACCGCCAGCGTGAAGAGCAGCGCCGACGAATCGATGGCCACCTCGTCGAAACGCGGAAGCTGTGAGGGTGCACGCGCGGCCAGGACGCGAAGCCCGGCGTAGGCCATCGCAAGGCCCGCGGCCCCGCCGATGAGTCCGAGCACCACACTCTCGCGGAGGTGCTCCCACCCGACACGAAGGCGGGTGGCGCCGAGCGCCGTCCGGATGGCCATCTCCTTCCGCCGGCTTTCGGCACGCACGAGGAACAGGTTCGCGATGTTGGCGCAGGCGACGAGGAGCACGACGGCCACACCGGCCAACAGCACCCACAAAACGCGGGCGACGCCTCCAACGAGCGTTTCGGTCAGGGGAACGGCGTCGGGCAGGTAGTTGGCCTGGCGCGCGGCCTCGATGACGGGTCCGCCAGGGAACTTCTCGAACGCCATCGGGAGCATCCGCTTCATGTCGGCGATGGCCTGTTCTCTTGTCACGCCGGGCTTCAGGCGGGCCACCGAACTGAAGCCGACGTTGCCGACAAACAGGTCGGCGCGCCGGTAGCGAAGCGGCACCACGACGGACGGATCCTGGCCGAGTGTCGAGAGAGTCGGGGGCAGCACTCCCACGATCTCTGTCGGGTTGCCGTTCACGCGCATCGTCCGGCCGACGACGGCCCGGTCACCGCCGAACCTGGTCTGCCAGTACCCGTGGGTGAGCAGGATGACGGGGGGGGCATCCGGGTTCTCGTCAGCGGGCGTGAACGGGCGGCCAATCACGGGCTGCATGCCCAGGGTGCTGAAGACCCCGGATGTCGCCACCATCGAGCGGGGCGCGTCCGGTTCACCATCTCCCGTGATGTCAACGCGCCCGAACGCGTACATCCCGAGATCGTCGAAGGCGCGGCCCTCCTCCTGATAGGTCACGTGCCACGCCGCGCAGTGACCGACGTTGCCGCGCCCGACATTGGGCGCCGAGTGTGACAGTGACACGAGGCGATCGGGCTCGGGAAACGGCAGGGGAGAGAGGAGGATGGCGTCGACGAGCGTGAAGATCGTCGTGGTGGCGCCGATCCCCAGCGCCAGGACGAGCACGACAACCGACGCGAAGGCCGGACATTTCACGAGCGTACGCACGGTCTGGCGCAACTCGCGTGTCGCATCGGCGATGTTCATCTGGCCCTCCGGACGGACTTCACGCGTCGGTGCTCGAGGCCGGCGACGCCTCACGGTCGGGGGTTGATATTCCGCTTAGACGGCGGGCGCATTCCGGTCGTTCGCCAGGGACACCTTCAGGGTGCCGAGCCGCTCGGTGTCGCGGGCGAGCATGTGGGCGATGATGTTTCCTATCGTCTGAAGCTGACCTGGTGCACTCATTCTCCCAGCAGCGGCACCATGGATTTCTTTTCGCCGGCCGGAATCACTTGGAGTCTCAGGTGCGAGGGGTGGAGGCGGGAGCGGTGGACGGCGTGGACCGCCGTCCGGAAGTCCTCCTCCCGGGCCTGGTAGATGTTCACGAACGTCTGGGGGTTGCGGTCGATGAGGGGGAACCACGTGCTTTGGATTTGGACCATGATCCGGTGCCCCTTGACAAAACAATGGTAGCGGTCCCGCAGGTCGAAGGCGATCTCGGTCACGGCGTTCGGCGCGAGCGGCTCGGGCTTCTCGAAGCTCCTCCGGTACTTGCTCCGGAAGACCTCTCCCGCCAGGAGCATCTGGAAGTCGCCCATCCGGACGCCGGCCGGATTCGGCCGCGGGTCGGGGGCGTCGGGGGGAAGCACGTCGATCAGCTTCACGATCCAGTCGGCGTCCGTCCCGGTCGTGGAAACGAAAAGGTCGGCGATGATTGGGCCGGCGATCGTGACATCCTCGGTCAAGGCGTCCGATTGGTACACGAGGACGTCAGGGCGGCGAGCCGCGAATCGCTGGTCTTCGACCATCCAGAGATGCCCCTGGGTCGTTCGGATTTCCTGGGACCATGGGACGGGCTTCCGGGGGTCGCTGGTGAAGGAATCCGCCGCGCCGTCCGACTCCGATTCCGTCGGGTGCTCAGAGGAGAGTCTCCCGGCCGCCTGCAGATAGATCTTCCTCTCTTGCGTGTTCCTCGGCGGCCAGCGGTCATAGGACATCCAGCGGTTCGAACCCGTCTCGAAAACCCAGGCTTCGGGAAGGTCGAGCGTTCCCTTGTCCTTGAGATAGAAGTTGAAGAACGGCAGCTCCGCTTTCTCCCGGAAATCGACTCCCGTCTTGACCCCGAAGGTGATATTCCCCAGGACGTCGCCGTCCTCGGACGTCCAGCCGCCGTGCCGCCAGGGCCCGACGACCAGGGTGCTCGCATTTCTCGGGTTGTTCGCCTCAACGGCCCGGTAGATGCTCATCGGTCCGAAGAAGTCCTCGGCGTCGAACCAGCCGGCGACATTGAGGACGGCGGGCCGGATGTTCTTCAGGTGCGGCAGGACGTTCTGCCGCTTCCAGTATTCGTCGTAATCGCCATGGGTCATGTAGTCGTTCCAGGTCGGAACGGCCTTCTGGAAGTAGAGGTTGTCCGCGTTGGCCACCGGACCCATCTCCAGGAAGAACTGGTAGCCGTCGGGAGTACCGTAGCGCCAACGGCCGCTCGACGTCCCGGCCGGACCGGTCCTGACGCGAGCGCTTCCGGCCAGCCAGTCGAATGTGTACATCAGGCGGAAGGCGCCGTTGTGGTGGAAATCGTCGCCGATCCACATGTCCGCGGGAGATGCCTGGGGCGAGGAGGCCTTCAGCGCCGGATGGGCGTCGAGCATGCCCATGACCGCGTGCCAGCCCGAATAGGAAACGCCATACTGGCCGACCCGGCCGTTGTTGTTGGAGATGTTCTTGAGCAGCCAGTCGATCGTGTCGTAGGTGTCGCTGCTCTCGTCCGAGTTCCGCGAGCCTGTCCTGTCCGGCTGGTGGGGCCTCATGACGACGAACTCCCCCTCAGACTTGAACTGGCCGCGGCAATCCTGGTAAACGAAGATATAGCCTTCCTCGACGAACAGCCACGAAGGGCCAATCGACGGCCGGTAGACGTCTTCCCCATAGGGCGCGATGCCGTATGGCGTCCGGCGGAAGAGAATGGGGTACGCTCGGGACGTGTCCTTGGGGGCGTAGACCTGGGTGAACAGCTTCACCCCGTCCCGCATGGGGATCATGAATTCCCTCTTGGTGTAGTGCTCGAGGACGTAAGCGTACCGGCGCCCCGTCACGTTGCCGGGATTGAGTTCGACGGACTTCTGGAAGCTGAGGATGGCGAGGGTCTTCTGCCCGTCGCACATGTAGCCGTAGCCCAGGCTGTCCCAGGGATTCCAGGCCCTCGGATAGGCCTCGACGTTCAGCTTGAAGATCTCGATCGCGTCCTTGACGCGCTTCATGTCGATCAAACTCAGACCGAGCTCATTCAGCCGGCCCTCGGCGAAGTCGTACGCGTCGGGGGCCTCCGCTCTCAAGCGCCGGTACTCTCCGACCGCCGCCGCGGCGTCCTTCTCCAGGATGACTTTGAGGAGCGCGTCCCCGATCGACGGCTTGGCTGCCTGCTGCTCCGGGGATGACGTTTCCGGAGCCATTCCCGCTGCGGCCAAGACGAGGAGCGGGGCGAGGCCGAAGAGCCCGATAAGGACGTGGCGTCGTTTCATGCCGTCCCCCCCGCGCGTAGCCTGGCACGACGCGCGCCCGTTGTCGAGCCGCTCTGTCGGCGCGCGACGTGGGCGCCCCCTCCGAGCCCAGCTGCAGGGCTCACTATGGGTGCTGCGCCGGAGATGTCAACGACATCCGCGCGACATTCGCGCTGACCCTCCTCAGGGGCAACGCGTGCGGCTCGGACGACCGTCGGCCGCACGCCGTCGGAGACACGCCGGCGCTGCTGGCCGAGTTCCAGCGGAGCCTCGTCGATCAGGGTGTCGAATCGCGCTGGACGCCCGGGGGATGCCCCCCCGGGCCCCACTCGCTGGCAGGGGACCAGGTCTCAGATCGTCCTGGGCATCGCGGTCCAGGCGCCCCTCTTCCCGCTGCTCTTGAGACAGGTCTCGAGGAAGGCGATGCCGACCCAGCCGTCCTCCACCTGCGCGTACTTCGCCGGGTCGCCCTTGAAGGCCTTGCCGGCCTTCCAGGCGCGGACATCGCGCTCGAAGTACCGGTGCAGACGCGCGAACGCATCGTGGAACCCCTCCGGGTGCCCGGATGGAATGGTCGGCTCCGCCATGAGGTCCGCCGGAACGTCCTTTGGGAGGAACCCGTCGCCGGGCGTGACGGCGCCCCGCCAGTACGTGCGATCAGGCTGGCCCGGCAGAAGGATGGTGAGGCCCTCGGGCTCCTCCTGGCGCCAGCGCAGCGTGCCCTTCGTGCCGGCGATCATGAGGCCGAGGTCGTTCTTGCTGCCGATGCAGATCTGCGACGCGCGCACGAGCGCCTTGCCGCCGTTCGACAGCCGGCAATACACGGTGAAGTGATCGTCGAGCGGGCGCCCTTCGACGAACGTCTCCAGCTGGGCCGACACGTGCGTCACATCGAGGCCGGTGACGTACCGGAGCTGCATCAGCGCGTGGGTGCCGATGTCGCCGCCGCACCCGGAGCCGCCTGCGCGCTTCGGATCGACGCGCCAGCTCGCCTGCTGCTGGCCCGTCGCTTCGAGTTTCGTCGCCAGCCAGCCCTGGAGGTAGTAGCTGTCCACCCAGCGCACGTCGCCGAGGAGCCCGCGCTGCACGATGAACCGCGCGAAGCGGCTCGTCCAGTGGCCGAGATAGGTGTGGGCCACGCCGAACGGCACGCCCAGCGTGCGCGAGGCGCGGACCAGCGTCGACGCCTCCTTCAGGTTCAGGCAGAGGGGTTTCTCGCAGAACACCGCGATGCCGGCCTTCATCGCCTTCATCGCCGGGTCGAAATGGACGTGGTTGGGGGTGACAATCAGGATGTAGTCCAGCCGCTCGTCGGCCGGCAGCGCCGCGTTGGCGGCAATCATCTCGTCGTACGAACCGTAACCCTTGATGGGATAGGGCCAGGCCGCCGCCTCCTCGAGCGCGACCTTCGGCTCCGGGTAGAGCGCACCCGCGACGACGCGGCGCGTGCCGTCGAAGTGAATCGCCTTCTGGTGCGCATGCACGATGAACGCGCCCTTGCCGCCGCCAACCAGTCCGACGTTGAGTGGTTTTGCCATACGCCGTGTCTCCGTTCGAAGAGGATGCCGCCCCGGCCGGACCGCCGTGCGAGGAAGCCGGCGGTGCCGGGCCCACGTGATTGGCGCAAGCGTACATCAAGACGGGGCGGCACGAACGCCCGCCGTCGGGTAGAATCGGGCGGATCAAGGAGGCTGACGATGACGAACGTTTCGAGCAGGCGGCAGTTTCTCAGGATGGCGGGCGCTGGCGCGATGGCGTGCGCCACGGTCTCTCCGCGCGGCGCGCTGGGGGCCGCGAGCCCCGAGCCGCCGGCCGCCGCCGTGCCCTTCACCCTCGGCATGGCGTCGTACACCCTCAGACAGTTCCCCGTGGACCAGGCCATCGAAATGACGAAGCGCCTCGGCCTGACTCGCATCTGCTTCAAGGACTTCCACCTCAAGCTGGATGCGACGCCCGAGGTCATCGCCGACACGGTGGCGAAGGTGAAGGCGGCGGGCCTCGACCTCTACGCGGGCGGCGTGATCTACATGAAGAGCGAGGCCGAAGTCGACCGCGCGTTCGTGTACGCGAAAGCGGCCGGGTTCAAGATGATCATTGGCGTGCCAACCTACGAACTGCTCCCGTACACCAACAGGAAGGTGCAGGAGTACGACATGCCGGTGGCCATTCACAACCACGGGCCGGACAATCCGCTCTTCCCGACGCCTCAGAGCGCGTATGACCGCATCACGTCGCTCGATCGCCGGCTCGGCCTGTGCATGGACGTCGGCCACACGCAGCGCTCCGGCGTTGACCCGTCCGAGTCGGCCGAGAAGTACGTCGACCGCCTCTTCGACATCCATATCAAGGACGTGTCGGCGCCGACGGCGCAGGGTCAGACGGTCGAGATCGGCCGAGGTGTGATCGATATCCCGAAGCTGTTGAAGACGCTCAAGCGCCTGGGGTTCAAGGGGACGCTGGCGCTGGAGTACGAGAAGGACGCCAAGGACCCGCTGCCGGGGTCCGCCGAGTCGATTGGCTACCTGCGGGGGGTGATCGCCGCGCTGGCGTAGTCGGCAAGAGGGCGCCGGCATCGGCCGGCGCCCCGCCTCGCCGCTTACTTCTTCGTTACCCTGTCCGCGAGAACGGAGCCATCCGCCTGTCGCTTGCCTTCGACTTCGACCTTCGTCCCGCTCTTGAGATCCTCGCACTTAGCGGCGGGTGGTGGTGTCTCGGGGTAGTACTTCGTGGCCGCGGAGGTTTTCACCTCGTACCCGTTCACGCCGAAACTGACCACCGGGCAGGTCCCCTTCAGGCCGCCCAGCGACCCCTCGATCACGAAAGCGCCCTCGGGCTCGTCGTCCTTGATCTGTAGCATCTTCGCGACGATGGTCTTGTCGGCCAGCCGGGTGCCGACGGCGTGGATGGTCTGCCCGACCGCGAGGGCATCCAGCGTCTGCACGTCGCCGCGTCGCCTCACCTCAGTCGACGAGGTCGTCGTCACGAAGGTGGCGACCGTGGCCCCGCTCGCCGTGCTCTTGATCTCCAGCGTGAGCGTCGGCTTGGTCCCCGTGATCGACTCGAGCCTGCCCTCGACCGACGCCGAGTCGTCCTGCGGAGGCACGGGCGCCGTCACGATGCCGTTGATGTGGATGCGCACGGCATATACGAAGTTGTCGCGCTGCTCGCCCTTGACCTCGACACGCTGACCGTTCGCCAGGGAGTCCAGCGTGAGGGGAATGTCATTTTCACCGTAGAGCTTCGTGCCGGCGTCGCCCCTGATCTCGCGGCTGCCAATCCTGAACGTGAACGTCGAGCCCGGCGGCGGCGTGGTCCTGTTCAGCACCTCGACGATGCCGTTCACGTTCACCGGGATCCACGTGTTCGTGTTCTGGATGAGGATGCTGTCGGCGACGACGGAGTCGACGCCGAGTGTGCCCTTGACGTGCACGCGCTGGCCGACGGCCAGATCGGCGAACAACCTGGCAGCGTTGTTGCCGTCGCGAATCGTCGTCACTCCCGGGGTGGTCGTCACCGTCCGCCCGTCGACGACGAGGGTGTTCTCCGCCTGAGTCGGAGGCAGCGATTCAATGCGCCCCTCGAGCTCGACCTTGCCGTCCGCGTTCCTGGATTCGCTCTGGACCGTCGCTGTCGCTCCGGCAACTCCGACCAGGAGGCTGACGACGTCGCCGGCCTTGACCGGGCTCAGCGCGACCGAGGCGTCGACGCCCGATCCCACGAACCGCAACTGCACCGGGCCCGGCGGCACGCCCTCCAGTGTGAACCCGCCTCCCGTGCCTACCAGCGACGAGATCGGCGTGCCGACCACCTGCGCGGCCATCGCCGCCAGCGGAACGGTGGCCGACGCGAAGCCGACCGGGGACGTCAGCGACATACCCGCCGCCTGCGCGGGCAGCGCCCCTGCCGACACGTTGCCCCTGATCGTCGCGCCCTGGGTCGAGGAGGATGGAACCCCGGTGCTGCTCGGCCCGGCGGGGCCCGGCGGAGCCTCGCCGCCGCAGGCGGCGCAACCCAACGCGACAAATGCCAGCACGCCAATCCATCGTGACATGCGCATGTCTCCCCCTTTTGGAAGGTCCCGACGCATGGAATCGTGCAAATCCGGTGCCCGGCGGCCGGCCTACAAATCGCGCGGAGACATGGCGATTCTGGCTCTCCATCTACGACGATAGTGTAGAGATTACGTCCGTTATGTAGTCCGGAGCGAGGGGAACTAGCGCCGGCTCCGGCGTTCGAATGCGTCGGACCACTGCTGGATCCGCTGCTGCCGTTGCTCGGACTGCGCGGGCGTCATCTGCGCCGCGAGGTCTTCGAGCGCGTCGGTGTACCTGGCCTGCTGCGCGCCCGAACTCCGGACGGCGGCGAGGTGAACCCACCAGTACGCTTCGACGACATCCTGGGGAACGCCGTCGCCGTGGGAGTAGCGGATGCCGAGATTGAACTGCGCCGCGGAGTGTCCCTGGTCTGCGGCCTGCCGGTACCACCAGGCGGCGAGAGCGTCGTTCGGGGCGGTGCCGCGCCCCTGCCCGTAGCGTATGGCGAGGTTGAACTGGGCCGCGGCGTGACCCCGCTCGGCGGCCCTCCGGTACCAGACCGCGGCTTCGCGGTCGTCCTGAGGAACCCCGAGTCCCGTCGCGTACCGCACGCCCATCTCGAACTGCGCCGCCGGGTGATCGCGCTCGGCCGCCCGACGGAGCCACGACGCGGCCTCGGTCTGGTCGCAGACCGTACCCGCCCCCTGCGCATAGCAGAGCCCCAGGTTGTACTCCGCCTCGGCGAGGCCCTGTTCGGCCGCCTTGCGGCACCAGTCCAGCGCCGCCGGCAGGTCCTTCGCTACGCCGTCACCGGTCGCGTAGATGCCGGCAAGCCGGTACTGGGCGAGCGCTACGCCTCTTTCCGCGTCTCGGCGGAGGTCGGCCAGCGCCTCAGTCGCCTGCCAGGAAACTGCCGCGGGGGGTTCCGGCTCAGGTACTTCCCCGGCCCCGGACGAGACGCCGCTTTCTGGCGGCGCATCGATGTGGGCCGTCGGCTGCGGCGCAGGCGGCCACGCCCGGTCGGCGGCAGGCGCCTCGGCTGACTGCGGCTCCTCGACGCGCGCGGGTGACGAAGCTCCCAGTTCGGCCTGCGCCTCGGAGCTGCCCTGCGCCGCGGCGCGCTCGAACCACGCCGCAGCCTGGAGGCTGTCGCGCGGAACGCCGCGCCCTTCGACAAAGAGGCGGCCAAACGCCAGTTGCGCGGCCGCAAGCCCCTGCTCAGCCGCGCGGCGGAACCACACGGCCGCCATCCCGTCGTCACGCGTGACGCCATCCCCGTTGGCGTACGCCTCGGCGAGGCCCAACTGCGCCTGGGAATGCCCCTGCTCGGCGGCCTGGCGGTACCAAAGCACAGCCTGGGCGGCGTCCTGGACGACGCCGTCGCCGTGGGCGTACATCACCGCGAGGGTGAACTGGGCTTCGGGGTGGCCGAGTGCCGCGGCCTTGCGGCACCACGAGACCGCCTGCCAGCCGTCACGGGGCACGCCCTCGCCTTTCGCGCACATCAGGCCCAGGGTGAACTGCGCGCCGGCGTGGCCCTGCGCGGCCGCCCGGCGGCACCAGGCCACGGCCTGGGCCTGGTCCGGCGCCACGCCGCGGCCGCGGGCGTACATCATCCCCAGCATGAAGGCCGCCTCCGGCAATCCCTGCGCGGCGGCCTTCCGGAAGAGCGCCAGGGCCAGCCCGTCGTCGGCCGGCGCGAGGCGTCCCTCGGCGTGCAGCAGCCCGAGCCGGTACTGGGCGAGCGCGTGGCCGAGTTCGGCGGCCTTCCGGTACTCCGCGAGGCCCCGTTCCTCGTCGCGCGCGCCGGTCTGGCCGCTGGCCAGGCACCATCCGAGGGTGAACTCGGCCGCCCCGCCTCCGCCGTCGGCCCGGGCCCGCGGGTCCTGGGTCCTCTCGCCCCGCTCGGGCGTCGGCGGCGTCTCGGTTTGGGCGGATCCGTTTTCGGGCATGGGTTCGCCTGGCGGTATCTGTATATTGTTC
>Ga0316622_100001815_pt1 | contig 14303 bp, 13 predicted proteins | sample OWC_Aug_OW2_C1_D_FD_207646 | JGI IMG/M metagenome (GOLD analysis project Ga0316622, IMG submission 207646) | Wetland soil microbial communities from Old Woman Creek delta, Ohio, United States - OWC_Aug_OW2_C1_D5_C | ecosystem: Environmental > Terrestrial > Soil > Wetlands | place: USA: Ohio... | reverse complement strand
CCTCGAGGAGACCCTGGGGGGCAATCCGCTGCCCGATGCCTTTCTCATCTACCCTGCTTCCGGGGCCGGCCGGGCGGCCGCCCTCGACCGGTTGGCGCAGGAGATCGAGGCCTACGAGGGGGTCGAGGACGTGATCTACGGAGAGCGCTGGGTCGAGGCGCTCGACCGGGGGCTGGCCGTCGTTCGTCGCGGCAACCTGCTCACCGGGATCCTGGCCACGGTAGCCATCGTGCTCGTGCTCGCCAACACCCTGCGGTTGCTGGTGCTCATGCGCGAGGAGCAGCTCGCGGTCCTGCAACTGATCGGGGCGACGGGGGCCTTCCTCAGCGCCCCCTTCCTGGTCGCGGGCGTGCTGCTGTGCCTGGCAGGGGGCCTGCTTTCCCTGGCGCTCTTCTACGCCGGCTATGTCGCCTCCCAGGGTCTCATCCCGGGCCTGCGCTTTCTGCCGGCGAGCTGGCTGCTGGTCTTCCTGGCCGGAGTGACCATGGTCGGATTGGTGGGCAGCCTTACCACCGTTCAGGTGTCTCTGCGACATCTCGAGCGCCGCGGGGAGACGTCGGGTGGCTGAGATCGTTCGCCCAACGGCCGGCGCCGGGTCGGGCGCGCGGGGACGCGCCTCGCGCGCCGTGAGCGGCCTCCTGGCCCTCCTGCTGATCGCCGGGTTGAGCGGCGTTGCGGGGCAGGAGCGCTCGGTGGATGCGCGCCGCACGGAGCTTGCCACCCTCAAGAAACAGATCGAGGAGAAGCGCCGCCTGATCGCCAAGCTGCGCGGCGAGGGCGAGAATCTGGAACGCCTGCTGGCGGAGACCGAGCGCGAACGTTCCATGACCGAGCGCTACCTGGGGGAGATCGCCCGCCAGGAGCGCGAGCTGGAGGAGGAAATCAACGGCCACCGCGGCAATCTGGAGACGAGCGGGCACGCCCGGGATGTTCTGCGTGAGGAACTGACCGGGGCGCTGGTTTCTTACTACAAGGAACGCCGCGTGACGGCGGCCGAGCTGCTCGTTTCTTCGGCGACCTTCGGTGAGCTGTTCGCCCGGGGGCACTACTGGGTGCGCTTGATCCGCCAGCTCCAGCGGCAGATCGGGGAGCTTGACCAGCTGCGCGCAGGAGTGAGCCTCCAGCTTTCGGAGATCGAACAACGCCGCCAAGCGGCGCGGGAGTTGCGCGAGGAGCGCGAAGCGCAACTGCGCCACCTGCAGGCGCAGGTCGGCGCCCGGCGGCAGGACCGGGCGGAGCTGCAGCGCGCGGTCGCGAACCAGGAAGAGCAGGCGCGCCGGCTGGTGGCCTCGCAGGCGGAGATCGAGCGCCTGATCACCGAGGCGCTGCGGGCGCCCCAAGGGGAGCCCGGGAAGGGCCTCAAGGGCGTGCAGGGCCGCATGCCCTGGCCGGTCGAGGGGACGGTGATCGCGCGCTTCGGGACGCAGGTGCATCCCCGCTACGGGACCCAGGTCGAGCACAAGGGCATCGAGATCGCCGCCGCCGAAGGCACGCCCATCCTGGCGGTGGCGGCTGGCCGGGTGGTCTTCGAGGGCTGGCTCGGCGGCTACGGGCGCACCGTGGTTCTGGATCATGGCGGAGGGTATTTCACCCTGTACGCTCATGCGGCCGAGGCGGCGGTCCAGCGCGGGGACCAGATCAATGCGGGCCAGATGATCGCGCGCGTGGGGAGCACCGAGTCGCTCCAGGGCCCGGCCCTCTACTTCGAGATCCGCCAGCAGGCCGAGGCGCTGGATCCCTTGCGCTGGCTCCGGCGCAAGGGGTAGCCCCGGTCCGGTCCGCTGGGCCGGTCCCGGCACGAGGAGTGGACGTGGTGCTCTTCGACATGCTGCACCATCTCGACCGAGTGCAAGCGGCCTTGCGGGGTGCTGCGCGCGAGGGCCGCCTCGCCCACGCCTACCTCTTCTGGGGCCCCGAGGGAGTGGGCAAGACGCGGATGGCCCAGGCCCTGGCCCAGCTGATTCTGTGCCGCGCGCCCGACCCTCCCTGCGGCCGGTGCCTCGAGTGCGACCGGGTGGGGCGTTTCACGCATCCAGATCTGCACGTCATCTTTCCCAGCCTGCGGGGCACGGAGGGCGAGGAGCGCCGCCATCTCGAGGCTTTCGCCGCCGATCCCTTTCACACCCTGCAGGTGCCCCGCCAGGCCACGATCGGGATCGAGCGGATTCGCAGCCTGAAGCTCGAGTCTTCCAAGGCGCGCGTGGCCCAGGGCAACCGGGCCGTGATCCTCCGGGATGCGGACCGGATGACGCCCGAGGCGGCCCAGGCGGCCCTGAAGCTGATCGAGGAGCCTCAACCCGGGACCTTTCTCGTGTTGACCGCGCGCGACCCCCATCGCCTCCTCCCCACGATCCTTTCCCGCTGCCAGCGGATTCGCTTTCCGGCCCAGCCCCGCGAGTTCGTCGAAGGTGTGCTCCGCGAGCGCGGGGTCGAGGAGGGTGAGGCCCGGCTGATCGCCGGCCTCGCGGGGGGTGGCCTGGGCCGGGCGCTCCAGTTCGCCGGGCGGGAAGCGCTCGCCTTCCGCGACCAGGCGCTCGCGCTGCTCGCGGTCCCCCTGCGCGATGCGGAGGAGGCCGGGGAGCGGGTGGGGCGCAGCGGGAGCGCCTGGGACGTCGAAGCGGTCCAGATGGCTGCGGAACTGCTGCTGAGCTGGTACGGCGACTTGATTGCGGTCAAGTTCGGCATGCCCGCGCAGAATCTCGTCCACGCGGATCGGATCGATGATCTGCAGGCGGCCGCGCGGGCCGCGGACCTATCCGAGATCCGCCGGAGGATCGCGGCCCTGGAGGAGATGGTCTTGGCGGTGGAACAGAACGTGAACCCGCTGCTGGCGCTCCAGGCCACGCTCCTGGCGATGAACGGCCTTGTCGAAGTCGATCCGCTTTTCTAAGCTGAGGCTTCCGTGGCGCGCGCCCCGCCCGGGGGATTCCGGGGGGGGGCTGGTTCTCATCTCCGGAAACCGAACCTTTTCCGGATGGTAGAGGAACGCATGAACCGATCACGCAAGCCCGCCCCGCGTTCGCATGGCGGCCACCGGCGGCGGGGGGCGCCCCCCCGGCGCCCGGCCGGGCGCCCCCCCGGTGCGGGCGATTCGCGCGAAAGCGACGCGGGGATGATCCTCGACCGGCCCGTCGCCCATGTCGCCTTCCGGGGGGGGCGCTGCGAGACCTTCCTCAATTCCGCGGGGCTCGTGCTGCGCCAGGGGGATTACGTGCTCACCGAGGCCGAGCGCGGCCAGGATCTGGGACGGGTGGTCGTCGCGTCGGGTCCGGACTTCAAGCGGCGCAAGCGCCAAGTGGTGCGCGAGCTGGTGCGCCAGGCGCTGCCCGAAGAGGTCACCCGGCTGGGGACGCTGATCCAGCAGGACCGCGAAGCGCTGGAGATCTGCCAGAGCCGCGCGCAGCACTTCAACCTCGAGATGAAGGTCATCGGCGCGGAGACGCAGTTCGACGGCAACCGGATCACCTTCTACTTCACCGCCGAGCAGCGGGTCGACTTCCGCGAGCTGGTGAGGGATCTCGCCGGCATCTTCCGCACCCGGATCGAGCTGCGCCAGGTGGGCGCGCGCGACGCCGCGCGGCGTTGCGACGGCGTGGGTCCGTGCGGCCGGCGCCTCTGCTGCACGACGTTTCTGCGCGAGTTCGAACCGGTGACGCTGAAGATGGCCAAGGATCAAAGCCTGCCCCTCAACCCGGCCAAGATCTCGGGCAGCTGCGGGCGGCTGATGTGCTGCCTCAACTACGAAGCGGCCGGCTACCAGGCGGCGCTGCGCTCGGCGCCGGCGCCCCGGACGCGCTGGCGCTTCGCCGGGGGGGAGTGGTCGGTCGAACGCCTGGATCTGGGCAACTACCGCGTGGTTCTTCTGGACGAAGCCGGCGCGCGCGAGTCGGTCGACCTGGAGCGCTTTCAGAGCGAGGCCGAACCGCTCGGGGAGTCTGCAGGGGCGCCCGAGTCTCCGCCGCAGACGCGCCGGTCCGCCGCTGAGCCGGAGCCCTCCGGCCCGGACCGCGCGGACCGGCCCGATGATTGACACCCACGCACATCTCCATTTTCCCGATTTCGCGGGCGACCGCCCGGGCGTTCTCACCCGCGCCTTCGCTCTGGGAATCACGGGCATCGTGGAGGTCGCCACCGGTCCGGCAGGCTGGCCGGAGGTGCTCGCGCTGGCCCACGCCGATCCCCGCATCCACGCCAGCCTCGGTCTTCATCCGCACGAAGCGCGCCTGCTGCGGCGGGAAGTGCTGGACGAGCTGGATCGGCGCCTGACGGACGAGAGGGTCGTGGCGGTGGGAGAGACCGGCCTGGATCGTGTGCGCGGCCGCGCGCCCCTGGAAGACCAGCGCCGCGCCTTCATCGGCCAGATCGGCCTCGCGCGCGATCGTTGCCTGCCGCTCGTGATTCACTGCCGCGAGGCGTTTCCCGAGCTCTTCTCGATCCTCGACCGGGAGGGTCGCGGGGTGCGCGGCGTCTTCCACTGCTTCTCCGGCGGAGTGGAGGAGGCGCGGGGCGTGACCGGGCGGGGCTTCCGCGTCGGCTTGGGGGGCGCGGTCACCTATGCGCCCGAGCGCTGGAGGCCGGTCTTGGGCGCCCTCCCTCGGGAGGCGATCATGCTCGAGACCGATGCCCCTTACCTCCGTCCCGATCCCGAGCGCCGCCGGCGCAACGAGCCCGCGTGCCTCTTCACGACCGCAGACTTCGTGGCCCGCCTGTTGGAGATGGGTCCGGCGCAGCTCGAGGCCCTGGCCGACCAGAACGCCCGGGACCTCTTCGGAATCGGTCCCGCCCGGGAGGGCCGCCGGGAGCGGGAGGAGCGCGGCGACCCCGCCTGGGGCGGGGGAGATCAGGCCCCTTCATCCCGGGACGGACGGACTCGTGGTGGGACTTCCCCCGAAGAGCGGGGGGCGTGATGCCTGCGGGGCCGAGCGGTACCAAGGCGTGGCTCAAGGGGGCCGGAATCAGGCCGAAGAAGTCGTGGGGGCAGAACTTCCTGGTGAACCCCCGGGTGGCTGCGCGCTTGGCCGGGGGTTGGGAGTTGGGGGCGGCCCGGGGCGTCCTGGAAGTGGGTGCCGGCGCGGGATCCCTGACCCTTCCGATGCTCCATGCCGGCGCCGCGGTCCTCGCGGTGGAGCGCGATCCGGCGCTCTGCGCGCTGCTCGAGCGGCGCATTGCGTGCGAGGCCCCGGGAGAACGGGCCCAGGTGTTGGCCGCGGACATCCTGGCGCTCGAACCCGCTCGCGCCATCGCGGACTTCCGGGAGCGGCTCGCGCGCGCGGGAGCACCGGCCCCCGGCGAATGGGCGCTTGCGGGCAATCTGCCGTATCGTTTCACGACTCCGATCCTGGTGTGGACCGCCCGAAACCGGGCGCTCTTTCGCTGGGTGGCCTTCATGGTGCAGCGGGAGTATGGGCAGCGCCTGCTCGCACGTGCCGGGACAGGGGAATTCGGATCGCTGACTCTGTGGATGGGGCTTTTCTTCCGCATGCGCCGGCAGGCGCGCGTGGGACCGGGGAACTTCTGGCCGGTGCCCAAGGTGGATTCGGTGGTTGTGCGTCTGGAGCCTCATCTCCAGCCGCCGGTGGCGATCCCCGCGGAAGATGTCTTCGCGCGCGTGCTGCGGGCGGCCTTCGGCCAGCGCAGGAAGATGATCGCCGGGGCGCTCGCGGGCGGCCTGCGCCTGCCGCGCCTCGAGGTCGAAGCCGCGCTGGCCTTGGCCGGCGTGGATGGGCGCCGGCGCGCCGAGGAATGCGATCTTGCCCAGTTCGCGGCCTTGAGCCGGGCCCTGTCACCCCTTCTGGGAAGGGGTGCGGAGCCGCCAGGAAGCGAAGCGCCGTGACCTGCGCCGCCATGGCGGCCTCGGAGAATGCCGTGCTAGGATGCGCCGGCGCTGCAGCGAAGCTCGTGGCTCGAGGAGGGGACTGCGCACGGGGGGGTTCATGGCGAACAAGGGCATGATCGGCATCGTCCTCGCGGGCGGTCTCGGCTCGCGGCTCGCTCCCTTGACCAAGGTGACCAACAAGCATCTGCTCCCGGTGTACGACAAGCCGATGATCTACTACCCGATCCTCACCCTGGTGAGGGCGGGGATCCGGGACATCCTGCTCGTCACCGGCGGCAACAGCGCCGGGGACTTCCTCCGCCTGCTCGGCAACGGCAAGGAATTCGGCCTCTCCCATCTCGACTACGTCTATCAGGAAGGGGAGGGAGGGATCGCCGCCGCCCTGGCCCTGGCGCGCTACTACTGCTCCGGGAAATGCATGGCCGTGATCCTGGGGGACAACATCATCGAGGACGACATCACCGCCCACGTGGAGTCCTTCCGCCGCCAGGAGGCGGGGGCCAAGATCCTGCTGAAGGAAGTGGATGATCCCGAGCGCTTCGGCGTCGCCGAGCTCTCCGGCGACCGCGTGACCGGCATCGAGGAGAAGCCCGCGCGGCCCAAGACGCGCTTCGCCGTGACCGGGGTCTACCTCTATGACGACCAGGTCTTCTCGATCATCGATGATCTGCGCCCCTCGGCGCGCGGGGAGCTGGAGATCACCGATGTGAACAACGCCTACATCCAGCGCGGCCAGATGACCTTCGATTTCCTGAAGGGCTGGTGGACGGACGCGGGGACCTTCGAATCACTGCTGCGGGCCAACCTGCTGGTGGCCCGCCGGCGCGGGATCCCGCTCCCGGCTCAGCCTCGCGAGGGGGCGGGCGGCTGCACGAGATGAGACTCCCCGGCGGCAGTGAAAGGCGTCGCGCGGGCCTCCTGGGCGCGTTTCTGGCGTGCGCGCTCCTTGCCTGCGGCCCGGCCGCCTCCGCCGAAACCGTGCTGGGGCGCTGGGGCCTGCGGCCCCGGTATGAAACCCAGTACAAAGTCTACAAGCAGGAGACCGGCTGGACTCAGAAGTTCAACCTCGACCGCACTTCCTCGTGGGCGGATCTGCGGACCTTCCTGACCGTGGAGAGCAAGGAGGACGAGACCCGCAACGACTTCCGCTACGGGAACAACATCTTCCAGCTGGATTTGAGCCGCAAGGGCTTTCTCGGCACGCTCTCCGCGGGCAGCGGCACCCAGCGCCTCTGGACCCAAACGAGCCAATCCCTCGATTCGCGCAGGAAGGACGACGTGTCCCTGAGCGACCTGCTCTCCCTGGTCACGACCGAAACGCGCAAGCTCTCCCTGGCTCTGGGGGGCGGCTGGGTCGAGGAGCGCCAGAACAAGGAAGGCCGGCGCGGCGCGACGGCCACATCCGACCGCACGGTCGCGACCGGGTGGGCGGGCGAAGCGCGGCTCGACGGGGAGTGGGCCCCCGAGGAGGATCTCAAGCTCACGGCGCAGGCCTCCTGGGACGGTTCGCTCGAATCCTCCTCCAGCGTGCACAGCGAGGGTGCCGAGCAGACCAGGCATGAGGATACCGACCGTTCCCGGACCAACGGGCTCGCGGCCGATCTGGTCTGGACCCGCCACGCGGCGCTCAATCTGGCGGCCAAGATGAGCTACAGCGACGCCGTCGCGCAGTACTACCAAGCCTCTGCGGAGGCTCAGGAGACCAAGCGCAGCGAGCTGCACTCGTTCCAGATGGAGGCCGCGGGCAAGCCCCTGGAGACGCTGGACTACCGCCTGGAAGTCAAGACGCGCAAGAGCGCCTTCGACCACGAGGTGGAGGCGAACGACCGCCTGGACACCGGCACGGACTATCATTTCACCACGAAGTACCTGCCGGGACTGCCGCTGATTTCGGGCAGCACGCTGCAGGGCGACGCCGGGTATTCCACCAAACGCGCCGAACGCGAGCGCACGGTGCCCTACGACAGCAAGACCACGCGGCTCGAGTTCCGCTTCGCCAGGCCCCTGGGATCCCACTTCAACCTGACCTTCAAGACGGGCACGTTGCTCGAGCAGGATTTCTACGACGACGGTTCTCTCGACAAGGACCGCCTGCGGACATCCACCTCCTCCGCGCTGCACTACAAGGTCGAGAAGCGGATCCGCGTCGGCGCCACCTACGCCGCCAATCGCACCGACGTCGTCAACATCCGCGCCGCGCGCGCCGGGCAGAACCAGGTGGAGAAGGACTATCGCTACACGTTGGAGTACAACTGGTTTCTGCCGGCGGGCATCCAGGTGTCGCAGAACTTCCAGGTCAGCGCGGCGTACACCTACTACGTCTACAATGAGGCGAGCAACTCGCTGACGCGGATGAACCGCGTGAGCAGCACGGCGAATGTGCCGCTCTGGGAGGGCTCGAAGATCGACGTCGAGCACATCTTCGAGCGCTCGGACACCGGGGCCTACCTCTACGGGGAATCCGGCGGAAAGACCTACCGCCCAGCGACCGAGAGACTCCGGCAGGATCTCAAGGCGACCGTCACCTACAAGCTCTCGTCGATGATCACGCTGGGCTTGATCGAGCGGCTCGGGCTGAACTCGAGCAAGCAGCTCTCCAGCGGCGTGGTCACGCCCCGGACGAACCATGACATCAGCGCCAAGGTCTCGCTGCAGCGCGATCTGCCGGGGGACTTGAAGCTCTCGGCCACATTCGAGCGGACCGAGAGCAAGCAGGTCGACCCCTTCTGGAGGATCGATGCCAAGGTGCAGAAGCAGTTCGATTGACCGGGAGCGCGCCGGCGGGGGGTGGCGGCGCCACTGCGCCCGGCCGGGGGGCAAGCGCCGCTCGACCTGGCCGGGGTGCTCCCTCGGCCTGCGGGCGGCCCTGGTACTGCTACTGAGCCTGGTCCCGGTCGCCTGCCTGCTCAGCACCCGCGATGACGAAGGCGGAGAGACTGGACCGAGTCTGAAGTGGCTTGATCCGGTCCACCTGGGCAACGCCCTCGGGAACATGAGGCGGTCCCTGGAGGGGAAGGATCTGACCAACTACGGGAAATCCTTCAGCAGTGAGCACTTCGAGCTCGTGCTCGATGAGGCCGACGTCTCCGAGCTGGGACAGAACGAGTTCGAGGAGTGGAGCGCCACGCAGGAAGAACAACGGATGAGCGGAATTCTCGGGTCCAGCGAGGCGACCCTGACCGTCTACTGGAGCGCGCGCGACTCGGTGGACGAAACGGCCACGGTGCGCTATTATCGAGATCTGACATACCGCCTAGAATTCCATGAGGCCACGCGCTCGGTGACGTATTCGGGCAAGGCGGACCTCTGGTTCGAGGACAATGGGGCAGGCCTCTGGTTCATCACGAAATGGGTGGACAAGCGTGATGGATCTCCCTACCACACCTGGGGATGGCTGCGCGCCCGCAATCAGGTGGAGTTCTGATGGCTCTCCACGGCCGCGGCGGACGAAAAGGCGGATTTGGGCCGCGGGCCTGCCGCCGGTCCCCCGGGCGGGCGAACGGATGGCGGAAACCCGGCACGCCGCGGGCGGGTTGACGATCCTGGATGGAGCGGCGAGGCGCAGAGGTCGATAGCACGGACGGGGGTACGCCGCCCAATGCAGCCTAGGAGGATCCTGTCATGACCTACCTGGTACGCTCGGCCGCCGCGGCTCTGTTTGCCGTCTTTCTTCTCGGAGTGAGCGGCATCACGGGCTGCCCCTTCATGACCGACCCCGACGACGGCGGCGATCCGCCCGTAGTCCCTGACTTCCGCGCGCGCACGTCGCCCGAGAACATCCTCTTCAATCTGAAGCAGGCGTACAAGCTGCGCAACATCGCCGAATACGAGAGCCTGCTGGCCTTGAAACTGCCCGCCTTCACGTTCGTGCTCTCGGAGGACGATCAGGGTCAACCCGGCATGCCGGACCAATGGGGGCGCCAGACGGAGATCGACATCCATACCCATATGTTCGACGCGGAGCAGGTTCAGACCCTGACGCTCACTTTCGATGAAGGCACGCGCGAGTGGGACGCGGCGAACAACATGTGGTCCATCCTGATCTCGAACGTCAACCTGCGCCTCTACGGCATCATCCCGGGCCAGGAGGAGGAGGGGTTGCAGGAGCTAAAAGTCGAGGGCTCGACCTCGCGCTTCTGGTTCCGCGAGGAGAACTGGACAGAGCCGGGCACCACCAATAAGATCTGGACGATCGTCAAGTGGGAGGATAACCCGGCCGGATCGTGAGGCCTTCCCGCGAACGGAGGCCGTTGGTGGGCCGCAGGCGCAGAGGGAAATGGAAGGGGCTCGGATGGATCTCATCCAGCCCCTTTTTGCTGGCCTGCTTCGCCGCCGCGGTGCTCCTGATCGTGCTGCTGAGCCATGGAGAGTGGGCGCCCGGACACGGCGGGGCTCCCGTGCCCCCGCCATCCGCGGCGGTGCCGCTTGTGGAGCCGCCCGCAGATCCCCTGGGCTGCCTGGCCGGCATCCTGGCCGACCGCGCGCAGTGGTTGCGCGGGGACGGCCCGCCCCGGACAGAATGGCGCGGCACCATCCCCGCCGAGACCGGCTTGGTCCGCTGGAACGCCGAGCTGACCGCTGCCCTGCAGGACGCAGGCCTGGAGGTGCTCTCGGGCAGGGAGGAGCTGACCGAGCGCAAGGGGCGCTGGCCCCAGCAGCGCCTGACCCTGGAAGTCGGGGCGGCGGGGGAGCATCTGGCGACTGTTGTCGTCGAAACCACCCGGAATCCAGCGCTTCCCGCTGCCTTCTAGCCTTGCCGGCTCACGTCCCGGCCCCTCTGGCTTCCCGGTCCGCCGCCCGCTTCGCGGGAGAATGGAGTTGACCATGCTTCTGCGGCTTCGGTAGAATCCGGAGTCTCTGTTTTCAGCGGGCATTCGGCGGAGGATTGTGGACATGGGCGGCAATTTCCGGTGGAAGCTCTTGAGCCTGATCATCTTGATCGGCCTCTCGGTATACGCGCTCTACCCCACGGTGCGCTATTACTCGATGTCCGAACGGGAACGGGATGCCCTCCCTGCGGAGGAGCTGGATGCGCTGCGGGGGGATGCCCTCAACCTCGGGCTCGACCTGCAGGGGGGCATGCACCTGGTGCTGGAGCTCGATCGCAGCGGGCTGCAGCCCTCCGAAGTGCGGGACGCCCTCGGCCGGGCCATCCAGATCCTGCGCAACCGCGTCGACCGCTTCGGAGTGGCCGAGCCCACGATCCAGCCGCAGGGTGAAGACCGCATCGTTGTGGAATTGCCCGGCCTCCTGGACCGGGATCGTGCCCTGAATCTGATCGGCCAGACGGCGCTGCTCGAGTTCAAGCTGGTCAAGGAAGGCTCCGATGTCACCCGCGCCATCGAGCGCGTGGACCGCGCCCTGGCCGAGCGGCAGAGCGGGGCGGCGCCCTCCGACACCGGGGTGGTCGAGTTCACCCATCCCCTGCTCGACCTGATGCCGTTCTATCCCGACATGCCTCTGGGGGGGGCCTTCATCCTCGAGACCGAGATGGCCAAGGCCGAGTCGCTGCTCGCCTCGATCGAGGTGGATTCGATCCTGCCGGTCGACACGCAGCTGCTCTGGGGCAGCTCGCCGGAGGCCTATCAAGGCTATCGCGGCCGGATTCTCTACGTCCTCGAGCGCAGGGCCCAGATGACCGGCGCCGGCGTGTCGAGCGCCGTCCGCAGAATCGGCCTCGACCCCGCGCGACCCAACGCCGCCGGGGTGAGCTTCACGCTCAATGCCGACGGAGCCCATCGCTTCCGCAGGGTGACGGGACAGAACGTCAACCGCCTGCTCTCGATCATCCTCGATGACCGGGTCGTCTCGGCCCCCCGGATCGCCGGACGCATCCCCGCCGGCCGCGGCCAGATCACCGGGAACTTCACCGACGAACAGGCGAAGGATCTCGCCATCGTGCTTCAGGCAGGCGCGCTCCCGGCCCCGATCAAGATCATCCAGGAGATGACCGTCGGTCCCTCCCTGGGGGCCGACTCGATCCGCATGGGATTCCAGGCGGCGGCCATCGGGGCGGCGCTGGTCGTGCTCTTCATGGTCGTCTACTACCATGCCAGCGGGCTGATCGCCGTCTTCGCCTTGGTGCTCAACATGTTCTTTCTTGTGGCCGCCCTGGCAGGCATGCGCGCGACGCTGACGCTGCCCGGCATCGCCGGCATGGCCCTGACCGTCGGCATGGCGGTCGATGCCAACGTGCTCATCTTCGAGCGCATCCGCGAGGAGATGCGCGCGGGCAAGAAGGTGCGCAGCGCGATCGATGCCGGATATCATCGCGCGTTCAGCGCGATCCTCGACTCGAATGTGACGACGATGATCAGCGCCGGCGTGCTCTGGTGGATCGCGAGCGGCCCGATCCAGGGCTTCGCCACGACGCTCTTCATCGGGATCCTGGCCAATCTGTTCACGGCCGTGCTGGTCACCCGCATGGTCTACGACGCCTTTACCGCGCGGACCGAGATGGAGACCCTGTCGATCTAGGTTCCGGCCCCGCCCCGGCGGCGCGCCGGACCGGAGGGCCTGCAAGGGAGACGGACGGGCGATGTTCACGATCATTCCCGAAACGCACATCGACTTTATGGGCCGGCGGCGCCTCTTCTTCGCGTTCTCGATTCTGGTCACCCTGATCGGGATCGCCTCGTTCATCCTGCACGGCGGCTTCCGGATGGGCATCGATTTCGCCGGCGGGCGCCTGATCGAGTACCAGTTCAACCAGTCGGTAAGCATCGACGAGTTGCGCCGGGCGGCCGACAGCGCGGGGTTCCCCCAGGCGGAGATCCAGCCGGCCAAGGGGCGCAATGTCGCCATCTTCCGCATCTCCGACGTCGCTCTGGCCGAGCAGCGCGGTGGCGAACGGACCATCTCCGAGAAGCTCCGCGGGGCGCTCCAGGAAGCCCGGCCGGGCCTCGAGGTGGAGCTGCTGCGCGAGGAGAGCGTGGGGGCGAAGGTCGGCAAGGAGATCCGCGGGCAGGCCTTCTGGGCGATCCTGCTCTCGCTGGGGCTGCTGCTGATCTACATCGCCTTCCGTTTCGACTTCCGCTTCGGGGTCGGGGCGGTGATCGCGGTCTTCCACGACGTGGTCATGACCCTGACGCTGTTCTCGTTGCTCGACCGCGAGATCACCATGCCGATCGTCGCGGCCTTGCTCACCCTCGCCGGCTACTCGATCAACGACACGATCGTGGTCTACGACCGCATCCGCGAGCAGGTCGTGCGCCTGCGCCGCGAGCCCTACGAGAGTGTCCTCAACATCAGCATGAATCAGACGCTCTCGAGGACCCTCCTGACCGGGTTGTCGAGTCTGTTCGCGTCCGCATCGCTGCTCTTCTTCGGCGGCGAGGTCATCCGCGACTTCGCCCTGGCGATGACCTTCGGGATCGTGGTCGGGACCTATTCCTCGATCTTCATCGCCAGCGCCCTGGTCCTGGAGATGCGCCGGGCGGCGGAGGCCCGCGCGGCCACCGCGGCCTAGCCCGGCGGCGCCGCCTTCTCCCCGCGGAACCGATTCGGGCGCATCGGGTTGGTCTCTGGTAGGCCCGCCCGGACCGGGCACACGATTCCCCAGCGGCGGTGGAGGCTTCCGATGAGGTCGCGATCCTGGCTGGTCTGTCTGGCTCTGCTTCTCCCGGCCATGCAGGTCCCGGCCGAGCCGCTGGCGGGGCCCGGAGTGGTCATGGCCCGCCTGAAGTACGGCGGCGGCGGCGACTGGTACAGCAACCCCACCTCGTTGCCCAATCTCGCCCGGACGCTCGGGGAACGCACGGCCCTGCTCATCGAGACCCAGCGTGAGGCGCGCGTTGCTCCTCTGGACGAGGAGCTCTTCGATTACCCCCTGATCTACATGAACGGCCACGGGCGCGTTCGCCTCACCGAGGCGGAGGCTGGAAGGCTGCGCCAGTACCTGCTCGGGGGGGGCTTTCTCTTCGCCGATGACAACTACGGGATGGACGCGAGCTTCCGTGAGACCATGCGCCAGGTCTTCCCCGACCGCCCGCTGGTCGAGGTTCCCTTCGATCATCCGATCTATCACTCTTTCTACGACTTCGACAACGGCCCTCCGAAGATCCATGAGCACGACGGCAAGCCGCCGCAGGGGCTGGGGGTCTTCGACCGCGGCCGGTTGGTCGTGTTCTATACTTTTGAAGCCGACATCGGGGATGGGCTCGAGGACGCTGAGGTCCACAACGATCCCCCCGAGAAGCGCGAGGAGGCGACCCGCATGGCGGTCAACGTCGTCCTCTACGCCCTGACCGGCGAAGCGGCGGCCGGGCGGGTGGGGTCCGCGCGGGCCCATCCGGGTCCCGCAGGGGTCCGCAGCCCGCGGGAAATCCCAGACTCCTCAGCGGCCTCGTGAGGCAGGCATGCAAGAAGCTCGGAACATCTCGGGCACGGCGGCGCCGCGTTTCGCCGCCGAGCTGCGCCGCGCCCGGAGGGCCTGGCGCCGGCGCCTCGCCCTCGAAAGCTCGTCGGG
>Ga0316622_100001814_pt1 | contig 14303 bp, 12 predicted proteins | sample OWC_Aug_OW2_C1_D_FD_207646 | JGI IMG/M metagenome (GOLD analysis project Ga0316622, IMG submission 207646) | Wetland soil microbial communities from Old Woman Creek delta, Ohio, United States - OWC_Aug_OW2_C1_D5_C | ecosystem: Environmental > Terrestrial > Soil > Wetlands | place: USA: Ohio... | reverse complement strand
CTCACGAATAGCGCCAGTGTCGCTTCCACCAGTACCGATCCCAACCTCGCAGACAACTCGACGAGCGCGACCACGGGCGTCGACGTGACCGCGGATGTGGCGCTCACAAAATCCGATGCCCCCGATCCGGTCATTGCGGGGACGGCGCTCGCGTACACGTTGGTCGTCACCAACAACGGCCCCTCCAATGCGTCGGCGGTGACGCTGACCGACACGTTGCCAGCTGGCGTGACCTTCGTGTCCTCGACGCCAGGCGCGCCGACGTGCGCACAGGCGGCGGGCACGGTCACTTGCAACCTGGGCACCCTCGCCGCGAGTGCCAGCAGCACGGTGACGATCAACGTCACGGTGAATCCCGCGACCACCGGTACCATCAACAACGGCGCCAGCGTGACGGCCACGACCGGCGATCCGATCACCGCCAACAACACGGCCATCGCCAGCACCACCGTAACCACCCAGGCCGATCTGTCGGTGACCAGCTCGGATGCGCCCGATCCGGTCACGGCGGGAACGAACGTCACCTATACGTTGAACGTTACCAACAACGGGCCGTCAGTTGCCACCGGGGTGACCGTCATCGACACGTTGCCGGCGGGCGTGACCTTCGTGTCCTCGACGCCCGGAGCGCCGACGTGCAACGAGGCCGGGGGTACCATCACCTGCGGACTGGGAAATCTCGCGGCCAGCGCCAGCACCACCGTGACGATCGTCCTTGCGGTGCCAGCCTCAACTGCCGCCGGGACAACCTTGAGTGACACGGCGAGCGTCACCGCCAGCACCACGGATCCCAACAACGGCAACAACTTCAGTACCACGACCACCACCGTCACCACCGCAGCGGACCTGTCGGTGACCAAGTCGGATGCGCCCGATCCGGTCATTGCCGGCGGCAGCGTGACCTATACGCTGGTGGTGACCAACAACGGACCGTCGAATGCCACCGCAGTCACCTTGACCGATTCGCTGGCGGCCGGCCTGGTCTTCGTCTCGTCGATTCCAGGTGCGCCGACCTGTACGCCGGCGGGGAACACGGTCACCTGCAATCTCGGCAACCTGGCGGTCAGTGGCAGTGCCACCGTGACCATCACGGCAGCCGTGCCTCCGAGCACGCCGAACGGAACCGTTCTCACCAGCACCGCGAGCGTCAACTCAGTCACGGCCGACCCGAACACGGCGAACAACAACGCCAGTGCCGCCACGACGGTCGCCGTCTCGGCTGATCTCGCGTTGACGGTCACCGACGTGCCCGATCCGATCAGCTTGGGAGGCAGCCTCAGGTACACGCTGGTGGTCACCAACAACGGGCCGTCGAACGCGACCGGTGTGACGCTCACTGACACATTGCCGGCCGGGGTGACGTTCGTTTCCACCACACCCGGCGCGCCGACGTGTACACAGACGGCCGGCGTCGTCACCTGCAGCCTTGGCAGTTTGGCACCGGCCGCCAGTTCTACCGTCACGATCGACGTGATCGTCAATGGGCCGCCGCTGACCAATACCGCCAGCGTCACCGCCAACGAGAGCGATCCAAACGCGGCAAACAACTCCGTCACCGGCGCCACCTCGATCGCTGCCACCATCAATCTCGGCAACGGCCTGGGTCAGGCGGGGCAGACGGTGCCGATCACCGCCACCCTGAACACGTCGGGCCTGTCCGTGGCTGGAACCTTCAACGCCATCACCTACGACAGCACGATCTTCAGCCTGAACCCGGCGAATTGCGCACTGAATCCGGCTCTGGCTCTTGTCGGCAAGTCGCTGTCCGCAGGGGTCGGCAGCACGACTCCCACGACGACCACGGTCAACGTGTCCGTCCAAGGACCGCCGGTAAACGTCGCTCCAATACCAAATGGCCCACTCTACACGTGCACCTTCACCATCCTCGGTGGAACCTTCCCGGGCACCTACGTTCTGACCAACAGCAACCAGATCGCCCAGGATCCGGACGCCCAGAGCGTTTCGATCACCGGTACGGACGGTTCGATCACGGTCACGCTGGTCGGACCGTCGGCAACGCCGACGGCGACCCCGACCATAACGCCGACCCCAACGAACACGCCGACGCCCACCGACACGCCGACGGCAACTCCGACGCCGACACAGACGCCGACGTCGACCAACACCCCGACGGTCACGCCGACGCCGATCAGTGTCCTGGTTGATCTCGGGGTTGGACTCGGCATCGCAGGCGGGACGGTCGACATCACGGCGACCCTCACGAGCGCCGGCTTCCAGGTCGGTGCAACCGGGAACGACATCACCTTCGACCATACCTTCTTGAGCCTCGATCCAGCTGATTGCGTTCTGAACCCGACGCTGAACAAACGCCTGTCAGCAGGTGTCGTCGCCATGACCGCCACCACGACGACCGTGCGCGTGTTCGTCCAGGTGGCGGGACTCGACCCGGGCCCGATTCCCGACGGCGTCCTCTACAGCTGCCGGTTCGGCATCCTCGGCGGCACCCCGCCCGGTTCGTATCCGCTTCTGAATACCAACGAGTTCGCTCAGGACCCGAGCGAGGCGAACCTGCCGTATGTTGCCGGCTCCGATGGATTGATCGCGGTTACGCTGTTTGGACCAACGGCAACACCGACGTCCACGCCGACGCCGACGCCGACCGATACCCCGACCCCGACTGATACCCCGACCCCGACCGATACCCCGACACCGACGCCGACCCCAACCAACACACCGACCCCGACGCCAACCCCGGTGCCGCCGGATCTGAACATCAGTGCCGCTGTGAACGAGGACCCGGTGGCTTCCGGCGGACTCCTCGTCTACACCTTCACTTTCGGTAACAAGGGTGGGAAAGCAACCGGTGTGACGGTGCAGGCAACCACGCCAGCGGGCACGACGTTCGTCTCCGCGAGCCATTCGCCAACCAGCAGCCCGGCCGTCGGTGGAACCGGCGCCGTCTCCTGGTCGGTCAGCGATCTCGACACCGGCGGTGGCGGAGTCGTCACGATGACGGTTCAGGTCGCCGCCGGTCTGCCCGACGGCACCGTGCTCGTGCTGACCGGGTACAGCATCGACGCGACGGAAGCGTTGCTGCCCGAAATCGGCCCCGATGTGCCGACGACTGTGCAGAGCAACCGCCCCTTGAAGCTGATGAAGAAGGACGACCCGGACGGCGTGGTTACGGGCGATCAGCTGACGTATACGTTGATCATCGCGAACCAGAGCCCAGTGGCGCTGAGCAACGTCATCGCCCGAGAACTCTTCGATCCACAACTGGCCTTCGTCTCCGCCGTTCCCGCACCCGATTTCGGTACCACCGACCGATGGACGATTCCGTTCCTCCCGGCCGGCGCGTCACGCACGATCACGATCGTCGCCCAGGTGCGCGACTCGGTGCTGCCGGGTGCGGTGTTGCGCAATTTTGCGGTGGTCGAGCAGCAGAGTCTCGGGATCAGCGCCCGTGCGTACGAGGACACGCTCGTGGTGGGAACGACAGGCATGGCCTTGACGGTCGACGACCTGCCTGATCCGGTGAAGCCGGGAGACCAGCTGCTCTACACGCTCACCTACGCCAATGCGACCGATGTGGATATGACGGGCGTGGTCGTGTATGCGAATCCGGATCCGCGACTGGCCTTCGTCTCGTCCAATCCGCCCCCCGATGCCGGCAGCAACCTGCAATGGACGATCGGAAGCTTACCGGCAACGACGCCGGATCGCATCTTCGCGACGTTTGCCGTGGGCGCTCCGGTCATTCCCAACGGTACGTTGTTCTTGTTTCAGGCTTCCGTCAACGACGACAGTGGCAAGGTCGCCGCGGCATCCGAGTCGACGCTGTTCACTCGGGACACGGAGGCCGGGCAGTTCATTCTCGACCTCAGCGGCGCGCCTCGGAATCTGCGCATCGGGGTGGTGACCAGGATGGTCTACCTGATCAAGCTGCAGAACGTCGGCGTGCAGGACAGCACCAACGTGCGCGTGGGCAGCGCTTTGCCCTTCGGCCTGACCTTCGTTCAGTCGGTTCCGCCGCCGACGAGCTCCAGCGGTGGCCTGCTGACGTACACGTTCTCCAGCGTCCCATCGGGGACGACGAAGCTCATCGTCATTCAGGCCGAGCTCTCACCCGCCGCTGTCCCCGGCATGACCCTCACCAATCACGTCTCGCTGACCGACGATCAGGGCAACTCCGCCGATGCTTCGTTCAGCGGAGGCGTGCGCGAGACCGCGCTGCCGAGCGACGGCCGCTTGCAGGTGAGCATTGCCGCACCGAAGCGGATCCCGGCCGGCAGCAAGATCAAGTCCACGCTTACGGTTACCAATGGGTCCAGCGGCGACACCCAGAACGTGTTGGTGCAGCTGGTTGGATCGAGGCAGGCGCAGTTCGAATCGGCCATCCCCGGCCCCTCGTCGATTCAGAGCGGTGGTGACGTGACGACACTCACCTGGAATTTCCCGACGCTCAGTGGCCCGAGCAACAAGTCGATCAAGCTGACCCACCGCATTGCGGACAGCGTCCCGTCGGGCACGGTGATCACGTTCACCGCAAACGTGAGTGCCGCCGACGGCCGCAGTGACGGGGACAGTGCGACGGTGGAGATACGGTAGTTGGGCGGCTCTGCCGTCGGTGAGTTACTCGTGACGGGAAGGGAACGGCTGCCTCAACCCCCTCCACCGCCTCGCCCGGCCGTTGATGAAGCTGTCACCCCTGCGTGATCGGTATATGCCGCGGCTGTGAGCGTACCTGCTCGAGCCAGGCGCAAATGGCGGGGAAACCCCCGAGGTCGAACCCGCCTTCGTCGGCAACGTGCGTGTATGTATGGGTATACGGGTATGGGTGATGGGCAGAGCTCAGGGGAAAAGGCGATTACTACTCCAGTCGACGGCACTCGGCCTTGGTCGGGCGCGTGCGCGAGCAGCGGATGGTGTCCGTGACCCCGGAGGCGAGCAGAGCGCAGGCGTTGTCGATTGCCCCGCGCCTGCCTTCCTCCTCGGTCTTGGCCGTGACGGTGCGGCACGTCTCCCGGCCTTCGAAGGTGATGCACACCTCGCAGGTGTAGTCGCTGACCTGGAAGCTCGAGTACACGACCACCGCCGCCACCGGGATGAGGATCGCCACGGTGGCGATCCGGCTCTTCCACCGCCGCTTCTTGCGCCGATCCATGGCAGTCGGGGAGGGGGTCAGGGTCCGGCTCCTCGAATGCTGCAACCCTCGATCCCCCGACCCATTCTTCGAGTCACACCAGCTTCTTCAGGATTGACTCGGCGCCGCAAACCGACAGGCCGGGGCCCGGTTCGACCAGCAGCTCCTCGACTTTACCGTCGTTGACGATCATCGCATAGCGCTGCGAACGGTGGCCCATGCCGAAACCAGAGGCGTCGAGTTCCAACCCGACGGCCTTGGTGAACTCGCCGTTGCCATCCGCCAGCATCCGCACTTTGCCCGTCGCCTGGTGCGCCTCGCCCCACGCCCCCATGACGAACGCATCGTTGACCGCCAGGCAGACGATCTCGTCAATTCCCTTCTTCTTGATCGCGGCCGCCTGCTCGACGAACCCGGGCAGGTGCTGCTTCGAGCACGTCGGGGTAAAGGCGCCGGGAACGGCGAACAGAATCACCTTCTTCCCCTTGAAGATCTCGCTGAGCGTCACGTCCTTCGGCGCGCCACCAGCCATCTCCTTGAGCTTCAGATCGAGCGGCAACCGGTCTCCAACTTTGATGGGCATACTGCCTCCTCCTATTGTGTATGGTTGCGGGACGTTCCCGCTGTGCTCTCTGTCTACCTGCGCCTCGCGCGCCGATCAACACGGGCCCGGATCGCAGCTCGTCGTTCCTCGCTCGTGACGCGTGACCGGCCCACAACCGCCTACCCCATTTCCAACGGCACGGGATGTGGGGGTGTTGGAAAGGCGGCGTCGATCGCCTCGATTTCCGCTGGCGTCAGCTCGAGCGCCGCCGCCCCGGCGTTCTCGCGCACGTGCGCCGGATCGCTGGCCTTGGGGATGGCAAACACGCCGGGATTGCGGGTGAGGAACGCGAGGCACACCTGGCGCGCGGTGCCGCCGTGATCGCAGCCGATCTCCCGCAGGACGTCGTGAGGTGGACAGTCCCTCCTGGAGAAAGGAACTGTCCACCTTCGCTGCGGGAAATTCCCGTATGGGGTGTACCCGACGACCGCGATCCGCTCGCGCTGGCAGAACGGAATCAGCTCCAGCTCGATGCCACGGGACCCGAGATGGTAGAGCACCTGATTACAGGCGAGCCGCTCGCGCGCCAGCGCCGCCATGGCCTCGCGCACACCGGCGACATCGAAGTTGCTCACCCCGATGAAGCGGATCTTCCCGCCGGCCACCAGCGTTTCCATCGCCGCCATTGTCTCCGCCAACGGGTACCGGCCGCGCCAGTGCAACAGGTAGAGGTCGAGGTAGTCCGTTTGCAGCCGGCGCAGGCTCTGCTCGGCGGCGCGGATGGTTCCGTGGTAACTGGCATTCTCGGGCAGGACCTTCGAGACCAGAAACAGGTCGCTCCGCCGCCGCCCGCGAATCGCGGCCGCCACCACCTCCTCGGCGCCGCCACGGCCGTACATCTCGGCCGTATCGATGTGGGTGAGGCCGAGATCGAGACCCAGCCTGAGCGCCGCCGCCTCGCGCTCGCCACGTCGCCGCGACTCCCCCATGTGCCAGGTGCCCTGACCGATCACCGGCACCCGCGCGCCGGTCCAACCGAACGGCTTCGTCAGCCCGCCCATGCCGCCGTCAGGCCGGATCGCATCTCGTTCTTCTCCCTTTGTGCTTTCTTGTAGGAGCCAACCCCGTCAGGGGTCAAACGCCGGCCCCCAGCGTCGGTGTTCACTTGAGGGAATCCGGGCGCCCCGATCCTCGCCCCGGACCGCTGGCGTTCAAGCCGCCTCGAGATGAAACTCCAGGCCGAGGATTCCCGAGAGCCGGTCCAACGTCTTCAGGGTCGGGTTGCTTTTCCCCGGACTCTCGAGGCGCTGGTACGCCTGCTGGCTGATGCCCAGTGCCGCCGCGACCTGGCGCTGCGTCAACCCGCGTCGCTGGCGTCCCATCCGGATCACCAGCGGTACGCTCACGTCCAAGTCAGGTACGATGCGATGATATCCCCGGCCATGGCGAACCCGGCCGGCTGGAACGTGGTCGCCGTGCTTCAGGGCAACAAACAACCAGCCCGACAACGCCTCACGCGCATTGGCAAGTGCGGTCTTCAAGTCTTTGCCCTCGGTCAGGCAGCCAGACAGATCTGGAAACTCGACCAGATAACCGCCGCCCCGCTGTTTCGTGATCCGGGCGTAATACGATCCCTCCAAGAGGACGGGCGCAGTGCGCGCCTTGCCATTACGACTCATTCCAGTCCGGCCTCCTTCAGCAGGCGGGCCAATAGCCCCTTGCCCAGATCCCGTCCGGCGTGCACGGGCACGGAGATATGTTTACCGCCCTTCCGGAGAACGTGATGGGATCCGCGAACATGCTCCAGGCGCCAGCCATGCTGTTGCAGCAACCTCACGAGATCTTTGCCTGTCACCACGGCAGCATACAACCGAGAAGTTGTACGCTCAACGAGTGACGGACCCGGGTAGCGGTGCCGGGCAACGCGGGAACCCGCCCTACGGCGACATGATGCGCCGGGATGGTGGATGATGCCCACGCGACAGCTGGGGCGATGTCGGTGACAATCCTGCGGGGGCGTGCTAGCGCTGACGACGAGGAGGGACACCCCCATGCTGACGCTACACACGCATCCACTGTCGACGTTTGGGCGGCGCGTTCGCATCGCGCTGATCGAGAAGAACATCCCCGCCGAGATCGTCGAGGTGGACATGGTCAACCGGGCGCATCGCAGCCCGGCCTATCTGGCGCTCAACCCGTATGGCCGCGTGCCGACGCTGGAGGAGGACGGCTTCGTGCTGTACGAGTCCACGGCCATCCTGGAGTACATCGAGGCGACCCGTCCCGACCCGCCGCTGGTCCCTGCCGATGCGCGCGGCCGTGCGCTGGTGTCGATGCACACGAAGCTGTGCGATCTCCAGCTGACCCGGCAGACGACGACCATCGTCTTTCCGAAACGCTTCCTTCCGCAGGAGCGCTGGAATGTCCAAGCCATGGACCAGGCGAAGAAGGAGATCGAGAAACATCTCGAGATCCTCGAGCGCCAGCTGCAGGGCAAAGAGTACCTGGTCGGGAACCGCTACACCCTGGTCGAGGTCTGCTACACGCCGTTCGTCGAGTTCTTCCCGCTCATGGAGATCACGCCGCCACCCGCGGTCGCGGCGTGGACGGCACGCATGCTTGCACGCCCGAGCGCGCAACAGACCAAGCCGCCGATGTGATCATCGAGCGATTGAACGATTGATTTTCGGCAATCGCGAAATCACCAATCACTCAATTCCTCCTTGAGCCGATCGAGGAACGCGCGTTGCGCCGGGATCATCAGCTCGGAGGCCTGGTCGAGCGGATAGAAGCGGCAGACGTCGATTTCCTTCGGGTCGGCGCCCTGGCAGCGGCCGCGTTCGTCGATGCGCGCTTCGCTTTCGCGCGCAACCGTGGCCCAGAAGGCGTGGACGATTTTCCCCGATTTCTGCTGGACGCTGCCGAGCGGGCCGCGGATGCTGACCCGAAGACCGGTCTCCTCCAGCGTTTCGCGCTGCGCCGCCGCCTCGAGAGCCTCGCCTGGCTCGACCAGACCCTTGGGGATTCCGAACAGCGGTTTCCGGAACGTCGCCCCGCGCGCATGGACGAGGAGGACCTCGACGCCACTGGGACCTTCTCGGGTCACCAGACATCCTGCTGAGATCGCCGGCATGCAGGTCGATTCGTTGACGGTCGACAGTCGAGAGTCAAGAGTGACGAGTCCGGAAGTTGCTGGCCACCCACGACCGATCCGACATCAAGTTCTGTTGGCGAATGCATTTTGGAGGAGGGTGAAACGGGTGGGATCGTGGCCTTGGCGTTTGCAATTGTGGTACCAACATGACTGGAACAGACTCCCAGCGATGCCGACCATTGCCAACTTCTTCGAGACCTTCGCGCGGTGGTGCCGCAGAATGCGCCCGATCCCGAGCGGTGCAGTCTCGCCCGTCCGGTCGACGTCTGCGGCACATCTCCCCGCCAGCGTGATTCCGGCGATGGGCATGCGCCTGGGCGCGTTGCTCTGCGTCCTCGCCGGCCCCGTGCAGGCACAGCTCTGCGTGTCCGACTGCAACGGGGATGGTGTCGCGAACGTGAACGAGTTGGTTGCATCGGTGCGCATTGCGCTCGACTTGCAGCCGGTGACGCAGTGCCGCACGGCAGACGCGAGCGGCGATCATGTGGTGACAATCGACGAGTTGGTGCGTGGAGTCGGAAAGGCGCTCGGCGGTTGCGTGTGGAACCGCGCGTTCCTGCGCGACGAGCAGGGCCGCGCGCTGGTGCTGCACGGGGCGAACGTCAGCAACTCGGCCAAGTCCGACCCGCAGCGTTTACCGTTCGTCACGCGCGACGATGTAATGCGCCTGTCGCGGGACTTCGGCTTCAATTCCGACCGGGCGTCGCGCATGCTCTGGCTCGCCTTCGCCGAGGCGGGCGTGAGCGCGCCCACCGAGATCTATGTCCCGGCGCGGCGGTTCTATCCGGATGGCTTCGACGTGTGGGTGAGCGATCCCGACGGTATGTGGACGCAGAGCTGGGACGCGGAGCGAGAAATCCTCTCCGTCACGACCGCGCCCTCGGCGCAGCACCACCTGGTCGTCGTCGCAGCGAAGTAGGGAGGCAGGCCTCACGGTGCAGCCATGTTGAACCCGCAGGATCTGCTCGCGAGGAATCGGCGCTGGGCCGCGGAGATCAAGCGACACGATAGCCACTTCTTCCAGCGCCTTGCCAAGCAACAGAAGCCACGCTTCCTGTGGATCGGGTGTTCGGACAGCCGGGTACCGGCCAACGAGATTGTCGACCTGACGCCGGGCGAAGTCTTCGTGCACCGGAACGTCGCGAACCTCGTCGTGCACACCGATCTCAATTGCCTGTCGGTGTTGCAGTACGCCGTCGAAGCGCTCCGCGTCCGCCACATCATCGTCTGCGGCCACTACGGCTGCGGCGGGGTGCGAGCGGCGATGGGCACCAAGGAGTTCGGGCTCATCGACAATTGGCTGGAGCACATTCGCGATGTGCGCCGTTTGCACCAGGCAGAGTTGGCGCACCTTGCCGATGAGGACGCCCGCTGCGACCGCCTGTGCGAGTTGAACGTCGGCGAGCAGGTGGTGAACGTGTGCCGGACGACGACGGTTCAGAACGCGTGGCGACGGGGACGGCGGCTCACCATCAACGGATGGATCTACCGGATCAGTGACGGATTGATTCGTGACCTCGGTCTCGTCGTCGAACGCCCAGAGCAGATTCCAGAACCGACCCGCGGTCAGCGGCCGAGCCGGACTGCCCAGGAATGATCTGATTCAATTCAACTGGCGATTGTTTGGAAGAGGAGGAACGCATGGCCGCGATGACACTGCAAGAGATTGCCGACCGTATCGAGATCGAGGACCTGCTGACGCGCTACGCGACTGCGGTGGATGCGAAGGACTGGGACCTCTATGCCACCTGCTTCACGCCCGACGCGTTCATCGACTACACCGCCGCCGGCGGGATCAAGGGTCAGCTCCCGGAGGTGAAGCAGTGGCTCGCGCAGGTCATGCCGCTGTTTCCCATGAGCCAGCACATCGTCACCAATTGCACTGTGGTCCTCGATGGCGATACGGCGAGATGCCGTTCGTACCTGTTCAACCCCATGGGGCTGCGCGAAGGCGACGATGGGCTCATGCTGTTCTTCGACGGCGGGTACTACCACGACAAGCTCGTCCGCACCGAGGGTGGCTGGCTTATCGCGGAGCGGGTCGAAGAGACGGCATACACGACGCGCCGCCACCGCATTGCGGCAAGCGGTGAATTGCCGAGCTGACGCGTCTTTCGTTTGCGGCTCTCGCACGTGCTCGGTACAAGCGCGCCCAGAGACACGGAGACACGAGATGCGAGGACTCGACGGACACCCGTTCCTGGTCACCGGCGCGGCCAGCGGCATCGGTCGCGCCACCTGCGAGCGCTTGCTGACTGAGGGGGCCGCGGTCGCGCTCGTCGATCGCAACCGTGAGCTGCTCGATGAGCTGGCAGGGAAGCTGGGTTCGCGTGCCGTTCCCTTCGTTGCCGACGTCAGTCAGGAGCGCGATGTCCGTTCGGCGGTCGACGGTGCGGCGAGCGCGCTCGGCGGGCTCCGCGGGGTGGTGACCAGCGCCGGCATCTTCGATTTCGGCGACCTCCGGCCGTTCGCCGAGGTCGAGGCCGACGCCTTCTGCCGCACCCTCGCGGTGAACCTCCACGGCACCTTCTTCGCGGTGAAATACGCGCTGCCGCATCTCTTGCAGGCGGGCGGATCGATCGTGACCATCGCGTCGACCGCCGGACTCCGCGGCCACGGCTTCGGCGCCGGGTACACGGCCAGCAAGGGCGGGGTGGTGGCGCTCACCCGTCTCGTCGCGTTTCAGTATGGTGGGCAGAAGGTGCGCGCCAACTGCATCTGCCCTGGCGCGACCGACACGCCGATGAGCGGCGGCGCGTTTGCTGACCCCGAGATGCAGCAGCGGATCACGCGGGGGGTTCCGCTCGGTCGGATCGCCACGCCCGATGAGATCGGCAACGCCGCCTGCTACCTGCTCAGCGACGACGCCTCGTACGTCAACGGCCAGGTCATCGCCGTCGACGGCGGCGCCACGGTCATGTGAAACCGCGGCTCGAGAAATCCAAGCTCAACCACGAGCCTTCACCACGGATGGCACGGATTTCACGGATAGGGCCGATGAAGTTGGCTTCCGATCCGTGCAATCCGTGTGATCCGTGGTCATCCTGCGTTGGGTTGCGGGCGTACGCCCGCGAGAGGTTCATCTGTGATTGCAGATTTTTTCCTTCTCCGTCTGTATCATGTGCGGGATGTCCCCTCTCCGGCTTCGTGCATCTTCGTGCGTTTCGTGGTTGAAGTCTGGGGAACTTCGGGGATCGGAGGAGTAGACCATGCGATTTTCATTTGCCGAGTCCATGTGCGATCCGAGTCATTACCTGCCGCTGGCGAAAGCCGCGGAGGAGACGGGGTGGTCGTCGTTCGTCATCCCCGACAGCATCTGTTACCCGGAGGTCTCTGACAGCAAGTACCCCTACACGCCGGACGGTGATCGTCGCTTCCTGGACGACAAACCGTTCATCGAGCCGTTCTCACTGATCCCTGCGCTGGGCGCGGTCACGCAGCGGCTGCGGTTCACCACGTTCGTGATCAAGCTGCCGATCCGGCATCCGGTGCTGGTGGCGAAGTCGGCCAGCTCGGTGGCGGTGCTCGCCAACAATCGTCTTGTGCTCGGCGTGGGGACGAGCCCGTGGCCGGAGGACTTCCAGGTGTGCGGGCAGGACTGGAAGTCGCGCGGCAAGCGGATGGATGAAATGATCGAGATCATCCGCGGCCTGACGAAAGGCGGCTTCTACGAGTTCCACAGCCGGTACTACGACGTCCCGAGCATCAAGCTCTGCCCGGTGCCGACGCAGCCGATCCCGATCCTCATCGGCGGACACTCCGAGCCGGCGCTGCGGCGCGCGGCGCGGATCGGTGACGGTTGGATGCACGCCGGCGGGCAGGAGCCACTCGAGCAGATGCTCGGGCGCCTCCAGGAACTCCGCCGCGAGTACGGTCGGGGCCAACGGCCGTTCGAGATCCACGTCATCTCGTTCGACGCGTACACCGTCGATGGTGTCCATCGTCTAGAAGATCTCGGCGTGACCGACGTGATCATCGGTTTCCGCGACGTGTACCACGAAGCGACGGACTCGATGACGGTGGCGCAGAAGATCGACGCCTTGCGCCGGTTTGCGGACGACGTGATCGCGAAGGTGTAGACCGGGTGTGCGGTCCCCTCCGTAACCCGGGTTGCCCCACGCCACGCGAGGCGCGCTTGACAACCGACCTGGCTCCGGTATCACTCTTTTCGCGCGCCGGGATGTTGGTAATTCTGCAGAAGACGTCGTCGCTCGTGCGTTCTCCCCGCCGATTGGGTGACGGGGCGAGGAGGTCATGCGGCGAAAGGGACGGGCGCAATAGTCGCCCCCCGAACCCACGTTGCCATCCTCCCCTCGGCTCCATCGTGGCAGGAGCGCAGCCACGGTGAAACGCGCGCTGATCACGGGGATCACCGGCCAGGACGGCTCCTACCTCGCCGAGTTTCTGCTGAGCCTCGGTTACCAGGTGTTCGGTGTCGTGCGCCGCGCCAGCACGGAGAACTTTGTCCGGATCGAGCATCTGCGCGACCAGATCGAGTTGGTGCAAGCCGACCTGCTGGATCAACTCTCCCTCATCGACATCTTGGAGCGCACCTGCCCCGATGAAGTGTACAACCTCGCCGCCCAATCCTTCGTCCCGACCTCCTGGCAGCAGCCGGTGTTGACCGCCGAGTTCGACGCCGTGGGAGTCACGCGGTTGCTGGAGGCGATCCGGCTGGTCAATCGGCGCGTGCGCTTCTACCAGGCGTCTTCGAGCGAGATGTTCGGGAAGGTCCGCGAGGTGCCGCAAAAGGAAACCACGCCCTTCCATCCGCGCAGTCCGTACGGGGTCGCCAAGGCATACGGGCACTTCATCACGGTGAATTACCGCGAGAGCTACGGTCTGTTCGCCTGCGCCGGCATCCTCTTCAACCATGAGTCGCCGCGGCGGGGAAAGGAATTCGTCAGTCGCAAGATCAGCGACGGCGTGGCGCGCATCAAGCTGGGATTGGCACGCGAGTTGCGCCTTGGCAATCTCGCGGCACACCGCGACTGGGGCTATGCTGGCGACTACGTCCGCGCGATGTGGCTCATGCTCCAGCACGACACGCCCGACGATTATGTGGTCGCTTCCGGCATCGCTCACAGCGTCCGCGAGTTTGCCGATCTCGCGTTTTGCGAAGTCGGGTTGGATTACCGCGACTTCGTGCGCGAAGACCCCGCCCTCTACCGGCCGGCCGAGGTCGACCACCTGATTGGTGATGCCACCAAGGCCCACACGGTGCTGGGCTGGAAGCCCGAGGTCTCCTTCCCGGACCTGGTGCGCATGATGGTCAACGGCGATCTCAGCGCCTACTCGCGGTTGCCCGCGGCGCCACTGTAAGCCGCGGTTCCCAGCGATGACGCCACTGCGTGGGAGTCGCATCACGGTCACCGGTGGGGCGGGCTTTCTCGGCTCGCACACCGCGGCCCGGCTGAAGGAGTGCGGCGCAGAGGTCTTCGTGCCGCGAAGCCAGGGCTACGATCTCGTGTCGGGCGATGCGGTGCGCCGCCTCTATCGCG